>Ga0316203_1000240_pt1 | contig 86275 bp, 81 predicted proteins | sample 6monrhotite_MG_FD_204940 | JGI IMG/M metagenome (GOLD analysis project Ga0316203, IMG submission 204940) | Microbial mat bacterial communities from mineral coupon in-situ incubated in ocean water Damariscotta River, Maine, United States -... | ecosystem: Environmental > Aquatic > Marine >... | reverse complement strand
AACCAGGCCCGCCACGACGCCCTGGAGCCCTGGCTGGAGCACTACAACTACACTCGAGCCCACACCGCCTGCGGAGGCAAACCCCCGATCACCCGAGTGTCACCAACGTCATGACCGAGTACAACTAGCGGCCGTACCTAGCGAGGACGCGTAGCGAGCAGTGCCTCAGCGACGCCTCGTGGCGTCCTGCACCTCGCCGACGAGCTCCTCGATGATGTCCTCGAGGAAGAGGACGCCGCTGGTGCGGCCCTCGGCGTCGACGGCGCGCGCGAGGTGGGCACCCGAGCGCCGCATGATCGCGAGGGCATCTTCGAGGTCGGCCGTCGCGAGGATCGAGACCAGACGACGGATGCGCTTGGGCGGCACCGGGTCGTCCTGCTCGTCCTCGGGCAGATCGATGACGTCCTTGAGGTGCAGGTAGCCGGTCGGCTCGCCGCGCTCGTCGACGAGCGGGTACCGGCTGAAGCCGCGCTGCGCGACCGCGCGTTCCAGGTCAATCGCCGAGGCGTCCTCCGGCAGGGCCACGAGCGTGTCGAGCGGCAGCGCGACGTCGTCGACGATCTTCGTCGTGAACTCGAACGCCGCCGAGAGGGCGCCCGAGGTATCCATGAGCAGCCCTTCCCGCGTGGACTGCTGCACGATCGTCTCGACCTCCTCGAGCGTGAACGCGCTCGTGGCCTCGTCCTTCGGCTCGACCCCGAACAACCGCAGCACGCCGTTGGCGATGCCGTTGAGGCTCCAGATGATGGGGGCGAAGATGCGCGCGACGGTCACGAGGGGCGGCGCGAGGACGAGCACCGCGCGCGTCGGCAGCGAGAAGGAGAGGTTCTTGGGCACCATCTCGCCGAGCACGACGTGCAGGTAGGAGACGAAGAGCAGCGCGATCGTGAAGGCGATGCCCGCGATCCACTCGGGGCCCAGCCCCGTGAGCTCGAGCGGAACCTCCAGGAGGTGCTTGATGGCCGGCTCCGAGACGTTGAGGATGAGGAGCGAGCACACCGTGATGCCCAGCTGGCTCGTCGCGAGCATGAGCGTCGCGTGCTCCATGGCCCACAGGGCCGTCTTCGCAGCCCGGGAGCCCTTCTCCGCGCGCGGCTCGATCTGGGAGCGCTTCGCCGAGATGACGGCGAACTCGGCGCCGACGAAGAAGGCGTTGCCCGCGAGCAGGATCACGAGCCACGCGATGCCCCACCAGTCAGATTCGCTCATCGCAGCTCACCCGCCTCGACGGTCTCGACCTCGTCGCGGGCTCGCGGCGTGAAGCGCACGCGGTCGATGCGCCGCCCGTCGAGCCGCTCGATGCGGAAGGTCCCCTCAGGGATCTCGATCGTGTCGGCCACCCGGGGCAGGCGCCCCAGTTCGGCCATGAGGTAGCCGCCCACGGTCTCCCACGGCCCGTCGTCGGGCACCGTGACGCCGGCGCGGTCGCGCAGCTCGTCAGGCCGGAGGATGCCGGGGAAGGTCAGCCAGTCGCGCGAGCGCACGACATCGACGATCGCGCGATCGTGCTCGTCGCTCACCTCGCCCACGAGCTCCTCGACGAGGTCTTCGAGCGTCGCGACGCCCGCCGTGCCGCCGTACTCGTCGACGACGATCGCCATCTGGTAGCCCTGGGCGCGCAGCTCACCGAGCAGGGTGTCGAGCTTCATGGTCTCGGGCACGCGCAGAGCATCCGACTGCAGGGCGCTCGCGGGAACATCCGCGCGCCGCTCCCGCGGCACGGCGACCGCCTGCTTGACGTGCACGATGCCCACGATGTCGTCGATCGAGTCGTCGACGACGGGGAACCGGGAGTGCCCCGTGCGGCGCGCGAGGTCGATGACGTCCTGCACAGAGTCTCCGCGCTCGACCGCCGCGACGCGGGGGCGGGGCGTCATGACGTCTTGCGCGGAGTGCTGCGAGAACGCGAGAGTGCGCGAGAGCAGCGTGGCCGTGTCGGCCTCCAGACTGCCCTGGCTCGCCGAGCGGCGCACGAGCGAGGCGAGCTCCTCGGCCGTGCGCGCACCGCTCAGCTCCTCCTTCGGGTCGACGCCCATCGCCCGCAGGAGCGTGTTCGCCGAGTTGTTGAGGAAGACGATCGCGGGGCGGAAGACGGTGGTGAACGCCCACTGGAACGGGATGACGAGCTTCGCAGTCTGCCGGGGCAGCGAGAGCGCGAAGTTCTTCGGCACGAGCTCACCGACGATCATCGACAGGAGCGTCGCGGCGACGATCGCGGTGACGGAGCCGACGGGTCGCACGGCGGCCTCGGGCAGGCCCAGCGCCGTCAGCGGCCCGGCGAGCAGGCTCGAGATCGCGGGCTCCATCGTGTACCCCGTGAGGAGCGTCGTGAGCGTGATGCCCAGCTGCGCGCTCGAGAGGTGCGTCGAGGTGATCTTGAGCGCCGAGATCGTCGGCCCGAGCCGCTTCTCACCCCGCGCTTGACGTGCCTCGAGCTCGGAGCGGTCGAGGTTGACGAGCGCGAACTCGCTCGCCACGAAAAGTCCGGTGCCGATCGTCAGCAGCACACCGAATCCGAGGAGAAGCCATTCGCCCCCTGGAAGGGCGCCGCCGGCGAGGGCGGCGCCGAAGACCTCAGCGCCCACGGGCGGGACCCATCGCGCATCGGGCAGAAATCAGAGAGTGCGGACTATGAGGAGGCTCCGCAGGGGCTGACGGGGGTTCCATTATCGCGCCAGTATAGGGCCCCGCACGGGCTCCCCTCCTGCGAGTTCGCCTCCGTGCGAGTTCGCCTACCAGGAGACCGGCAGCGCCTTGCCCTCGTCGTACCCCGCAGCCGACTGCGTGCCCACCACGGCGCGGTCTCGGAACTGCTCGAGGGTCGAAGCGCCCGCATACGTCATCGAGCTGCGCAGGCCCGACGTGATCATGTCGAGCAGGTCGTCGAGTGAGGGGCGCTCGGGGTCGAGGTAGATGCGCGAGCTGGAGATGCCCTCCGCGAAGAGAGTCTTGCGGGCGCGCTCGAAGGCGTCCAAGCGCCGGAACCGCTGCTCGACCGCTTTCGTCGAAGCCATACCCCAGCTGCTCTTGAACGCGCGCCCCGTGTCGTCGAGCTCGATGTCGCCGGGCGACTCGAGAGTGCCCGCGAACCACGAGCCGATCATGACGGCCGAGGCTCCCGCCGCGAGCGCCAGCGCCACGTCGCGCGGGTACCGCACTCCCCCGTCGGCCCACACCCGTGCGCCGTGCTCACGAGCCGCCTCCGCCGTCTCGAGCACCGCCGAGAACTGCGGGCGCCCGACCGCGGTCATCATGCGCGTCGTGCACATCGCCCCCGGCCCCACGCCGACCTTCAGGACGTCTGCCCCCGCCTGTGCGAGCTCGACGGCCGCCTCCGCGGTGACGACATTGCCCGCGACGATCGGTACGCCGAGGTTGCGCGCGCTTACCTCGCGAATGGCCTGCACCATCTGCTCCTGGTGGCCGTGCGCCGTGTCGAGCACGAGCACGTCGACACCCGCCTCGACGAGGGCCGCGGCCCGCTCGGCGGGCTCACGCGTGATGCCGACCGCTGCGGCGACGCGCAGCCGGCCGTGAGCATCCAGAGCAGGAGGGTAGATCGTCGACCGCACGGCGCTGCGGGCGCTCAGCGTCGCGATGATCTCGCCGTGGTGCCGCACCGCGACCGCCTCGACGCCCGCGGCCTCGATGAGGGCGAACGCCGCACGGGAGTCGGTGACATCCTCATCGTCGATGGCGGGAATTGCATCGGCCACGACGTCGGTGATCGGCGCGTCGGGCAGCCAGTGGCGCAGCGCCGACACCGGGAGGCACCGAGACGGACGCCCCTCGGCGTCGAGAATCGTCACGACCGCCCCCGGGGAGTCGTAGGCGCGCGCGAGGGCCTGCCCGACCGTCGCGTCAGCGGGGATGCGCACGAGCGGGTCGTACAGGGTGGGGGCACCCTTGACGTGCTGGATCGCCGCATCGAGATCCTGCAGGGCGAGGTCCTGCGGCAGAACGCCCAGACCACCGCGGCGCGCCATCGCGGCCGCGAGCCGCGGCCCCGTGACCGAGGTCATGTTGGCGGCGACGAGCGGCATGCGCAGGCCGCACGCATCCGCGACCGTGAGATCGACGGAGAGCCTGCTGCCGACGCTCGAGCGCTGCGGCACGAGGAATACGTCGGAGTAGGTCAGGTCGTGGGAGGGACGCTCGCTAAGGAATCGCACATATTAACGCTACCGGCACGGCCTGCACGGCTCGGACGCAGCCTGCGAGCGGTTAAGCTAGTGACCACTGCGGTTCAGCGGGTGAACCGCAGCGCGACAACAACTAGCGAAGCGAAAGTGGGCGGTCGGCCGTGTCAAGCCAAGTGACCGGATCGAGCTCCGACGGCACAGCCTCGGGCGAGTTCGGTGCCAACGAATGGCTCGTGGACGAGCTGTACGAGCAGTACAAGGACGACAAGAACGCCGTAGACCCCTCCTGGTGGCCCATTCTGGAGCGCTACCACCAGTCGGCGACCACCGACTCGCAGCCGGCGCCGACCACGACGGTGACGATTCCCGACGTGCCGGTGCCCGCCTCGACGCCCACCGCGGCGCCCGCCTCCGTGCCCGCGGCCTCCGTGCCCGCGGCCTCCGTGCCCATCACGGGCAGCCAGCCCATCGCGCGCACCACCTCGATCGCTCCGCAGCCGCAGCCGATCCCCGCCCAGGCGCCCTCGACGGCGTCGGTCCCCGTCGCGGCGGAGGACCAGGAGGCGCCCACGGAGGACATCGTGACGCCGCTCAAGGGCATGGCGAAGGCCCTCGCGACGAACATGGACGCGAGCCTCACCGTCCCGACCGCGACGAGTGTGCGCACCATTCCCGCGAAGCTCCTCATCGACAACCGCATCGTCATCAACAACCACCTCATGCGCGCGCGCGGCGGCAAAGTGTCGTTCACCCACCTCATCGCGTGGGCCATGATCCAGGCGCTCAAGGAGTTCCCGAGCCAGAACGTCTACTACGACGAGGTCGACGGCAAGCCCGTCGTCGTGACGCCCGGGCACCTCAACCTCGGCATCGCGATCGACCTCCCCAAGCCGGACGGCACGCGCGCCCTCATGGTGCCCGGCATCAAGAAGTGCGAGTCGCTCTCCTTCCACGAATTCCTCACCGCCTATGAGGACGTCGTCAAGCGGGCCCGCGACAACAAGCTCGCCGCCGACGACTTCCAGGGCAACACGATCTCCCTCACCAACCCGGGCGGCATCGGCACCGTGCACTCCGTGCCGCGGCTCATGCGCGGCCAGGGCGCGATCATCGGCGCCGGTGCGCTCGAGTACCCGGCCGAGTTCCAGGGCATGTCGGCCGCGACGCTCGCCGAGCTCGGCGTGGGCAAGACCATCACGCTCACGAGCACGTACGACCACCGCGTCATCCAGGGCGCGGGCAGCGGCGAGTTCCTCAAGAAGGTGCACGAGTTGCTCATCGGCGACCGCCACTTCTACGAGGGCATCTTCGCCGACCTGAGAATCCCCTACGACCCGATCCACTGGGCCCAGGACATCCATGTCGACCTCGCCGACGACGTCAACAAGACGGCGCGCGTGCAGGAGCTCATCAACTCGTACCGCGTGCGCGGCCACATGATGGCCGACGTCGACCCGCTCGAGTACCGCCAGCGCTCGCACCCCGACCTCGACATCGCGAGCCACGGGCTCACCTTCTGGGATCTCGACCGCGAGTTCGTCGCGGGCGGATTCGGCGGCCGGCGCAATGCGCTGCTTCGCGAGATTCTCGGCGTTCTGCGCGACACCTACTGCCGCACCGTGGGCGTCGAGTACATGCACATTCAGGAGCCGCAGCAGCGCCGCTGGTTCCAGTCCCACCTCGAGAAGCCCTACGAGAAGCCGACGCACGACGAGCAGATGCGCATCCTCGGCAAGCTCAACCAGGCCGAGGCTTTCGAGACCTTCCTGCAGACGAAGTTCGTCGGCCAGAAGCGGTTCAGCCTCGAGGGCGGCGAGAGCGTCATCCCGCTCCTCGACGAGATCCTCCAAGGGGCCGCCGAGCAGGGCCTCGACGAGGTCGCGATCGGCATGGCCCACCGCGGCCGCCTCAACGTGCTCGCGAACATCGCCGGCAAGACCTACGGTCAGATCTTCCGCGAGTTCGAGGGCACGCAGGACCCGAAGTCGGTGCAGGGCTCCGGCGACGTCAAGTACCACCTCGGCACCGAGGGCGTCTTCACCTCGGCGAGCGGCCAGCAGATCGAGGTCTCTCTCGCCGCGAACCCCTCCCACCTCGAGGCCGTCGACGGCGTGCTCGAGGGCATCGTGCGGGCGAAGCAGGACCGCAAGGGCGATGGCGCCTTCAGCACCCTCCCCGTGCTCATCCACGGCGACGCGGCCATGGCCGGCCAGGGCGTCGTGCTCGAGACCCTGCAGCTCAGCCAGCTGCGTGGCTACCGCACGGGCGGCACGATCCACGTCGTCGTCAACAACCAGGTGGGCTTCACGACGCCCCCCGGCGAGGGCCGCTCCTCGATCTACTCGACCGACGTCGCGAAGACCATCCAGGCCCCGATCCTGCACGTCAACGGCGACGACCCCGAGGCCGTCGTGCGCGTCGCGGCGCTCGCCTTCGCGTATCGGCAGGAGTTCAAGCGCGACATCGTCATCGACCTCGTGTGCTACCGCCGTCGCGGCCACAACGAGGGCGACGACCCCTCGATGACGCAGCCGCTCATGTACAACCTCATCGAGGCCAAGCGCAGCGTGCGCACCCTCTACACGGAGGCCCTCGTCGGTCGCGGCGACATCACCGAGGAAGAGTTCGAGAACGCCCACAAAGACTTCCAGGAGCGCCTCGAGGTCGCCTTCGCCGAGACCCACGCCGCGCAGACCGGCACGATTCCCGTGGTGGGCGGCACGGCGGGGCGTGAGGATGCGGGCTCGCCCGCCGGCGAGCCCGAGTCGACCGGGGTCGACGCCGCCGTCATCGCCCACATCGGCGAGGCGCACGACAACCCGCCCGCGGGCTTCACCGTGCACTCCAAGCTGCAGGCCATGCTCAAGAAGCGCGTCGAGATGAGCCGCAACGGCGGCATCGACTGGGGCTTCGGCGAGCTACTCGCCCTCGGGTCGGTGCTCATGGAGGGCACGCCCGTGCGTCTCTCGGGCCAGGACGCCCGGCGCGGCACCTTCGTGCAGCGCCACGCCGTCCTGCACGACCGGGTCAACGGTCAGGAGTGGCTGCCGCTCGCGAACCTCAGCGAGAACCAGGCGAGGTTCTGGATCTACGACTCTCTCCTGAGCGAGTACGCCGCGATGGGCTTCGAGTACGGCTACTCCGTCGAGCGCCCCGATGCGCTCGTGCTGTGGGAGGCGCAGTTCGGCGACTTCGCCAACGGTGCGCAGACCATCATCGACGAGTTCATCTCCTCCGCCGAGCAGAAGTGGGCGCAGCGCTCGAGCGTCGTGCTCCTCCTGCCGCACGGCTACGAGGGCCAGGGGCCCGACCACTCCTCGGCCCGCATCGAGCGGTTCCTGCAGCTCGCCGCCGAGAACAACATGGTGATCGCCCGGCCGTCCACGCCGGCCTCGTACTTCCACCTCTTGCGCCGCCAGGCCTACGCGCGCCCGCGCCGCCCCCTCATCGTCTTCACGCCGAAGGCGATGCTGCGCCTGCGGGGTGCGACGAGCGAGGTCGCCGACTTCACGTCCGGTCGCTTCGAGCCCGTGATCGACGACGCGACGATCAGCGACCCGGGCTCGGTGCGGCGCGTACTGCTGCACGCGGGCAAGATCCACTACGACCTCAAGGGCGAGATCGAGAAGCGCGGCACGAAGGGCGTCGCCCTCGTGCGGCTCGAGCAGTTCTACCCTCTGCCCGAGGACGCCCTGCGCGAGGTCATCGAGCGCTACTCGAACGCCGAGCTCGTGTGGGTGCAGGACGAGCCCGAGAACCAGGGAGCGTGGCCGTTCTTCACGATCGAGCTCGCCAAGCGCGGCATGAAGTCGGTGCGCGTCGTCTCGCGGCACGCCTCCGCGTCACCCGCGACGGGCTCGAGCAAGCGCAGCGCGCAGGAGCACGCCGACATCATGGACGCGGCGCTGGCTGACTGAGCAGTGCTTTAGCTCAAGCGCGCCACGATCATCGCCTTGAGGTCGTCGGGGGCGGTCTCCTGACACGCCTCCTTGACCTTGCTGCTGAGGGTGAGCCCCACGAGGTGCTCGGCCGAGCAGTCGTCGCAGTTCGCGAGGTGCTCGCGAATGTCGGCGCACTCGGCGGCACTCAACTCGTTGTGCAGAAACTCCTCGAGCTCTGCCTTGGCCTTGTCGCAACCGCAGTCCGTCATGTCGTGCCCTTTCTCGCGGTGCTCGCCGGAATGGTCGACGCGGTCATGCCGCGCTCGCGGGCATAGTCGGCGAGCAGCTCCCTCAGCAACCGTCGGCCGCGGTGGAGGCGGCTCATGACGGTTCCGACGGGAGTCTTCATGATGTCGGCGATCTCCTGGTACGCGAACCCCTCCACGTCGGCGAGGTACACCGCGAGGCGGAAGTCTTCGGGGATCGATTGCAGAGCATCCTTGACGGCGCTCGACGGCATGCGGTCGATCGCCTCGGCCTCTGCTGATCGCGTGACCGTCGTGGTCGCCGACTCGGCGCCACCGAGCTGCCAGTCCTCAAGCTCGTCGATCGTGCCCTGATAGGGGTCGCGCTGCTTCTTGCGATAGATGTTGATGTAGGTGTTGGTGAGGATCCGGTAGAGCCACGCCTTGATGTTCGTGCCCTGCTCGAACTGCCCGAAAGCAGCGAACGCCTTCACGAAGGTCTCCTGCACGAGGTCGGCCGCATCCGCCGGATTCCGCGTCATACGCATGGCCGCACCGTAGAGCTGATCCATGAGAGGCAGAGCCTGGTCGTGGAACAGCCGTCGTCTCTCGCTCAACTCGTCGCTCATCAGGACCCACTCTACTGTCGAGGGCCGTGCGGGTGCCTCGAGAAGGCTCGTCGCCATAGAGTGCTCCCTTCGGTGAGTGATCGTGCGGGCCGATACTGTAGGTAACCGATGCAGGTCTTCACCTATTCCAGCCCGCGATTCTCTCCCTACGGCGACGAGGATCGATCCGAGGCCTCCGACGCTCCCCCCGCGGGCGGAGCCTGGCGCGCACCGCGCGCGAGCCACCCCCTGCAGGCGCGACTGAGCCTGCCCGGCTCGAAGAGCCTCACGAATCGCGAGCTCGTGCTCGCCGCCCTCGCCGACGGCACCTCGGTGCTGCGGCGGCCGCTCATCTCGCGCGACTCCGAGCTCATGATCGAGGCACTGCGCTCTCTCGGCGTCGAGATCGAGCGCATCGACGGGGACGGCGGGTTCGGCCCCGACCTGCGCATCACCCCGCCCGACGAGCTGTCGGGCAGCACGACGATCGACTGCGGGCTCGCGGGCACGGTCATGCGCTTCCTCCCCCCTCTCGCCGCGCTGGCGCTCGGCCCCGTGGCCTTCGACGGCGACGAGGCTGCGCGGCGTCGACCCATGCGCGCGACGATCGAGGCCCTGCGGGCTCTCGGAGTCGACGTCAACGACGACGGTCGCGGAGCCCTTCCGTTCAGCCTGTGGGGGTCGGGATCCGTGCAGGGCGGCGAGCTCTCCATCGACGCCTCCGCGTCGAGCCAGTTCGTGTCGGGGCTCCTGCTCGCGGCACCCCGGTTCGAGCGCGGCCTCGTGCTGCGGCACACCGGTGAGCGACTGCCTTCCCTCCCGCACATCGCCATGACGATCGAGACCCTGCGGCGGCGGGGCGTGCAGGTCGACAACCCTGAGCCGGGGCTGTGGGCCGTGCATCCCGGCCCCATCGCGGCGACCGAGACCGACATCGAACCCGACCTCTCCAACGCCGCGCCCTTCCTCGTCGCCGCCATCGTCGCGGGCGGCACCGTCGCGATCGAGGACTGGCCCGAGTCGACGACCCAGGTGGGCGCCGACCTCGAGCACCTCCTGCCCCGATTCGGCGCGCGCGTGCACCGCGAGGGCGGCACTCTCGTGGTCGACGGAGGCGACGGTGTGTGCGGCGGAGCCTCGTTCCCCGGCGTCGACCTCGATCTCTCCACGGGGGGCGAGCTCGCACCCGCGCTCATCGCGCTCGCCGCGCTCGCCTCGAGCCCGAGCACCTTCCGCGGCATCGAGCACCTGCGAGGCCACGAGACGAATCGGCTCGCCGCCCTCGTCGCCGAGATCTCCGCCGTCGGCGGGGAGGCTGTGGAACTCGAGGACGGCGTGGCGGTGACCCCGGCGACCCTGCACGGTGGCCCCTGGCGCGCGTACGAGGATCACCGCATGGCGACGGCGGGTGCCATCGTCGGGCTCGCGGTCGACGACGTCGAGATCGACGACATCGGCACGACGGCGAAGACGCTGCCGCAGTTTCCCGAACTGTGGCAGCGCATGCTTGCCACCAACGGGGGCGATTCCACGCCGTGAGCTGGCTGCCGCCCGACACTGAGGAGCCGTACGAGGAGTACGACGACGTCGATTACCGCGCTCGGCCGAACCCCAAGGCGAACCGGCCGCGCTCGAAGCAGCGGCCCGCCCACGACGACGCCGTCGTCGCGCGCGTCACGACGGTCGACCGAGGCCGCTACACCGTGCTCGTCGACGAGGGCGAGGACGACGAGCGCACGGTGACCGCGACCCGAGCCCGTGAGCTGCGCAAGCAGTCGATCGTGACGGGAGACCGCGTCGACCTCGTCGGCGACGTCACGGGGGACGAGGGCTCGCTCGCCCGCATCGTGCGCGTGCACGAGCGCCGCACCCTGCTGCGGCGCAGTGCCGACGACACCGACGCCGTCGAGCGCATCATCGTGGCCAACGCCGACCAGCTGCTCATCGTCGTCGCCGCCGCCGACCCAGAGCCGCGACCGCGGCTCGTCGACCGGTACCTCGTCGCGGCCTTCGACGCGGGCATCACGCCGCTGCTCGTCATCACGAAGGTCGACCTCGCCGACCCGAGCACCTTCCTCGCGCACTTCACCGGCCTCGACCTGCAAGTCGTCACCAGTACCCCCGAGCATCCGCCCGTCGATGCTCTGCTCGAGAGACTGCGGGGGCGCACGACCGTGGCGGTCGGGCACTCCGGCGTCGGCAAGTCGACGCTCGTCAACGCCCTCGTGCCCGGCGCCGACCGGGCCGTCGGAGTCGTCAACGCCGTCACCGGTCGGGGGCGGCACACGTCCTCCTCGACCGTGTCGCTGCGCCTGCCCGAGGGCGGCTGGATCATCGACACCCCCGGCGTGCGCTCCTTCGGCCTCGGGCACGTCGACCCGGAGAACATCCTGCGCGCGTTCGGCGACCTCGCCGACGTCGCCGCCGCCTGCCCGCGCGGGTGCACGCACCTGCCGGATGCCCCCGACTGCGAGCTCGTCGAGCGAGCCGCGCGCGGGGAGCTCGGTGAGCTCGGGCCGCAACGGCTCGACTCGCTGCAGCGGCTGCTGACGACCCTGCGCTCGCCGCGCGGACGCGGCACCGCCGATAGCCTGGGCGAGTGACCGACACCACTGCACCGCACGACCCCGCACCGAACGACACCGCCGCCGACGACCTCGCCCTCGCCCTGCGCCTCGCCGACGCCGCCGACGAGATCTCGCTGCCCCGCTTCCGCTCCCTCGACCTCGTCGTCTCGACGAAGCCCGACCGCACGCCCGTCACCGACGCCGACCAGGCGGTCGAGAAGGCCCTTCGCGACGGGCTCGCCGCGAGCCGCGCCGACGACGGCATCCTGGGTGAGGAGTACGGCACCCACGAGGGACACGGGGCGGGCGCGCACCGCCAGTGGATCATCGACCCCATCGACGGCACGGCGAACTTTCTGCGCGGTGTGCCCATCTGGGGCACGCTCATCGGGCTAGCGATCGACGGCGTGCCCGTCGTCGGCGTCGTGAGCGCACCCGCGCTCGGGCGGCGCTGGTGGGGCGCGCGCGGGCAGGGCGCCTGGGCGCGCGACGCGGCGGATGCGGAGCCCCGGCGCCTGCAGGTCAGCGGCGTGAGCGAGCTCGCCGATGCGCGCTTGAGCTACAACAGCCTGCGCGGCTGGGATGACGAGGGGCGCCTGGATCAGCTGCTCGACCTCACGAGGACGGTGTGGCGGGCGAGCGCCATCGGCGACATGTGGTCGTACATGCTCGTTGCCGAGGGCGCGATCGACATCGCGGGCGAATTCGACCTGCAGCCCTACGACATGGCGGCCCTACAGCCGATCGTCGAGGAGGCGGGCGGCCGCTTCACCTCCCTCGACGGCGAGACCGGCCCGTGGCACGGTAGTGCGCTCGCGACCAACGGCGTGCTGCACGACGACGTGCTCGCGCGCGTGCGTTCTCGGTAGGATCCAGGCATGTCTGCTCAGCGCACGCGCCCTGCCAGCCGCCGACTCCTCGCCGTCGTCCTCGCCCTCACGGCCGGGCTGGCCCTGAGCGGATGCAGCCTGCTCGACGTCTTCACGGCGGGCAACCAGGCCGTGCGCGACAGTGACGGCCAGGTCATCGAGGGCAATGACGAGACCGACGTCTTCTCGCTGCAGGTCGGCGACTGCCTCAACGACGGCGAGATCGGCGACACCGTCACCGCCGTGCCGACCGTGCCGTGCGCCGACCCGCACGACAGCGAGATCTACGCCTCCTACATCCTGGGCGACACCGACTTCCCCGGCATCGACACGATCGTGCAGGAGGCCGACGCGGCCTGCCTCGCGGGCTACACCGAGTTCATCGGCATCGACTATCTCGAGTCGCGCTACGACTTCAGCTACTACCACCCGACGGAGAGCAGCTGGGCGGGCGGCGACCGCGAGATCCTGTGCCTCGTCTACGACCCCTCGGGCGAGCCCCTCACGGGCACCCTCGAGGGGGCAGGCGAGTAGCGTCCCGGTAGCCACAGAACCCACCGGTAGCCGCGGCCGCTAGACCGTCAGGACGAGCTTGCCGGCCACGGCGCGCTCGGCCATGAGCCGCAGAGCCTCGGGCGCATCCTCGAGGGTGAGCACGCGGTCGACGGGCGCGCGGAGGCGACCGCTCGCAAGGTCGTCGAGCAGCACGGCGATGTCTGGCCCGTTCTCGCGCTGCACGACGCTCGTGAGCCGGTGCCGCACCCAGGGGCTCTGCAGCGAGGCGAACAGCTGACGCTGGAGCCCGTCCAGCATGGGCCCGCCCGCCCCGTCGGCGCCCACGATCACGAGAGTGCCGCGCGGCGACAGCGCGCGACGCAGCACCGAGAGCGGGCGGCCGTCGGCCGTGTCGATGACGACGTCATGCGCGCCCCACTGCGCGGGGTCGGGCGTCACGCGGTAGTCGATCGTGCGCTCGGCGCCGAGCTCGCGAGCGAGGGCAGACTTCGCGGGGCTCACGACCGCCGTCACGTGCGCTCCCCTCATCGTGGCGAGCTGGGTGAGGAACGACCCCACTCCCCCGCCGGCGCCGATCACGAGCACGCGCTGGCCGGCCTCGACGCGCGCGACGTCGCGCACGGTCTGCAGCGCGGTGCTCGCCGAGATCGGCAGCGTCGCGGCATCGATGCTCGAGACAGAATCCGGGATGCGCGCCACGCGGTCGGCGCGCGCGACCACGAGTTCGGCGAACGCCGCGGAGGCCGCGCCGGCCACACGGTCGCCGACCGCGAGCCCCTCGACGCCCTCGCCGAGGTGCTCGACGACTCCCGCGAAAGCGAGGCCGATGACGGGCTGCCGCGGGGTGCGCTGGCCGACGACGGGGCGCAGCACTCGCGGCTCTCCAGTCAGGATGTGCAGCGTTCCCGAGTCCGGGCTCACCGCCTCGACGCGCACGCGCACCTGGCCGCGACCGGGGTCGGGCACGGGCCGCTGCTCGACGCTCAGGCGCTCGGGGCCCCCGTAGCCGCGCTGCACGACCGCCCTCATCGTGCACCCCCCGAGGCGGAAGCCGCCGACTCGGCGGGGTACTGGAAGACCTCGTCGAGCGGCACACCGAAGACGTTCGCGATCTGGAAGGCGAGCTCGAGCGAGGGCGAGTACTTGCCCTGCTCGATCGCGATGATCGTCTGCCGCGTGACGCCCACGGCCTCGGCGAGCTGCGCTTGCGTGAGCTCGCCGTGCGCGAACCGCAAGGCGCGGATGGCGTTGGTCACCTTCGTGGGCTTCACCATGCGGGCACGCCCCCGCGGTAGAGCGCGACCTTCGTGACGCCCTCGAGAATGCCGGCGAGGATGAACCCCAGGAAGATCGCGTGGGCGATCCAGAAGTGGTCGGCCTCGAGCATGGCGAGCACGAGCGCGGCGAGCGCCCCCAGGATGAGGAGGCCGCGGGAGGTGAACTCGGCACGTGCGCTGATCTGCTTGTCACGGATATCGGTCTGCGTGCCGTCGCGATGCGTGGCGATCGAGACGAGGATCGTCACGATGATGACCGCGACGATCCCGGCGCCGATGCTCCACAGCATCGCGTCGACGTAGGGGGTCTGCTCGAGCGGACCGCCCGCGGCGCGCGTGAGCAGCACCGAGAGGTACACGATGAACGTGATGATGCCGACGATGAGGCCGACCCACGCTCCCTTTTCTTCGTACGCCATGAGGCGCTCCTTCACTGAGGGGGAATGTCAGGTTTTCTTGACACTCCGACAGTAAAGGATGTTCGACACCGTGTCAAGGTTTCTTGACACGCGCCGGGCTTTCGTGATGCAGCTCGCCAGCTCGAAGCTCAGTCGATGTCGACGATGCGCTTGCCGAGGGGCAGCAGCGCCACGGGCACCATCTTGATGTTCGCGATCGCGAAGGGAATGCCGATGATCGTGATCGCGAGCGGGATTGCCGTGATGATGTGGCCCAGCGCGACCCACCAGCCGGCGAGCACCACCCAGATGATGTTGCCGATGAGCGCCCAGAAGCCTGAGGTCGGGGTCTCGACGACGCGCTTGCCGAACGGCCACAGCGAGTAGACGCCGATGCGGGCGGCGGCGATACCCCACGGGATCGTGACGATGAGCACGAACATGATGACCGCCGCGAGCATCCAGCCGAGGAACAACCAGAAGCCGGAGAGTACGAGCCAGATGACGTTGAGAAGGGTGCGCATGCGCACAGTCTGACATCGCGCGGCGCGAGCAGAGCATCCTCAGCGCGTGATAGCGACCGATGGTGGAGATGGGGGGAATTGAACCCCCGTCCACTGCTGTGATTCGAAGTCTTCTACGGGCGTAGTCTGCGGAAAGCGTTCTACTCGGCTCCGACCTTTGTCGCAGACACCTAGGTCGACGAGCCCAGCCTCAGTTGAAGTCCCACGTGCTCCTGAGACGCAGGCACGCAGCAAGTCTCCTCAATGACGCCAGCGACCGGGGCGGAGACGTACCCGGGCTGACGGACTATCTACTCTGCCTTAGGCGGCGAGAGCGAAGTCGGTGCGCTTGGAATCGGCACCTGTTGGTTACAGAGATCGTTAACGAGATAACTCTGCATCCTCGACCCGCTTCTCTTCGTCTCGCAGGCAATGTCGAAACCGATCATCCCCGTGCGTCACTCCGAGCACCCGAGGGTGCCGAGAGAGGGTCGCTGTCACGCGCTGTGGAGTTGAGAACGTGCGGCCGGTCACCCGGCGCACTCGAACGCCGTTGCCGACGTAGCCCTTCAGTATACGGGATGCTCGGGGCAGGAGCCAGACTGGTGCGTCGACTCTGCCCCGCGCCGGCTAGGTCGTGCGCGCGTCCTGGAGCGTGTGCATGGCACCCACGCTCCGCGCGCGCAGGTCGGCCAGGGCGAATGCGAGCGCGATGGCGATGAAGCCGAGGATGACGAGAGCGGCGTGCAGGTAGGCGTCCTGGTAGACGACGATCTCGGTCTCGGTTCCCGTCTCGGCGTAGACCGTCACGTAGAAGGCCGCGGTCGCCGCCGCGAGGCCGACAGCCGTGCCGACCCTCTGCCCCACCTGCTGAATCGAGCCCGCGACACCGCCCGACGTGACCGGAATGTCGGCGAGGGCCAGTGTCTGGTTCGGTGCGATGACGGCGCCGCCGCCCGTGCCCGCGATGCCCATGGCGATCGCGACCGCCCACGGCACGGCGGCGGCCGGCAGGACGAGAACGGAGACGAGCACGAGGCCGAAGCCGACGAAGACGATGGCGAGGCCCGTGACGACGAGCCCGCGACCGTAACGCTCGACGACGCGGCCAGAGTAGAACGAGCTGAGCGCCATCATGAGCGCGAAGGGGATCGTCACCATGCCCGCGAAGACCGCGGCAAGACCCTGCCCGAGCTGCAGGAAGAGGGTCAGGGTGAGGAACATCGCCGGCATAGCAGCGAAGTACGCGACAGCGAGGAGGGTGCCGTTGCGGTAGCCCGTCACGCGGAAGAGGGCGAAATCGACGATGGCCGAGCGGCCGGATCGCGCGTAGCGCCGCTCCCACCACACGAAGGCGGCACCCGAGAGGGCGAAGACGGCCAGCCATGCCCACCGGGCGGGATCGTCGTCGGGGCCGCCGGTCGTCAGCACGAACGGCAGCATGAGGCTGAGCACGGCGACGCCCAGAAGGGCCGTGCCGACGAGGTCGAGGTCGCGCGAGCCGCTGCTCGCCGGCTGCGTGCGCGGCAGGAGCTTGTAGGCGAAGGGGAAGAGCCCGATGACGAGCGGCACGTTCATCCAGAAGATGAGCCGCCACCCGAGGTCGTCACCGCCGAGGTCGACGAAGAGCCCGCCCAGGGTCGGCCCGAAAGCCGTCGAGAGCCCGATGACGGCCCCGAAGACACCGAAGGCTCGCCCGCGCGCCGGCCCCTGGAAGAGCTGCTGGATGAGGCCGAGCACCTGCGGCATGAGGAGACCGGCGGCGACGCCCTGCAGGATGCGCGAGCCCGCGAGCACCTCCACGGTGGGCGCGACCGCGCACAGGAGGCTCGCGATGAGGAATACGACGAGGCCGAAGAGGAACATGCGGCGACGCGAGTGCTGATCGCCGTAGCGGCCTGCTGGCACGAGGACGACGCCGAACGCGAGGATGTACCCGGCGATGATGATCTGGATCTCGGTCGGGCCCGCGCCGAAGGCATCCTCGATCGCCGGCACCCCCACGTTGACCTTCGAGAGGTCGAGGATCGTGAGAGAGGCGACCGACACCGCGACGGCGAAGGCCCTCCAGCGAGTGCGATCATCCATCTGGGGTTCTGCTGCGCGCGCGTCGTTCGTCACGAGGGTTCAGCCTACGCTCGCCCGACTGGAAGCCGGTGCCAGCGCGGTGCGCTACTCGCCGCGAATGTTGCGCAGTCGCATGGCGCGCTCGGCCTCGCGCTTGTCCTGCTTCTCGCGCAGCGCATGCCGCTTGTCGTACTCGCGCTTGCCCTTGGCCACCGCGAGCTCGACCTTCGCGCGGCCGTCGCTGAAGTAGATGCTCAGCGGCACGAGCGTATAGCCGCCCTCCTGCGTCTTCTGGCTGATCTTGATGATCTGCGCCTTGTGCAGCAGCATCTTGCGCTTGCGGCGGGGCGGGTGGTTGGTCCACGTGCCCTGCGTGTACTCGGGAATGTGCACGGCGTCGAGCCACGCCTCACCGCCGTCGATGAAGCCGTAGCCGTCGACGAGGCTCGCGCGGCCCATGCGCAAGGACTTGACCTCGGTGCCGCTCAGCACGAGACCGGCCTCGTAGGTGTCCTCGATCGTGTAGTCGTGGCGCGCCTTGCGGTTGGTCGCGACAACCTTCCTGCCCTCTTCCTTCGGCACGTCGCTCACCTCCCGTTCACGCCCGATGCGGATGCTCACCGCGCGTATCGCGGCAGCCCTCCAGCATACCCGCGCCGGTGCGGATTCGATCAGACGCGCAAGTATCGCGTGATCGCGACGTTCGCCGAGACCGCGGCAAGCAGCGCTCCGGCCACGAGCAGCACGGGCGCGACGAGCAGCGCCTCATCGAGACCGACGAGCGAGGTGAGCGGCAGCGCCTCCGTCAGGTAGCCCTGCACGAAGAACTCCACGATCGCGATGATCGCGACCCCCGCGAGCGCCGAGCCGATGAGCGCGGCGACGACGCCCTCGAGGATGAACGGCGTCTGGATGAAGCGGTTGGAGGCGCCGACGAGTCGCATGATGCCGAGTTCCCGGCGGCGCGAGAACGCGCTGAGCCGGATCGTCGTGGCGATGAGCAGAACGGCGGCGACGAGCATGAGCGCCGCGATGCCGACCGCCGTGATGCTCGAGGCGTTGAGCATGTCGAAGACGCCGTCGAGGTACGCCCGCTCGTCCTCGATGCTCTCGACGCCCGCGAGGCCGCCCAGGGCATCGACGAGAATCTGGCTCTGGTCGACATCGACGAGGTCGACCCAGAAGGCGGGGGGCAGGAACTCCGGCGAGACGAGCTCGGCGGCGGCGGTGCCCGCGAACTGGTCCTGGAAGTTGGCGTACGCCTCCTCCTGCGTCTCGAAGTAGTAGGTGTCGATGAACGGCGCGAGCGTCGCGGACTCCAGCTGCGCCTCCACCTGGGCGATCTGCTCGGGCGTCGCGGCCTGCTGCTCGCACCCGCCGATCGTCGCGAACTCCGTGCACAGGTATACGGCGACCTGAGCGCGGTCGAACCAGTACGACTTCATCTCGGTGATCTGCATCTGCAGCAGCATCGCCGCGCCGACGAAGGTGAGCGAGATGAACGTCACGAGCACGACGGAGACGACCATGGAGAGGTTGCGGCGCAACCCCTGGCCGACCTCGCTGAGAACGAGACCGAGCCTCATCGCGGCTCACCTGCCGTCGACGAGCCGACGGTCGTGGCGCCCGCGGGGGCGCCCGAGCCGGGCATCCCGAAATTCTGCGACAGGATCGGATTCGCCTGCGTCTGGTAGCCGCCGCCGCGCTCGTCGCGCACGATGCGGCCGCCGATGACCTCGATGACGCGACGCTGCAGGCGGTCGACGATGCCCGCGTCGTGCGTGGCCATGATGACGGTCGTGCCGTTGGCATTGATGCGCTCGAGCAGGGTCATGATGCCCGCGCTCGTCGCCGGGTCGAGGTTGCCGGTCGGCTCGTCGGCGAGCATGATCGCGGGCTTGTTGACGAGGGCGCGCGCAATGGCGACACGCTGTTGCTCTCCACCGGAGAGCTCGTGCGGAAACCGCCCCTCCTTGCCCTCGAGGCCGACGGTGCGCAGGGCGTCGGGCACGGCCTCGTGGATGAAGCCCTTGCTCTTGCCGATGACCTGCAGCGTGAAGGCGACGTTGGCGAAGACGGTCTTGTTGGGCAGTAGCCGGAAGTCTTGGAACACGACGCCGAGATTGCGGCGGAAGTACGGAACCTTGCGGCTCGAGATCGCGCCGAGGTCTTGCCCGAGCACGTGGATGGACCCGCTCGTCGGCTTCTCCTCCTTGAGCACGAGGCGCAGGAAGGTCGACTTGCCCGAGCCGGAGGCGCCCACGAGGAACACGAACTCACCGCTGAGAATCTCGAGGCTGACGCCGTTGAGCGCCGGTCGAGCCGTCCCGCGGTACACCTTGGTGACCTCTTCGAAGCGAATCATCGCGATCAGAGTATGCGGGCGCCCCAGCGACGCCGCGGTGCGACACCCTGCCGCGTTGCTTTTCTCAGCCGGTGCTTACTCCACGGGCGCGCGCTTGCGCCACTTGATGCCGGCCGCGATGAAGCCGTCGAGATCGCCGTCGAAGACCGCCGAGGGGTTGTTGACCTCGTACTCCGTGCGCAGATCTTTGACCATCTGGTACGGCGCGAGCACGTAGGAGCGCATCTGGTCGCCCCAGCTCGCCGTGATCGTGCCGGCCAGCTCCTTCTTCGTGGCCGCCTCCTGCTCCTTCTGCAGGATGAGCAGGCGCGACTGCAGCACGCGCATGGCCGCGGCACGGTTCTGGATCTGGCTCTTCTCGTTCTGCATCGAGACGACGAGACCGGTCGGCAAGTGGGTGATACGCACGGCCGAGTCGGTCGTGTTGACCGACTGCCCTCCCGGGCCGGAGGAGCGGAACACGTCGACCCGGATGTCCGTCTCGGGCACCTCGATCGCCGCACTCTCCTCGAGCAGCGGAATGACCTCGACCGCGGCGAAGCTCGTCTGCCGCTTGCCCGCCGCGCCGAAGGGCGACATGCGCACGAGGCGGTGCGTACCCGCCTCGACACTGAGGGTGCCGAAGGCGTGGGGCGCATCCACCTCGAAGGTTGCGGACTTGATGCCCGCCTCCTCCGCGTAGGAGATATCCATGACGGTCGTCGAGTAGTCGTGCTGCTCGGCCCAGCGCAGGTACATGCGCAGCAGCATGTCGGCGAAGTCTGCGGCGTCGACGCCGCCCGCCCCCGCGCGGATCGTGACGACGGCCGGGCGCGCGTCGTACTCGCCGTCAAGGAGGGTGCGCACCTCCATCTCGCCGAGGGTCTTCTCGATCGCCGTGAGCTCGGCGGCGCACTCGGCCGCGGCGTCCTCGTCGTCGGCCTCCTTCGCCATCTCGATGAGCACGTCGAGGTCGTCGAGGCGCTGCTGCAGGGCCTCGATGCGCTCGAGCTCGGTCTGGCGGTGGCTGAGGTCGCTCGTGACTTTCTGCGCGTGCGACGTGTCGTCCCAGAGGTCGGGGGCGGAGGCCTGCTCGCTCAGCGCGGCGATCTCTGACTGCAGCCGGTCGACGTCGACGACGGCACGGATGTCGGCAAAGGTGCTGCGGGCGGCGCCGATGCGCTCAGAGAAGTCAACGTCGATCATGTCTGCCCCAGCCTATCGCCGAGCTGGTGAGCCCCGTGCGGCGGCCTCTATCGCGACCCGCTATGCGTGGTGGCCGCCGTCGGGGCCGAGCCGCCCTCCGCCGCCGAGCCGGCGGCCGGCGCCGACTCGGCCGTCTCGAGCGGCATCTGCGCGGCCATCGCGACGGCCGGGTGAGCACCCGTCGGCGGCGTGGCCTCATCGGCCTTGACCATCTGACTGCTCGCGGCAGGCACCTCGCTGAACGCCGTCGACGGCAGATCCTTCTCGTCTCCCACGATCGCCTCGACGATGCGCTGCGCGACGGCCGCCGGCTCCAGGCCGGTCGGGAACTTCGGCGTCTCGCCCGCGATCGGGTGGCGCGAGAGCTCGGTCTCCGTGTGGCCGGGGCGCGCATCGATGACGCGGATGCCCGACCGGCGCACCTCGCGGGCGGCGACCTGCACGTACGCGGCGAGGGCAGACTTGACGGCCGAGTAGGCGCCGATGCCGTTGGTGGGGTGCTCGCTCACCACTCCGCTGAGCGTGAGCACGAAGGGCTCGCGGCCCTGCTCGGCACTGTCGCGCAGGGAGGGGAGGGCGGCCCTGAGCATCCTCATAGGGGCGAGGGCGTTGATCTCCCACAGCGCCTCGATCGTGTCGTCGGCCGTATCGGCGAGCGCGCCGAAGGCGACCGCGCCCGCGGCGTTGACGATGCCGTCGAGCTGGCCGTGCGCCGTGACGGCCGTCGCCACGAGGGTGCGTGCGGCGCCCGGGTCGGTGAGGTCGGCGGGCACGAGCTGGCCGGGAATGCCGAGCGCTTCGAGGTCGGTCATCGAGCGCGCACTGAGGGTGAGGTGCGCGCCGGCGTCGGCGAGCTGGCGGGCCAGGTGGCGTCCGAGGCCGCCCGTCGCTCCGACGACGAGGATGGAGGATCCCTGCAGAGTGGTCATAGTCGAAGGGTATGGCGACTCACTGGGAGCACGCAGACAACACTCAGACAGTGCGGTGAGTGCGGGGCAGGCTCAGTGTTCTTGAGATATCAGTGCTGCTGCATCTGCTCGATGTACTCGCGGATCGTCGGGACGCCTTCGAGCTTGGCGCGAAAGAACGTGTTGACGAGGTTGATGACGTGCGCGCGCGCGGCCTCGAGGTCGCTCGAGCGCCGCTCGCCCGCATCCTGGTCTTCGAGCGTTCGGCGCAGGGTCATGAGGGCAGCGACGATCTCCGCCTCTTCCTCGCCTTCGAGCTCGGCGATGACCTGCATGATGAGGGCGTCGGCCTGGTCGCGCACGGCATCGATGGGGATGCTCGTACCCGGCTGGGTGGCGTTGTCGAGCGTCGAGAGGAGCGACCAGACCTGATAGAGGATCGTCGCCGGCTCGTCGAAGAGCTCGCGCACGTAGGCGGCATCCACGTGGCGGCCGGAGAGCCGGAAGATGTTGTACATGCGCTTGGCGGCCTTGCCGTAGTTGACCTGCTTCGTGAGGTACTTGCGCACCTCGCTCTCGAGCCGCTCGACGTACTCGTCGAGCGCGTCGTCGCTCACGAACTTCGCGACCTTCGCGAAGGTCGGCATGGCGTCGGCGTCGAGGTAGACCTCCTGGAAGTAGGCATCGAGGTAGCCGTCGAGGGGCACGATCTCGCCGTCGGGCGCCTCCCACGTGACGTCGATGACATTGCTCGCGTTGGAGAGCGCCTTGCGCTCGGGGTCGGCCACGACCCAATCGAGCTTGCACCAGCCGGGGTCGAGCGCGGCCTCGTGCCAGGTGAGCGTGCGGGTCGTGCCGTCGGCGAGGTCGAGCTGGATGCTCTGCGCCTCCACCTCCACGGGAGTCCACGTGATCGGCGTGCCCTTCTTGCGCGACTGGCCGCCGTGCTCGCAGTTCTCGGGGTAGTTGCCGAGCTTGGCTTCGAGGAACTGGAAGGGGTCGCCGGTCGCCGTGCGGCGAGCAGCGTCGCGCATGAGGTCGGCCATGATGCGGCACGCCTCCTCGCGCGTGTCTGCCTTGATGTTGAGCCGCTGGAAGTAGTCGCAATCGCCGGGGAAGGACTGGATCTTCGACTGCGCGGCCGAGCCGCTCAGGGCAAGGGCGCTCTCGGCGACCGCGGGCGGGCCCGTGACCTCGACGATCGCGCCGATGCGGCGGAACCGTTCGAGGTCGCGCGGCGTGAAGTCGAGCATGCTCACGCGGTGGCCGAAGGTGCCGCTCTCGTGAGAGACGATGTGGTCGTCGCTCGCGGCGTCGGCGGCGATGGCGGCGAGCCACTGCAGCGCGCCCTCTTCGTCGAGCTGAACACCGAGGCGCTGGGCCGACTCGATGATGCTGGCCAGGTCGTCGTCAGGCGCGTTGCCGGGGTACTGACCGGTGTCGGGAGTGGGGGCGTCGGCGGGGGCTGCGGAGCTCATCGGTGAGACCTCTCGGGTAGCGCGCGCGGCGGCCCGCACGCTTCAGGCGCCCGCGGAGCGCTCCTGCTGCTCGGCCCGGATGGCCCGGAACAGGGTCGCCTGATCGCGTGCGTCGTCGAGTGCATTATGCGTCAGGACCATCTTCAGGCGATAGTGCTCGGCCACGCGGTGCAGGCTCGTCTCGCCCCACGGCGCGCCCGTCACGCCTGCGAAGAAGGCCTTGACGTCGAGCGCCGCGTGCCCGAGCGGGTTGCGGCCGAGATAGCGGTGGAAGTAGTCGGCGACGAACATCCAGTCGAAGGGGGCGTTGAAGCCGACGAGAAGCGGGCGGGTTCGCGGCGGGGTGCAGGCGTCGATCCAGTCGGCGAATGCGGTCATCGCCTCGCGGGGCGGGGTGCCGGATGCTCGGAGCCCGTCGAGCGTGAAGCCGCCGATGCTCATCGCCGCGTCGTCCACCTTCTCGCGGTCGGGCTGCAGCTCGACGTAGAACGCCTGCTCGGGGTCGTCGACGAGGCACGCGCCGATCGAGAGCATCGCGTAGTCGCTCGGGCTCGGGCCCGCGGCCTCGATGTCGACGGAGATGAGGGTGACGGGTCGAGGGTCGGGCATGGTTCCACGCTAGACCGTGCGGCGCCTTCCACAACTTCGGAGTGGAAGGCGCGCGGGGGCAAGGCCGGCCGGCAGCCTCAAGCTTGCGTCGACGAGCGTCCGTCAGCCGAAGACGCTGCGCGCCGTCGCCGTGACCTCGAGACGCAGGCCCTCCGGCACGAAGAGGGTGAGCGCGGGCGGGCGCCAGTAGCTCGAGAGCGTTACGCGCGCGCTCAGCCCGTCGGGGGTCGTCGCTGACTCGAGCTCGAGGCCCTCGAACGAGCTCGTCGGGGCGGCCGAGAGATAGGCGACCACGTCGGCGCGGACGCGAGAGTCGGTGAGGCGGGGTCGCAGCACCTCCCCCTCGCGCACGGTCACGTCGTCGAGGTCGAACGACTCGGCTCCGACGAGCGCTGCGCCGTCGGCGAGCGTGAACAGGCGCGTGCGCTCGAGGTACAGCGCCGTCGCCGCCGTGACGAGCAGCACGACGACGAGCGCGAGGCCCGCGTAGCCGATGACGAGCGGCAACGTCGAGCCGCGATCGTCGTGCAGGTCACGTCGCGAGCGTCGCGAGGTCGCACGCCACCCCACGCCGGTCACCGCGCGCCCCAGAACCGCGAGACCTGCTGCGTCGCGCTCGCGTCGATAGGCACCGAGAGCGGCCCGCCGAACTCGACGACGGGCGGCAGGAGCGGCAGCGGAACGCGAACGCTCACCTCCACGGTCACCCACCCCCGGCGCGTGTGGCACTGCGTGGGCACGGGCGAGCACCGGATGCTCAGGGCCACGTCGCTCGCCTGCACTCCGTGGTCGGCCAGGGCCAGGGCGAGGGCTCGCTCGGCCGCCGCGCTGCCCGCGGGCGTCGACTCGGCCTGCACGAACACGCGCGCCGCCTGCCGCGCGGCTCCCTCCGCGGCGAGCGCCGCCGACTGGATGGCGCCGAGCGCGAGCACCAGGTAGATGAGCGGCACGAGCAGCAGCATTCCGGCGGTGAGGAACTCGAGGGACGCCGATCCGCGGTCGTCGGCGGCGCGCGTGCCTCTCAGGCGCGACTGCGCCGGGCGACGACGCTCAGCGCAGCGGTTCGAGCGCGGCACGCCCGCTCACCTCCAACCCGCGGTCGAGCCCCGCGAGCCCGAGGAGGGGCAGCGGGGAGCGCACCGTCACGACGACGACCGAGTGGCCCTCGTAGCTGCCGAAGCCGGCCGAGATGTCAGCTGCATAGGACTCCCCGACGGCCGTCGCGATGAGGTCGCGACTGCGCTCCACCCCGGCAGCGAGGCTGCTGTCGGCGAGCGCCGCGTGCCGGGCGCCCTCCGCCGCCGCATCGATGAGAGTCGACCGCACGTGGAGGGCGAGAGCGAGCTGCAGCACCGAGACGGTCACGAGGGTGAGCAGGGCGCCGACGAGGACGAACTCGACGGGCGCCGAACCTCGGTCGTGCGGGTATCGGCGAGTGACACGTCGGCAGAGCATCCTCATGCGGCACCCCGGTACTCTGGAGTGTCCTCCCCCGCACGCACTGAACGGAACTGATGATGACTGAGCCCACTTTTACGATCCGCGGAGCCACCGAGGACGACTACGAGGGCGTGCACGCGATCCTCACCAGCCCCCACATCATGCAGGGGACCCTGCGGGTGCCCCTCGCGAGCACGGACTACTCGAAGGCCCGCCTCTCGCCGCGCAACGGCGTGCACCAGATCGTCGCGGTCGACAACGAGACGGAGGAGATCGTCGGATTCGGCGAACTCATCACCACCCCCGACGAGCCGCGCGCCCGTCACGCCGGCGAGATCGACCTCGTCGCGGTGAGCGAGGACTCGCAGAGCCAGGGAGTCGGCTCGGCGCTCATGGACTCCATGATCGATCTTGCCGACAACTGGCTCGACCTCAAGCGCCTCTCCCTCATCGCCTTCGTCGGCAACGACCGCGCGATCGCCCTCTACGAGCGCCTCGGCTTCGAGCGCGAAGGCATCATGCGCCGCGTCGGCTACGGCGACGGCGACTGGATGGACGCCGTCATGATGGCGCGCTTGCGCGACTGACGCGCCCGCGACCCACCACGGGCGCGCGGCGCTCCGCGCCGAAGGGCCGGCGTACACGCTAGAACGCGGTGACCCGGTCGATCGCCTGCTGGAACACTCCCTGCAGCGCCGGCCCCGCAAGGGCCCAGATGAGGATGACGAGCCCCGCTGTCATGAGGGTGATGAGCACCCAGCCGGGCACATCCCCCCGCTCCTCGAAGCGGAATCGCCGAGCAGTGCGGCGCGCGAGCTGGCGCAGTGTCGAAGACGTCATGCCGCGATTGTGCCGCCCACTCGCGCCGCGCCGCAGTCATCATCCACAGGCCCCCACACCTGGCAACTCGGCGCGGCGGGCTTGCGCTTCGCGCGCCGCTGGGTGAGCGTTGGCTCATGAGCAAGAAGAGCCACGAGCAGCACCAGAAGGAGCAGCAGGAGCGCCTCGCCGAGCTCGGGGACAACGACGAGCCCGTCGAGGAGGAGATCGAGGCGACGTTCGACGCGACCGTCGAGGAGGGCGCCCAGAGGCTGCAGCGCACCTTCCCCGACATGCTCATCACGGGCTTCTTCGGAGGCCTCGAGGTGGGGCTCGGCGTCATGGCCTACCTGCTCGTGCTGCACGAGACCGGCAACCACCTGCTCGCCGGCCTCGCCTTCAGCATCGGATTCATCGCGCTGCTGCTCGCCCATAGCGAGCTGTTCACCGAGAACTTCCTCATGCCCATCGCGGCGGTCATCGCCCGGGAGGCCTCCGTCAAGCGCCTGCTCATGCTGTGGGGCGGCACCCTCCTCGCCAATCTCGCGGGCGGCTGGCTGTTCATGGGGCTCCTCACCCTCGCCTTCCCCGCCTGGCACACCCTCCTCATCGACACGGCACGCGAGTTCGTCGAGTCGCCGCTGAGTCTCGAGACGGCCGCGCTCGCCATTCTCGGCGGCAGCACCATCACGCTCATGACCCGCATGCACCAGGGCACCAACTCCGACGTCGCCAAGATCATCGCCTCGGTCGGCGCGGCCTTCCTCCTCGCGGGCATCCCGCTGTACCACTCGGTGCTCGACTCGCTCCTCATCTTCGGTGCCATCCAGGCGGGAGCCGACTTCGGCTACCTCGACTGGCTCGCGTGGTTCTGGTACACGCTGCTGCTCAACGTGCTCGGCGGGGTTCTCCTGGTGACCGCTCTGCGCCTGCTGCGCACGAAACCCCTCGTCGAGAAGCGGCGCGCGCAGGCCCCGGAAGATCCCGACGAACCGCACGGCGACCACTGACCGGGCGAGAATCGAGAGGATGCTGAGCACGAGCTGGTCGCGGGCACGCGCCGCGCGCGGCATGCTGGAGCAGTGACCGACAGTCGAGCTCCCGCGACCGTGTCGCTCGAGCGCCTGCGCGCCTCGCTCGCCGACGCGGGCCTCACCCTGCCGCTCGAGGGCGTCACCGAGCAGCGGGAGGCCGCGGCCGCGGCGGTGCGGCAGATCGACGACTACATCCGCCCCCGCCTCGCCGACCTCGACGCGCCCCTGCTCGCCGTCGTCGGCGGCTCGACCGGCTCGGGCAAGTCGACGATCGTCAACGCGCTGCTGGGGGTCGCGACGACCCGCGTGGGGGTCATCCGCCCGACGACGCGGCAGCCGATCCTCGTGCACTCCCCCGTCGATGCCGGCTGGTTCGCGAGCGACCGAATCCTTCCCGGGCTCGCGCGCGTGCGCGGCCGGGTCAGCGCTCCGGGCACGGCCGCGAGCGCCGCCGGCGATACCCCGGAGGCCGCGCGCATCAGTGAGCTCATGCTGCTCGAGCACGAGGCCGTGCCGCGCTCGCTCGCGATCATCGACGCCCCCGACATCGACTCGGTCGCCGACGAGAACCGCGCGCTCGCGGCTCAATTGCTCGCGGCCGCCGACCTCTGGCTCTTCGTCACGACCGCCAACCGCTACGCCGACGCCGTGCCGTGGCGCTTGCTCGAAGGTGCCGCCGCCCGGCAGATCACGGTCGGAGTCGTGCTCAACCGCGTGCCGCCCGGAGCCGTCGACGAGGTGCTGCCCGACCTGCGCACGATGCTCGCCGACCGCGGCCTGCCCGACGCCCCCATCTTCACGATCGACGAGCAGCCGCTCGACGAACTCGGCATGTTACCGGCGAGCGCGGTCGATGGCCCGCGCGCCTGGCTTGAGGGCATCGCCGGCGATCGCGCATCCCGAGCCCGCATCGCCGCACGCACGCTGGGCGGCGCGATCACCGACCTCGACCGTCGCGTGTCCCGCATCGCGGATGCCCGGCAACAGCAGCTCGACTGGCTCGACGGTGCCGAAGCCGCCGTCGACGCGCACTACCAGGCGGCGATCGACGCGGTCGACGCCGCGACGCAGGACGGCGCACTGCTGCGCGGCGAGGTGCTCGCGCGGTGGCAAGACTTCGTCGGCACGTCCGACGTGTTCCGCAAGATCGAGTCGTGGTACTCCCGCACCCGCGACAGCGTCACAGCGTGGATCAGCGGCAAGCCGAGCCCCGTCGTCGAGGTCGAGACGAAGATCGAGAGCGGCCTGCAGGCCGTCATTCTCGACCAGGCGGGGCGCGCCGCCGCGGCTGCCTGGGCCGACCTCGAGCGCACCGGGCCGGGCCGCGGTATCGCCGAGCAGAACCCGCACCTCGCCGCCGAAAGCCCCGAGCTGCGCGCGAAGGCCTCGGCGATGATCCGCGAGTGGCAGGGCGCCCTCATGCAGCTCATCCACGACAACGCCGGCAATAAGCGCATCCGCGCACGCGTGCTCTCCCTCGGGCTCAACGTCGTGACCGTCGCCCTCATGATCGTCGTGTTCGCGTCGACCGGCGGGCTCACGGGTGGCGAGCTCGCCATCGCAGGCGGCTCGGCCGTGCTCGGCCAGAAACTGCTCGAGACGATCTTCGGCGAGGACGCCGTGCGCCGCCTCGCCGCCGAGGCGCGGCGCGACCTGCAGACCCGCCTCGAGGCCCTCTTCGACTCGGAAGCGGACCGGCTGAGCACCGCACTCGAACCGCTGCGCTTCGGGTCGGCGCCCGGCGCCCTGCGCCGCGAGTCTCAGGCGCTCCTCGACGACGTCGCGCGCGCGGCGGTCGAGGCGTGAGCGCCTCGCTGAACGACGGGGCCGCGTCGTGAGCCCCCCGAAGGCGACCCTCGACGCGTCGCTCGCCGCTCTGCGCACCGTCGTGGATGACGGGGCTGGGCGCATCCCGAGCCCGCTCGCCGAGGAGGCGGAAGCCCTGCTGCGGCAGGCGGAGGCGCGGCGGGCACGCTCCCCCGAGCACACCGTCGTCGGGGTGTTCGGTGCGACCGGGTCGGGCAAGTCGAGCCTCGTCAACGCCCTCGTCGGCGACGAGGTCGCGAAGGCGCACGTGCGGCGCCCCACGACCTCGCAGGCCCTCGCCGTCACGTGGGATGCCCCGGGAGCCGCCGACCTGCTCGACTGGCTGCAGATTCGCGAGCGGGTCGAGCGCACCGAGCCGATCGACCCGCGCGCGGGCAAGCTCGTGCTCGTCGACCTGCCCGACGTGGATTCGATCGAGGCGGGCAATCGCGCGATCGCCGAACGCTTGGCGGGCCAGGTGGATGCCCTGCTCTGGGTCGTCGACCCGCAGAAGTACGCCGACGACGTGCTGCACGCCCAGTTCATCGCCCCGCACGCGCGGCACGCGGCCGTGACTCTCGTCGCCCTCAACCAGGTGGACCTGCTGATCCCCGCCGACCGCGGGCCCGTCGTCGCGTCGCTGCAGGGCATCATCGAGCGCGACGGTCTGCCCCGGGCGCGCGTGCTGCCCGTGAGCGCCCGCACGGGCGAGGGCGTGGAGGCGCTGCGCCTCGCGATCGGCGACCTGGCCGCCTCGAAGGCGGTGCGGGATGCTCGGCTCGCCGCCGACGTGCAGACCCTCGCCGCGCGCCTCGACGACCCGGGCTCGGCGCCGCGACCCGACTCCCGTGCGGCGCAGCGCGTGCGCGACGAGGTAGGTATCGCGGCGGGCGTCGACGTCGTCGCCGCCGCCGTCGCGAGCTCGTACCGCAAGCGCGCCGCGCAGGTCACCGGCTGGCCCCTCGTCTCCTGGATCGGCCGCCTGCGCGCCGACCCGCTCACGCGCTTGGGTCTCGGGCCTCGGCGCCGCGGTGCCGGGGCGGAGGACGACCCCGACGTGCACCGCACGAGCATGCCGCTGCTGAGCGCGGGAGCCCGGGCGCGCCTGTCTCTCGCCGTGCGGTCGTTCGCCGACACCGCGGGCTCGGGCCTCGGGGCGCCGTGGCGCGCGGCGGTTCGCACCGCCGCCGAGGGCGCCCTCGACCGGCTGCCGGCAGACCTGGACCTCGCGATCGCCCGCACGAGCCTGCCCGCGCGCGGCTCGTGGTGGTGGGCAGTTGTCGGCGTCGTGCAGTGGGTAGCACTCGTCGCCGGAATCGGCGGGGCGCTGTGGCTGCTGGGCGCATCCCTGCTGCCGACGTTCGGGATGCCCGCTCCTCTCATTCCGCGCGTCGAGGAGGGCCCGCTCAAGGGCTGGGCGGTACCCGTGCTCCTGATCGTCGCCGCGGTACTGCTCGGCGTGCTGCTCGGGCTGCTGTCGGCCGCGCTGAGCGCCCTCACCGCCGCCGGGCGCCGGCGCCGCACGCGGCGACGCCTGCTCGCCGCGGTCGACGAGGTCGTGCAGCGCGAGGTCGTCGCGCCCGTGGCCGCCGAGCTCGACCGGGCGCGAGCGGTGTCGGCGGCGCTCGCGGTCGCGCGCCGCTGAGGGTGGTGTCTGCCGTGGGTACAGTTCTCGCCCGGTAACCCACTCGACCCTCTCGCGCAAGCCCCTCGCGATTCGCGTGCGTCAGCGAGACAGTGGAGTCATGAGCGACACGTCAGAACCGAAGCAGCCCACCGACCACCTGCCGCCGAAGGAGGAGCGCGAGCCCGACGACGAGCGCACGACTGCCGAGTCGTACCCGGGCGAGGAGCACGGGCCGGGTGACGACCCCAGCGTCAGCGAAGACACCGCGGCGGAGCCCGGCAAGCCCGCCCGCCACGGCGTCGACAAGCTCCCGCCTGGGCCGCACTGATCCGCACAGCAGCACGGCTGCGGCACGGCTAGAACCCGAGCTGCAGCACCATGAGGCCCGGCCACACCGCGAAGAGCACCGTGACCGGGAGTATGAGGAACACGAGCGGGATGAGCATCGCGACCTCGCGCGTGCCCGCGGCCTCGAGTAGGGCACGCTTCGACTCCTCGCGGGCGTCGAGCGCGTGCGCGCGCAGCACCTCGGCGAGCGGCGACCCGCGGTCGAGAGCCGCGAGCACCTGGTCGACGAGGCGCGTGATGGAGGGCATCCCGAGATCGTCGCGCAGCTCTGCGAGACAGGCCGCCACCGGCTGACCGGTCGCGGCGCGCGTCACAACACGGTCGAATTCGGTGGCGAGTTCTCCCGACCCGGTGCGCGCGACGCGGCGAACGGCGTCGAGGATCGACTCGCCCGCCGAGACGCTCAGGGCGAGGAACTCGACGATGGTCGGGAACTCGTCGGCGATGCGGGCGACACGACGCTTCGCCGAACGGGCGAGCAGCTGGTCGACGAGGGCCAGGCCCGCGATCGAGCCCGCGAGCACTCCCCCGACCGCGGCGAGCACGATCGTGCCCGCGTCGCGCACCGCGACACTCGCTACCGCGACCCCTGCGGCGGCCCCCAGCGCGGCACCCGCGAGCTGCCGCGTGCGATGCCCCGCGATCGTCGTCGACGCACCCGACTGCCGCAGGCGCGTGCGGATCGTCTCCTCACCACCGAGCACGCTCTCCAGCACGCGGCTCGCACCGTCCACGAGCGGGGCGAGCAGCGCCGTGGCGACTGGCAGCGGGTCGCTGCGCCGACCCGACGTCATGGCGTGCGCAGCGGGCGAGACGTCGACGAGGTAGGGCGCGAGGCGGTGCACGAGCCTCGGGCGGCCCAACCGCGGCACGAGACTCACGAGCAGCCACAGGCCCGCACCGAGCCCGACGCCGCACAGCAGCGCCCAGCCGAGCAGCGGGCTCACGAGCGCTCCGCTCACCGGAACCAGCGCCTCATCTGAACCACCGACCTTCCTCGGGCAGGCGCCCGAGCGCGATCATGATGCGGTAGGCAACGAGGGTCACCGCGAGTCCCGCGACCACGAGCACGGCGCCGCCAACCGAGTTGTAGGCGGCCGCGGCCTCCGGCCTCGTGCCGAGCAGCACGAGCACGACCCAGGGCGCGACGACGCCCAGGCGGGCGGCGGCGCGCACCCAGGATTGCCGAGCATCCACTTCACCGCGCACGGCCGCGTCGGCCCGCAAGTACTGCGAGAGCGAGCGCAGAACCGTCGGCAACTCGGTGCCGCCCACCTCGCGCGCCATGCGCAGCGTCTCGATGATGCGGTCGGCGACCGGGTCGGCCAGGTTCGCCTTGAGGGTGTCGAGCGACTCTTCGAAGCGCGCCGTGCGCACGTAGTCGCGGCGGAACTGGCGGAACGGCTCCTGCACGCCGCTCGGCGCCGACTCGGCGAGAGTCACGATCGCCTGCGGCAGGCCCAGCCCCGATCGGATGCCCGACAACAGATGATCGACCACGTCGGGCCACACCGCCCGCAGTGCGCGCCGCCGCGCCGCCGCCCTCGCCCGTAACGCGACGACGGGCAGCGCCGCTGCGACCACCCCCGCCACGGGGGCGAGCGCGACGACGGGCACGAGGATGAGCGTGAGGGCGGCACCGACAAGACCGACGAGGATGTCCAGGGCCACGAACGTCGCCGGCGCGACCCCCGTCACGCCCGCGCGCGCGAGCAGGTCGGCGACGGCGCCCATCGTTCGACTGCGCTCGGCGGGCCGGCGTTCGGGGTCGCGCGGCCACAGCCACGGGGAGACGACGAGCAGCACGCCCGTCGCGAGCACCAGCCCGAGCGCGACGCTCACGCGGGCACCGCTCGTGGGCCGGCGGACGGGTGGACGGCTGGGTTGACGGGTGGGTTGCCGGCTAGGGTGACGGCTGGGTTGACGGCGGGGTTGACGGCCGAGCGCAGCAGCGGGCGCGGGTCGAGGCCCGCTCGAGCGAACACCTGCTCACGTGGGGGCAGCGTGCCCGTCGCCGTGAGCTCATCCCCGCGCAGGGTGAAGATCGACTCGGCTTCGATCGACCCGTCGACGACGTCGCCCGTCGGCGCGACGATCTCGGCCACGCGGCGGCGCCCGCCGCGCACGAGCTCGCAGTGCACCACGAGGTCGATCGCGCTCGCGACCGTCGGCACCACGAACGACGAGTCGATGTTGCGCCCCGCCAGGAGTGGCAGGGTGGCGAGCTTGACGAGAGCATCCCGAGCGCTGTTCGCGTGAATCGAGCACATGCCCGGCAGCCCGCTGTTGAGGGCGATAAGGAGGTCGAGGGATTCCGCCTCGCGCACCTCCCCCACGACGAGACGGTCGGGGCGCATGCGCAGCGCCTCCTTGATGAGGCGGCGCAGGCTGATCTCGCCGGAGCCTTCCAAGTTTGCGGAACGGCACTGCATCGCGACGACGTCGGGGGCGCTCAGGTCGAGCTCGAAGGTCTCCTCGACCGTGACGATGCGCTCGCTCGGACGCGCGCCGGCGAGCATCGCGCCCATGAGGGTCGTCTTGCCCGAGTGCGTGGCGCCGCTCACGAGGATGTTCGCCCCCGCGAGGACGCTCATGCGCAGGAACTCGGCGGCCGGCGGTGGCAGGGAGCCGAGCTCGACGAGGCGGGACAGATCGCGGATGCGCTGAGAGAACTTGCGCACATTGACCGACCAGTGGCGGCGCGTGACGTCGGGGATGACGACGTGCAGGCGCGAGCCGTCGGGCAGGCTCGCGTCGACGAAGGGACTGCTCAAGTCGACCCGTCTGCCGGTGGACTGCAGCATGCGCTCGACGAGCGTGCGCACCTCCTCGTCGGTCAGCTCGAGGGCGGTGCGCTCACTGACCCCGCCGCGCGCGATGAAGACCGCGTCGGGGGCGTTGATCCAGATCTCCTCCACCTCGGGGTCGTCGAAGTAGGGCTGCAGGGGGCCGTAGCCGACCAGACCCGCGAGCACCTCGCCGAGCGTCTGGGCCTCGTCGTCGATGACGGGCAGCGTGCCACCGCCGAGCGAGCGCTCGGCGTAGCGCCGCAGCTCCTCGCGGGCCAGCCGGTCGGCGGCGGCCGGGTCGCGGTGCAGGTCGAGCCGCTCGGCGCGCACCCGGTCGCGCACCCGGGCGGTGATGAGCGAGGCGGCGGAGAGCATGGCCGCCATTCTGCAAAGGCGGCCCCGAGCATCCCGCCCGTTCTCCACAGCCAGGCGCCCTCGCGCCGCCCAGATTTGCCGCAAATGGGGTTGTTTCGCGCCTCCAAGCGCCCTTTTGCTCCAGATCTGGCACGAGAGGGCGCGACACCCGCGAAACGCACAACGCCCCGACCACCATCGAGGTGAGCGGGGCGGGGCGTGAGGTGGAGACGGTGATCAGTAGCCCACCGACGAGAGGATCGAGATGCCGTGGGCGATCAGGACGAAGAAGGCGCCCGAACTGATCATGAGGATCGAGAGTACGGCCGGTACGGCCCACAAGGGCTGCTCCTTGCGGGGCACGACATCGGACGCGGTGTTCTTCAGTGCAGGGGCGGTGCTGGTCATGCGAGTTTCTCCTTGGTTTGGGTGCTGGGTTAGTTGCTGGGTTAGTTGGTACAGTAACTAACCAACCATCTTCCGCTCGCGGTGTCAAGCACAATGTCGTGGACAGGACGAGAACCGCACCGTTGCGGTCACTCAGGAGCACCATTCGTGGTCGGGTCGCCGCGCACGATCTCATCGCCGCGGTCGCGCTCTACCCGCCCGTTCTGCACAGCTCGCCCCGAGCATCCCGCCCATTGTCGACAGCCGCGCCGCCTCACCCCGCCCAGATTTGCCGCAAACGGGGCCATAGCCAGGCACCCAGCGCCCTTTCGTGCCAGATCTGGCACGAAAGGGTGCTGGGGCGCCAGGGCATCCGCGGCCGGGCGGCCACCACAGCGCCCGGCCACGGAAGTGGGAGTCGGGATGCCGTCGGGCCTTCAGGCCCGACGAGCATCGCGCACTCAGGTCTTGGGGATGAAGGTGTACTTCGTGGTGAGGTACTCGTCGATGCCCTCGAGCGAGCCCTCGCGGCCGATGCCGGACTGCTTGACTCCGCCGAAGGGCGCCGCGGCGTTGGAGATGACGCCCGCGTTGAGGCCCATCATCCCCGTCTCGAGCCGGTCGATCATGCGCATGCCGCGGTTCAGATCCTGCGTGTAGACGTAGGAGACGAGACCGTACTCGGTCGCGTTGGCGAGCTCGACCGCCTCGTCCTCGGTGTCGAACGGCACGATCGCGAGCACGGGGCCGAAGATCTCCTCCGACAGCAGGCGCGTGCCCGCTGCCACGCCCGTGAGCACCGTCGCCGGGTAGAAGGAACCTGCACCGTCGGGGATCTGCCCGCCCGTGGTGACGGTCGCGCCGCGCGCGACCGCATCCTCGACCAGCTCGTGCGAACCGGCGACCGCCTTGTCGTCGACGAGCGGGCCGATCTGCACGCCCTCCTCGGTGCCGCGGCCCATGCGCATCGCCGCGACGCGCTCCGTCACGCGACGGCCGAACTCCTCGACCACGTCGTTCTGCACGAGGATGCGGTTCGCCGCCGTGCACGCCTGCCCGATGTTGCGGAACTTGGCGAGCATGACGCCGTCCACGGCCTTGTCGAGGTCGGCATCGTCGAAGACGACGAAGGGCGCGTTGCCGCCGAGCTCCATCGACGTGCGCAGGATGCCGTCGGCGGCCTGCTTCATGAGCATGCGGCCGACCTCGGTCGACCCCGTGAAGCTCAGCTTGCGCAGGCGCGGGTCGGCGATGATCTCGCCCGAGAGCGCGCCCGACTTCGACGTCGTGACGACGTTGACGACGCCCTTCGGCAGGCCCGCCTCCTCCAGCAGGGCGACGAAGAGGAGCGTCGTGAGCGGCGTGAGCGCGGCCGGCTTGATGATCGAGGTGCAGCCGGCAGCGATCGCGGGCGCGATCTTGCGCGTCGCCATCGCGAGGGGGAAGTTCCAGGGCGTGATGAGGAACGACGGCCCGACCGGGGCGTGCGAGACGACGATCTGGCCCGTGCCCTCGGGGTTCTGGCCGAAGCGGCCCGTGATGCGCACGGCCTCCTCGCTGAACCAGCGCAGGAACTCGCCGCCGTAGGTGACCTCGCCGCGCGCCTCGGCGAGCGGCTTGCCCATCTCGAGCGTCATGAGCAGGGCGAACTCGTCGGCGCGCTCCTGCATGAGATCGAACGCCCGCCGCAGGATCTCGCCGCGGGCGCGCGGCGCCGTCGCCGCCCAGTCGGCCTGGGCGTTGGCGGCGGCGTCCATCGCGCGCTGGCCGTCGGCGACCGAGGCGTCGGCGATCTCGACGAGCGTCTCGCCCGTCGACGGGTCGGTCACGGCGAGCGTGCGGCCGCCCTCGGCATCCACCCACGCGCCGTCGATGTAGAGGCCCGTGGGTACCTTCGCGAGCAGGTCGGTTTCGGTGATCATGGTGTTCCTCCGCTTCAGTTCGCCTCGAGCGCTTCGGCGATGACGCCGAGACCCTCGCGCAGCAGGTCGTCGCTGATCGACAGGGGCGGCAGCAACCTGATCACGTTGCCGTCGGTGCCGCAGGTGAGCACCACGACGCCGTTCACGTGACAGTGCTTGGCGACGCGGTTCGTGAGCGCAGCATCCGGAGCCCCGTTCTCGTCGACGAGCTCGATCGCCATCATGGCGCCGCGCCCGCGGATGTCGCCGATACGGCCGTCGCGCGCCTGCATGGTCGTGAGCGCATCGAGGATGATCGCCTCGAGCTCGAGCGCCCGCCCGAGCAGATCGTGCTCGTCGTAGGCACGCAGCGCACCGAGGGCCGCTGCCGTCGCGATCGGGTTGCCGCCGTAGGTGCCGCCGAGGCCGCCCGCGTGCGGAGCATCCATGACCTCGGCCCGGCCGGTGACGGCCGCGAGCGGCAGGCCGCCCGCGATGCCCTTGGCGAGGGTGATGAGGTCAGGAACGATGCCCTCGTGCTCGCTCGCGAACATCTGCCCCGTGCGGGCGAAGCCCGTCTGCACCTCGTCGGCGATGAAGACCACGTTGTTCTCGTTCGCCCATTTCTGCAGGGCGGGGAGGAAGCCGGGCGCGGGCACGACGAAGCCGCCCTCGCCCTGGATGGGCTCGATGATGATCGCGGCGAGGCGGTCGGCGCCGATCTGCTTCTCCATCGTGTGGATCGCGCGGGCAGCCGCTTCGGCACCGCTGAGGCCGTCGCGGTAGGGGTACGACATAGGAGCGCGGTAGACGTCGGGCGCGAAGGGTCCGAAGCCGGCCTTGTAGGGCATGGCCTTCGCGGTGAGCGCCATGGTGAGGTTCGTGCGGCCGTGGTATCCGTGATCGAAGGCGACGACGGCCGACTTGCCCGTGTAGTAGCGCGCGATCTTGATGGCGTTCTCGACGGCCTCGGCGCCCGAGTTGAAGAGGGCGGTGCGTTTGGCGTGGTCGCCCGGGGTCAGGCGGTTGAGCGCCTCGGCCACCTCGACGTAGCCGTCGTAGGGCGTGATCGTGAAGCACGTGTGCGTGAAGCGCTGCACCTGCTCGATGACGGCCGCGGTGACGTGCGGGTCGGCGTTGCCGACGTTCGTCACGGCGATGCCCGAGCCGAGGTCGATGAGGCTGTTGCCGTCGACGTCGACGATGACGCCGCCGCCCGCGGCGACCGCATAGACGGGCATCATGGTGCCGACGCCGGCCGAGACGGCGGCCTGCTTGCGGGCGATCCAGGCTTCGCTCTTCGGGCCCGGGATGCTCGTCACGAGCTCGCGCTTCTGGGGCAGGCTCGGGCCCCCGGTGACGGGTGGGCGGTCGGCTGCGGGGGCATCCATCGTCATGCTCATGCGGCCAGCGTAGGTGCGTGACCGCGCTTCGTCAGTGTCCACGGCGTACACTCTTGACCGTATCTGTATACGTCGTGTACACCACTCTCGAGCGGGGAGCCTCATGCCCATCACCGTCGCCGACCTCACCGCGCACGCGCACCTCGGGCTGCGGATCGTGTGGGCCGACGACCAGGCCGCCGCGCGCCCGTGGAGTTGGGTGCACTCGAGCGACCTCGCCGACCCCACGCCCTTCCTGGGCGAGGGCGACGCCCTGCTGACGACCGGCACGCAGTGGAACAGTGACGACGAGATCGAGCCGTGGGTCGCGCGCCTCGCGGTCGCCGGAGTGCCCGGCGTCGGCTTCGGCACGGAGGTGATTCGCGACGGCACGCCCGACGCTCTCGTGGCGGCGTGCGCGCGGCACGGCATCGCCCTGCTCGAGGTGCCGTACCGCACCCCCTTCATCGCGGTCACCCGGGCCGTCGCCGACGCCGATGCGCGCGAACGGTATGCACGCGTGCGGTGGACGCTCGAGACCCAGCGCGCCCTCGCGCTCGCGGCCCTGCGGCCCGACGGCGTCGCCGCCGTGCTCGCCGAGCTCGCCCGCCGCATCGATGCCCCGGTCGCGCTCGTCTCGCTCGTCGAGGCCGAGGGCGCGGATGGCGAGGCTCCCGAGACAGTCGCCGACTCAGCGCAGCGGATGCTCGCCGCGGGTCGCCGCGCCGCCCGCACGGTCGACGGCTGGAGTCTGCAGACCGTCGGCGCACCCGGCTCGCTCGCGGGCGTGCTCGCCGTCGGCCCGACGACGCCCGACGACGACGCCGTGCGCGCCGTCGTCACGAGCGTCGTCGCCATGGCCGGGCTCGCGCGGCGCGCAGCTCCCCCGTCAGTGGGCGGTGAGGCTCGTGAGCGGCTCGAGCGCCTGCGCACGCAGTTGGCGCGACTGCTCGCCGAGAGCGACCCCGCTCCCCTGCGCCCCGCGGAGCAGGACGGCGAGACGGGCGCCGAGCTGCTCGCGACGCTGCGCGTGCACGACGCCGGGACGGGCGAAGAACTGGAGGCGACCCTCACCGCCTGGCTGCAGGAGGACGCCGTAGCGGAGGCGGCGGCGCTGCGGCTGGGCATCCATCGTCATACCGTGCGCGCCCGCGTGCGCCGCGCCGGCGACGTGCTCGACCGCGACCTGTCGTCGTTCGCCGCGCGCGCCGAAGTGTGGGCCGCGCTGCACGCGGACGGCCGTCTCTGAGACTGTCGCCGCCGATACACTGGCCCCACCAGCGGGAGTGGTGGAATTGGCAGACACGCAGGATTTAGGTTCCTGTGCCTTCGGGCGTGAGGGTTCAAGTCCCTCCTTCCGCACGGTGCGTGCCGCACTTCGGGCCAGATCTGGCGCGAAAGGGCGCTTGACGAGAGGCAGAGGCCCCGTTTGGGGCAAATCTAGGCGCGCGGGCTCGCCTACAGCACGAAGAGCAGCGCGAGCACGCCGCCGAGCACGAGGTAGGCGAGCGCGGTCGGCACGGTCGTGCGCAGCACCTTCCCCTCCTGCCCGGTGAGCCCGACGGTCGCGACTGCCGCCACGATGTTGTGCGGCGCGATGATGTTGCCGACCGCGGCACCGAAGCCCTGGGCGCCGAGCAGCGGCAGCTCGGGCAGGGCGAGCGCGCGCGCCGTGGAGCTCTGCAGGTCGGTGAACAGCAGGTTCGACGCGGTCGCCGACCCGGTGATGAACGTGCCGAACGCGCCGACCAGGGGCGCGAAGACTGGCCACGCGAGCCCGAGCCCGGCGGCGGCGAGGGCGAGCTGCTCGGTCATGCCCGAGGCGGTCATGGTGCGCGCGATCGTGATCATCGCGACGAGGGCGACGAGCACGGGGCCGAGCTGCAGGGTCGCCGTGACGAAAGCCACGCGGATGCGCCGCCACGATGCCCGCTGCAGCAGCGCCCCCGCGAGGAACGCGATCGTGAGCAGCATCGTCGGGTGGTAGAGCGGCTGCACGCTGCCCGAGAAGCCACCGGGCAGCTCCCACGCGAGAGTGACCGACTGCAGAGCCTCCCGCAGCGGGCCGATGAGCCTCGTCAGCAGGACGACGCCGACCAGCACGAGGTAGGGGGCCGCGGCACGCAGAACCGTGATCTCCGCGGTGACGACGTCGCGAGCATCCGGATGCGGATGGGTGGTGACCACCTCGTCGGGCACCCCCGACTCGCCGCGCGCGTGGACGCGCCGCCGATGCCGCACGAGCACGAACGAGAACACGAGCACGCCGACGAGGGCTCCGCCGAGGGTGGGCAGCTCGGGCCCCAGGAACCACGCGATGAGCCCGTACGGCACGAAGAAGCACACGGCGGCGAGCGCCCCCCACCACCACAGGCCGCGGAAGTGACCGTACGCGCGCCCGATGATGACCACCATGACGGCGACGAGCACGGCCCCCAGGGCGAGGTGGTACACGACCGTCGACTGCGCGAGCTCGGCACCAGTCGCCTCGACGAGGGCACTCTGAGCGAGCACGGGCGTGCCGATCGCGCCGAAGGAGACTCCCGCCGCATGACCGACGAGCGCCGCGGCGACGGCGGGAAGGGCGGGCATGCCCGCCGCGACGAGGAAGGGTGCCGCGAGCGCGACGGGCGTGCCGAAGCCCGCCGCGCCCTCGAGGAAGAGGGCGAAGAACCACGCGACGAGGATCGCGCCCAGGCGCGGGTCGGGGTGCAGCATCGCGAGGGCTTGCCGCAGGCGGGCCGCGGCGCCCGTGCTGCGCTGCAGATAGTGGATGCCCAGGGCCGGCCCGATGATGCCGATCACGGTGAGCGCGATGAAGCCGGCTTCCGCGAGCACCCCGGCGAGGCTCGCGGCGACACCGACCCGGGCGTCCTCACCGCCGAAGCCGAACACGGTGAGCGCGAGCACGAGCGTCACGGCGGCGGTGATGAGGCCGGCGCGCGCCGCCGACCAGCCCAGCACCGTCATGAGCACGAGCACGAGCAGCACGGGGGCGAGCGCGACGACGGTCAGCACGAGCGAAACCTCGGGCGGCGGAGTGACGAGCGACGAGCGGGCACCATGATCCCCCACAGCGTAGAGGCCTCGGCGAGCGGTACTCTAACGCTGACCACCCCGCGGGGCATCCCGCTCGCTGACTAGACCGGAGTCGCCATGCTGCCGATGGACATCGGTCTCTTCGACGTGGAAGGCATCATCACCGGCGCAGGGCCCTGGGCTCTCGCTGTGGTGTGCCTCATCGTCTTCGTCGAGACCGGCCTCCTCGTCGGCTTCCTCCTGCCGGGCGATACGCTCCTCATCCTCACGGGCGTGCTCACCTTCACCGGGGTCATCCCGCAGCCGATCTGGCTCGTCGCGCTGTGCATCATGCTCGCGACGATGGCGGGCGACAATCTCGGCTACCTCATCGGCCGCAAGGTCGGGCCGCCCATCTTCGAGCGCAAGTCGGCGGGGTTCTTCAGCCGTCGCAGCGTGGCCCGCACCGAGGCCTTCTTCGCCAAGTACGGCGGCTGGGCGGTCACGATCGCGCGCTTCATCGCCGTCGTGCGCACCATCTCGCCCGTCGCCGCGGGCGTCGGCAAGATGCAGTACCGCAAGTTCTTCCTCTTCGACACCCTCGGCGCCGTGCTGTGGGGCGTGGGGCTGCCCGCACTCGGCTACGGCATTGCGCAGATTCCCGGCGTGGCCGAATGGGTCGTGGAGTACATCGATGTCGTACTGCTCATCCTCATCGGCCTCGTGATCATCGGCATCGCGTACCACTGGTTCCACGAGCGCCACCAGCAGCGCAAGGAGGACGAGCTCGAGAGGCAGGGCGTCGAGCTGCCTCCCGTGGAGATCTGGCAGGACGAGCCCGAGCACGACGGCAAGCACGAGGCGAAGGAGCCCACGTCGAGCCGCCGCACGTACGGCATCGGCCCGCACGACGGCAAGCACGAGAAGGACGACGAGCTGCCGTGAGCGCCTCCCGCACGCGCCGTCTGATGCGCACAGCGCTCGACGCCGTCCGCGGCGCCCTCATCGGTCTCGCCGAGATCGTGCCGGGTGTGAGCGGCGGCACGATCGCCCTCATCGTCGGCGTGTACGACGCGCTCATCGACGGGGCCGGCCACCTCGCGCGCGGGGTCGCGCGTCTCGTGGCCGACGGGCTCCGGGGCCGGGGCATCGCCCCCGCGGTCGGCCATTTCCGTTCGGTGCGCTGGGCGGTCGTCCTGCCAATCGGCATCGGGATGCTCGCCGCCATCGTCGCGGGAGCCGCTGTTCTCGCCCCCCTCGTCGAGGGCTACCCGACGGCGACCCGCGCGGTCTTCGCGGGCCTCATCGCCGCCTCCCTCATCGTTCCTGCGCGCATGGTCGGCGGCCGCTGGAGCACGCGCGAGTACGCGCTCGGGCTGATCGCCGCCGTCGCCACCTTCCTGCTCACGGGGCTGCCGCAGGCGCCGGACCAGGACCCGGCACTGTGGGTCGTCGCGATCGCCGCCGCGATCGCCGTGTGCGCGCTCGTTCTGCCGGGCGTCTCCGGCTCCTACCTGCTCCTCACCGTCGGCATGTACGCGCCGACCCTCGCCGCCGTCAACGACCGCGACTTCGCCTACCTGGGCGTCTTCGTGCTCGGCGCGATCCTCGGGCTCGGCGTCTTCGTCTCGGGCCTGCAGTGGCTGCTCGCCCACCGGCGCAGGGTCACACTCGTCATCATGACCGGCCTCATGGTCGGCTCCCTGCGTGCCCTGTGGCCGTGGCAGGACGACACGGGCGGCGTGCTCGCGCCCGGGGACGACCTTCCGCTCGCCCTCGTGCTCGCGATCGCGGGCGCTGCCTTCGTGCTCGGCCTCATCGCCCTCGAGGCTTTCCTGCTGCGCCGCCGCCTGCTCTCCGCCGACATCGGCGCCGACCCAGCGCTGAGCGTGGTCGACGAGTCCCGCGCGCTCGACGAGACGCAGGCGCAGGATGCCGCTGCCGGAGTGGAACGCGACGCAGACGCCGATGGGCGCCAGCACTAGGACCTAGCGCGACCGCGCCGGGGTCGCGTTGTGCGGAGCGATCCACAGCGCTCCCGCCACGGCGGGTGCGAGCACGACGACCGAGCCTCCCCGGCGGCGCACGCCGACACCGGCCCCGACGCCGTCAGCCGGCTCCACCGTCACGGCATCGTCGAGCGCGAGCCCCAAGCGGTCGACGACACGCAGCACGTCAGGGTCGCGGTCGCTGATGCGCACGATGACTCCCTCGAAACCGTGAGGCGCCTCGTCGAGTCGCACGGCGGCGGGCCGACGCAGCGTGCCGTCCGCAGCGGGTATGACGTCGCCGTGCGGGTCGCGCCCGGGGTACCCGAGCTGGGCGTCGATCGCGTCGAGCAGGCGGTCGCTCAGGGCGTGCTCGAGCACCTCGGCCTCGTCGTGCACTTCGTCCCAGCCGTAGTCGAACACGCGCACGAGCCAGGTCTCGATGAGCCGATGCCGCCGCACCATGGCGACCGCCCGCTCCTCCCCCTGCTCGGTGAGCCGGATGGCGCTGTAGGGCCGATGGTCGACGAGCCCGGCGGCCGCGAGCTTCTTGACCATCTCGGTGACGCTCGACGGCGCGAGCCCGAGCCGCACGGCGAGCTGGCTGGGCGTGATGGGCTCGGCCTGCCACTCGGTGTGCGAGTAGATGACCTTGAGGTAGTCGTCGATCGCGATCGAGGTCGAGGTGCCGTTCACGGGTGCACGCTCTCGCGGCGCTCGTGCCCCTGCGGCTCGAGCTGGAAGGTCGAGTGCGCCACATCGAAGTGCTCGTCGAGGCACTCGTCGAGGTGCGCGAGCAGGGCGCTCGCGCGGTCGCCGGTGAAGACGTCGTCGCGCACGACGACGTGGGCGCTGAACACGGATGCTCCGCTCGTGATCGACCAGACGTGCACGTCGTGCACGCCCACGACGCCGGGTGCCGCGAGCACGTGCTCGCGAATCTCAGCGATGCTCGTCTCCGGCGGCGTGGCCTGGCTGAGCACGCGCAGCACGTCGCGCAGCAGGGCGAGCGCCCGCGGCACGATCATGGCCACGATGACGAGCGAGGCGACCGCGTCAGCGGGCGCCCATCCGGTCAGGAGAATCACGGCGGCGGCGACGATCACGGCGAGCGAGCCGAGGAGGTCGCCGAGCACTTCGAGGTAGGCGCCGCGCATGTTGAGCGAGTGCTGAGCCTCACGGCGCAGCAAAAGAGCCCCGGCGATGTTGCCGAGCAGGCCCGCGACGGCGACGAGCAGCATGGGCAGGCTCTGCACCTCGCTGGCCTCGGGCGCGAGCAGGCGTGAGGTCGCCTCCACGGCGACGAGGGCGGCGACAGCGAGCAGGATTCCGGCGTTGAGGGCGGCGCCGAAGACTTCCGCCCGGCGGTAGCCGTAGGTCTGCCGCTCGGTCGCGGGGCGGCGCGCGACGGTCAGCGCGATGAGCGCGACGATGAGCCCCACGAGGTCGCTCGCGACGTGCCCCGAGTCGGCCGCGAGGGCGAGCGAGCCGGTGAGCACGGCGCCGACGAGCTGCACGACGAGCACGACCGCGACGATCGCCATGGCCGCGAGCAGCCGCGAGCGCGACGCGGAGTGGGCATGGTCGTGGCCCCGTCGGCGCGGCGGCGGGGTTGAGGATGCGGGGTGCTCGGCCATCACGTTCCAGCGTAGGCGGCGACCGCCCGCCGTGCGCTCAGCGGTAGCGGTTGCGCAGCACCGCGGCGAGCGCCGTGAAGGCCCGCGCACGGTGGCTGATCGCGTTCTTCTCGTCCGCGGTGAGCTCGGCGCTCGTCACCTCGTGACCCTCGGGAACGAAGATCGGGTCGTAGCCGAAACCGCCGACCCCCGCCTCCGCGCGCGCGATCGTGCCCGGCCACACGCCGAGCTCGACGTGCTCGAACACCGGGTCGTCCCCCGGGTCGACGAGTGCAGCGGCGCACGTGAACGCGGCGACGCGGTGCTTCTCGTCGGCGAGATTCGTGAGCACGAGCCGCAGGTTGGCGCGGTCGTCGCGACGCCCCGAGTAGTGCGCCGAGTCGACGCCCGGCTCGCCGCCGAGCGCCTCGACGCTCACGCCGGAGTCGTCGGCGATCGCCGGCAGCCCCGTGTGGGCGGCCGCGGCACGCGCCTTGATGAGCGCGTTGGCGGCGAAGGTGCCGCCATCCTCGACCGGGGCGGGGCCGTCGTACGCCTCCAGCTGGATGCCCGGCAGCTGCTGCTCGAGAATCCGCTGCAGCTCGGCCACCTTGTGGGCGTTGTGCGTCGCGACGACGACCCTCACGAGGCGAGCGCCTCGCGCTGCAGGCGTGTGAGGTCCACGCCGCCGGCGAGACCCAGGTCGAGGAGGGCGTTGAGCTCGTCGCGGTCGAACGGAGCGCCCTCGGCCGTGCCCTGCACCTCGACGAAGCTGCCCGAGCCGGTGACGACGATGTTCATGTCGGTCTCCGCCCGCACGTCCTCCACGTAGGCGAGGTCGAGCATGGGAGTGCCGTCGATGATGCCGACGCTCACGGCGGCGACCGAGTCGGTGAGCGCGACGGCCTTCTTGGCGATGAAGCCCTTCTCGCGGCCCCACTCGACGGCGTCGGCGAGCGCGACGTACGCGCCCGTGATTGCCGCGGTGCGCGTGCCGCCGTCGGCCTGCAGCACATCGCAGTCGATCTTGATGGTGTTCTCGCCGAGCGACCGAGTGTCGATGACGGCACGCAGGCTGCGGCCGATGAGCCGCGAGATCTCGTGCGTACGCCCCCCTACCTTGCCCTTGACGCTCTCGCGGTCCATGCGCTCGTTCGTCGAGCGCGGCAGCATGCCGTACTCGGCGGTCACCCAGCCGGAGCCCTTGCCCATGAGCCAGCGCGGCACGCCGTTGGTGAAACTCGCCGTGCACAGCACCTTCGTGCTGCCGAAGCTGATGAGCGCGCTGCCTTCCGCCTGGGCGCTCCAGTTTCGTTCGATCGTGACGGGGCGCAGCTGCGACTCGGTGCGTCCGTCGGCGCGCAGGCCGCTCGAGTCGGCGATGGTGGCGTTCATGGTGTGCCTTTCGGAAGGGGGATGGTGCCGGTCGGGAAGGCCTCGACGTGGCCGATCTCGGGCCCGAGGAACCGCGCGGCCAGCGCGCGGAAGCGCGCGGTGTCAGAACCTGTGGCCTCGAAGACGTGGCCCGGAGCATCCTGTCGGGTGGTTTCGAGGCCGTGGTCGACGAGCCGGCGGTAGACGTCGTAGGCAGTCTCCTCCGCGCTCGAGACGAGGGAGACCTCGGGGCCGAGCACGAACTGGATCGCGCCGGCCAGGAGCGGGTAATGGGTGCAGCCGAGCACGAGCGTGTCGATGTCGGCGGCCTTCATCGGGGCGAGGTACTCCTCGGCGAGCGCGAGCACCTCGGGGCCTGTCGTGACGCCCGCCTCGACGAACTCGACGAAGCGCGGGGCAGCGGCGAGGGTCAGCTCGATCTGCGGGTCGGCGACGAACGCCTCGGCATAGGCGCCCGAGCGGATCGTGCCCTCCGTGCCGATCACGCCGATGCGCTTCGACCGCGTGCGGCGCACCGCCTGCCTCACGGCCGGCTGGATGACCTCGACCACGGGAATGCCGTGGCCCTGCTCGAAGCGTTCGCGAGCATCGCGGAACATGGCCGCACTCGCGGTGTTGCACGCGATCACCAGGAGCTTCACGCCCTGCTCGACGAGCTCGTCGAGCACGGCGAGCGAGTGCTCGCGCACCTGCGCGATCGGGCGCGGGCCGTAGGGGCCGTTCGCGGTGTCGCCGAGGTAGAGCAACTGTTCGCGCGGCAGCTGGTCGATGATCGCGCGAGCCACCGTGAGCCCACCGACCCCCGAGTCGAAGACCCCAATCGGCGCATTGCTCACGCCCCGAGTCTAGGCCCCGTCCCCTTTGTGCCAGATCTGGCACATAAGGGCGCTTGCGGCGAGGACGAGCGCCCATTCGTGCCAGATCTGGCCCACAGTGGGCGGGGCGCGGCGCGGCGCGGCGGGTCAGTAGCGAGTGCGGGCTCGCTCTTGGGCGACGAGCTGGTCGCGGTCGGCGAGGCGGCGCAGTCCCGCGAGCGGTTGCGCCATGCGGTGATTGCCGCGGATGCTCGGCTCGACCCGATCGAGAAACGCCCAGTACCCCGCGGTGAAGGGGCAGGCATCCTCACCGACACGCTTTTTCGGGTCGAAGCGGCACGAGCCGCAGTAGTCGGACATGCGCTGAATGTAGGCGCCGCCGCTCGCGTACGGCTTGGTCGCCACGACTCCCCCGTCGGCCCACTGGCTCATGCCGACGACGTTGGCCGGCATGACCCACGGCGTGCCGTCGACGAAGGCGCCCTGGAACCAGCGGGTGAGCTCGACCGGGTCATAGCCGCGCTGCAGGGCGTGGTTGCCGAGCACCATGAGGCGCGGAATGTGGTGGGCCCAGCCGCGCTGCGCGACATCGGTGAGCACACTGCTCAAGCACGCGGCCTCGACCTCGTCGGCGATCACGGCGCTGTCGAACGCCCACCAGGATGCGGGCAACGGGGTGCGAGCATCCAGAGCGTTGTTCGAGGTCGTGTAGTCGGGGCCGAGATGCCAATACAGGTGCCACACCCACTCGCGCCAGCCGATGAGCTGCCGCACCAGCCCCTCGACGCTGTTCAGCGGCGCGCGCCCCGCCGCGTACTCGGCGACGACGCGCTCGACGACCTCGAGGGGGTGCAGCAGACCCAGGTTGAGGGGAACACTCAGCCGCGAGTGCGCCATGACCGAGTCGCCCGCGAGCATCGCATCCTCGAAGGGCCCGAAGTCGCCCAGCCGCACCTCGATGAAGTCGTCGAGTGCGGCGAGCGCCTCCTCGCGCGTTGCCGCGAACTGCCGCGGGCCGTCCGACCCGAGAAACCGCACGCCGTCGGCCTCGAGCGCGTCGAGCGTCGCGCGCACCTCGGCGTCGATGTCGTCCTCCTCGGGCGCCCACGGCGCGGGAAGCCCGAGCGTGGCCGTACCCTTCGGCGGCCGCTCGCGGTTGTCAGCGTCGAAGCTGAACTGTCCGCCGGCTGGCGCCGATCCCTCCATGAGGATGCCCGACTCCTCCCGCACGAAGCGGTAGAAGCGGTCCATGACCAACTGGGAGGGTTTCCGACCCTCCGCCCACGCCGCGAAGTCGTCGCGCGACGTCACGAATCCGCGGTCGGGCAGCACGGTCGCGCCGAGCCGTTCCACGAGTGCGCGCATCGCCCACGACGTTGCGCCGACGACCTCGAGACGATCGCCCCTCAGGCCCCGCGCACCCAGCGCGTCGGCGTAGGAGGACGACTCGACGAGCTCGACGCGATCGTCGAGCTGCCGGGCTCGATGCCGCAGCGCACTCACGTACAGGTGCGCCTTCTGCCGGTGAGTCGGCCTGCGGCGGAACACCTCGTGGCTCTCGATCAGCACGACCGGCCCGCCGTCATCGAAGTGCGGGCCGAGTTGCTCGGCCGTGAGCCAGCGGGTCGCGACGGGCTCTGCGGTCATGGCGCCGAGGCTAGACGTCCAGCCTGGGCGCGGGCTCGTCGGTGGACGGCGTCGGCGTGCGCGTCGCGCCGTCGGGCCACGCGCACACGCACACCTTGTTGCCGGCAGAATCGGCGAGGATCCAGTACTCGGGCGCGTCCCCGTCCTCGACGATCCGCCCGCCCGCGGCGAGCGCCGCCGCGAGGAACTCCTCGATGTGGTCCTTCGCCACGGAGACATCGATGTGCATGGCGTGGCGCAGCTCGCGCTCGGCGTCGAGCTCTTGCATCCACACGGTCGATCCGAAGCCGAGCGGGTCGACGGCGTTGTCGTCGGCGCAGGGCGCGTAGCCGAGCACCGTGCGCCAGAACGCCAGATCGACGTCAGCAGGGCGCGCCGATACCGCGACCTGCACTTCGCGCACTCGCGATCGATCGGCGGGCGCGCCGTGCGCGCGTGCCACCGACGACACGGCCCGGGCGAGCTCGATGTGCTCCTCGTCGAGGAGCCAGACGCCCCGCGTGAGGCGCACCGCGACCCCGGTCTCGGTGAGGGTCAGCAGAGGTTGCGGACTCGCCCCGCGCGCCGCCTCGGCCACGCGGGCGGCGAGCGCCTCCGCATCGGCGAGGGTCGAGCACCGGAAGAACGCCGTGGCGCCACCGTGCAGCACGACCCAGTCCTCCACGCCCTCCGCGGCGAGGAACTGCCGCCACCCGGCCTCGCTCATGCTCGACTCCCCACGCTCCGCGGCGACGATGCAGGCATGCCCCGTCGGTGGCGCCGAGCGTAGTCCGCGCCGGCGACATCCGTCATGCCGACGAGCGGCGGAGCGCGCGTAGTCTGGGCGCGTGACGACCTCGCTGCTGACCGACCGCTACGAACTCACCATGATCGACGCGGCCCTGCACTCGGGCCGCGGTCTGCGCCCGTGCGTCTTCGAGGTCTTCGCGCGCCGACTGCCCGCAGGGCGCCGATTCGGCGTCGTCGCCGGGCAGGGGCGACTGCTGGATGCTCTCGCCGACTTTCGCTTCGACGAGGACGACCTCGCGTGGCTGGCCCGCGAGCGGGTCGTGAGCGAGACCACGCTCGAGTGGCTCGCCGACTACCGCTTCGCCGGATCCATCACGGGGTACCGCGAAGGCGAGGTGTACGTGCCCGGCTCGCCCCTGCTGACCGTCACGGGCACTTTCGCCGAGGCGGTCGTGCTCGAGACTCTCGTGCTCAGCACGCTCAACTACGACAGCGCGGTGGCGAGCGCGGCCGCACGCATGGTCGCGGCCTCCGACGGCCGGCCGCTCGCCGAGATGGGCTCACGCCGCACGAGCGAGGCCTCCGCCGTCGCCGCCGCGCGGGCCGCCCACATCGCGGGATTCGACGCGAGCTCGAACCTCGAGGCCGGGCGTCGCTGGGGCGTGCCGACGATGGGCACGGCCGCGCACTCGTTCACGCTCCTGCACGACAGCGAGGAGGATGCGTTCCGCGCCCAGGTGGAGACCCTCGGCACGGGCACGACGCTGCTCATCGACACCTTCGACGTCGAGCGCGGCGTCGAGACCGCCGTGCGCGTCGCCGGCCGCGAGCTCGGCGCCGTGCGCCTCGACTCCGGCGACCTGCCCTCGCTCGTGCGGGAGGTGCGCGCCCAGCTCGACTCCCTCGGGGCGACGGGCACGCGCATCACCGTCACGAGCGACCTCACCGAGCACACCATCGCGGGTCTGCGCGGCGCCCCCGTCGACAGTTTCGGCGTCGGCACGTCCGTCGTGACCGGCTCCGGTGCGCCCGCCGCCGGCCTCGTCTACAAACTCGTCGCGCACCAGGCGCCCGAGGGCGGCGACTGGCAGCCCGTCGCGAAGACCTCCCCGGGCAAAGTCTCGCGCGGCGGCACGAAGCGCGGTGAGCGCCTCATCGACGGCCGCGGTCGCGCGGTCGCCGAGCACGTCATCATCGACGACACGCGAGACGGCCGGCCCGACGGCGGCGCCAGGGGCAGCGGGGTCGGCAGTGAGGGTGAGCCGAGCATCCGCTCACTGACCGTTCCGCTCGTGACCGACGGTGAGGCAGATGCCCGCTGGATGGGCCCGGAGGGGGTGCAGCTCGCGCGCGCCCACTGCGCCGCCGCCGTGGCCGAGCTGCCCGCGGAGGCGATGCGCCTGGGCGACGGCGACCCGGCGCTGCCGACCGTCTACAAGTAAGGGCGCTCAGGCGTCGCAACGCGGCAGAGCATCGAGATCGCCCTCGTCGGCGATCGTCTGCAGCACCACGATCGCCTCGTCGAGCGTCGCGACCGAGAACACCTCGAGCCCGTCGGGCACCGCGCCCACGACCTCGCCGCAGTTCGCCGCGGGAGCGAGGAACCAGTCGGCGCCGAAGTCGACAGCGCCGTACATCTTCTGCTGGATGCCGCCGATGGGGCCGACCGCGCCGTCCGCCGCGATCGTGCCCGTGCCCGCGACCTCGGCGCCGCCCGCGAGCGAACCCGGCGTGAGCTTGTCGACGATACCGAGGGCGAACATCATGCCCGCGCTCGGGCCACCCACGTTGCTGAGCTCGATCTCCACCTCGAAGGGGAACTCGTACTCGCCCGCGACGAGCACGCCGATGATCGGCACGCGATCCTGGCCGTCGCTGAGGACGGGTGTGATGAGCGCCGTCTGCTCGGCTCCCCCGCGCACGATGAGGAATTCCGCGGGGCCGCCCGTGCCGTTCACGCTGATGAGCTCGCGCAGAGCCGTGACATCGCGCACAGCCGTGCCGTTGACCGACACGATCACGTCGTCGGGCTCAAGCACGCCCTCCGCCGGCCCGGCCTGCATCGACTCGACGACGACGAGGGAGCTCTCGTACGGCTCCCCGAGGGCACGCAATGCGGCGGCCACGGCCTCGCGCTGAGAGTTCTGCATGTCGACCCGGGACTGCTCACGGCGATCCTCCGTCGACACGCCCTCGGGAAAGACCGAGTCGACCGGCACGACGGCCTGCGTCGGGTCGATCCACGCCTGCAGCACGTCGAACCAGGAGGGGCGGCTGTCGCGATTGCCGACGACGTTGACCGTGAGGAGGGCGAGCGAGCCAGGAGTGTCGTAGGTGGGCTCGGTGGGAATGTCGATGAGCGGTACATCCTCGCCATCGACCGAGACGGCATCGAGCGTGTCGAACACCGGCCCCGGCCGTTCGATCACGTACGGCGAGGGCAGGATCGCGAGGGCGACGACGCCGAACAGCGTGAGAGCCAGGAGGGTCCAACCGACCCGGCGGTCTCGCGACCGCGCCTCGAGCTCGGCGGTTGCCGCATCCTCACTGAACAGACTCACCCGCACCCTCTTCTCGCCGTGCCGATCCACGGCAGACTGCCGGGTCATTCCGCCTGGCGCGAACCTGATCGGTCGGCGCCAGACACTCGCACTAGCGTAGGGGCCATGGCTGAGGATCCCCTAGGCGGTGCGGAGGACGAGTTCCGCGAGATGATGCGCAAATTCCTCGCGGGCGAGGGCGATATCGACCCGTCGAAGCTCGCGGGTGCCGCAGGGCTACCGACCGACCCGCTCATGGTCGCGCGCCTCATGGGCCAGCTGCAGCAGGCCATGAACTCGACCGGCGAGGGCATCAACTGGCAGCTCGCGCGCGACGAGGCCGGCCGCATCGCCGCCGAGGGCTCGCTGCGGCCCAACCAGACCCAGCTCGACGAGCTGCGCCAAGCGCTGCACCTCGCCGCGCTGTGGCTCGACGAAGCGACGAGCATCACGCAGCTCACGAGCGAGCCGAGCCTCACGACGCGCGCCGACTGGGCTCGGTTGACCCTGCCGGTGTGGACGCAGCTCGCCGAGCCCGTCGCGCTCTCGATCGCCGACTCGCTCACCGAGGTGCTCGATGATCAGGTGCCGGAGGAGCTCAAGAGCATGGTCGAGAACGCGGGCCAGATGATGCGCTCGCTCGGCGGCACGCTCTTCGCCCTCCAGCTCGGGCACGTGGTCGGCCAGCTATCGGCCGAGGTCGTCTCGGGCGGCGACATCGGCATCCCCCTCCTCCCGGGGCGCGAGGAGCACGACGTGCAAGCCTCCCTCCTGCCGCAGAACGTCGCCGCGTTCGGCGCCGACCTCGACATTCCCCACGACCAGGTGCAGCTCTACCTCGCGGTGCGCGAACTCGCGCACGCCCGCCTCTTCCGCCACGCCCGATGGCTGCGGCAGCACCTCATCAGCGCCATCACCGAGTATGCCCGGGGCATCCGCATCGACACCGAGCGCATCGAGTCGCTTGCGGCCGAATTCGACCCCGCGAACCCGGAGAGCCTGCGGGAGGCGCTCACGAGCGGCGCGCTCATCCCGCCGAAGTCGGATGCTCAGCTCGCCGCCCTCGCCCGCCTCGAGTCCACCCTCGCCCTCATCGAAGGCTGGGTCGATGTCGTCACCGCGCACGCGACGACCCGCATCCCCCGCGCCGATGCGGTCGCCGAGACCGTGCGACGCCGGCGCGCTTCCGGCGGACCGGCCGAGCGCGCCTTCGCGACCCTGGTGGGCCTCGAGCTGCGCCCGCGCCGACTGCGGGAGGCCGCGGCCTTCTGGCAGGCGATCACCGACGCCGTGGGCGCGACGCGCCGCGATGAGCTGTGGGCGCACCCCGACCTGCTGCCCTCGAGCGACGACATCGACGACCCGCAGCGCGTCATCGCGAGCCTCACGGGCGAGAGCGCCGAGCCCGACGACGTCGACCGCGCGCTGAGCGACCTGCTCGCCGACGACAGCAGCGATCGTCCGGTCGAGGGCAGTCCAGGCGAGGGCGCCTCCGGCGAGGAGCCGAGCGGCCCCGACGATGACGAGGACTCTCCCCGGGCCTAGCTCCTCGGCGAGTGCGGGCTGTGCAGAGTTGCCGCAGCGCGATCAGCCGCGCGCGCATCATGTGCGGCATGATCCTGCGACTCGACCCCTCCCGTCCCCTCGTGTGGCGCTCGCCCTTCAGTCTGCAGATCGGCGTCGACCCCGTCGCCGTCGTGCTCGACGAGGTCGACGACGGGGATGCGCGCATCATCGCGACGCTCGCGACGGGAGCCACGCGCACCGCTCTCGACCGCTCTGCCACCGCCGCGGGGGTACGGCCCGCGCGGGTCGACGAGCTCCTGCAGCGCCTCGAGCCTGCACTCCTGCGCGGCTCGCGCGCGATCACCGAGCCCCCGGAGCGCGTCGCCGTGCGCGGCGCGGTCGACGGTCGAGCAAGCATCGGCCGTGTGCTCGCCGAGGCCGGGTGCACGATCGTCGACGGCCCCGCGAGCGGTACCGCGCGCGCGCCCGCGGCGCAGGCCGCCGTGCTCGTGAGCCATCACGTCGCCGACCCGCTCGAGCACCTGACGTGGCTGCGGCGCGACATTCCGCATCTTCCGATCGTGTTCGGCGAGCGCGCCGTCACGATCGGCCCGCTCGTCGTGCCCGGCGTGAGCCCGTGCCTCGCGTGCCTCGAGCAGCAGCGCGCGGACGCCGACCCCGCGTGGCTCGCCATCGGCAGTCAGCTGTGGGGTCGACGGGCGGCCGCGGAGTCGGGCCTCACCGCGACGCTCGCGGCGCTCGAGGCGCTCACGATGCTGCGCGAGCTCGCGGCCGGGCGGGGAACGAGCGGCACGAGCATCCGCCTCGATGTCGCCGACGACTCGCGCACCGTCACGCAGTGGGCCGCCTCAGCGCGATGCGGATGCCGCGGGCTCGAGCTCAGCGCGCCCGCGAGCGGGACGCGCTGACGCCGGCGCCGCTCGGCGCCGCGGGAGCCCGCACCTCGTCGAGGAAGCGGCTCGGGGCACGCTCTGCTCGGGCGCTCGAGGCTCGCTTGCTCCACGAGAGCTCGAGGGCCCGCCGGGCGCGCGTGATGCCCACGTACAGCAGTCGACGCTCCTCGTCGACCGCCTCGAGCCCCTGCGCGAACGTGATCGGCACGAGCCCCTCGCTGAGCCCGGCGATGTACACGGCGTCCCACTCGAGTCCCTTCGCCGCGTGCAGGGTGGACAGGGTCACCGCCTGGCGCGTCGGCTCGTGCTGCTGCTGCTGGCGGCGCTGCAGCTCGCGCGCGAAGTCGGCGAGGGTCGTGCCCGGCGGCGCCTCCTCCGCGAGACCGAGAAGGGCGTTGAGGCTCTCCCACGCGACCCGCTCGGCACCGCCGCCCTCCGGCGGGTCCTGCCGCCAGCCGAGACCGCGCAGCACGTCGCTCACGCTCTTGAACAGGGGCTCGTCGACGATCGAGATCGACGCGCCGCGCAGCAGCAGAATCGCCTGCTTGACCTCCTGCTGGTCGAAGAATCGGCTGTTGGCGCGCGACTGCACGGGCACCTCGAAGCGCCGCAGGGCCGCCTCGAGCGCGATCGACTGCGTGTTGATGCGGTACAGCACGGCGATCGACTCCGGCGGAGTGCCGTCGGCGATGCGCTGCGCGATCGACTGCGCGATGCTCGCCGCCTCCGCTGCGTCGTCGACGTGGGCGCTCACGCGCGGCGTCGGGCCCGACTGCCCGCCCTCCGTGGCGGCGTGCAGCGTGAGGGCTCCAGGGCGGCCGCGCATGAGCCGGTTGGCGAGTGTGACGATGGGCGCGCTCGACCGGTAGTTGTCTTCGAGCCGCACGACGCGCGCCTCCGGGTACTCGCTGCCGAAGCGCACGAGGTAGTCGCTCGTCGCGCCCGCGAACGAATAGATGGTCTGCGAGGCGTCGCCGACGACGCACAGCTCGCGCCGCCCGCCGAGCCACAGCGCGAGCAGGTCGTGCTGCAGCGGCGAGACATCCTGGTACTCGTCGACGACGAAGAAGCGGTACTGCTCGCGCACCTGCTCGGCGACGCGCGGCTCATTCTCGATCATGCCCGCCGTCGCCAGCAGCACATCCTCGAAGTCGATCTGCTTGCGCTCGTCCTTGAGATCCTCATAGCGCTGGTGCAGCGCGACCATCGCGTCGACGCTCAGTTGCGCCGGCAGCGTGCGCGAGTGGGCGACGCGCGCGTACTCCTCGAGCCGCAGCCGCGAGACCTTGCGCCACTCGATCTCGGCGGCGGTGTCACGCAGCGCCGCCGTATCCAGGCGCAGCTTGAGCGCACTCGCGGCATGGCCGATGAGCGCCCCCTTGCCGTCGAGGATGCGCGGCGGGTGGCCGCCCGCCACGACGGGCCAGAAGTAGTGCAGTTGACGCAGGGCCGCGGAGTGGAAGGTGCGTGCTTGCACGCCATCCGCCCCCAGGGCGCGCAGGCGGCCCAGCAGCTCGCCCGCCGCGCGCGTCGTGAAGGTGAGCGCCATGACGCGCTGCGGGTCGTACGTGCCCGTCGCAACGCCGTAGGCGATGCGGTGCGTGATGGCGCGCGTCTTGCCCGTGCCCGCACCGGCGAGCACGCACAGCGGGCCGCGCAGCGTCTCGGCGACCTCCTTCTGCCGCTCGTCGAGACCTGCGAGCAGGCGGTCGGGATCGCTCACGAATCCTCGAGCGGGCCGCCGAACCAGTCCTCGATGATCGCGCGCGCGATCGAGGTGCGGCCCGGCAGCAGGATCGAGTCGAGATTGTCGGCGAGGTCGTCGCGGCTGAACCAGCGCAGGTCGAGAATCTCGGTGCCGTCGGGGCGCAGGAGGTTGTCGGCGTCCGCGTCGAGCGTCGCGCGAAACCCGAGCATGAGGGAGGCGGGGAACGGCCACGGCTGCGAGCCGACGTACTGCGGGTCGATGATGCGCAGGCCCGTCTCCTCGAACACCTCGCGCACGACGGCGGCCTCGAGCGACTCCCCCGGCTCGACGAAGCCGGCCAGGAGCGAGAACCGGTTCGACTCCCACAGCGCGTTGCTGCCGAGGACGAGACGATCCTGCGCGTCGGTGATACCCACGATGATCGCCGCATCGGTGCGCGGGAACATCTCCTGGCCGTCCTCGTCGTCGATGCGCACCCAGCCGCCCTTCGCCGGGGTGGTCGAGTGGCCGGTGCGCGGGGAGAATCGGTGCGTCTCGTGCCAGTTGGCGATGCCGAGCGCCTCGATCGCGAGGCCGGCGTCACGGTCGCCGAGACGGTGGCCGAGGGTGCGCGGGCTGCGCCAGCGAGCGATGTCGACGTCGAGCGCCTTCGCGGCCTCGTCGTCGAACACCGCGGCGACGATGGGCGAGCCGGCGGGCAGTGCCGGGTCGACGTCGAGTGCGCGACCCAGGTAGATGCGCAGCAGTCCCTCGGGCACGGTATCGGTCACGAGGTACTCCAGCGCGGGCGCCTCGTCGTCCTCGGCGATGAGCACCTCACCGCGCCACAGCGCGATGACGCGCGTGCGGGGGTCCTCCGCGAGCTCCTCGAACAGACGCGGCCGCTCCCGCGTCAGGTGGTCGCGGTCGATGCGGTAGCGCGACAGCGGCAACTGAGCGGTGAGTGATCGATGCATGGTGAGCCCTCTTCTTGACCGGGCGCACTGCGTGGCGCGGGCCTCCGAGCACGCGCCTCGACCTACTCTGTCGGTATGGCCCGTTCGCCCCTCACTCTAGCCGCGCTCGCGACGGCCGCCGTGCCCGGCCTCGAGGTCGCGGGGGCGGCCGCGCTCGGCTCGCAGGGGCGCGGTGACGTCGACTCTGCGCTACTGTCGACCCGCGACGGGCGCTCGCTCGTCATCCGCGTTCCGCGCACGCCAGCCGCCGAGAACGAGCAGTCGGCCGACCTCGTCGCGCTGCGCGCGCTGAGCGACGGCGTGCGGTCGCGTCTGCCGTTCGCGGTGCCCCGGATGCTCGGCCAGGCCCCCGTCGACGGCACACGCGCTCTCGTCTCCGAGTTCGTGGCCGGCACACCGCTCACCCTCGAGGGCATCACTCCCGGCATCGCCGCGTCGATCGGTCACGCGATCGCCGCGATCCACGGTCTGCCGACGAGCGTCGTCGCCGACGTGGGACTGCCGCAGCGACGCCCGACCGACGTCGTGCGCGACGCCGTCGTCACGATGGACCGCGCCGCAGCGACCGGGCTCGTGCCCGCGGCACTGCTCGCCCGCTGGGAGGCTGCGGCGGAGGACTCCACGCTGTGGCAGTTCAGCCCGGCCGTCATCAACGGCTCCCTGGGGGCATCCTCGTTCCTCACCGTCGGCGAGACCGTCACGGGCGTGCTCGGCTGGTCGCACCTGCAGGTCGGCGACCCGGCGCGCGACCTGTTCTGGCTGCTCGGCGCGAGCGACCCGCTCGTCGCCGAGAGCGGCCTCGACGCCTACCACCAGGCGCGCGGGATGCACGACCGCCAGGTCGGCCGCCGCGCCGTGTTCGCCGCCGAGCTCGAGGTGGCACGCTGGCTGCTGCACGGCACCGAGCAGCGCTCGACAGAGATCGTCGACGACGCCGTGGAGATGCTCGGTGCTCTGCTCGATCGCGTGCAGGGCGACGTCATGAACCCGCTGACCCCGGAACCGTCGCGCAGCGCGACGCTCACCGACGCGATCCAGCTCAGCGAGTCGACGCCGCCCTCGTCACCGCCCGGTGAGCGCGGCCTCCCACAGCGCGGCGAGTTCTGACTCGTCGGGGAGGTCGTCGGGCCGCAGCACGGCATCGTCGGCGACGAAGTAGAACGCGGCGCTGACGTCGTCGATCGGCCGCCCGCTCCAGCGCGCGTAGGCGAGGCGGTAGAGGGCGAGCTGCAGTTCTTTCGCGCGGCGGTCGTCGTCGTCGCGGGGAGCGCGCCCGGTCTTCCAGTCGACGATCTCGACGCCGTCGCGGCCATCGGGCAGGGTCGTCGCGTACACGGCGTCGATCTTGCAGACGAGGATGCGCCCGGCGAAGGGCACGTGCAGTTCGCGCTCCACATCGAGCGGCTGCCGGGTGGCCCACGGCGAGGTCTCGAAGGTGCGCTGCAGTGCCGAGAGGGCGGCCTCATCGAGATCCTCGGCCGGCGCGTCGTCGCTCTCTCCGCCGAAGGGCAGGGCGAGGCCGTCGACGGTGTCGGGCAGAGTGGCGAGGCCGTACCGCTGCTCGACCCAGCGGTGGAAGACCGTGCCGAGCCGAGTCTGTCGGTAGGGCCGCTGCGGCACGGGGCGGCGCAGCCGCTCGGCCGAGCCTGCAGGGTCGCCGACGAAGTCCTTGAACGCCGAGGCGGGCACGCGCAGCGGCACGGGCACGAGGTCGGCACGGCGGCGCCGCTCGTTGCGCTCGGCGAGCAGCAGGTCGACGTCGGCGTGCCAGCCGTAGGGGTCGGTGCCGGGTCGAGCACGGGCATCCTCGTACCTGCTCGCGTCGACGGCGCGCACGCGCTGCGCGGCCGCCTCGAGCTCGCCGCGCCGCCGACCGAGCGGGTCGCCGGGCCACCACGCGGTGGTGTCGTCCTCGGGCGGGCGGGGGTTCTCCTCGTGCTCGCTGGCCTCCGGCCACGGCGGCAGGATGCTCCGCTCGGCGAGGGGACGGAAGAAGCTGCTCGGCCCGCGCGGCTGGGTCTGGCTCGCCCACCACGACCCGCTCAGCAGCAGGCGGTGCCGCGCGCGCGTGACGGCGACGTAGGCGAGCCGGCGCTCCTCGCGCTCGTGATGGGCGGCGACCTCCGCCTGGAAGTCCTTGACCGCGTCGAGCAGTTCCTTGCGGTCGGCGGCGCCGCGCCAGGCGAACTGCGGCAGCTCGGCGGCGTCGCCGCGCAGCTCGTAGGGAAGAACGCCGAGGCTCAGCCAGCCCTTCGTGCCGTCGCGCAGGCGCGCGGGCAGTTCGCCGTCGACGCAGCGCGGCACGGCGACGTGGTCCCACTCAAGCCCTTTCGCGCCGTGGATGGTGAGCACCTGCACGGTGCCGGGCTCGGGGTCTTCCGAGCGCGGCGACAGGTTGTCGCGCCACTCGGCCTCGCGCAGCCAGGAGAGGAAGCCGCCGAGGGTCGCGTGGTCGGCAAGACCGAGGTAGCTGTCGAGGGCGTCGAGGAAGGCAGTGCGCGGGGCGTCCCCGAGCACGCGGTACGGGTTTGCGGCGACCTCGATATCGAGCTGCAGCTCGTGCTCGACCGCGACGACGAGGTCGGGCAGCGCGAGCGAGCTGCGCCCGCGCAGGGTGGCGAGCACGCGGCCCGCCTCGCGTAGCCGCGCGAGGCCCGCAGCGCTGAAGCGGCGCAGCTGCCCGTGGTCCTCGCGCGCAGTCGCGACGAAGTCGAGGGCGTCGACGAGGGAGACGCCGTCGCCCGCGGCGACGGAGGCCCGCAGCGCCTTGATGACCTCGGGAGCGAGAGGGCGCTGGGCCAGGTCGCGATCACGCAGCCAGCTCGCGACACGGGAGAGCGCGTGCAGGTCGGCGACGCCGATGCGCCAGCGCGGGCCCGCGAGCAGGCGCACGAGCTCGGTGCCCGCGCTCGGGTCGTGCAGCACGGCGAGGGCGCACACGAGGTCGCTGATCTCGGGCTCCTCGAGCAGTCCGCCGATGCCGAGCACATGGAACGGCACCCCCGCCTCCCGCAGGGCGGCGAGAAACACGGGCTGGGTCGTGCGGTTGCGCATCAGGAGCGCCGCGCTCGGGCGCAGCGGTCTGCCGTGATCGTCGGTCGCTCCAGGCGAGGCTCCCACGACGGGCTCCCCGAGGCGATGGGCGAGCCATGCCGCGACCGCGGCGGCCTCCTCGTGCACCTGCTCCTCGAAGACCGTCTCGACGGCGTGCGCGCTCGCGCTCGGGCCGCTCTCGAGTCGCGCGACGGCGACGCTGCCGGGCGTCGTGAGCGGCTCCACGAGCGCGTTCGCGACGTCGAGGATGCGCTCGCCGTTGCGCCAGCTGATGCTCAGCGAGTAGCGGCCGACGGGCTGCTCCGCGCCCCCATCGTCGTCAGCCCCGCGAAACCGCGTCGCGAAGTCGTCGAGCCCCGCCGCGCTCGCGCCGCGCCAGCCGTAGATCGACTGGTGCGGGTCGCCGACGGCCATGACGGGGGTGCCGCCGAACAGTTCGGCGAGCAGCCAGGTCTGCGCCACATTGGTGTCCTGGTACTCGTCGAGCAGCACGACGCGGTACCGCGCGCGGATGCCCGCCGCGACCTCGGTGTGGGCGCGCACGATCTGCAGGGCGAGCGTCACCTGGTCGGAGAACGCCACGTAGCCCTCGCGCTGCTTGGCGAGCTCGAAACGCTCGACGAGGTCGCTGAGTGGCAGCGTCGCGTCGAGGGTCGTCGCGAGTCGGTCGACGTCGGCGCGCGCGTGCCGGTCGGGGCTCGGCAGGTCGCGCATGCGCACGAACTCGGCGATGAGAGCCCGCAGGTCGTCGACGGTCGCGTGGTGCTCGGCGAGGCCGTGGGCGAGACGCAGCACGGCCTCGGTCGCGGAGTCGACGGAGAGGTCGAGGTCGGCGAGCCGGGCATCCGTCGCGGTGGCGACGATGTCGCGCGCAAGCTGCCAGGCGCCCGCCTCCCCGAGCACGACGCCGTCGGGGTCGCGGCCGATGAGCACCGCGTGGTCGCGGTACAGGCTCGAGGCGAAGGAGTTGTAGGTCGACACGGTCGGCTGCGTGAACGCATCCACGAGCGGGGCGCCGTCGGGGCCGGGCGGCAAGAGCCCGCTCGCGCCGAGCGCGATGAGGCGCGACCGGATGCGCGCGGAGAGTTCACCTGCTGCCTTGCGCGTGAACGTGAGCCCCAGCACGCCCTCGGGCGCGACATGACCGTTGGCGACGAGCCACAGCACGCGCGCGGCCATCGTCTCGGTCTTGCCCGAGCCGGCTCCCGCGACGACGAGGGCCGGGCCGAGCGGAGCCTCGATGACGGCACGCTGCTCGGCGGTCGGACGGTAGATGCCAAGTACGTCGGCGATCGCGTCTGCGCTGATAGGTCCACCGCTGATCGTTGCGCGCGCGCCGCTCACGAGTCGTCCCCCGTGACGGGTGGCACGCGGTGCACCCGGTGGGCGAGCGAGCCGTAGTCGTAGCGACCCACGGTGCGGGGCCCCGCGAGCTGGTCGACGGTGATGGCCGCGAGCGCGAGGCGCAACCGATCACGGAAGGCCTCGAGTGCCTCGTCGTCGAGCACGGCCTGCACGGCTTCGCGGTAGGACTGGTCGCCTTTTCCCTCGCGCACATAGAGCAGTACGGCGCCGCCCGCGGTCACGGGTGCCGCGGGGTCGAGAGCCCCGCTCTCGCGCAGGGGTCGCAGCGCCTCCTCGAGCGCCTCGTCGAAGGCGCCGTCGGCAAAGGCGAGCTGGTACGCGCCGAGTTGCGCGTTCGCGGCGACCTTTGCGGCATTCGTCTCGGGTCGACCCGTCTTGAGGTCGATGATGCGCAGCGCACCCTCGGCGCCGACCTCCATGCGGTCGACGATGCCGCGCACCTGCACGCGGTCGACCTGCACGGCGAAGCGCTGCTCCGCGGCGACGGCCGCGCGGCCCTCGGCAGCGGCATCCCGCAGGTAGTCGGCGAGCCCGACGGCGTAGCGACGCGCGAGGCGGTGCTGCTGCTCGGCGAGCCACGGCGACTCGAAGCTCAGCTCGCTCCACCGCGCCTCGATCGCCGCCCACACCTCCTCGACGCCCGCGGCCTCGGGCTGCAGCTCGCTCTCGTCGCCGGGGCTCGGCGTGAGCGATTCGAGAGCCCAGTGCACGATCGTGCCGATGCCCATCGCGGGAGTGCTCTCGCCCGGCGCGATCGTGTCGAGGAACCAGTCGAGGGGCGACCGCTCGATGCTCTCGATCTTGCTCGGCGACAGCCCGACGGTCTCCTCCTCGATGAAGAGCGGCGCCTCGGTGGAGACCTCGAGCAGGCCCCACCAGTCGTCCGGGTCGGCTCCGGGCACACGTTCTGCGGCGAGGCGTGCGAGCGCTGTTGCGGCCTCCGCGCGCCGGTCGTGGCTCTCGTGGGGGTCGGTGAGCACGCGGCGCAGCTGGCCGACGGTGCGGCGCAGGGAGCGAGCGCGGATGACGCGGCGCGGCGGCCCCGCGTAGGGCGAGCCGTCGCGGCGCGGGCCGGTGCCGTCGCTGGCCTCGGCGACGATCTCGTGCAGGGCGCTCGGCTGCTCGTCCTCCCCCGCGCTCGCGGTGACGACCACCTGGCGGCGAGCTCGAGAGATCGCGAGGGCGAACATGCGCAGCTCGTCCTCGAGCACGAGACGCCGCTCGTCGAGGTCGACCGTGGGCAGGCCGCGCGCGACGCGGCTGAGCAGCGGCGCGTGCAGGAGGCTGCCGCGCAAGCGCAGGTCGGGCCACACCCCGTCGAGCACGTTCGCGACGACGACGACATCGACCTCGAGACCGGCCGCCGCGGAGGGGGAAGTGACGAGCACCGCCTCGGTCGTGCGGGCGGGCGCGAGGAGGTCGTCGGCGACGTCGCTGTCGAGCACGCGGGTGAGGAACGTCTCGACGGTCGCCTCGGGCACCGTGTCGACGATGACGGTCGCGGTCGTGAAGACGGCGACGACGGCGTCGAGCGCGCGATCGGCTTCGCCCCCGGTCGTGCCGCCCGCGACGGCGTCACGCTGCCAGCGCTCGACGACGCGCGCGTCGTCCCAGGCGATCCACAGCAGCTCGTCGACGGTCGCGCCCTCCGCGTGCCGCTCGCCGATGCGGGCGAGCGTACGAGCGAGGCGGGCTGCGCGGCGCGCGACCCGGTGGTCGATGGTCGCGAGCCGATCGGGAGCCGAGAGCGCCTCGACGAGCAGCTCGTCGGCCGTGCGCGCGCCGTCACCGGCGAGCTCCTCGGCGCGCAGCGCACGCCGCAGCCGGCGCAGGTCGACGCGGTCGAGGCCGCCGAGCGGCCCCAGCAGCAGCTCGGTCGCGGCCTCCGCCGTGAGCGGCGCACGCCCCACGCCGAGGTCGACGTGGCGGATGAGGGCACGCGCGGCGGGATGCTCGCGCAGTGGTCGCCCGGGAGCGGTGCTGCGCACGGGCACCTCGGCCAGGGCGAGCGCGCGCACGAGCGGTGGCACGAGAGCCCCGCTGCGGACGATCACGGCCATGCGCGACCACGGCACCCCGTCGATGAGGTGGCGCTCGCGCAGCACATCGGCGATGAGGGTGCGCTCGCGCGCGGGGCTCGAGGCGGTGAGCGCCAGGAGGGGGCCGCCGAGCTCGGGCGCTTCGTCGCTCTCGAGGCCGTGGCCGGGCCGCGCACGGCGCTGCGCGCCGGCCGCCGCCGCACCGATGCGGCCGGTGAGCTGGGCGGTGAGAGCGCGCAGCGTGGGGCTCTGCCGGTGCGCCATGTCGAGCACGAGAGTGGGGAGGCCCGCGAGGCGGGTGAGGGCTTCCGGCTCGGCGCCGCGGAAGGTGTTCGTCGCGACGTCCGGATCGCCGAGCGCGATGACGGTCGCCCCGCGGGCGGCGAGCGCCGCGAGCAGGTCGAAGCCGCTCGGGGTCGCATCGTGGGCGTCGTCAAGGATGACGAGCGACGGCGCATCGGGTGACGCCGGGGGCGGGTCGGCGAGCAGCCCGACCGCGGCCCGCACGAGCTCCGCAGGGTCCTGCTGCCCGAGCCGCGCACCGCCGAGGCTGTCGCGGTACTCGTCGGCGAAGTCGGCCACCGCGGCCCACTCCGGCCGGTCGAGCCGCGCTGACGCCGCCCGCAGGTCGTCAGTGCTCCAGCCGTGCTCGGACAGCCGTGCGAGCACGTCGCGCAGCTCGGTGCGGAACGCCGTGAGCTGCCGCACCTCCGGCCCGAGGTGCTCGGGCCACACGGGCCCGGGCGACGCCGCCTCGCCCAGTACGGCCTCCAGCGCAGTACGGTCGAGCAGCTCCGCGATGTCGGAGTCTTGATCGGCGCCGCTGAGCAGTCGTGGCTCCGGCGTGCCCGTGAGCCGCGCATCCGCCTGGACGATGCCGAATGCGTACGAGGCGATCGAGCGCGCGAGCGGGCCGGGCAGCACCGCGGCCGGGCCGGCCAGGCGCAGGGCCAGCCGATCACGTAGCGCCGTCGCGCTGCGCCGGGACGGCGTGAGCACGAGCACGCGTTCCGGGTCGAGACCGTCGACCTGGATGGCGCGCGCGACGAGCTCCACGACCGTCGCCGTCTTGCCCGTGCCGGGCGCCCCGAGCACGACCGCGCCGGGCCCGCGCCGGGCATCCAGCACCGCCTCTTGCGACGCATCGAGCGCGACCGGATGCGCGAGCTGCGCGGGGGGCGCGGCGTCGAGGGCGGTCATGGCTCCACGCTACTGGCGGCGTGAGACACCGCCGGGCTCGGCCCGCACTGCGCCCACAGTGAACGCGGCCGCAGCCCGCAGAGCGAAAAGGTACGCTGACGGACGTGGACATTCGCATCGGAATTCTCAACAGCCCCCGCGAGCTCTCGTTCGAGTCGTCGCAGCCCGCCGCCGACATCAAGAAGGCCGTGACCGCGGCGGTCGAGAAGGGTGCGCCCCTGCTCGAGCTGACCGATGACAAGGGCAAGCACTACCTCGTGCCCACGAGCGCGATCGGGTACGTCGAGATCGGCTCCGACTCCGCTCGCCGCGTCGGCTTCGTCGGCTAGGAACGCATCGTGGAGCTGCTCTTCGTCACCGTCATCGGCGCCTCGATCTCGCTCGGCGTGCGCTACCTCGTTCCCGGGCGCCAGACGCACGGCGCACTCCTCGTGCCCGCCGTCGGCGCCGCCGCGACCGCCGCCGTGTGGGCGATCTGCGTGTGGCTCGGCCTGACCTTCGACGGTGGCTGGATCTGGGTCATCGCGCTCGTGCTCGGCCCGCTCGCCTCGCTCGCCGTCGCGCTCGCGCTGCCGAAGCGCCGCGAGGCGGCCGATGCCGCGCTGCTCGAGCGGCTCATGAAGCCGACGCCCGCCGCTTAGACCTGCGCGGCGCGCCGGCGGGGCTAGAACAAGCTCGGCAGCGACAGCACGCCGAGCACCGTGGCGATGATGGTCACGACGAGCAGCACGATCGAGCGGTCCTTGCGCCGCGCGATCGCGATCCAGCCCATGATCGCGGCGATGACGAGCGCGATCGTCGCGGCGGCGTTGAGCGTCACGTAGATGATCGCGCCGACCGTGCCGAGCGGGTTCACGAGGACGGGAGCGAGGAACGGGATGATCGCGCCCGCCGCGATCGCGACGATCGCGAGGATGCCCGAGCGACGCCCCAGCTCTGTCTCGGGCATCTGCGGCCGAGGTCCATCGCCGTACGCCATCAGGCCGTCAGCCCCAAGCGGTCCATGCGGCGCGTGTGCGCGGCGATGAGCTCGGTGAAGACGGGCTCGATCTGCGCCTCCTCGCGGGCGTGATCGCCGTGGAAGACGAGGGCCGAGCGTGCCTGCAGCATCGTGTCGCCCACGAGGCGCCGGCACCACAGCGCGAGCCGTGACGACAGCCGCGGGTTCGCGGCGATCTGACCCTCGACGATGCGGTGAAGGGGGGTCTGCAGGTCTCCCTCGCCCAGGGCCGCCTGCACCGCTTCGCGCGTGGGACTCGGCAGGCCGCCGGCGAGGCGCATCCAGAAGTCGGTGAGAAAGCCGATCGTGACGTGCGCGCTCGCGACCTGCTCGTGCCAGTCGGCGCCCATGGTGCGACGCTCGAACTCCTCCACGCCCAGCAGGTGCGGCTCCATGACGTCGGTGCGGTCGAGCTTGTGGCGCTCGAGCTCGGCGACGAGCGCGAGGTAGCGGCGCAGCGAGATGTCGCACACGCGCGCGAGGGCATCCTTGTCGGCGATGCGCGGCGCGTTCGCCGTCGCGTGGCTGAGCGCCTCGAAGAACGTCATATGCAGTGCGGCGCATTGACCGAGGAAGTGCTCGACCGGCGGTGTCAGCTCGGCCAGATCGACGCGGAGGGCGGCGACAGCGGCGTCCCGCGGGGTGGGGGAGGGAGCCTCAGCGCGCGGGCGGGAACGTCGAAACCACGATGCCACCCGCTCAGCCTAAGCGATGCCCGCGACCGCCCGTCCTCACGGCGGCTAAACTGGTGCCACTCATCTATATAGACAGGCGATACACCCACGTGACTTTCACCGACCTGGGCATCGAGACCGACATGGTCGAAGCCCTCGCAAGCAAGGGCATCATCGAGCCCTTCCCCATCCAGACCCAGACGATCCCCCTCGCGCTCAGCGGGCAGGACATCATCGGCCAGGCCAAGACCGGCACCGGCAAGACCTTTGGTTTCGGCCTTCCGCTCATTCAGCACCTCGGCCTGCACCCCGAGCCGGGCGTCAAGGCGCTCGTCGTCGTGCCCACGCGCGAACTGTGCGTGCAGGTGACGCAAGACCTCGAGATCGCGTCGGCCAACCGCGACGTCAAGATCGTCTCCATCTACGGCGGCAAGGCCTACGAGGGCCAGATCGAGCAGATCAAGGCGGGCGCGCAGATCGTCGTCGGCACACCCGGTCGTCTGCTCGACCTCGCCAGCCAGCGGCTGCTCTCGCTCGCCGACGTGCAGGTCATGGTGCTCGACGAGGCCGACAAGATGCTCGACCTGGGCTTCCTCGGCGATATCGAGAAGCTCTTCGCGCAGACCAAGCCCACGCGCCACACGATGCTGTTCTCGGCCACCATGCCGGGCCCCATCGTCGCCCTGGCGCGCCGCTTCATGACGCGCCCCATCCACATTCGCGCCACCGACCCCGACGAGGGCCTGTGGCAGTCGAACATCAAGCACATCGTCTACCGGGCGCACGCGCTCGACAAGGACGAGGTCATCGGCCGCATCCTGCAGTCGGAGGGCCGCGGCAAGACCGTCGTCTTCACGCGCACCAAGCGCGCGGCGGCGAAGATCGTCGAAGAGCTCAACGACCGCGGCTTCAGCGCTGGCGCCGTCCACGGCGACATGACGCAGGAGGCGCGCGAGCGCTCCATGGCCGCCTTCAAGGCCGGCAAGAAGGACATCCTCATCGCCACGGATGTCGCCGCGCGCGGCATCGACGTCAACGACGTCACGCACGTCATCAACCACACCGTGCCCGACGACCACGACGCCTACCTGCACCGCGTGGGCCGCACCGGCCGCGCGGGCAAGACCGGCATCGCCGTGACCTTCGTCGACTGGGCCGACATGCACAAGTGGGCGCTCATCAACCGCGCCCTCGACATGGGCCAGCCCGACCCGGTCGAGACGTACTCGTCGTCGCCGCACCTCTACGCCGACCTGAACATTCCCGAGGGCTCGAAGGGCCGCCTCAAAGCGACCCCCATCCCCCGCGTCGAGCGCGAGGCCTCGCGGCCGCCGCGTGAGCGCAGTCGGCGCAGCGGTGGTGGCGGTGGCGGCGAGGGTCGCGGCGGCCAGGGTGGCGGCGAGCAGCGTGGCGGCGAGCGCTCCGGCGGTGGCCGCGGCGCTGGTGCGTCCGAGGGCTCGAGCGCAGCATCCTCGTCGGGTGAGGGCGGCGCCCCGCGTCGGCGCCGTCGTCGTCGCAGCGGCGGAGGCGGCGGCGGTCAGAGTTCGGGCGGGAATACCGGCGCGAACTCGTAGGTTGACCTCGCGGTGACCTCTCCCCCCGCAGCGCCCGCCGCGCGCACCTCTCCGGCCGGTCGGCCGACGATGGATGCTCGGCACAGCCTCGTCATCTCGCTCCTGCTCGTCTCCGCCTTCGTGGTGATCCTCAACGAGACGCTGTTCGGGGTCGCGATCCCGGAGCTCATCGACGACCTCGGCGTCACGGCGGCGATGGCGCAGTGGCTGACGACCGCGTTCATGCTGACCCTCGCCGTCATCATCCCCATCACGGGCTTCCTGCTGCAGCGCTTCCAGACGCGGCCCATGTTCATCGTCGCGATGAGCCTGTTCGGCCTCGGCACGCTCCTCGGCGCGCTCTCCCCCGGCTTCGAGATGCTGCTCGTGGCGCGCATCGTGCAGGCGAGCGGCACGGCCATCATGATGCCGCTGCTGTTCACGACCGTGTTCGGGCTCGTGCCGCCGCAGATTCGCGGCCGCATCGTGGGGCGCATCTCGATCGTCATCGCCGTCGCGCCCGCGCTCGGGCCGAGCGTTTCGGGCCTCATCCTCGACTCGCTCGGCTGGCGCTGGCTGTTCATCGTCATGCTGCCGATCGCGCTCGCGGCCTTGACCCTCGGCGCGCTGCGCGTCGTCAACGTGGGCGAGCCGCAGCCGGGCCGCCTCGACCTGCTCTCGGTGCCGCTCTCGGCGATCGGGTTCGGCGGCTTCGTCTACGGGCTGAGCCTGCTCGGCGAGGCCGGGCAGAGTGGGGGCGCGGGCGGCGAGGCGGGAGCATCCGCGATCAGCGAAGCGACGACGACCGCGATCATCGCGATTGCCATCGGGATGCTCGGTCTCGCGCTGTTCGTCTGGCGCCAGCTCGTCCTGCAGCGCCGCGGAGAGCGCGCGCTGCTCGACCTGCGCACCTTCCAGGCGCGGCAGTTCACCCTCTCCATCATCACCGTGTCGGTCGCGTCGATGGCGCTGTTCGGGGCGATCATCCTCATCCCGCTCTACGTGCAGCAGGTGCTCGGCCTGAGCCCGCTCGTCTCAGGACTGCTCATCCTGCCGGGAGCGCTGCTGCAGGGGCTCATCGCGCCGCTCATCGGGCGCCGCTACGACGCGGTCGGGCCGCGCGGCCTCGCCCTGAGCGGAGCGATCCTGCTCGCCGTCGCCATGTGGGGCATGACGTTCCTCTCGGCCACGACGCCGCTGTGGCTCATCACCGCCGCGCACATCGGGCTCAGCATGGGCCTCGCGCTGCTGTTCACGCCGCTTCTCACGAACGGGCTCTCCGCTATTCGCCCCGAGCTCAACTCGTACGGCTCGGCGATCGTCGGCACCATTCAGCAGGTCTCGGGGGCTGCGGGCATCGCGCTCTTCATCTCGGTCGCGGCTGCCGCCGGTGGGCCGAGCAGCGTGGCGAGCGAGGTCTCGGTGCCGGGCATCCAGCTCGCCTTCATGGTCGGCGCGATCATCGTGACGCTCGCCCTGCCGGTCGTGCTGCTCATCCGCCGCGTCATCCCGGCCGAGCCACCCGCGACGACCGGGCAGATCGCCGCGCAGACGCCGTTGCACACGGAGGCCGAGCCGACGAGCTAGGTGCCCTGACTCAGTGGCGCGCGACACCACTGGCGCACGTTGCCGCTCGAGCGCACCCAGCCACGCCGTTTGTGACACACCACGCCGAACGTTTCGCGTGTCTTGTCATAATCGGCGTGACTCGCCTCGCGCCCGCCCTACGCCCGCAGGGGCGGCACGCCGCGCGTGCGCGCGATGAGGCGCTCGAGCGCCTCGGGCTCGGTCGTGTTCTCGGCGAGGCGGTTGGGCTTGCCCTCGCCGTGGTAGTCGCTCGACCCGGTGACGACGAGGTCAAACGTGGCGGCGAGCTCGCGTAGGCGGGCGCGGCCGTCGGGCGTGTTCTCGCGGTGGCCGACCTCGAGCCCGACGAGCCCCGCCTCGACGAGCACCGCCATGCCGCGGTCGTCGACGACCGCCTCGCGTCCGCGCGTCGCCGGGTGGGCGAGCACCGCGGCTCCCCCGGCCTCGGTGATCATGCGCACCCCGTCGAGCACCGTGGGCGCCTCGTGCGGCAGGTAGTAGCCGCCCGTGAAGTGCAGGATCGACGCGAAGGCCTCGCTGCGCGTGCGCACGATGCCGCGCGCCACGAGGGCGTCGGCGATGTGGGGGCGGCCGATGCTGTCGCCTCCGCTCTGCGCGAGCACGTCATCCCAGCTGACGTCGTAGTCGCGCGCGATGTTGGTGACCATGCGCTCCGCCCGGCCGAGGCGGTCGGCGCGGATGTGGGCCGTCTCGGCGACGAGCTCGCCATCGTTGGGGTCGAAGAGGTAGCCGAGCACGTGCACGCTGCGCCACTCATAGCGCGTGCTGAGCTCCATGCCCCGAATGATCTGGATGCCCGTGCCCTGGGCCGCGGTGAGCGCCTCATCCCACCCCGCCGTCGAGTCGTGATCGGTGATCGCGATCGTGTCGAGGCCCGCCTCGACTGCCGCGCGGATCAACTGCGTGGGTGTCTCGGTGCCGTCGCTGACGCTGCTGTGCGTGTGCAGGTCGATCGGGCCGCGGGGCATGGGGTTAATCGTAGGTGGCGCGGGCTGGGACATTCGGTGCGGTGTGCGGGCGATACCATCAGGTCGCCGGGATAGGCTCACCGAGTCATGATCCGCCGAGTTGTCTCCGCCGCCGTGCTGCTCGGCGTGGCCGCCGCGCTGCTCGTCATCGCGTGGCCGAGCCTGTTCGGGCTCTCCGCCGCCCCGGTCGTCGCGCAGCTCGTCTCGCTGCGCGCGCTGAGCGCCGCGCTCGCCATCATCGGGGCGCTCACGCTCGCCCTCATCGCCATGCTCTGGCGGGGCGCCCGGCGCTTCCTCGCCTCGCTCGCCCTGCTCGCGCTCATCTTTGCCGCCATTAACGTCGCCGTGCTGTCGACGCGCGGGTTCGGAAACGAGTCGTTCCCGACCCGGGCACCTGCCGAACTCTCCGTGCTCAGCTGGAACACCCTCGGCGACGCCCCCGGCACCGACCGCATCACGCAGCTCGCCCTCGACGAGCAGGCCGACATCATCGTGCTGCCCGAGACCAGTCAGGAGACGGGGGTCGAGGTCGCCGAAGGCCTGCGTGCTGCCGGCCGACCTATGTGGGTGTACTCGTTCGCGTTCGACTACATCGCCAAGGCGCGTTCCACGACGATCCTCGTCTCCGCCGCGATCGGCGAGTACGTCGTCGACGACAGCGTCGGCAACACGACCGTGCTGCCGAGCATGGTGCTGCGCCCCGACGGCCATGACGGCCCCACCATCATCGGCGTGCACCCGGTGGCTCCGCTGCCCAGCCAGCTCGCCAACTGGCGCGCCGACCTCGACTGGATCAACGGCATCTGCCGCGGCGAGCAGACCATCCTGGCCGGCGACCTCAACGCGACCGCCGACCACTTCCGCACCATCGGCGGCGACTCCGGCGGGGCACTGCGCCTCGGCCTCGGCGATTGCCTCGACGCGGGCCTCCTCACCGGCAACGGCGCCGTCGGCACGTGGCCCACCCGCCTCCCGGCCATCCTCGGCGCGCCCATCGACCACATCATGGTCACCGACGACATCACCGTCACCGGCTTCCGCGTCATCACCACCGAGGACGGCACGGGCAGCGACCACCGGCCGATCGTCGCGCGCCTGATTCTCTGAGGCGGGTGGCGGAAGAACTGGGTGGATGCTCCGGGCCGGCCCTGAGCATCCGGTGCCAGAATGGGCGCATGGCCGACACCGAACTCAGCGCAGCCAGCGAGACCGAGACCACCGAAGCGCCCCCGCGCGCGACCGAGAACCGGTCGACGACGCCGCGCTCCGACGCCTTCCAGCAGTACATCTCGACCGGTTGGGCGGAGCGCGCGACCGGCATCGGCGGGCCGCGCGAGCAGGCGCCCTTTGCCGCGGCACGACGCGCTCGCCTGAGCGGTCTGTACACGGGGGTGCGGCTGCTCGTGCCCGCCGGCGACGCCCGCCAGCGCTCCAACGACACCGACTACCCGTACCGCGCTCACAGCGCCTTCGCGCACCTCACCGGGTGGGGCAGCGACGCCGTGCCCGGCAGTGTGCTCGTGCTCGAGCCGCACGCCGACGGGGCCGAGGGGCACGAGGCCGTGCTGTACTTCCGCGAGGCGGCCGGGCGCGACTCCGACGAGTTCTACGCCAACCCCGCCGTCGGCGAGTTCTGGACGGGGCCGCGGCCCTCGGTCGACGACGTCGCGACCGACCTCGGGCTCGACGCTCGGCCGCTGAGCGCGCTCGACGCCGTGTGGGACGCCCTCGATGCTGACGGCCCCGAGACCCTGATCGTGCGCGAGGCAGAGCCGTCGCTGACCGACCGACTGGATGCTGCGCGCATCCTGCACGCCGGCGCCGAGCCCGGCACGGCCGAGGTCGACACGGCGCGCGACGACGAGCTCGCGCGCGACCTCAGCGAACTGCGGCTCGTCAAAGACTCGTTCGAGCTCGCGGAGATGCGCCGTGCCGTCGAGGCGACCCAGGTCGGATTCGACGACATCATCGCCGACCTGCCGCAGATCGTGGCGCACCCCCGCGGCGAGCGCCTCGTCGAAGGCACCTTCAACCGGCGCGCGCGCGCCGAGGGCAACACGGTCGGCTACGACACGATCGCCGCGAGCGGGCCGCACGCGTGCATCCTGCACTGGACGCGCAACGACGGGCCCGTCGTGCCCGGCGACCTCATCCTCATCGACGCCGGCGTCGAGCTCGACAGCTACTACACGGCCGACATCACCCGCACCCTGCCCGTCTCGGGTGAGTTCACCGAGGTGCAGTGGCGGGTGTACGAGGCCGTGCGCGAGGCCGCCGACGCGGCGTTCGCGATCGTGCGGCCGGGCATCCGATTCAAGGATGTTCATGCCGAGGCCATGCGCGTCATCGCACGCATCACCGCCGAGTGGGGGCTGCTGCCCGTGAGTGCTTCTGAGTCTTTGGAGCCGTCGGGCGGGTACCACCGGCGGTACATGGTGCACGGAACCTCGCACCATCTCGGCATCGACGTGCACGACTGCGCGCAGGCGCGGCGCGACCTGTACCTCGACGGCGTGCTCGAAGAGGGCATGGTGTTCACGATCGAGCCGGGGCTGTACTTTCAGCCGGACGATCTGACGGTGCCGTCTGAGCTTCGTGGGATAGGTGTGCGCATCGAGGATGACGTGGTTGTGACGGCTGATGGGGTCGAGAGTCTGTCGGCGGGGATTCCGCGCACGGCGGATGAGGTCGAGGCGTGGATGCGCGAGGTTGCTGGGCGCCGGTAGATCGCGCTGAGGGTGCATCCTCTCCTCCACAGGCGGCGCTCCACGCGAGTTATCCCAAGATTTCCTCATACCTCTTGTTCGAACGTATGTTCGATGCGAGCATGAATGCATGACCTCACCCGCACCGCTCGAGCACCTCACCGCCCTCGTGGCGGAGCTCGAGCGCGCACCTCTCGACGCAGCCGCGCTGCGCGCCCTCGGGGATGAAGATCTCCTCGCCGTCACCGAACTCGGGGCGAAGGCGCATCGACTGCTGGATGCCCGAACCGCACTCTTCGCGGGGGAATTGGCCCGCCGCTCGCGCCCAGAACTCGCTCACGACGGGCTTGCCCAGCGCTCGGGGCATCGCACGGTCGAAGAGCTCGTGCGTGTCACGACCGGGGAGTCCCGGCGCGACGCTGTTGCAGCGGTGAACACGGGTCGGCTGCTCGTCGCACCCGACTCCCGTGCGGGGCGTGAGGCCGGCACTGACGACCTGCCGGTGGTTGCCCCCTACTTGACCGCGGCGCTGCAGGCGCTGCGCGCGGGCAGCATCAGCATCGGCGCGCTCGACGTGATTCGTGGCGCCTTCGACGGCATCGATGAGTCGGTGGCGCCGGACGCACTTCGGTCGGCCGTCGCCCGGGTCGTGGAGGCGGCTGCGCACCTCGACGTCGACAGACTGCTGCGGCTTGCTCGCCACGCGCGCGAGGAGCTCGATACGGCCGCACTCGTCGATCGCGAGCGCGCACAGAGAGATGCGCGGTCATTCCGATTGTGGACGCTGCCAGACGGCATGACGCGTGCGACGTGGATGCTCGACCCGGAATCCGCCGCACAGGTTCGTGAGCTTGTCGAACGAGCGACCACCCCGAAACGACGTGGCGTGCACTTCGTCGAGACGGTCGGCGCGGGGAACGATGCCGACGCTGAGAAGGCTGCACGCATCGCCGAGGATGAGCGCACGCCCGAGCAGTACACCTCAGACGCCCTCGTGCACCTGCTCGCCGCGGGAGCCGACGCCGACTCGAGCATGATCCTCGGCACGGGTGCCCCGCAGGTGCGCGTGCTCGTCACCGCGGCTGACCTCGCGCGGGGTGAGGGCGCAGGCTCTCTCGAACCTGCGACGGGCAGCCCCGAGGGCACCGTCGTCGCGCTCCCGACCGTGCAGCGGCTGCTGTGCGGCGGCGTGCAGACCCCGATCCTCATCGGTTCGACCGGTCAGCCGCTCGATGTCGGCCGGTCGCAGCGCCTCTTCACCGCCCGCCAGCGCGTCGCCCTCGCGGCCCGCGACGGCGGATGCCGCTGGCCCGGCTGCGAGCGACCGCCGAGCTGGTGCGAAGCGCACCACATCGACGAGTGGGAACGCGATCACGGTCGCACCGACGTCGACGTCGGAATCCTGCTCTGCCGACACCATCACCTGCTGCTGCACGACCACGGCTGGCGCATCACCAGAGTCGGGAGGTCACGGGAGTACGAACTCGTGCCACCCGCGACCGTCGACCCACAGCAGAGACCTCGCCCCATGCCCAGCAGGAGCAAGGAATGGCAGCGCGCCCTCGGCGGGGTGAGCTGCGCGCGCGAGTACTAGTCGCGCTTCTCGGCGGGCGCGTCGACCGGGCCCGAATCGGAGGGCGGGGCGTCGGCAGGAGCGTCGGCCGGGCTCGAGGCCGAGGAAGTTGCCGAGGACGTTGGCGAGGACGTTGGCGAGGCGTGCTGACCGCGCGGGGACTCCGTGAGGGAGACCGGCGCATCCGGATTGCCTCCCGCGAGCACCGTCCGCGCACGAGCGGTCTGCATCGGGTCGATGATCACCTGGTACGACGACGCCAGCACCTGCTGCTGCGACGCGAAATCGCGGCGACGACGCGCGAACGCGTACGAGACGAGACCCAGGAGCATTCCAAACCCCGCACCGATGAACACAGCCGCGAGAATGAACGAGAAGTCCGGCTCCGGCGAGAACAGGAACAGAAGCAGACCGAAGAACAGGCCGAACCAGATACCGCTCAACGCGCCAGACAGTGCCGCACGGCCGTAGCTCAGGCGCCCCCCGATCCGCTCCACCGTCTTCAGGTCGTGGCCGACGATCGCGAGACCCTTCACGGGGAACTCCGCCTTCGCAAGACGGTTCACGACGCTCTGGGCTTCCGGGTACGTGTCGTAGCTGCCGAGCACGTCCCCCCGCGGCACGCTCAAGGGCGCGGCACTGCGGCGGCTGAACGGACTCTGGTTGCTCACCAGACCATTGTGACAGGGCGACGATAAGGTTTAGCCGTGAGCGCCTCGACTGTCTTCGTCGCCCGGCTCAACGGGTGCTCCGTTTTCGACCCCGCAGGCGACCGGGTCGGCAAGGTGCGCGACGTCCTCGTCGTCTACCGACCCACCGAATCGCCCCGCGTCGTGGGTCTCATCGTCGAAGTGCCCGGTCGTCGGCGCGTGTTCCTCTCCATCGGTCGTGTCACGAGCATCGGCAGCGGCCAGATCATCACGACCGGCCTCATCAACCTGCGCCGTTTCGAGCAGCGCGGTGGCGAAGTGCGCGTGCTCGCTGAGCTCGTCGGCCGCACGGTGCGCTTCCGCGAAGGGCACGGCACCGCCGTCATCGAAGACGTCGCGATCGAAGAGTCCGGCCCCGGCGAATGGGCCGTCGAGCAGCTCTTCCTGCGCAAGCCCCGCTCCGTGCCCGCCCCGTTCACCAAGGGGCAGAGCGTCTTCGCACGCTGGAGCGACGTCATCGAAGTCACCAACCGCTCCGAGCCGCAGAGCGCCGAGAAGCTCATCGCCGAGTACAACGACCTCCTTCCCGCAGACCTCGCGGCCACACTCCTCGAACTGCCCGACGGCCGCCGCCTCGAAGTCGCCGAAGAGCTGCCCGACGAGCGCCTCGCCGACGCCCTCGAAGAGATGCCCGAAGCCGACCAGGTGGCCCTCCTCACGCGCCTCGACGACGAGCGCGCCGCCGACGTGCTCGACCACATGGAGCCCGACGACGCGGCCGACCTCATCGCCCAACTGCCCGTCCTGCGCGGTGAAACCCTGCTCGACCTCATGGAGCCCGAGGAGGCGCAAGACGTCCGCTTCCTGCTCTCCTACGACGCCGACACCGCCGGCGGGCTCATGACCACCGAGCCGATCATCGTCTCCGCCGACGCGACCGTTGCCGAGGGCCTCGCCCTCATCCGTCGCCACGAGCTCGCGCCCGCGATCGGCGCCGCCATCTGCGTCACCCTCCCCCCATACGAGCCGCCGACGGGCCGCTACCTCGGCATGGTTCATTTCCAGAGGATGCTCCGCTACCCGCCGCACGAACGCCTCGGCACTCTCCTCGACCAGGGCATCGAGCCGGTCACGCCCGAGACCTCAGCCGCCGAAGTCTCCCGCCGCCTCGCGAGCTACGACCTCGTCTCGCTGCCCGTCGTCGACGAGACCCGTCGACTGGTCGGCGTGGTCACGATCGACGACGTGCTCGACTACCTCCTGCCCGACGACTGGCGCAGCACCGACGAGCACTCCCCCGCACCCCCGCGCCCCCCAGCACGCGGCAAAGCTCGGGGCCGCGCGCCCGGGTCGACGGCGCCCGCGCGCGACCGCAGTGCCACCGTGGGCGAGCATCCCGCTCCCGGTCGGTTCAGCACCGCGAACCCCACCACGCGGGCGATTCCCGTCGTCGCTCCCGAGACACCTCCCACCGACCCGCCCCGCACGGGCACGCCGCCTGGTGATCGTCCGGGTGATCGTCGATGACCGCGCGCGACAAGGACGCCGTCCGTCGGCGCGCGACGCGCGACTCGCGCAGCCTCTCCGCTCCCAAGGGTCTCCGAGCGGGGCTCCTGCCCAGGTTCTCGAGCCGCGACCGCTTCGGCCGCTTCACCGAGGCTGTCGCCCGCGGCATGGGAACCCCGTGGTTCCTGTTCGCGCTGTCCGTCTTCGTCGCCGCGTGGATCACGTGGAACGTGCTCGCGCCGGAACGACTGCGCTTCGACTCGCTCGCGCTCGGCTTCACCGCGCTCACGCTCATCCTGTCGCTGCAGGCCTCCTATGCGGCCCCGCTCATCCTGCTCGCCCAGAACAGGCAGGACGACCGGGACCGTGTTCAGATCGAGCAGGACCGTCAGCGGGCCGAGCGCAACCTCGCCGACACCGAGTATCTCGCCCGCGAGGTCGTCTCGCTGCGGCTCGCCATGAAAGAGGTGGCGACGAAAGACTTCATCCGCGCCGAGCTGCGCGCCCTGCTCGACGAGCTCGACCGCGAGCCGGACGACACGACTGACTCTGAGCACGGCGAGGGCACGACCCGGTGACGGAGGAGTCCTCAGCGAGCGCCCTCGAGCAGCGCGTCCTCGCAGCCCTGGAGCGCGTCATCGACCCGGAGATCCGCCGCCCGGTGACCGAGCTCGACATGATCGACGGTGTCACCGTGAGCACAGTCGCCGACGGCACGACCCGCGCCGAGGTGCAGCTGCGGCTCACGATCGTGGGCTGCCCCGCAGCTGACCGCATCGAGCGCGACGTGCGCACCGCGGCATCTTCGGTCGACGGCATCGACGACGTGGCCGTCGACGTGGGCGTCATGGATCGGGCGACGCGGGATGCGCTCATCGACCGCCTGCGCGGCGACCGGCCGCGCGGCCACCCCTTCACTCCGGATGCTCTGACTCGCGTCATCGCCGTGACGAGTGGCAAGGGCGGTGTCGGCAAGTCGACCGTCACCGCCAACCTCGCCGTCGCGCTCGCTCAGCGCGGGCTGCGCGTCGGGCTCATGGACGCCGACGTGTTCGGCTTCTCGATTCCGGGCATCCTCGGCATTGCCGACGCGAAGCCGACCCGCGTCGGCGAGATGATCATGCCGCCGCGCGTGCACGGTCTCGCCGTCATCTCGATCGGCATGTTCGTCGACCCGCACACCTCCGTCTCGTGGCGCGGCCCGATGCTGCATCGCACGGTCGAGCAGTTCCTCACCGACGTGTACTTCGGCGATCTCGACGTTCTCGTCATCGACATGCCGCCCGGCACGGGCGACATCGCCATCTCGATCGGGCAGCTGCTGCCGCACGCCGAAGTGCTCGTCGTGACGACGCCGCAGAAGGCGGCCGCCGATGTCGCCGAACGGTCGGCGCTCGTGGCCCGGCAGACGGGCCAGACGGTCATCGGGGTCGTCGAGAACATGACCGGCTACGTGCAGCCCGACGGCAGCGTGCTCGACCTGTTCGGCTCGGGCGGCGGCGATGAGACCGCGGCGAGACTCGACGTCGACGTGCTCGCGCGCGTGCCCCTGAGCCTGGCCCTCCGAGAGGGTGGCGATGCCGGTCGGCCGATCGTGCTGGCCGGTGACGACACACCTGGCGAGACAGATGCGGCCGCCGAGGCGATCCGCGACCTCGCCGACCGTGTGATCGAACGGGGCCGCGGGCTCGCCGGGCGGCCGCTCACCGTCACTCCGCGGTAGCCGAGTCGCTCCATCACTCTCAGAGGGCTCACCGCCGGCGGGGCCGGGTGGATCGAGCGAGGTCGATCTAGCCGTGTCGACCCGGCCGGGTCGATCTAGACGAAGCGCACGGGCACCCGACGGTAGCCATCGCGCACCGTCACGACGACGGTCGCAGTGATGGCGGCGACAGCCAGGGCGGCGGTGAGAATGGCGACGATCATGGTGTGTGCTCCTTGGGTCTGGTGATCTGTTCGTTGATCAGTGTGGTGATCTGTGCGGTGTTCTCGGTGCTGCTGAGCCGATCGTGGCGGGCTCGTGTTCTGTCCTGAACAGTGCCCAGTCCATCGCATAGGTTTCTTTAGCACAATCGATAGTTGCTACACGTAGCGTGTAGTTTCTCTACATGGACGTGCGCCGCTTGGAACTGCTCCGCGAACTCGCCGACCGGGGCACCATCACAGCCGTGGCCGCCGCGACCCACCGCACCGCATCCGCCGTCTCGCAGCAACTCAAGCTGCTGGAGGCCGAAGCGGGTGTGCCCCTCACGGATAAGGAGGGGCGGGGCATCCGGCTCACCGGAGCGGGACGCGCCCTTGCCGAGACGGCGCGCAGAATCGCCGTCGCGATCGAGTCAGCCGAAGCCCTGTGGTCGGAGTACAAGCAGACCCCGACCGGCACGGTGACGCTCAGCACCTTCCCGACCGCGGGGCAGATGCTGCTGCCGGGCGCGCTGAGCGCGCTCGAGAGCGAGCCCGCGCTGCGCCTGCTCGTGACCGACCAGGACCTCCCCCTCGCCGACTTCGCCGAGCTCACCCCCGACTTCGACATCGTGCTCGCCGACTCGCAGGGCGTGCCCTCGCACTGGAACGAGCGCGGGCTCACGACCGTGCACCTCATGACGGAGCCGTTCGACGTGGCTCTGCCCGCCGGCCACCCGCTGCTCGAGAAGAGCGTGCTGAGCCCCGCCGACGTCGCCGACTACCCCTGGATCGGCGCGCCCGTCGGCTACCCGTACGATCGCTGGCTCGACGCGCTCGGCGCCGCCGTCGGGCGCGAGCCGCGCATCGTGCAGCGCATCATGGACAACCTCGTCGTCGAGGGACTCGTCGCCGCGGGGCTCGGCCTCGCGATCCTGCCCCGCTTCACGACGCGCAGCCACGGCACCGAGATTGCCACCCGACCTCTCGTCGGCATTCCCGCCGAACGGCAGATCTCGGCACTGCTGCGGGCCGACCGCGCTGAGCGCCCGAGCGTGCGGCGCGTGCTCGACCTGCTGCGCGCCGAGGGCGAGCGCGTCGCCGCCAGCCACCGCATCGTGGGCGTCCGCTAGGCCGCGTGTGGGGCGAGGCTCACGGTCGGGCGAACAGCGGGCCCACGGTCAGGCGCACAGGCGGGCGCGCAGCGGGGCCCACGGTCAGGCGCACGGTCAGGCGCACAGGCGGGCGCGCAGCGGGGCGAGGCTCACGGTCGGGCGCGCAGCGGTACGCACGGTTAGGCGCACAGTCAGGCGCCGGGCCTACAGCTCTACGTGGCCTCGAGGTCGAACGGAGCCGGCTTGCCCTCGCGGATCAATCGCTGACGCTGGGCATAGGCCGACTCGCGCTTCGGTACCGACACCGTCGGCGCGACCGGCTTCTCCTCATCCTCCAGGAGCGCCTCCCGCACGATGCGACGCGGGTCGTACTGGCGCGGGTCGAGCTTCTTCCAGTCGATGTCGTCGTAGTCGGGGCCCATCTCCTCGCGCATGCGATCCTTCGCCCCGCTCGCCATGTCGCGCAGAGACCGCACGAGCCGCCCGAACTGCGCCGCATACATCGGCAGACGGTCCGGGCCGATGAGGAGCACGGCAATGAGACCGATCAGCAGAAGCTTCTCGAACGTCAGGCCTAGGGACACCCCTCGACAATAGCCCGGCGAGACCGAGTCTTCGCCCTAGGCTGGGCGCAACGAGGAGTGCGCGTGCCGAGCAAAGAACTGTCCTGGAAGTACGTCGAAGAGACCACGGTCGAACCCGACGTGATCGCGCGCGCCCGCGCGCAGTCGGTCGAGCAGGGCATCGACGCGGTGAGTCCCGCCACGGGGGCTCAGCTCGCCCTGCTCTGCGGCGCAGTCGACGCCCAGTCGATCATCGAGATCGGTACCGGTCTCGGCGTCAGCGGGCTCTGGATGCTCAACGGCGCGCCGCACGCCCACCTCACGTCGATCGACCTCGAGGCCGACCACCACGAGGTCGCGCGCACTGCGTTCACCGATGCCGGGCATCCCGCCGCGCGCGTGCGCCTCATCACGGGACGTGCACTCGAGGTGCTGCCGCGCATGAACGAGGCCAGCTACGACGTCGTGCTCGTCGACGGCGACGCCGCGAACATTCTCGACTACATCGCCCACGCGATCCGGCTCGTCCGCGTCGGCGGGCTCGTGCTCGTACCGCACGCGCTGTGGCGCGACTTCGTGCCCGAGCCGGCGAAGCGCGACGGCGTGACGGCGCAGCTGCGCGGGCTGCTGCGCGAGCTGCGCGACTCGCCTGCCGTGCGCATCGCGGTGTCTCCCGTGGGAGACGGACTGCTGCAGATCCTCACCGTGCCCGAGTAACGAGCCAGGCCCGTATCGGCGCCCGCGTGCTGAACCGAGCGACGACGAGGCGCGCCGGGTGGTGGTGCGCTCGACAGAGCGCGCGCTCGGGAGAGGGTGCGCTAGGAGATCGCCGCGGCGAGCGCGTCGTGCAGCTCCTGCGCCTCGGCGTCGTTGACCGACACCACGAGGCGTCCACCGCCTTCGAGGGGCACGCGCACGATGATGAGGCGACCCTCCTTGACAGCCTCCATCGGTCCGTCTCCGGTCCTGGGCTTCATGGCTGCCATGGTGGTATCCCCTTTCAATGAGACTTCCCCTCTATTATCCCGCATCCGCCGACATTGCCTAAATCGAGGGGATGATCGGGGCCGCAGTCGAGCGTCGCGAGGGTCACGGCGGGGTCCAGTCGTAGGCGTCGACCCACCAGCCGAGGTGCACCCAGAGAACCTGCCCGGCGATGCCGATCGCGATCGCGAGCACCGCGAGCACCCCGCGCACCGGCCCCACCGCGGCCCGCGGCAGCCGCCGCCCGAGCGTCCCGTTCCCCACGCTCACGATGCCGAGCGCGATCGCCCCGAGAGCGGGCGCGAGCGGCACGAGCAGGCGGAACGTGCTCGACTGGGGGAAGAACACTGCGAGCAGGTACAGCGCGTAGGCGACGATCCAGCAGCGCAGCTCCACGGGCATGCGCCGCATCGCCGGGAGGGCGAACGCGCATGCCGCGAGCAGCAGCACCGTCACGAGTGCGACCGGCCCGAGCACGTCGCCGAGCCACCACTGCGCGCCCTGCCACCACGGGGTGAAGGGCACGAGGTGCACGTCGCCGATGTACGGTCGGCGCCAGGCGAGCTCGGTGTCGGTGTATCCGAGAAAGTCGCCGGTGGCGAGGGCGACGATGCCCGGCCACGCGAGGCCGGCGAAACCGGCGACGGCGGTGACGCTGAGCAGGGTGACGCGCTCCCGCATCCCGAACGGTTCGATGCCGCGTCGCGCCCGACGCCACCGCCACAGCCAGACCAGCGTGAGCAGCAGCGCGAAGGCGAGCCCGCTCGGGCGAGTGAGGGCCATGACCGTCACGACGACCGCGAGGGGCGCCCACCGCCGCTCGAGCACAAGCAGGAGTGCGAGGAAGAGGAGCGCCAGGTGCAGCGCTTCCGCGTAGGCGACCTGGTAGATCGGGGAGAGCGGGGCGACGCAGAACAGCGCCGTGCCGAGCATCGCCGCCCCCGCGCTCATCCAGCGCCGCAGCAGGGCGTGGAAGAGTAGCGCCGCAGCGCCGCCCGCAACGACCGAGATCGTCACGGCGACCGCCGCGAAGTCGATGGCGGACCCGCCGCCGGTGAGACCGAGCCCCGCCCGCACGAGCATCGGGTAGACGGGCATGAACGCCCACGCGTTCTCCTGCGCGAGGCCGTCGTCGTCGCGCGGGATCTCGTCGGGGTAGCCGACCGCGGCGATGATCCAGTACCAGTGGCCGTCCCACAGGCGCGCGAAGTCGAGGTAGCCGGGGCTCGCCTCCGTCCACGGGTTGTCCTCCTGGCGGGCCGCGAACGCCATGAGGATGCTCGTGGTCACGACCCGAGACGCGCTGTAGACCGCGAGCACCCACGCCCACCACGGCACCCGGCCGAGGGCGGTGGCGAGGCGCTCGGCTGCGTGCCCGACGGCCGGAACCGCTACTGCCCGCTCAGCCACGCTCGAAGGCCCCGCTCGCACGCGCGGATCTGCTCGACCGGCACGCGCTCGTCGTCGGCGTGCGCGAGCGACCCGTCGCCGGGACCGTAGTTGACGGCCGGGATGCCGAGCTCGGCGAAGCGCGCGACATCCGTCCAGCCGTACTTGGGCGCTGGGGTGCCGCCGACCGCTGAGACGAAGTGCTGCGCGAGCGGAGCATCCAGTCCCGGCCGGGCGGCGGAGGACTCGTCGGTCACGATCATCTCGAGGCCCTCGGTGTCTGCATCAGCAGGCAGCAGCACCGAGCGCACGTGCTCGAGCGCCTGCGCGACCGTCTTGTCGGGCGCGAAGCGGTAGTTGACGGTGAGCACGGCCACATCGGGGATGACGTTGCCAGCCACTCCCCCGCTCACGCCCACGGCGTTGAGCCCTTCGCGGTAGGCGAGCCCGTCGACCTCCACGGTCGCCGGCTCGTAGGCGGCGAGCGCGGCGAGCGCCGGTGCGAGGGCCTGGATCGCGTTGACGCCCATCCACGACCGCGCCGAGTGCGCCCGACGGCCGGACGCCCGCAGCTCGACGCGCACGGTGCCGTTGCAGCCGCCCTCGACAACCCCGTTGGAGGGCTCCCCGAGGATCGCGAAATCCGCCGCGAGCAGGTCGGGGTGCGTGCGCGCGAGACGGCCGAGACCGTTGAGGGTCGCCTCCACCTCCTCGTGGTCGTACCAGACCCACGTGACGTCGTGCACGGGCTCGGTGAGCTCGACCGCGAGGGCGAGGGCGACCGCGACGCCGCCCTTCATGTCGACCGTGCCGCGCCCCCACAGGGTGCCCGTGAGCTCGTCGCCCTCGAGCCGTGTCGGCAGGTTGTCGTTGATGGGCACGGTGTCGATGTGGCCGGCGACGATGATCCGCTGCGCGCGCCCGAGCTGCGTGCGGGCGACGACCGCGTCGCCGTCGCGCGTGACCTCGAGGTGGGGCGCCTCGGCTCGCAGCGTCGCCTCGAGGGCGTCGGCGAGCATCCGTTCATCGCTGGAGACGCTGGGCAGGTCGCACAGGGCGCGGGTGAGGCCGACGACGCCGGCGCGCACGGGAAGGGTGGCGGTCACGTCGCCCAGCCTAGTTCGGCGCCCCGGTAGCCTGGGGTCATGGCCTCGAGCACCTCCCCCACCGCGACTGACACCCCCGCCGACGGCACCGCGCCGACCCACGCCTGGGGCTACGGCCTCGCGACGGTGCGCGCGAGCGACGGCGAGGTGCTCGACACGTGGTACCCCGAACCGCACCTCGGCTCGCTGCCGGAGGGCCGCGACCCGTACATCGTCCCCGCCGAGATCGCCCGCCTGCAGGGTGACGACGAGCGGCGCGGCGTGCGCCTCGAGGCCCGCACGGTCGAGATCGAGCTGGATGCGCCCCCCGCCTCCACCCCCGACGCCTACCTGCGCCTGCACCTGCTCAGCCACCGGCTGGTGCTGCCGAACAGCATCAACCTCGACGGCGTCTTCGGCCACCTGCCGATCGTGATGTGGACGACGGGCGGCCCCCTGCACCCCGACGACCTCGACGCGCTGCGCCCCGGACTGCAGCGTGCGGGCCTCTCGCCGCTCGGCATCGACAAGTTCCCGCGCATGCTCGACTACGTCACGCCGCCGCGCGTGCGCATCGCCGACGCCTCCCGCGTGCGCCTGGGCGCCTACGTCTCGCCCGGCACGACGGTCATGCACGAGGGCTTCATCAACTTCAACGCCGGAACCCTCGGCGCCTCCATGGTCGAGGGCCGCATCAGCCAGGGCGTCGTCGTGGGCGACGGAACCGACATCGGCGGCGGCGCGTCGATCATGGGCACGCTCTCGGGCGGCGGCACGCACCGCATCGCGATCGGCGAGCGCGCGCTGCTCGGCGCCAACAGCGGCATCGGCATCTCGCTCGGCGACGACTCAGTCGTCGAGGCGGGGCTCTACGTGACCGCCGGCCAGAAGGTCTACGTGGTCGATGGAACGACCGGGCCGGATGGCCTGCCTCGCGCCGTCAAGGCTGCTGAGTTGAGCGGGGTCGCGGGGCTGCTGTTCCGCCGCAACTCGCTCACGGGAGCCGTCGAGGTGCTGCCCCGCACGGGAGCGGGCGTGCAGCTCAACGAGGCCCTGCACGCGTAACGATGCAGGTTAGGGATGCTCGCACCGAGCATCCCACGCGTGTCTAGTGCTTCGATCGTCATGGATACAGCCGAACGCGCGTGGGGTACAGGGCCTCGGGTCCACTGGCGATCGCGAACTCGTGAGTGCTGCGCGGCTGCAGAGGGGTTGCCAGATGAAAACTCTATAGATGGTTCTTGGTTGTCGACGAGAGGCAAGTCATGAGCAGAAGGTGGACCGTCATGGCAGAACTCGATGAGCAGGCACTATCCGAGCAGCGCGCCCGCGACATTGCTGACCTCTTATCGGAGTACAACCCGACTGTCAGACGGGGTTCTCGGAACCGACCCAGCATCGAAATCAGCCTGCCCACAGAGAACCTGCGCCTGGCGATCACCTCCGGAATGGGTGTCATCGAGTTGCAGACCGGCTAAGAAGCAGTCGTTCTCGAGGCAATGACCTCAACCGAGTTCGACGCTCGCAACACTCTAGACGTCGTGCCGAATTTCCTCAGCGTGACGCAAGTGGCGGACGAGTTGGGCCAGCCTCGCCAGGCGGTCTTGAATGCCATCAACTCCGGTCGCTTCACCACTGCGACCCGGGTCGGCGAATCGTGGGCGATTGCGCAAAGTGAGGTCGAGCGTCGAAAAGCCTAAATTGCCCACGAGCGTGAGCGCGTGCCGTTCTGGTATTCGGGCGTGGACCTAACAGACCAGCAGCGCCGGACTGTGTTCGATCCGATGTACGACGCTCTTCGGATCATTGGCACTGCCGATGCTTACAGGGCGCACGTCGCGAAAGCGAACCATGCTGAATTCAATCAGGACTTCGCGACCGCTTGGGAGTCTGCAGTGAAGGATGCGCCCCAGGCCATCGAACAGCTGGGGCTACCTACGACCTGGGTCGATATCCGTCCGTCGGAGTTGCCGCGTCGCTTGGTCGGCGCGAGCTAAGGCGCAAACCGCTCTCCAATTGCATGCTGTGGGAGTTCTCTCCGAAGTCGGGCCCGACGTCGCGGATGTAGATACCAATGTTCTCTCGTCCACCAGGGGGCCTCTCGCGCGCGCTGAAGGCCGCAGGCAAGGAATCTTCGGGCAAGCCAGTCAAGCGCAGAAGGGTGGAGTCCAGAATGGAACTGGCCGGAGGCCATGCCATACCCACAGGGTCAGGCCAGGCTTTGACGACGGCTTTGCCAGCCAAGTTCAGCCCCGGGGTGCAGACTTCGATATGGTCGCCGACCGTCACCACGATCGCTAGGGGTCCAAGCCAGTAGATGGCGATCTGGCCCGTCCGTGTGAGGTCGATGTCATTCCAGTAGGTGTGCGCCGACTCCGCGCCTTTGCGCATCAACAACTCGGCATCAACTGCCACAAGCCACACGCCCACTTCCAGAGCACTCAACCCGCGGCGGCGAAACGCATGGGCCGACTCGACAGCGAATGACTTGATGTCAACATCAAGCTCCCCACGGAGCACGGTGACAGCAACGGCCCACTCGGCGATCACGGTTAGATCCTCGGGTGACAAATCTTGAGTCTCAAGCTGGGCAACTGAAGCAAGCCGCGGAAGCGCAGCTTGCTCGATTGAACTCATCCAGACGCCGTTACACGGAGCGCAAAGTAGGTTGACCGAGGCCGCGAGCACCGGCCGTCCTACCTCGCGGGTTCTCATCACTGAAGCCAGTGGACTATCTCGGGTCAATGTGTAATTGATCGTGCGACCCAACGAAGGAAACAGATTGCGCAGAACTTTGCCATACAGGTGAGCCCGCGTGGTTGGCTGGCCCCCGCACATCAAGCAACTGCGCATCGTGGTCTTCAAGATCGCTGCCTCCCACGAAGATCGGCAAAAAGTGGGTCTTCTCAGATGACGGTGTAGGTCGGCCGGGCGCGTCGGTCCGCAGATAGACGTCGAGGTCTCCCGACGATGGAGGTTCCTACGCCATCCATCGGAAAGACCTC
>Ga0316203_1000236_pt1 | contig 87066 bp, 86 predicted proteins | sample 6monrhotite_MG_FD_204940 | JGI IMG/M metagenome (GOLD analysis project Ga0316203, IMG submission 204940) | Microbial mat bacterial communities from mineral coupon in-situ incubated in ocean water Damariscotta River, Maine, United States -... | ecosystem: Environmental > Aquatic > Marine >... | reverse complement strand
CGTGGAGCGGGTTCGCCTATGTCGCGTTCGTCACTGACGTGTTCTCCCGCCGCATCGTGGGCTGGCGGGTCGCGTCGACTCTGAAGGCTGACGTGCTGCCGCTGCAAGCGCTCGATATGGCCGCCTGGGATGCCGGCGGGGACCTTGCCGGGCTCGTGCATCACGCCGATCACGGGTCGAACTATCTGGCCGTGGTCTATACGGATCGGATCCTCGAACTTGGAGCGACGCCGTCCACGGGAAGCATCGGCGATAGCTACGACAACGCTCTGGCCGAAGCGGTGAACGGCCTGTTCAAGACCGAACTGATTCGACGACGCGGGCCCTGGCGCACGGTCGAGCAAGTCGAGCTGGCAACCTTGGAATGGGTGTGGTGGTGGAACAACGCTCGCCTCCACGGCGAGCTCGATTACCGAACCCCGATGGAGATCGAGCAGGCCTACTACGCTGACCAAGAATCACCCCTGCCGGCGACCGCCGGACAGGAAACCGGATAGGCACTAAACCCAGGCCGAATCAGTCTCCATGGTCAACGCGTTCGCCGTCACGAACCACGTCCACGAATTCTCACCAGCAACCGGCGCCTGGCTCAGCTCGAGGATCTCCTTGATCGAGTTGCCTGAGACCGTGTACGACAGGTCGACGTTCTCGAACACGTCCGGGTAACGGACCTCGTCACGCGGCCCCTGGAACCACGGGAACCACGGGGACTCGATCTGGGCGTTCCGAGCCCCCACAAGAGTGAAGCCGACCTCGTAACCCTCCATGCTGAAGCGCACGACATCCTCATCGGATGCTGAACCGGCGAAGCTCGGCGACATCGGGTGGGGATCCACCACCCAGCGACCATCCGCGTACGACGCCGACGTCGCAATGTCGACGAACTCACCCGCATCGTTGCGAATGTGGACCTGCTCCTGGCTGATCACCTCGGCCAGCACTCCATCGCCGCGGTCGTACGTCGTGGAGAACTCGCCCTTCTCAACCACCGGCAGACCCTCCAACTCTTCCGCGTTGAGCTCGGGAGCAGCCTTGTCGCCACCACCGACGAACTTCACCGGCTCCGACGGTGCTACTGGCGCGGCAGCGTCGAACTCACCCGGAGGAAACTCGGTAGCGGGCACCTCGAAGTCCGGAGTCAACAAAGCTGGCGCAGCGCGATCGGGATCCAGCAGCAGACTCTCGGGCGCCACATCCTCAGTGGACGCCGTGGCCTCGGTGCCCGGCATGACCGACAAGCCCACGACGAGCGCGCACCCGGTCACCACACCGACAACGCGTGTCAACAACGACCAACCAACCATCAGCGGGGCTCCTGCATTCAGAGAGTGGAATGAGCCATCCGCAAAGGTGAGGGTGGGTCAGTCACGACCCTAGGGTTCATGAGAGAACATCGCCTGTCGGCATTTAGGGGGACACGAGCCGACTCAGAATGGACGTTGGTTGACACTCCACTCTGTCGAGCTGGGCTCACGCGTTTCGTACTCGAGCCAACACTGCATGCCGCTTAGGCAGTCTTGCGAACTAGCGGAACTGGACGCGGTGCACGGTGTCGCCGCCGTAGCCGCTGTCGCGCTCGTCGAGCGCCTGACGCGCGGCCTCGCGCGCGCCGCTGCCGCCGTGACCCTTGCGGGCCAGGAAGTCGACGAGGCGACGCTCGGCGGTCGTGCGGTCGAGGCCGCCCAGGCGCCGAGCGCGATCACGTGCGAGCTCGAGGACGAGGTCGTCGCCGTCCTCCTCCTCGGCCTCACTCAGCGCCTCCTCGATCGCGTCGCGATCGATCTTGCGGCGCATGAGCTCTTGGCGCAGCGCCGAGGGCCCCAGCTTCTTGCGGGTGCGGAGACGCTCGACGAGGTCGGCCGCGAGTGCGCGGTCGTCGATGAGGCCGACACGCTCGAGCCGGTCGAGCTCGGACTCGGCCACGCACACATCGATCTCTCGCCGCAGCAGGAGGTCGCCGATCTCGGCGCGCGACTGCCCGCGACGGGTGAGCGCGTGCATCGTGATGTTCTCGGCCCGACGCTCCTGCGCCGCAAACTCGGAGTCTGCGTCACCCTCGGCGAGGCTTTCCGCCTCAGCCTCCGCGCGCGCGAGGATCTCCGCCTCGCGCGCGCCGGGCAGGTACGTGACGGGGGCGAGCGCGTCCTGCCGACCCGAGCCGCTGAGGCTCATCAGGCGCCCGCTGCCTTCGGCAGAGCGGGCTCTTCGGCGGCCACGGGTGCGGCACTCGCCGGCGCCTTGCCCTTCGCGGCTGCTGCTGCGGGACCAGCCACGGCGACCGGCTCGAACTCGGCGATCTTCTCGCCGATGCCGAGCTTGGCGAGAATCTTCGTCTCGATCTCGGCCGCCATCGTCGGGTTCTCGATGAGGAAGTTGCGCGCGTTCTCCTTGCCCTGACCGAGCTGGTCGCCGTCGTAGGTGTACCAAGCGCCCGACTTGCGCACGATCTCGTGCTCGACACCGAAGTCGATGAGGCTGCCCTCGCGGGAGATGCCGGTGCCGTAGAGGATGTCGAACTCGGCCTGCTTGAACGGCGGCGCCATCTTGTTCTTGACGACCTTGACGCGCGTGCGGTTGCCGACCGCGTCGGTGCCGTCTTTCAGCGTCTCGATGCGGCGGATGTCGAGGCGCACCGAGGCGTAGAACTTGAGCGCCTTGCCGCCCGCGGTCGTCTCGGGGCTACCGAAGAACACGCCGATCTTCTCGCGCAGCTGGTTGATGAAGATCATCGAGGTACCGGTCGAGTTGAGACCGCCCGTGAGCTTGCGCAGTGCCTGCGACATGAGGCGCGCCTGGAGGCCGACGTGGCTGTCGCCCATCTCGCCCTCGATCTCGGCGCGCGGCACGAGAGCTGCGACGGAGTCGATGACGACGAGGTCGATCGAGCCGGAGCGGATGAGCATGTCGGCGATCTCGAGCGCCTGCTCCCCCGTGTCGGGCTGCGAGACGAGGAGCTGGTCGATATCGACGCCGAGCTTCTGCGCGTAGTCGGGGTCGAGAGCGTGCTCCGCATCGATGAAGGCCGCGATGCCGCCCGCCTTCTGCACGTTCGCGATGGCGTGAAGGGTGAGCGTGGTCTTACCCGAGGACTCCGGGCCGTAGATCTCGATGACGCGGCCGCGCGGGAGGCCGCCGATGCCGAGCGCGACATCCAGTGCAATCGAGCCGGTCGGGATGACCGCGACGGGGGCCCGTTCGTCCGAACCCAGGCGCATGACGCTGCCCTTGCCGAACTGACGGTCGATCTGAGCGAGGGCGGTCTCGAGGGACTTCTCGCGGTCTGCAACTGAGGGCATTGCGGTCTCCTTCATTCTCGATAGCGGTGTGCCTGTCTTCTGTCGCTCCTCGTCCGGCCGATGGAGCCGGGCTGGACGTCTCACGACAAGGCGTGACGGCGTTCGCCGACGAGACCGACGGTACGCGCGTGCACCGACATTGGCCGGTGCGACGCGCACTCCGTGGGCTACTCGTGTTCGAGTGCCGCTGGGGAGGAGTCTACGCAGAAGGGGAACGAACGTTCGAACGCCAGCACGCGCGGCGTGTCGGGGCCGCGCGTCTCGCCGCTGCAGACCGAGGGTCAGGCGCGCTTCGGCTCCGGGCGACCCGCCCCGTACCAGCGCTCGCGCGGAACATCCATCGCCGCGCACAGGGCCAGCCACACCTCGCGCGGAGGCGCGCCCGCGGAGAGAGCCTCGTCCGCCGTGCGCTCCCCGAGCGCCGTCACCACGACGTCGCGCACGATCGTGCGCCCGTAGGCCTCACCGAACTCGTCGGCGATGGCACGGGAGAACTCGCTGCGGGTCAGTGTCTGGCCTCGGTGTCTCGACTCGGCAGTGCGCCAGGGCCTAGTGCATCGCGAAGTCGGCGTCGAACTCGGCCACGAGCTCGTCCGGCAGCGTGTCGGGCACGACAGTGACGCTATTGATGTCGACGCTCGTGATGTCGACGCCCTCGATGACGGCGAGCCGGTCGCCCACTTCGCGCATGATGATGGAGATGGGCGTATCGAGCGCGTCGGCGACCGACGCGAGAATCTCGCTGCTTGCCTCTTTCTGGCCGCGCTCCACCTCACTCAAGTACCCGAGAGCCACGCTCGCACGGCTCGCCACCTGGCGCAGCGTGCGGCCCTTCTGCAGGCGCACGTCGCGGAGGACCTCGCCGATTTCCTGTCGAACCAGAACCATGAGGCGCCCCCTTCTCTCGTCGTCTCGTGATACCGGGAGGGACACTCTACCCCTCGCGGTTGGGTCAAACTCTAGCCGTCAGCACCTGTGGGGAGCATGTCAGCTTGCTGTCTGTAACACGACCGTCATCGATGCTATTCCCGTGAGCCGACACTCTCGGCGAGGAGCTCGATCGCGGCGTCGACGGCCTGCGCGCGAATCTGCGCACGATCGCCCGAGAAGCGATGCTCGCGCACGAGCGTGCGCCGAGCATCCGCCACCGCCACGTACACGAGGCCCTCGGGCGCCGCCCCGGAAGCATCGGGGCCGGCCTCCCCCGTCGTCGCGACGCCGACATCGGCCGGCTCGTCGCCGACGGAGGCTGCGGTGCGCGCCCCCTCCGCCATGCGCGAGGCGACCTCCGGATGCACGGCACCGTGCCGCGCGAGGAGCGCCTGCGGCACGCCGAGCAGGCTCGCCTTGAGGGGCGTCGCGTAGGCCACGACGGCCCCGCGCACGACGGCCGAGGCACCCGGCACGCTCACGAACGCGTCGCAGAGCATCCCGCCCGTGAGGGACTCGGCGAACGCGAGAGTCTCGCCTCGCCGCTCGAGAGCCGCGAGCACCTCGGCGGCTCCTCGGTGCTCGCGCGTCATCGCGACCGCGTCACTGCGAGCGTGCGCGGTTCTGCCGCCACGCCTGCACGAGGTAGTCGAGGCCCGTCACGACCGTGAGCACGAGCGCCGCCGTCATGAGCGTCGTGTTGACGATGTGAATCCACTCGCCGAACAGCTGCCACAGCGGCACGAGAGCGAACGAGATCGCGACCGCCTGCACGACAGTCTTGAGCTTGCCGCCGCGCGAGGCCGGGATCACCCGGTCGCGCAGCATCGCGAAGCGGAAGAGCGTGATGCCCCACTCGCGCACGAGGATCACCACGACGACCCAGACGGTCAGCTCGGCGAGCACGGCGAGCATCACGAGAGCGGCGCCGGTGAGGAGCTTGTCGGCGATCGGATCGAGCAGGATGCCCAGGTCGGTCACGAGATTGCGGCGCCGGGCGAGCATGCCGTCCACACCGTCCGTCGCGATCGCGAGGATGAAGAGGGCAGCCGCCGCGAGCCGCTGCCAGCCGTCCTGCCCGCCGTCGAGCACCAGGAGCAGCACGAACACCGGCGCGAGCAGGATGCGCACGACCGTGATGATGTTCGCGAGATTGCCGCTCGACGCCGGGGTCTCGCCGTGCCGCACGACGCGGCCGCGCAACGAGTAGGTGCGGGGGTCGGGCTCGGTCACGGGCGCAGACCCCTCTCGACTCGTCGGACCGGCGCGGAGCCGGCGTGGCTACTCGCGGTCGGTGAGATTCCAGGCGTCCTCGTCGGAGGGGCCTTCCACCTCAGGATACCCCTGCGTCATGTCTTCCACGGGGTCGGAGCCGGGGTGCACGGAGGTGTTCGCCGCGGGAGCGCTGGACGGTGCGGCCTCGGGCGCATCCTCACCGCGGAGGCGGGCGAGCACCTCGGGAAGCTGCTCGACGCTCACGAGCACGTCGCGCGCCTTCGAGCCCTCCGAGGGGCCGACGATCTCGCGCGACTCGAGGAGATCCATGAGGCGCCCGGCCTTCGCGAAGCCCACGCGGAGCTTGCGCTGCAGCATCGACGTCGAGCCGAACTGCGTGCTGATGACGAGCTCGGCCGCCGCGAGGAGGACTTCGAGGTCGTCACCGATGTCGGCGTCGATCTCGCGCTTCTGGGTCTCCACCGCGACGTCGTCGCGGTACTCGGGGATCGCCTGCTTCTTGACGTGCTCGACGACCTTCGCGATCTCGTCCTCAGTGACCCAGGCGCCCTGGACGCGCATCGACTTCGAGGCTCCCATCGGCAGGAACAGGGCGTCGCCCTGGCCGATGAGGCGCTCGGCGCCCTGCTGGTCGAGGATCACGCGGCTGTCGGTCATGCTCGAGACCGCGAAGGCGAGGCGGCTGGGCACGTTGGCCTTGATGAGGCCCGTCACGACGTCGACGCTCGGGCGCTGGGTGGCGAGCACGAGGTGGATGCCGCTCGCGCGGGCGAGCTGCGTGATGCGCACGATCGAATCCTCGACGTCGCGAGGGGCGACCATCATGAGGTCGGCGAGCTCGTCCACCACCACGAGCAGGTACGGGTAGGGCTGCAGGCGGCGCTGGCTGCCCTCCGGCAGCTGGATCTCGTTCGCGAGCACCGCGCGGTTGAAGTCGTCGATGTGGCGGAACCCGAACGATGCGAGGTCGTCGTACCGCATGTCCATCTCCTTCACGACCCACTGCAGCGCTTCGGCCGCCTTCTTCGGGTTCGTGATGATGGGCGTGATGAGGTGCGGCACGCCCTGATAGGCGGCGAGCTCGACGCGCTTGGGGTCGACGAGCACCATGCGCACCTCGGCCGGCTTCGCCCGCATGAGCACGCTCGTGATCATCGAGTTGATGAAGCTCGACTTGCCAGAGCCGGTCGAGCCGGCCACCAGCAGGTGGGGCATCTTCGCGAGGTTCGCGACCACGTAGCCGCCCTCGACGTCCTTGCCGACGCCGATCGTCATGGGGTGCAGGGCCTTGCCCGCCGAGCTCGAGCGCAGCACGTCGCCGAGCGACACGATCTCGCGGTCGACGTTCGGAATCTCGACGCCGATGGCGCTCTTGCCGGGGATCGGCGAGAGGATCGTGACCTCGTTGCTCGCGACCGCGTACGAGATGTTCTTCGTCAGGCGCGTGAAGGCCTCGACCTTCACGCCGGGGCCGAGCTCGATCTCGTACCGCGTGACGCTCGGCCCTCGGCTGAAGCCCGTCACCTTCGCGTCGACCTCGAACTGCGTGAGCACGTCGGTGATCGACGCGACGACCGCCTCGTTCGCGGCCGACTTCGACTTCGGCGGCGTGCCCGGCTCGAGGATCGACGCCGCCGGCAGACGGTACGGCGCTGTGGTCTTCTCGCCCGCCTTCGTGCCCGACCTCGGCGTCCCTTCTGAGGGCGCCGCCTCGTCGAACTCGCCCGCCGCGCCCTTCTCGCTCGCGCGGGAGGTGAAGCCCGGCAGCACCGCGGGCTGCACCTCGCCCGCGCCCTCGCGCGAGCGGCCCGGCTGCTCGCCCGTGAAGCGCTGGACGGCCTGCTCTGCCTCGTCGAGCACCGCGGCGAGGTCGCCCGTGACCTTGGCTCGGGCATCCTGATCGATGACCTCGGTCGCATTGTCGCGCTCGACGGCGCTGTCGAATGGGGCGGGGGCATCCCGACCGGGCTTGCCCTTGCGCCACCACGGCATCGACGAGCTGTCGTTCATGTCGAGGCCCAGATCGGTGAGCGAGCCGAACTCCTCCGTCGGCGCCTCCTTCTCGGCTTTCTGCTTCGGCTCGCGCGGCGTCAGCTCGGCGCCGAACAGGTAGGCGTAGAGCTCGCGCAGGCGATCGCCGATGCGGTTCGGCGGCGTCTTCGTCATGATGAGCACGCCCAGCAGCAGCAGCACCGCGAAGAGCGGCACCGCGACCCAGACGCTCGCGAGAAGCACGGGGCTCGCCACGATCCAGCCGAGCACGCCGCCCGCCCGCGCGAGCACGACCGCGCCTTCGCTCGGCTGCGGCGCTCCGAGCGCGATGTGGCACAGAGCGCTCACGCTCAGGATCATGACCCCCAGGCCGATGCCGATGCGCGTGTTGTCGTGCACGCTCGCCGGGTGGCGGAACAGCCACGCCGCGAACAGGATCATGATGACCGGCAGGGCGAACGCGACGCGGCCCAGCAGGCCGCCGAACGTCCACGCGTCGAGCGCGATCGCGACCGGGTCGGTCGCGAGGAACCACTCGACGATCGCGCCGACGATCGCGAGCAGGACGATGAGGAACGGCATGCCGTCGCGGCGCTCGTCCTTCGCGAGGGTCTCGCGGCCGAGCATCCGGAACAGGCCGCCGGTCGCGTGGGCCATGCCCATCCAGATGACGGTCAGGATGCCCGGCTCTGCGCTCGGCGGTGGCAGGCGCTTCGTGGCCTGCGTGCGGGAGGACCCCCCGCGCGAACCAGCGCCCGACTTCGGGCGCGCCGACGAAGCGCGCGTGCGCGACGAGGAGCGCGTCGAAGCCATGCGCCCACGGTACCCGCGGGGTGCGACGGGAGGCCCGCCGACACGCGCCGCAGACGGCGTTCGCGCGTCGCAACCCTCAGCGGGCAGCCTCAGACAGGGTCACCCGAAGTTGCAGCCGCCCACCCCGTTGCCGCTTGCCGCCACCGAGAAGACGCCGAATGCCGGCACGACCGCGTGGATGTAGACCACCTCGCCATCGGGAATTCCGGTCGACCCCCAGTACTCGGCCTTGTCGTCAGTAGACTGCGACACGACCTCGATCTGCAGCAGACCCGACGGACCCGAGATGACGAAGATGTCGGTCAGATAGCTCTCGGCGACGGAAGCCCCCGGGTAGGCGGCCTCGACGTCGGCACGCGAGTCACCGATGCGGATGCCCCCGTCCGTCGGGATATCCGCCGAGTACAGGTCGATGCGCGTCACGATGTTGCCCGCCGACTCGTCGACGCCGACACCGAACGGGTTGCCGCCGAAACTCGGGGTCGCGGGCAGACGATACGCCGGATCGATGAACCAGCCGCCCGCCAGAGGGTCGCCCGCGACGATGCCGAACGACTCGCCCGTCTCCGCGTCGGTGCACGCCTCCGGCTCGAAAGCGACCATCCGCAGCGCCGGATCCGAGACGGGAGGCTCGCCGAGGAGCAGCGGGCCGAGCCCCTCAGGACTGAGCTCCAAATCGGCCAGAGCGGGACGCGACAGTGGTGTGGGCGTGGGCTCCGCCTCGGCAGTCTCCGATGCGGACGGGGTCTCCGTCGGAGACGAGGAGGGTAGCGGGGCAAGAGGGAGCGTGCACCCCGTCAGCGCGACGAGCGACGCCGCGCCCAGGGCGAGGAGACCGATTCGCGTGCGCATCGAGATGCTCATGGTGGACAACTTAGTCTCCCAGCGCTCCGACGCGCGAGTAATGGGTCAGCTCGATCCCGCTACGCCTCGCCCGCGCCGCACCGCGGCGCGGCAATCCAGCGCCGTTTGCGTCATCGAGGCTATGCCTCGCCCGCGCCGCACCGCGGCGCGGCAATCCAGCGCCGTTTGCGTCATCGAGGCTATGCCTCGATGACGACCGGCACGATCATCGGGCGGCGGCGGTGCTGCGTGTTGACCCAGCGGCCCACGACGCGGCGGATGACCTGGCTGAAAGCCGAGCTGTCGCGCGTGCCGTTCTGCGCGGCATCCGTGAGCGCCTTGATGATCTGCGGCTTGACGTCCTCGAAGATCGCCTCGTCGGGGGCGAACCCGCGAGCGTGGATCTCGGGGCCCACGACGACCTTGCCGGTCTGAGCATCCACCGCCACGAAGATGGAGATGAAGCCCTCCTCGGCGAGGATGCGGCGGTCCTTCAGATCGGCGTCGGTGATCTCACCGACCGTCGAGCCGTCGACGTACACGAACCCGATATCGAGCTGGCCGACGATCGACGCCTTGCCGTCCTTGAGGTCGACGACCGTGCCGTCTTCGGTGAGCAGCACGTTCTTCTCGGGCACGCCCGTGTCGATCGCGATCTGAGCGTTCGCCACGAGGTGGCGCTGCTCGCCGTGCACGGGCATGACGTGGGTCGGCTGCAGGATGTTGTAGAAGTACATGAGCTCGCCCGCGGAGGCGTGGCCCGAGACGTGCACGCGGGCGGTGCCCTTGTGCACGACCTTCGCGCCGAGCTTCATGAGGCCGTTGATCACGCGGTAGACCGCGTTCTCGTTGCCGGGGATGAGGCTCGAGGCGAGGATGACGGTGTCGCCCTCGCCGACCTCGATCTGGTGCTCGAGGTTCGCCATGCGGGCCAGCACGGCCATCGGCTCCCCCTGGCTGCCCGTCGACATGTAGACGATCTTGTCGTCGGGCAGGTTCGCCGCCTTCTTGGCGTCGATGAGCGTGTCCTCCGGAACGGTGAGAAACCCCAGGTCTGAGGCGATCGTCATGTTGCGGATCATGCTGCGGCCCATGAGCGCCACCTTGCGACCGTTCGCGTGCGCGGCGTCGAGCACCTGCTGCACGCGGTGCACGTGGCTCGAGAAGCTCGCGACGATCACGCGGCGCGGGGCCTTCGCGATCACCGTTTCCAGCACGGGCCCGATGTCGCGCTCGAGCGCCGTGAAGCCGGGAACGTCGGCGTTCGTCGAGTCGGTGAGCGCGAGGTCGATGCCCGACTCGCCCCAGCGCGCGACGGCCCGCAGGTCGGTGATGCGGTCGTCGAGCGGCAGCTGGTCGAGCTTGAAGTCGCCCGTGTGCAGGACCGTGCCGGCGTCGGTGCTGATGACGATCGCGAGCGCGTCGGGAATTGAGTGGTTGACCGCGATGAACTCGAGGCTGAACGGGCCGAGGTTCTCGACTTGACCCTCTTGCACATTGTGCGTGTAGGGCTGGATGCGATGCTCCTTGAGCTTCGCCTCGATGAAGGCGAGCGTGAGCGTGGAGCCGAGGATGGGGATGTCCTGACGCATGCGCAGCAGGTACGGCACGGCCCCGATGTGGTCCTCGTGGCCGTGCGTGAGAACGACGCCGAGGATGTCGTCGACACGATCGCGGATGGGCCCGAAGTCGGGCAGGATCAGGTCGACACCCGGCTGGGTCTCCTCGGGGAAGAGCACGCCGGCATCGACGACGAGCAGCTTGCCGTTCAACTCGTAGACGGTCATGTTGCGACCGATCTCACCGACCCCGCCGAGCGGGATGATCCTCAGGGTGCCGGGCTCGAGTGCGGGCGGGTCGAAAAGGTTCAGGGGCATAGGGCTCATCTCTGTCATGGTGCCGATCGGCACGATCTGGGGCCGTCAGCCCCCGGTGTAAGTCGGTGTGGTGATGCTCAGCGGGTCGTGCCCGCCACCTTCGGCAGGGCGCCGCCTGCAGCGGCGTTGCGGTCCGGGCGGAACGTCGCGAGGTCGACGCCCGCGACGTCGCGCACGAGAGCCATCTCGTCCTCGATGATCGCGGCCTCGTGGTCCTCGGGCCCGACGAGCGGCAGCCGCACGCGCGGTGAGCCGATGCGGCCGAGGCCGTGCAGCACGTACTTCGCCGCGACAGTGCCCGGCACGTGCGTCATGATCGCGCGCACGAGCGGCTCGAGGGTGCGGTGCTGCTGCGTGGCCGTGGTGAGGTCGTTGGCGTTCACGGCGTCGACGATGGCGCGGTACGGAGCCGGGGCGATGTTCGCCGTGACGCCGATGAGGCCCGTGCCGCCGATCGCGAGCGTCGGAAGCGCGTTGGCGTCGTCGCCCGCGAAGTACAGGAGGTCGGTCTGGTTGAGCACCCGGCTGACCTCGCTCAAGTCGCCCTTGGCATCCTTCACGGCGAGGATATTGGGGTGCTTCGCAGCACGGAGGATCGTCTCGTAGGTGATGGGGATGCCGGCTCGGCCCGGAATGTCGTAGAGGATCACGGGCAGGTCGGTCGCGTCAGCGATCATCCGGAAATGGGTCAGCACGCCCGCCTGCGTGGGCTTGTTGTAATAGGGAGTGACGACCATGGCGCCATCGGCGCCGGCCTTCGCGCTCGCCTTGTAGAGCTCGATCGCGTGGGCCGTCTCATTCGAGCCCCCGCCCGTGATGACGGATGCTCGGCCACCGCTCACGGACTTGCCGACCTCCACGAGTCGAACCTTCTCCGCGTCGGTGAGCGTGCTCGTCTCCCCGGTCGTGCCGGTGACGACGATGCCGTCCGCGCCCTCGGAGATCACGTGGTCGATGTGCTTCTCGACCGCGGGCCAGTCGACCTCGCCCTCGGCCGTCATGGGCGTGACGAGCGCCACGAGCACTTGGCCGAAGGGGTTGCGGGTCTCAGTCACGCCCTCCAGGCTATCGCGGCGCGGGTCGCGGGTGCGCGCGGGCCGGCCCCGGGCATCCCGCACCCGCCCTCGTGTTGTCTGCTCGACCGACAGTTCACCGCACCGCGCCGCATGTGCGATCACCAGCGCGCGTGTCACGGGCGACGTGTCGGGCCTGCAGACAGGTGGTCTCCACGCTCGACGACCGCGGCGATCTCAGCGATCACGCCGCCGGGGTCGTTGAACACCCGTCGGTAGTCGTACCGCAAGACGATGAAGCCGATGCTCGTGAGCAGGGCGTCGCGTGCGGCGTCGGCCCGACGAGTCGAGGGCTCGGCGTGATGCGCCTCGCTGTCGCACTCGATGAGCAGCCGGTCGCCAATGAGGAGATCTGCGCGATGATGATCACCCGTCGGCAGGGGCGGCTGCGGTGTCGACGGGATGCCCGCCTCCAGCAGCAGTACCCGCAGCACACTCTCGGTGCCCGACTCGGAGCGCTCGTCGGCGAGCGCCGCCGCCGCTCTCGCGGCGGGACGCCACGTCGTGGACTCCATCAGCAACTCCACGGGGGTCAAAGGAGTCGCGCGCAGCGCCGAGTCGAGCACCGCCACCGCGAGTGCTCGCGGAAGCGTCGACGCTGCTCGCGCCACAGCGCTCTCGAACGGGGCCACGCCGAACTGCGGTGCGGTGCGCTCGCGGGTCCAGTGCACGCGGGCGTCGCGAGGTCGCTCGAACACTGTCATCGCGACGCGCGCCTCGACGTGCAGCTCATCGGCGTATGGCCGAGGCGGCACCCACAGCCCGTGGTGCCTGAGCGCCGACACTCCCGTCAGTCTGCCGCCGATCGTCGCGGCACGGAGGACGTCGAGCGGAGCATCCCTCACGGCATACACGCCGCGCCGCACGCGACGAATCGTTCCGCGTTCCGCGGCGCGTGCGAGAGCGCGCTGACGCGTGGGAGAGGCCCGCAACTCGGTCAGCGACGCGATGCCGCCGTGACGGCGCAGGAGGAGATCTAGTGCATGCATGACGCCAACGTGGCGAGACAGGAACGGCGGCGGCGCCGGAACGTCCATTCCGTGGATCGGCGGGGTCGGCACGGTGCGGTGGGGAGGAGCCCTGTCTGCGACACCGACATTCGAACCCGACTCGCCGCGCAGGACGGCCGACACGCCGCCGTTGTGCGCAGCGCGTCGGTGCTGCAGACACCCCGAGGTGCTCCAGCGCGTGCGGGCCGCGGGGGCCAGGGACGCGCGGGTCAGGGGCGCGCGGGCTAGGGGGCGCGCGGGTTGGGGGCGCGCGGGCTAGGAGGCTAGGAGGCTAGGGGGCGACGCGGCCGTTGGCGTTGAAGGTGTCGTAGGTGAGCGGCATGAGCTGCGCGAAGTGCTGCTCCATCTGCTCGGCCGCCATCTCGATCTCGCGCTGCGGGAACGAGGGGAAGTGCGTGCCCTCGCGCTTGGTGCGCAGCGACAGGAAGTTCATGAGCGCGCGGGCGTTCATCGTCACGTACATCGAGCTGTAGATCGTCACCGGCAGGACAGCGCGGGCCACTTCGCGCGCGATGCCCGCGGCGAGCATCCGCTGGTAGGAGGCGTAGGCGGCCTCGCACACGCCGCGCACCTCCTGGTCGACGAGCGCCGTCTGCTCGGGCGTGCCGGGCAGGAACTCGTAGGCGCCGGGCTTGCCGACCTGCACGAGGTTGCGCTCCGGGCCGGGCACGTAGAAGACGGGGCGCAGCTCGCGGTAGCGGCCCGACTCCTCGTTGTAGGAGGCGATGCGGTGCCGCATGAACTCGCGGAAGACGAAGATCGGCGCCTGCACATAGAAGGTGAACGAGTTGTGCTCGAACGGCGAGCCGTGGCGGTCGCGCATGAGGTAGTTGATGAGCCCGCGGTCGCGATCGGTCGCCTCGGCGCCGCTCGCCGCCGACTCGAGAGTCTGCTCGCCCTGCGTCGAGACGCGCGCGGCGAAGAGGACGTCGGAGTCGTGGGCGGCGGAGCGCACGAGCTCGACCGTCACATCGGAGCGGAACTGGATGTCGTCGGCAGCCTCGGTCACGCTCGTCACCCTATCGGGGCGGCGCCGCGTCACACTGCGTCACACTCGGGAATATCGCGACCCCCTTGCCTAGTTTCGATCACCATGGACATCGTCTCGGCCCTCGTGGTCATCGCTCTTCTGCTCGTGGGGGCCACCGCCCTCGGTGTCGTCGTGCGCGCACGCAGCGCGCGGGTCGCGAGCGGCTGCGGCGGCGACGAGCACGACCTCTCGGTCGACGGCGCCGAGGTCACCCTCGTGCAGCTCTCGAGCCCCGTGTGCTCGGCGTGCGTGGCGATGCGGCGCGTGCTCGGCGAGCTCGCGGCCGACGACGCGACGGTCGCGCACCGTGAGCTCGACGTGACCGATCACGCCGACGTCGCGCAGCGCCACTCGGTCTACTCGACGCCGACGACGCTCGTGCTCGATGCGGAGGGCCGCGTGCGGTCGCGCCTCATCGGCGCGGTGCGGCCCGACGAGGTGCGTCGCGCCGTCGATGCCGCGCGCGGTGCGCTGGTGACGGCATGAGCGAGCACAAGGCGACCCCCGGCGCGGATGCCCGGCTCATCGACGCGCGCGGCCCCCGCTTCGGCGCCGCCGTGACCTCGGTTCTTCTGCTCGTCGTGATCCTGCTGGGTCTCACGCGCCCGCTCTCGGGCTCGGTGCTCGAGCGGCTCACCGAGCCGGGCGCCCTGCTGCTCACCGCCCTCGTGGCGCTCTTCGCCTGGGGTGCGTTCGCGGGCGTGCAGCGGCACCCCTACGGCCTCTTCTTCCGCGCGGTGGTCGCGCCTCGGCTGGGCCCGCCCGCTGAGCGCGAGGACCCCGCTCCCCCGACGTTCGCGCAGCTCGTCGGGCTGCTCGTGACCGCGACGGGCCTCGCACTGCACCTCACGGGTGTTCCCGGTGCCCTCGTCGTCGCGGCCGCGGCGGCGTTCGTGGCCGCCTTCCTCAACGCGGCGTTCGCCTACTGCCTCGGCTGTCAGTCGTATGTGCTGCTCGTGCGCGCGGGGCTGGTTCGCCGTCGTCCCGCCGCTTAGGCTGAGGGGATTCCGCCCGCGACAACGAGGAGCACGCTCATGGCTGTGACCAGCGAAGCAACGACCCTGTGGTTCGGATCGCTCACGGAAGGTCACGGCACGACATCTCTGGACTCGTCGGACGCCGCCGAGTTCCCCGTGACGTGGGCCGCGCGCTCGGAGGGCGAGAGCGGCAAGACGAACCCCGAAGAGCTGCTGGGGGCCGCGCACTCCGCGTGCTACTCGATGGCGCTCTCGCACGCCCTTGCCGGGGCCGGGCACGCGCCCGAGAGCCTGCAGGTAACCGCTGCCGTCACGTTCGTGCCCGGTGAGGGCATCACGGGCAGCCACCTCCTGGTGAGCGCGAAAGTGCCGGGGCTGAGCGCCGAGCAGTTCCAGACCTTCGCCGAGGAGGCCAAGACGGGGTGCCCCGTCTCCGCCGCGCTCACGGGCACGTCGATCACGCTCGAAGCGTCGCTCGCCTAGTGGGCGCGTCTCGGCCGATGCGCGTCCTGATCGGAGGCGCCTCAGGGATGATCGGCACCGAGCTGCAGCGCCAGCTGCGCGCCGACGGCCACGAGGTGCTCACGCTCGTGCGGCGCAAGCCCGCCCACGAGAACGAGTTCGCCTGGGCTCCCGACTCGCGCGTTCTGGACTTCCGGATTCTCGACACGGTCGACGCCGTCGTCAACCTGTCGGGGGCCTCGATCGCGCGCATCCCGTGGACCCGGGGGTACCGGCGCGAGATTCTCGAATCGCGCGTGCAGGCCACCCGCGCGCTCGCGGAGGCGATGTCGATGGCGAGCACGCCGCCCGCCGTGTTCCTGAGCGGATCGGCTGTCGGGGTCTACGGCGACCGACCGGGCGAGCGCCTCACCGAGGCCTCCCCCGCCGGCGAGGGCTTCCTCGCCGAGGTCGTGCAGGCGTGGGAGGAGGCGGCGAGCCTCGCCCCGGAGGCGACGCGAACGGTCTTCCTGCGCACGGGGCTCGTCGTCGGACCCGGCGGCGCGATGACGCCGCTGCGCCTGCTCACGGCCCTCGGTGCGGCCGCGCGCATCGGCACGGGCGGTCAGCACTGGCCCTGGATCAGCCTGCACGACGAGGCGGCGGCGATCCGCCACCTGCTCACCTCGCGCCTGAGCGGAGCGGTCAACCTCGCGGGGCCCACCCCCAGCACGAGCGATCGCATGACGCGCGCGCTCGCGTCGGCCATGCGCCGCTGGCACCTCTTCGCCCTGCCCGAGCGGCTCATCGGGCTCGCGATGGGCGATGCCGGCCGCGAGCTGCTGCTCGCGAGTCAGAAGGTCGTGCCGGCGAAGCTTCTCGACGACGGCTTCGTGTTCCGCGACCAGACGGTCGAGGACGCGATCGCCGCACTCACGACGAAGGGGTCTCGCGACGAGGAGCCTCGCCCCGAGGGTTCTGCCGCTCCTGACGCTCGAGCCTGATCGCCGTACGCACGGCCCAGCGAGCGCGGCGACGGTCGCGTGAGGCGTCGTAGGCGAGACCGAGCCTGAACCACTGCTGCCATGATTCGGGATGCTCGCGCACGTCGTCCGCGTACCGCGCGAATACCGCGTCCCGGTCCTCGCCCTCGGCGCCGGCCTCGTCGTGCCCGACCTGCCCCTCCCGCGGGATGCCGCCCTCGGCCTCGAGCAGGCGCGCGAGCCGCTCGGCGCGCACGCCGAAGAGCAGCTCGACAGCGAGCGCCCAGGCGCCGAGCAGCGGCAGCACGATGAGGGCCCAGCCGATGCCGCGCACGATGGGCAGCGGATCGGTGACGAGTCGCACCGCGTAGAAGGTGATGAGCACGAGGTAGAGGGCGAGGAGCACGGCCATGCCGAGCGCTGCCCAGCGCGCGCGGGTCATCTGTTGTCGCCGGCGTCGTCGCCCGCGTCGTCGTCGATGTCGCCTCCGGACACGGTCGACGCGAGGTCGATGAGCCGGTCGAGCCCGACGATGAGCCCCGTGCTCGTGGCGGCCGCGCGCAGGGCGAGCAGCATGCCGGCCTCGTAGGCGCTCGTGCCGAGCGTCTCGTGGCTGAGGGTGAGCACTTCGCCGTCGCCCCCGAAGTGCACCGACTGTCGGGCGGCGACCCCCTGAAGGCGCAAGGAGTGGATGGGAACGCTCGCCACCTGCTGCCCTCGCGCGCTCTGGTCGATGTGCGGGGCGAGAACAGGCCCGATATCGGCGCGAGCGTGGCCGATGAGCTCGGCGGTGCGGACAGCGGTGCCCGACGGCGAGTCGACCTTCGCGGCGTGGTGCGCCTCGACGATCTCGATCGACTCGTAGTACCGCGCGGCGATGGTCGCGAAGTGGGTGGCGAGCACGGAGCCGAGGGAGAAGTTGGGCACGATGATGACGCCCGACTCGGGCGAGGCCTCGAGGAGAGGGCGCAGGGCCCGCTGTCGCTCCTCGCTCCAGCCGCTCGTGCCGACGACGACGCTGAGCCCGTTGCGGACGGCGTGGTCGACGACGGTGGGCGAGACGCCGGGGGTCGTGACGTCGAGCACGACGTCGGCGCCGAGCATCTCGCCGAGGTCGCTGCTCGAGTCGAGCTGCGCGACGAGCGCGAGGTCTGACTGCTGCTCGATGAGACGGCAGGCTGCGCCCCCGAGACGACCGGTTGCTCCGACGACGGCGACACGCGTGACCATGGCCCCAGTCTAGGCTGGGCCGCATGGTGACCTGGCGCGAGGCCCGCACGACCGACGATGCGGCCCTCGTGCTGCTCGACCAGTACTTCTCGGCCCGCGAGCACGGGTTTCCGGCCGACCAGGGCCGCTACCGCCGGGTGTCTCCCGACCCCGCGCAGTTCACTCCCCCGCGCGGCGTCTTCCTCCTCGTGGAGGGCGAGAACCTCTCGGGCGAGCCCGCGGATGTCGGCTGCGGGGGCGTGCGCCGCATCGACGACGGCCCGCACGGCGGTCGCTTCGAACTCAAGCACCTGTGGGTGCAACCGCACGCGCGCCGCATCGGCCTGGGGCGCGCCCTCGTCGTCGAGCTCGAGCGGCGCGCTCGCGAGCTCGGCGCCGCCGAACTCGTGCTCGACACGAACGACAGCCTCGCGGAGGCCGCGGCGCTCTACCGCTCGCTGGGTCTCGCCCCGATCGAGCCGTTCAACGACAATCCGAACGCGACGGCTTGGCTGGGCAAGCGGCTGCAGCCCGCCTGAGGACGACGCGCGCCCTCAGGATGCTCGGGGCTCACGCGAGGCTCAGGAACAGCTTCTCCAGGTCGGCCATCTCGACGTCCGTCTTCTCTCCGGTCTCGTCGCGCATGCAGTCCTTCATGGCGGCCGCGATGATGGCGAACCCCGCGCGGTCGAGCGCGCTCGACACGGCGGCGAGCTGCGTCACGATGTCGCGGCAGTCGCGCTCCTCCTCGACCATGCTGAGCACGGCACCGAGCTGGCCCTGAGCGCGGCGGAGGCGGTTCGCGATCTTCTTCGCCTCGCTCGCGGGCACGCCGCTCATGCCGCGCTCCCGCGCTCGACGTCGAGGCCGCGCTGCACCCAGGCGGAGGTTCCACCGGCGACGGAGACCGCGTCGACCCCGACGCTCAGGAGGTAGTCGGCCGCCCGGAGGCTGCGGGCCCCTGAGTGGCAGATGACGTACACGGTCTCATCGCGGGGAAGGCTGTCGGCTTCGTCGGGGACGGTCGCCAGGGGGATGAGGCGCACGCCGGGTACGTGAGCCGCCGCGTACTCGTCGGGCTCGCGCACATCGATGATGGGGTGCCCCTGCTCGCGCAGTAGCACGAGCTCGTCGACGTCGATCTCTCTCGCCATGATGGTCTTCCGTTTCGCTGGAGGTGGGGGCTTGCTGGTGGTGTCGGTTCAGGATGCCGAGTGCTCAGGCGGGCTGGGGCGCGAGCGAGCGGGACGCGGTGCCGGAGCGCCAGGTGGTGTACCCGCCGTCGAGGTTGGCCACCGTCACACCGTACTGCCGCAGGAGAGACGCTGCTGTGTGGCCGCGCTGGCCGACCTTGCAGTGCACGATGACGTGCTCGTCGCGCAGCGATGCGGCGTGCTCGCGCAGGGCATCGAGCGGCATGAGCTCGGCGCCGGGAATGGCGCCGTCCGCGTGCTCCTGCTCGGTGCGCACATCGACCAGTCGCCAGCCCTCGGCGAGCCGAGCGTCGAGCTCGTGCCACTGCACGCTGTCCTCGCCGTCGAGCAGGTTGTCGTCGATGTAGCCGAGCATGTTGACCGGGTCTTTCGCCGAGGCGTACTGCGGCGCGTAGGCGAGCTCGAGGTCAGCGAGGCCGCGGGCGGGGATGCCACCGGCCATCGCGGTCGCGATGATGTCGATGCGCTTGTCGGCTCCGCCCCCGATGGCCTGGGCGCCGAGGATCGCGTCCGTGCGGGCGTCGACGACGAGCTTGAGCGCGAGCGCGCTCGCCCCCGGGTAGTAGCCCGCGTGATCGCTCGGGTGAGTGTGGATGACACGCAGCTCGCAGCCCTCCTCGCGCAGCTCGCGCTCGGTGCGCCCGACGGTCGCGGCGGTGAGCCCGAAGAGCCCGATGACGGCGGTGCCGAGCGCTGGTACGGCGGCGTGCGGCCGACCCGCGATGGCGTCGGCGGCGAGTCGGCCGTGACGGTTGGCGAGGCCGGCGAGCCACACGGGCGAGGCTGGGCCGTCGGCGCGCTGCTTGACGACGGCGTCGCCTACGGCGTAGATGCGGGCGTCGCTCGTGCGCTGGTGCTCGTCCACCACGATGTAGCCGCGAGGGTCGAGGTCGAGCCCTGCCTCGGCGGCGAGGGTGCTCTCGGGGCGCACACCGACGGAGAGCACGACGAGGTCGGCCGGCAGCTGCTCGGCGCCGTCTCCCAGCTCGGCAGTGTTGTCGAGCTCGACGCCCGACTCGGTGATGGCACGCAGCGCCGCGCCGAGCAGCACGGTCACGCCGTGGGCGCGCAGGTGATCGGTGACGAGCTGGGCCATCTCGGGGTCGAGGGGGCGCATGAGCTGGGGCAGCATCTCGACCACGGTGACGTCGAGACCCGCGTGGACGAGGTTCTCGGCGAGTTCGAGGCCGATGAAGCCGCCGCCCGCGACGACGGCGCGCCGAGCATCCCGCGCCGCCGCGATGATGGCGTCCATGTCGGCGAGGTCGCGCAGCACGAGGCCGCGCTCGACGCCGGGGATGGGGATGCGCACAGGGCTTGCGCCCGGGCTCAGGATGAGCGCGTCGTAGGTGAGGGAGGTCTCCTCCCCCGTGCGCAGGTCGCGCACGGCGACCGTGCGGGCGTCGCGGTCGACGGAGAGCGCCTCGGTGCGGACGCGCACGTCGAGGGCGAAGCGTGCCGCGAGCGACTCGGGGGTCTGCAGGATGAGGGCGTCGCGATCGTCGATGACGCCCCCGACGTGGTACGGCAGACCGCAGTTGGCGAAGGAGACGTGCTCGCCGCGTTCGACGACGGTGATGCGGGCCGACTCGTCGAGGCGGCGCAAGCGGGTGGCGGCCGACATGCCGCCGGCGACACCGCCGATGATGACGTAGGAGCGAGGTGAGGTCATACCGCCACACTATACCCCCAGGGGTATCTTGTCCAGCGCCTGCGGGGTCGCTCCCAGGCTACGCGCGACAGCCGCTCAGAACGATGTGCCACAGTCGGAATCGTGCAGCGGCCCGCCTTCCTCACCCGCGCACGCGGGCGCATCCTCGTGCTCTTCTCGGGCGACCCGGCGGGTGCACCGGCCTGGGTTCAGGCCCTCGAGACTGGAGACGACGCCGGGTACTTCGGCCCCGACTCCGCCGTGTGGGAGGTGCACAGCGGCATCCCCACGGTCGTGGCGGGCGTGCGCGCGCTCCTCATGCAGACCCTGCACCCCGGCGCGATGGCGGGCGTGCACGACCACTCCCGGTATCGCGAGGACCCACTCGGGCGCCTCTCGGGCACCGTGCGCTGGGTGCTCACGACGACCTTCGCCGACACCGAGCAGGCGCGCGCCGGCTGCGCGTGGGTGTCGCACCTGCACGACCGGGTCTCCGGCACCTATGCCACGTCGACCGGCGAGGAGCGCCCCTACGCGGCCGGCGACGCTGATCTCCTCTCCTGGGTGCACTGCGTCTTCGCCGACGCCTTCCTCGGCTGCCACGAGACGTGGGGCGGGCCGATACCCGGTGGCCCCGACCGCTACGTCGCCGAGTGGGCGCGGGCGGGCGAGCTCATGGGGGTCGAGAATCCCCCGCGCTCGCGCGCCGAGCTCGACGCCGCGATCGCCTCCTTCCTGCCCGTGCTGCGCCGCGACGACCGCGTCGACGACGCCGTGCGGTGGTTGCGCAATCCCCCGCTCGGGCGGGGCATCGGGCCGGCATACCGCATCCTCTTCGCGGGCGCGGTCGCCTCGCTGCCCGACCGGTATCGCCGCCTCCTCGGCCTGCGCCGACCCTGGTGGCCGGCCCTCACCGCGACCCGCATCCTCCTGTTCGGGATGCGCGCGCTCCTCGGGCCCGAATCCTCCAGCCGCGCGTACACGCGCCGCCGGCTCGACCGGCTCGGCCTCGCCTAGAAGGGCTGTTCGACCGGCAGGCCCGTCCGCAGCTCTGCCGGGAGGTGCCCGAGGTCGTTGTGCGTCACGAGCACGGGCGGCTTCGCCGAGCGCACCCGGATGATCGTCAGGCCGCAGTTGGCCTGGTTGACTCCCATCCAGCGCCAGGAGGGTGCGCCGAAGACCTCGCGCACGAACCACGCGATGACGAAGTTGTGCGTGATGAGCAGCTCGTGCCGGTCATCCCGTGAGGGCGAGAGCCACTCGGCGACCGCGTCGGCCATCTGCGCCTCGCCCGCGGCGATCTCCTCCTCCGTCACGCCGCCGAAGAACGACTCGAAAGCGTGCGGCATGTCGGCGGTCGGGCCGGTCGGGATGCAGTCCATGAGCAGAGCCGAAATCTCGGGCTCCATGGCCGGCATGAGCTCTGTCATGTACGAGGCCGTCTCGACGGCCCGCTGGAGGGGCGAGGTGTGCACGCTCGCGAAGGGAACACCGCTCAGACGCTCGGCGATCGCCCGCGCCTGGCGCTGACCGCGACCACTCAGGGGTCCGTCCGGAAGCCCATGCTCGGCATCCTGCTGCTCCCCATGACGAACCAGGTACACGTACCGCGACACAACGCTCAACTCCTTTGACGACCCCGTCGAGCTTAGGCCATGTGCGCGCCGCGTCTTCGGACAGTTTTGCGGACAGACAACTTTGTCTGTCCCCTCTGCTACAGTTATGCTGACGCCCTCCCCCGAACGGCGTCACGACGGCGCTGTCGCCGCACGAACAAGGAGGCACGCCGTGTCGGTCACTACCCCCCTCGCACCGACGCGGCGTGTCGCCCCCGCCAAGGCGCGCATCCTCGAGACCGCGATCACGCGCTTCTACCAGGACGGCATTCGCAGCGTCGGCGTCGACCGGCTGATCGAGGAGTCCTCGGTCACGAAGGCGACTTTCTACAAGCACTACGGCTCCAAGGATCGCCTCATCAGCGACTACGTCGATGCCCTCGCTCTTCGCGCCGTCGACGACTTCGACGCGAGCGCGAGCGAAGCCTCGACCCCCGAAGAACTGCTGCGGGCGTGGACCGACCACCTCGTCGACTACGTTCACGGCGACACCTTCCGGGGCGACCCGTTCCTCAATGCCGCTGCCGAGTTCGCCGACCCCGCCCACCCCGTCCGCGAGCGCATCACCGAGCACTTCGAGACCATGACGGAGCGGTTCGCGGGCGTGCTCGAGAAGCTCGGCCACCCCATGCCCGGAGCGGCCGCCGATCGCCTCATCCTCGCGACCCTCGGCCTCGAGGCGTGGAGCTACACGGGCGACGTCATCGCGGCCTCCGCAGCATTCCGCAGCGCCGTCGACGGCCTCATCGCCGAAGCTGCGACCGCGCCCCGCTGAGGCGGGTGTGCGCGCCGGCGAGTGTCCGCGCAGCTACTCGCTCACCCGATCCAGCTCGGTGAGCTGCTGGCGACTCAGCACCAGGTGGGGCGCGGCCATCGCGACGTCGAGCTGATCGGGAGCGCTCACCGACACGACGGGCGCGACGACGTGGGGCCGGCTCAGCAGCCAGGCGAGCGACACGGTCGCGACGGCGCTCTGCGTCTCTGACGCGATGCGGTCGAGCGCGTGCAGGATGCGCAGGTTGCGACGCGTGAGCATCGCGGCGACCTCCCCGCCACGGCGATGCCGCTCGAGATCGGCGCGACTGCGGTACTTGCCCGAGAGGAACCCCGAGGCGAGAGCGAATCGCGGCATGACCCCCAGATCGAGCTGCGCGGCAACGCGCGCGAGCTGCGCCTCGTACTCCGCACGGTGCACGAGGTTGTAGTGCTGCTGCAGGGCGACCATGTGGGCGACCCCCGACTGCGCCGCGGCGATGCGCGCCTCGATCAGCCGGTTGCCCGTGTGGTCGCTGCCGCCGAAGTAGCGCACCTTGCCCGCGCGGATGAGCTCATCCACGGCGAGCAGCGTCTCGTCGAAGGGCACTGACGGGTCGTCGATGTGCAGGTAGAGCAGGTCGATCGCGTCGACGCGCAGGCGCTGCAGCGACTGCTCGACGGCGCGCTCGATCGACCGGGCGGAGAGACCCGGGTTGTCGGGGTTCTTGCCCACCTTGGTCGCGATGGTGAACGCGTCGCGGTCACCGCGGCCGTGCATCCAGTTGCCGATCATGATCTCGCTGCGCCCGCCCGCATACGAATCGGCCGTGTCGAGGTAGGTACCGCCGAGCTCGGCGAATCGGTCGAGAATGCCCGTGGTCGTCGGCCCGTCGGCCGTCCACCCGAAGACGGTGCCGCTGAGGGCGAGGGGGAAGACGTGGAGGTCGCTCGGCCCGATACGGCGAGGGAGAGGCGTGGGCCCGGTTTCCAGCGCGACGGCACCCGGCTCGGGTGCACTCGTGCGGTCGTTCACGCTGCTGCGTCTTTCTCGGCGCCCGATGAGGGGGCCCCGTGGTCATTGATGTGAGAGTAGCGCGCAGAGGAGGTCGGCCCGCGCACCGGCGTGCGATCGTTACCGTGCTGTGTCGCGCTGCACCACAGCCCGACAGCGCTGCGGGCGGGAACGCCCTCTCGAGAGCGATCCCGCCCGCAGTGTCAGTCGAGCCAGGGCGGCGCGGAGTGCCTAGACGCCCTGGACCTTCTTGACACCGGCAGACTCCTCGATGCTGCTCTGCTTGGCCGCACGCACGGCGACGATGCCGAAGCCGACCTTGTTGAGCACATCCGCGATCACGTAGATGATCGCCGCGATGCCGATCGCGAGGGCGGCGTCGCCGCCGCTGACCTCGATGAACTCCTGCGTCGCGGTTCCGATCGGGTAGATCGACCAGCCCACGATGACGAACCACTTCATGATCATCACCGCACGCTTGACGTGCGCGGGGCCCGTCGAGACGTTGAGCGTGAAGACGACGTAGACGATGTAGAGCCACGCGAGCACGGAGAGGATGAAGAAGATGTAGTTGCCGGCCGAACCGGGCTCACCCACCTCACCGAGGTATCCGAACACGATCATCGCGATGTCGGCGATGATGAGCTTCGTCAGCAGCCCCTTCTTGAGCGCCCCAGCGATCGCGACGATGAGAGCGAACTCCACGAGCAGGAGCGGCGTCGTGAGCAACCAGTCGATGTAGCGCAGCGGCAGAGTGGCTTCGATGTCGGCTGGCGTGGCGTTGCCGCCCGGGAACAGCACGACGTCCTTCATGACGTAGTACATGATCGCGGCGATGAACGCGATCACCGCCGCGTAGGTCGCGACCGATCGCAGCTCAGGCTTCAGATCGTTGCGCTCGAGATAGAACCACAGGGCTCCAGCCGCCATGGCGACGAATCCGAGCATGAAAAAGGCCTGGACGATGTGGATGTCCACAATTCTCCTTCGAATGGCGCCGACCGTCCGCGGAGTGCGGACCGACAGCGTGCAGGGTGAATACGATGAATTTTCATTCTTCGACACACGCTGGGATCGGGACCAGAGAGTTTCGGAGCACTGCTGACTCTACGTCGCTATTCAGCCGCCCGGGCAGGGAGTTTGCTGGGAGTGAACGGGGCGATCACCGACAGCGGAATCGCAACTCGACTTCGCGCTCCTTGCGCACCTCTGAACGGCAGTTTAGGATATTGAACATGCGTTCAGACACCTCCGATCTCACGACGCGCGCCCGCATTCGCGATGCCGCGCTCGCGCTGTTCGGCGCGCAGGGTTTCGACCGCACGAGCGTGCGGGCGATCGCCGCGAGAGCCGGCGTGAGCGCCGCCCTCGTCATGCACCACTTCGGCAGCAAAGACGCCCTGCGCGCAGCGTGCGACGCCGCCATCGTCGACGAGATCATGGGTCGCAAGGAGAGCATGCTGACCGAGGGCGACCTCTCGAGCACCATGCGGCGCTGGCTCGCCGACATCGACACGTTCCGCCCGAGCCTCGACTACCTCGCGCGCATGATCATCGACGGCGGCGAGGCGGGCCAGGGCCTGTTCGACCAGCTCGTCGACCGCACCGAGGCGATGATCAGCCAGGGCGTGGAGGACGGCGTCATGACCGCGCCGAGCGACCTGCGCACGACGGCAGTGATCGTCGCCTCCCACGGCATCATGCCCCTCCTGCTCGAGCGACATATCGGGCGCGCCCTCGGCGGCACCGGTCTCAGCGGCTCCGGCCTCAGCCTCGACGTCGTGCGGCGCCTCACCCTCCCGACCCTCGAGCTCTACACCCACGGGCTCTACGCGGACGATTCCGCACTCTCCGCCGCACGAGCGGCTCTCCAGGAAAGGACACCAGACCCATGACCCCCGCCATCGACATCTCGGCGCTCACCAAGCGCTACGGACGCACCACCGCCCTGCACGGCGTCGATCTCGCGATCGAGCCCGGGCGCGTGTTCGGCGTCATCGGCCCCAACGGGGCCGGCAAGACCACGACCATGCGGATTCTGCTCGACATCATCCGCCCCACCTCCGGCACGGTGCGCGTGCTCGGCGAGGACCCGCGTGAGGCGGGGCCCGCCCTGCGCCGCCGCATCGGCTACGTGCCGGGCGAGCTCGCGATGGACACGCGCGTGAGCGGTCGGGCTCTTCTGACCCACTACGCGCAGCTCAACGGAGCGAGCGATCGTGCACGCATCTCTGCGCTCGCCGAGCGCCTCGGGCTCGACCTCGGTCGCCCCGTGCGCTCCCTGAGTAAAGGCAACAAGCAGAAGGTCGGGCTCGTGCAGGCCTTCGCCCACTCCCCCGACCTCCTCGTGCTTGACGAGCCCACGAGCGGGCTCGATCCGCTCGTGCAGCAGGAGTTCCTCGCGATGGTGCGCGAGGCGCGCGACGCCGGTCAGACCGTGTTCCTCAGCTCGCACGTCATCAGCGAGATCGAGCAGGTCGCCGACGAGGTCGCCGTGCTGCGGGATGGCCGCATCGTCGACGTGAGCACGGTGGACCGGCTTCGCGCCGCCGCCCTGCGCGACGTGCGCGTGACGGTGCCGGCAGCGGCGGGCGACGCGTTCGCGGCGGAGCTCCGGCGCCTCGACTCCGCTCACGATGTCGCGGTCGCCGCATCGGCGGAGCACGACATCGTGAGCGCGCGCCTGCGCGACGGCATCCCGGCCTTCCTGGCTGTGCTCGCCCGTTCGACCGTGCACGACCTCGTCGTGCAGGAGCCCGACCTCGAGAGAGCGGTGCTGCAGTTCTACGGCGGCGATGCGAGCGATGCCTCCGCGAGCCAGACCGAGGAGGTGTCGTCATGAGCGCTCTGCCCCTCTTCCGGCGCGCACTCGCCGATTCGTGGCGCGGACTGGTGGGTTGGATGCTCGGCCTCGCGGCCGTCGTGGGCATGTACCTGCCCCTGTACCCGTCGATCGGCGGCAACCCGGAGTTCATCGCGATCATCGAGAGCCTGCCGCCCGAGCTCGTCACCGCCCTGAGCTACGACCAGATCACGACCGGGTCGGGCTACACGCTCGGCACGGTGCACGGCCTCATCGGCTTCGTGCTGGTCACGATCGCGGCCGTCGGCTGGGGGGCGAGCGCCATCGCGGGCGACGAGGAGCGCGGCACGCTCGAGCTCACCCTCGCGCACGGCGTGAGCCGGCACCAGCTCGTCCTCGAGCGCCTGGCCGCGATCGTCGTGAAGCTCGTCGCCCTCACGGCGTGGGTCACGCTCCTCGTGGCCGTGCTCAACGGGCCGAGCGAGCTCGACATCAGCACCGAGGGCATTCTCGCCGGCGGGGTCGCGCTGCTCGGCACCGGTCTCGTCACGGCGACGATCGGGCTCCTGGCCGGTGCCCTCACCGGCCGGCGCATGATCGCGATCGGCGCGGGAGCGGGAATCGCCGTGCTCGGCTACGCGCTCAACGCGCTCGGCAACCAGAACGCCGATCTGGAGTGGCTGCACGCGATCTCGCCTTACCACTGGGCGTACGGCACGAACCCGCTCGAGAGCGGGTTCGACGCGAGCGTGGGCCTGCTCTACGCGGTCGCGATCATCGCGAGCGCGGTGGCCGTGCTCGCGTTCCGGCGGCGCGACGTGGGCGTGTAGCGCTCCCCGACCGCGGCCTCGAACGACGGATGCCCGCCCCGATCACTCGGGGCGGGCATCCTGTCGTTCTGCGGGAGCGAGCGGCGGTTAGCCGTCCTCGCCCTCGGCGAGCGCGTCGCCACCCTCGCCCTCGGCGAGAACCGGGGCGAGCGACAGCTTGCCGCGGTCGTCGGTCTTCGTGATCTCGACGAGGATCTTCTGACCGACGTTGAGCACATCCTCAACGTTCTCCACGCGCTTGCCACCGGCGAGCTTGCGCACCTCGCTGATGTGCAGCAGGCCGTCCTTGCCCGGCAGGAGCGACACGAACGCACCGAAGGCGGCGATCTTGACGACCGTGCCCAGGTACTGCTCGCCGACCTCCGGGTTGACGGGGTTCGCGATCGCGTTGACCTGCAGGCGGGCAGCCTCGGCCGAGGGGCCGTCGACTGCGCCGATGTAGACGGTGCCGTTCTCCTCGATGGAGATCTGCGCGCCCGTCTCATCCTGGATCGAGTTGATCGTCTTGCCCTTGGGCCCGATGAGCTCGCCGATCTTGTCGACGGGGATCTGCACGCTGATGACGCGCGGCGCCGTGGGCGCCATCTCGTCGGGAGCGTCGATCGCCTGGTGCATGACGTCGAGGATCGCGTGGCGGGCCTCGCGAGCCTGCGTGAGCGCACCCTGCAGCACCGACGACGGGATGCCGTCGAGCTTCGTGTCGAGCTGGATCGCCGTCACGAATTCGCGCGTTCCGGCCACCTTGAAGTCCATGTCGCCGAGGGCATCTTCGGCGCCGAGGATGTCGGTGAGAGCCGCGTAGCGGGTCTCACCATCCACGACGTCGCTGATGAGGCCCATCGCGATGCCCGCGACGGGCGCCTTGAGGGGCACACCCGCGTTGAGCAGCGAGAGGGTCGACGCGCACACGGAGCCCATGGAGGTCGAGCCGTTCGAGCTCAGCGCCTCGGAGACCTGACGGATCGCGTAGGGGAACTCCTCGCGGCTCGGCAGCACCGGCACGAGGGCGCGCTCGGCGAGGAAGCCGTGCCCGATCTCGCGGCGCTTGGGGCTGCCCACGCGGCCGGTCTCACCGGTCGAGTAGGGCGGGAAGTTGTAGTGGTGCATGTAGCGCTTGCTCGTCACCGGACCGAGCGAGTCGATCTGCTGCTCGAGCTTGAGCATGTTGAGTGTCGTGACGCCCAGGATCTGCGTCTCGCCGCGCTGGAACACGGCCGAGCCGTGCACGCGCGGGATGACCTGCACCTCGGCGTCGAGCGCACGGATATCCGCGAGCCCGCGACCGTCGATGCGCACGCCCTCGGTGAGCACGCGCTGACGCATGATCTGCTTCGAGACCGACTTGTAGGCGGCACTGAAGTCCTTCAGTGCCTCCTCGTCGAGCTCGCCCGCGGCGACCTTGCCCTCGATCGCGACCTTCGTGCGCGCCTTGAGCTCGTCATCGGCCGTCTGACGCTCAACCTTGTCGGCGATCTGGTAGACCTTCGCGAGCTCGTCGTGTGCGAGCGCGTCGACGGCGGCGTACAGCTCGTCGCTGTAGCTGAGGAACACCGGGTAGTCCTGGATCTCCTTCGCCGACTGCGCGGCGAGCTCCTGCTGCGCCTTGGCGAGCTTCATGATGAAGGGCTTCGAGGCCTCGAGGCCCTCGGCCACGACGTCCTCGCTCGGCTTGACCGCGCCGCCCTGGATGAGGCCCCAGCTGTTCTCGGTGGCCTCGGCCTCGACCATCGTGATCGCGACGTCTTCGCTGCCATCGGCAGCCGTCACGACGCGGCCGGCGACGATGATGTCGAAGACGGCCTCCTCGAGCTCGTGGTGCTTGGGGAACGCGACCCACTGGCCGCCCCCGTTGTTGTCGGGCATGAGCGCGAGACGCACCGAGGCGATCGGGCCGCTGAAGGGCAGGCCCGAGATCTGGGTGGAAGCGCTCGCGGCGTTGATCGCGAGGGCGTCGTAGAACTCGCCGGGCGCGATGCTCATGACGGTGATGACGATCTGCACCTCGTTGCGGAGCCCCGTGACGAAGGTCGGGCGCAGCGGGCGGTCGATGAGGCGGCACACGAGGATCGCCTCGGTCGAGGGGCGGCCCTCGCGGCGGAAGAACGAGCCGGGGATCTTGCCGGCGGCGTACGAGCGCTCCTCGACATCCACCGTGAGGGGGAAGAAGTCGAAGCCCTCGCGAGGGTGCTTGCCGGCGCTCGTCGCGCTCAGCAGCATCGTCTCCTCGTCGAGGTACGCGGCCACGGCGCCCTGCGCCTGCTGCGCGAGACGACCGGTTTCGAATCGGACGGTGCGGGTGCCGTACGTGCCGTTGTCGAGCACGGCTTCGGCGAACTTGATTTCAGGACCTTCCACGAGGTCTCTCTCCTTTGCGTCTGTGCGCACCCTCCCCCTATGGGAGGGCGTGCGAGAACGCGCAGAGCAGGAGCGGGCAGGAAGGGACGGTGTCGGCGAGGGACGGTGTTGACGTGTGTCGCCGGACGTCTGTTTCTGGCCAACAGTAGACATCCACCGAATCGAGAGAGTCGGGAGATCACCACCGGTGACCAGCTTCGAGCCGGCCTGCTCCGTGCGGTTTTGAGTTGATGGCGCAGAACTGCGCCGTCGCACAGGCTATCAGCACGACTCGCGCGTTCCTAGTGAACGACGCGCTCGCGGAGCGCCGTGATCGTGGCGGTGTCGAGCCCGCGATCGCGCAGGAGGTCGACGATGCTGCCGTGCTCGTGCCGCATGACGCGCAGCATCGTCGCCATCGTCTCCGCCGGCGCGGCGAAGAGGGCTCCCCCCGCGGCCGGATCCAGGCGAGGCGCGTCGTGGTCTCGCACGACCGCCTGCATCATGGGCGAGATGCGGCGCATGATCGCGGGCATGACGGCGTCGGTGCGCGCGTAGTCCTCGATGATGACCTCGTCGTCGGCGCCGAGAACTCCCAGAACGGCGGCCGTGAAGACGCCCGTGCGGTCCTTGCCCGCCGCGCAGTGGAAGAGCGCGGCGCCCGAGGCTGAGGCCGCGACGCGCAGACCGGCGATGAGCTGCGGCGCGGTCTGCTCGGCGATCTGCACGTACCAGGTGCCGACCCCCTCGGGCGTGAGAGAGGACACCGCGGCGGGGCTCATGCCGGGGGCCGCAGCGGTCGCGCTCAAGGGCAAGTGGTGGTAGCTGACCGGCAAGTGCCGCAGCGGCCCGCGGCCCGCGACCTGCGCCTCGTGGGGCGATCGCAGGTCGAGCACATCGCTCAGTCCCGTCTCGTGCAGCCGCCGCGCCTCGCCCTCGGGGATCGTCGACACGTCATCGCTGCGCCACAGGACGCGCTCGCGAAGCGTTCCCTCGGCGACGGGGAGCCCCCCGAGGTCGCGCCAGTTCGCCAGGGGGGAGGTCGGCAGACCTGAGTCGGCGTCGGCCGGGTGGTTCTGCGATGACGGTGCGGAATCGGTGGAGGTCACGAGAGGCTTTCCGGTCGGTGCGGGTCGTCGAGCGCGTCATGTCGCCGTCGGCAACGACAGAGGCTGGGTCACTCGGGTTCTGTGTCATCGGGCCCGGGCGGGGGCCCTCGTGATCGATGACTCTCAGACCGATGACACCCGCGAAGGCTTCGACGCGCGCGGACCCCAGTCTGCCACTGAGCGGTGCGAGCGGCCTGTGCCCGTCGAGCACCCACAGCCTCGGCCGCTGGCGCCGATCGAGCCAGCGGCCGATCGAGAGCCCCGCGTGGAAGGGAATGACGCTCGCGCCGAGCGGCCCGCGCACGACGAGAGCCTCACCATCGGAACGCACGCTCGTGCGCCACCGCAGCGTGACGACCCACACCGCGACCACGAGCCAGCCGAAGGAGAGCAGCGCTGCGGCGGCGACCACGAGCCGAGCGGGTGTCGGCACGACGCCCTCGAGGGCGAGCGCGATCGCGCCGACGACGACCGCGCTGACAGCAAGGACGAGGGCGGCGCCCCACCGCCCCAGCGGGGCCCGCAGCACGGCGTGCGGTCGGCCTGTCACGGCCCCGCCGCGTCCGACTCGCCCGTCGGCAGTCGCGGGACGCTCTCGAGAAGAGTCGAGGGGTGCGGGCACAGCGCGCTCAAGCGGGCCCGCTCGGCGGCGTTGCCGCGCGCCGCCGCGTACGGGTCCCACCCAGGGGTGACACCGCCGGAGACGATCGCGAAGGGACCCTCGGGGACGGGCGGTGCGTGCACGCCGCTGCGGCGGAGGCACGAGGGCAGGCCGACGCGCACGTACTCCGTGACCCACGCCACCTCGATCGGCCCCGGATCGTTCACTGCGAGGCTCGGCGGCGGAAACCGCGACTCGCAGCTGTAGGTCGCGAGGTCGAGTGCGCGGGCGCCGTCGGTCTGCTCCGTCGGCACGTCGGTCAGCCCCGTCGCCTCGTAGATGCACCGGGCGAACACGAGCTGCCACTGACCCGGCTCAAGCCACGCTTCGACGTCGTGCTCGGGCAGCTGCACCGAAGGCCACCGGCTGAGCAGGTACTCGGCATGGCTTTCGAGCAGCACCTCGACGCGACCCTCCAGGCGCTCATGGCGCTCCGTCGCCACGTCGTCGAGGTCGAGCTGTGCGGTCGGCGACGGGGCGCAGCCCGCGAGGAGCGCGCCGAGGGCGACCGCGAGCATCCCGACCGCACCCGTGCGTGCCGTCACGGCGCACCCTCGAGAAGCGCCTCGGGAGGCGGGCACTGCGCGCGGGCGCGCTGCTCGCGCACCGGATCGCCGGCGAGCGCCACGAAAGGGTTCCACGCGTCGACGGCGCCCCACTGGTCGACGAACTCCGATTCGGAGGGCAGGGACGGCGGCCGATGGCCCGACGCGAGCAGGCACGGCACGAGCACCTCGCGGCTGTACTGCCACGCCCAGGGGCCTTCGATGTCGGCGACCTCGTCGGCGTACCAGCCTCGGGAGGGGTACCGGGACTGGCAGACGAGAACAGCGACATCGGCGAGGAAGAGCTCGCGCGGACCCTCGGCGCTGACCCCACTGAAGTCGACCCTCTCGCCGTCGTCGGCGGGGCGAGCGCCGACGACGCCCTCATCCTCGAGGCAGTCCGACATGATCTGCGCCCACTCGCTCGCACCCACCCATCGCTCGACCGAGGTCTGGGGCAGCGCGACGGGGCCCCACCGGTCGCGCAGGTATCTGGTCGCCCGATCGAGGTCGACCTCGAACGCTGCCGCGGCAGCGCGATCGCGGTCGCGCATCGTCTCGGCGAGCGAGTCTTCGGCCTCCCCCGCGGGCGCAGCGCAGCCGGCAACGAGGGCGACGAGAAGCAGGGATGCCGCGGCGGCGGCCGCACGTGCGCGCGCGCCGCCTCCGCCGCGCTCGGACGCCGCACCGCGAAGCATGACGTCAGGCTCGCACGATTGGCGCCGAATCTGCTGACAACCGTCGCGCCCGACGATCGACACGCTGCCCGCGCAGGGCGCGCTCAGCGACGGCGCTTCTGCACCCACTCGATCGCGTAGCTGAGCACGATCGCGAGACCGCCGATGACGAGCAGGATGCGGAAGAAGCCGCGAAAAGGGCCCAACCAGTTGGCGAACGCCAGCACGACGGTCACGAGCAGGACCATGACGATCACGATGCGCACGGCGCTCAGCCGTCGCAACGGGGATCGTGATCGTTCGCGGGCCATCCGCCCATCGTGGCAGACCTGAATATCGACCCATCGCCGGGAACGACGAAGGCCGCCTACCGATTGCTCGGTGGCGGCCTTCGCGCAAGAAGTTCGCGGTGTCAGTCGACGACGCGCTGACGCACAGGTGTCAGCGGCGCAGACCCGTTATCGACGGAGGCCGAGTCGCTCGATCAACGAGCGGTAGCGCTCGATGTCGATGTCCTGCAGGTAGCCCAGCAGGCGGCGGCGCTGGCCAACGAGCAGCAGCAGGCCACGACGTGAGTGGTGGTCGTGCTTGTGCTCCTTGAGGTGCTCCGTGAGGTCCTTGATGCGACGCGTGAGCATCGCCACCTGGACCTCGGGGGACCCAGTGTCACCGGGGTGGGTTGCGTACTCGTCGATGATCGCCTTCTTGACGTCTGCTTCGAGTGCCATAGATGGGATCCCCTTCCTGCTCGTTGCGCGGCGCCCTGGGCGGGATGCCCGAGCTCTCTTTGTCCGCGGCCGTTGGACGGCAACCTTCAGATACTACCAGCCGTCTTGGCTCACACCCTCGACAACCTCTTGAGCAGCTGCGAGTAGCGGAGTATGAAGAAGTCTGGGCCCTTGGCATCGCCGTAGAAGACTTCAGCGTCGACTCCATGCTCAGGGTCGAGCTGCAGTTCACGACGCATCTTCTTCAGAACGGACTTGGGGACTTCACGCCCGTCTCCCGTGTTCCGATATCGAAACTCTAGAGTTTTGCGGGGCTTGAACAAGCCGCGAACTGGACGCACCTCGCGCGTAATGACTTGCCACTCGCCTTGCCCGGACTCAATCACGCAGTTCTGTGCTCGGAGAATTCGGCAGAGTTGCCGCCATGTGACTGCCCGGTCCTCACGTCGGATCACGTGTGAACGACGTCCAATCCAACTAGCGATCGCCGCCACCTCTCGATCAGCAATCTCGTCGTACTTGAAGCCCGACTGCAAGAGGTCGTGCGCGGCAACTCGAATCATGAACTTGAAGAGTTCGTCTTCAGTGGAATCCAAAACCAACCCATGGCGATCCAGGAAAACCATCATGGATACAAGCGCTGTTCGCTTGTTGCCGTTGTGGAAGGGGTGGTTATGGACTACGGAGTGAAGTAGGGCCGCGCCGGCCGACTCGGCCGTCGGGTACTTGAGCTCTTCGCCGTAGCTGGTCGCGGGCCGGCCTGCCGCGCTTTCCAGAAGCGCACGGCTCTTCACGCCAGGAGGCGATATCGGGTCGGTTGACCCGTCGAAGTCTCGGGTTAGTTCTTGGTGCACAGTCAGCAACTCATCGGCAGTCAAGTGATGAAGCTCACGAACCGCACCTGGCGGCGACCACGTGAACGATGGTGCCGGTTGCAGAACTGGCACGTCAGACTTGCCGATTGCGTCGGACCCAGAAGTCTCGAGCAGCGGGCGCAAGCGCCTTATGGCGCCTTTGGGAAGTGTGCTCGCTTCGGGATGGAGTCGAAAACCCAGTTCCATCAGCTTCTCGGTGAGTTGCGACCTTGAGAGACTCAAGGCCTCCAGCCAATAGCCAACCCTCTTCTGACGCGACCCTGCGATCCCAACGGCTTTTTCCGCTAGCAGGCGATCTTCCGACCTAATGCGCGAGTTTCCTTGCATCGGGTACTCAACGCCCTCGCCCCATAGGGCGACAAGCACTTGCTCGACATCCAGCTCGGACTCTGAGGCGAGCCCGAGCACGGTCCAGTGACGCCTACGGGGCATCAGGCTACCTCGGCTGTCTGGCGCAGTCGCTTGAGCACGACGATCAGGTCGGCGACCTGCGCCTCGGTGAACAGTGCCTGCGGGCCCGTCGGCGCGAGGCCGATGAAGGGGTCCTCGAAGAGCAGACCGGGGTCGACGACGCCGCGCATCGTGAGTTGAGCGACGAGCAGGTCGAGGAACGCCAGCTGGTTGGCTGTGAACGTGTGGTCGGCGATGAACGTGGCGAGAGCATCCTGAGCGGCGGCGCGATCAAGACCGAGCAGAGCCCGCACGAAGACACCCAGGCCCTCACCCTGCGTCGTGGCAAAAGCCAACTCCTGCGCGGTGAATTCTCCACTCTTGAGCATGATCTCTTCGAGCGCTTGCAGATCGAGAGCGGTCAGCTGCTTGCCGTGGCGCACCTTGAACAGCACGGCGTCGTCGAGGTGGGCCGAGAGGAACGCGAGCGCCTTGGCGCGGAAGCGATCGCGGTCGACACCAGGGGAACCTGGTACCACATCGACGTCGGCGACGGGCCCGATCGTGTCTTCGAAGTCGGTGTAGATGAGGGGTCGCTCGCGGGCGTCGATCAAGCGCACCAGTTCGCGCAAGCGCACGCGCATCTGCTCAAGCATGGCCACTGTGACGTCGACCCACCACTCGGTTGAGGCAACCCGGTCGATGAACTCCAACTGCGAAGCGATGACGGGAATGGTCTTCTGGTGCGCCAGCGCGTCAGCGATTCCGCGCACAGAGTTGCCCACCGAGGTCAGAGCTGCCATGTCTTCTTGAAGTACAGCCAGCTGAGCGCGCAGCGCCAGAAGATCGAAGCGCTTGGCAGCCTCGTCCGTGTCTTCAGCGTCGGTTGCCGACGGAAGTGACCCGAGGGTCGCCACGTCGGCGTAGTCACCATCGTCGAGATTCAACCAGGCTTGACCCTCTGCGAACCGCTCCACGAGTCGACGATGAGGCCGGACGAGCACGTTGTCGAGCGTCATGCCAGAGGCCCGCCCCTGAAGGCGGGCAACCAGGAGTTCGCGCATCCCGGCAAGGTCAGGGTCGTCGTGCGCTCCCGGACCCGATAGTCCATCCACGGCGCGCACGAGTTCGACGCGGGCCCTGACCAGCCGTTCGGTGAGGCTCGCGGCGCGGGTTGAACGGTCTGGCGGCAGGTTCTGATTGAAGTACTCGATGTTCTGGCAGACGTCGAAGATCACAAAGTCTTTCTTGTCATCGCCGGGGCCGAAGAGGTCGGGGCGCAACCTGGTGCCGCGGCCGATCATCTGCCAGTACTTGGTCTTGGAGTGCACTTCCTTGAAGAACACGAGATTGACGACGTCGGGCACGTCGATTCCGGTGTCGAGCATGTCGACCGACACCGCGATCTGGGGGAACCGCGCAGAGGTTGAGAAGTCGTCGATGAGGCTCTGAACGTACTTCGTCTCGTGGGTGATGAGCCTCGCTAACTTTCCCGCATAGTGCGGGTACTGCGCGTCGAAGCGTTCGATGATGAACTGCGCGTGCAGCTGGCTCTTCGCGAAGACAATCGTCTTGCCGAGCAGATCACCGCCGTTGACGCGGCGGCCCTCGGTCATGAGCACCCTGAGCACCTTGTCGACTGTGTCGGCGTTGAACAGCCACTTGTTCACCGCGGAGGCGTCGACTTCGTCGGGCACGTCGCCGTCCGCCCAGTCGAGCAGATCCCACTGCTCCTTCTCGTCCTCCGACAGGTCGTCATATCGAATGCCCTGCCTGACGAACGATGTCGCCACGGCTTTCCCGACCGGGGGCACGAGGTAGCCGTCGTCGATCGCGTCCGAGAGATCGTAGGAATCGGTCGGCACACAGTCTTCGAGACCGAGGAGGCTGTACGTGTTGTGGTCGACCTCGTCCTTCGGCGTGGCCGTGAGACCGACGATGTGCGCATCGAAGTACTCGAAGATGGCCCCGTACTTCTGATACACCGACCGGTGAGCCTCGTCGATGACGATCAGGTCGAAGTGGTTCGGCCCGAACCTGCGTAGCTCGCCGTCAACCTCGTTGATGAGGCCCATCATCGTCGGGTAGGTCGACACCTTGACGCGGCCATCGACGCTCTGACCTGCAGAGAGCTTGACGGGGCTTGCCTCGGGAAGATGCGCTTTGAAAGCCGAGACAGCCTGGTTGACCAGGGCGACGCGGTCGGCGAGAAACAGCACACGCTTGACCCAGCCGGCGCGCATCAGCAAGTCGCTCAGCGCAATGACGGTGCGGGTCTTGCCCGAGCCGGTGGCCATGACGAGCAGGGCACGTCGCTGTTGCTGCTCGAACACTTCGGCGACCCGTCGGATCGCGCGCTGCTGGTAGGCGCGTTCGACAATCCCGTCATTGATCGGGATGCCCGCCAAGGGCTGTCTCGACGTGCGGCGCTGCACCGCGAGCGCCAGTTCGTCTTGCGTCGCGAACCCCTGAATGGCGCGCGGCGGGTACAGCACGTCGTCCCAGAGCCAATGCTCGTAGCCGTTGGTGTAGTAGATGATCGGCCTTTGGCCGAACTGGCGCTCCAGAGCATCAGCGTAGAGCTTCGCCTGCTGCTGGCCGGCCTGAGGATTCGCGCGCGTGCGCTTGGCTTCCACCACCGCGAGCGGGGTGCCATCAGCACCCCACAGCACGTAGTCGACGTAGCCTGTGCCGCCTGGTGAGTCGTTGGGCATGCCCGTGACTTCGAACTCACGGTCGCGGGGCTGGTCGAGCGCCCAGCCCGCTTCGGTGAGCAGAAGGTCAATGAAGGTATCCCGGGTTGCCTTCTCGTCGTAGTCGTGAGTGTCGACGAGAGCGGCTGCCGCCTCCTTGCTCGCCGCGATCTCGGCGCGCAAGGCTTCCAGTTCTGCGGCCATCGCGGCCGTATCGTCGCGAGCAGAGGCGAGTTGGGCATCCCGCGCGGCGAGCTCTTCGGTCAGAGCGGCCAGTTGTGCGCGCGTCTTGGCCACGGCTCCCGGCTGGGGGCGCGGGATGCGCATCTCGTCGAAGACGCGACTGGGCTCGGGTCGAACGTCAGTCGATGGCGCGTACTGCGTTGCGAGCCAGAACATCACGTGAAAGAGCTCGCGCACCACGGGCACGCTCTGGGCGTCGGTGTACGCGCCGCTACGGTGCACGGCCTCGTTGCCGCGCTTGCGGAGGATCTGCATCTTGGCGCGCACGGCGGGGGGCACCAGACGCGCGAACGTGGGCTCGTGCAGTCGTGCGCTGAGGTCGCGCTGGTACGGCTCACGCAGGGTCGTGTCGAAGCGGTACATCCACTCGACGGCCAACTCGAGTGCTCGACGCGCATAGATCGACGATGTGCGCGGGTCACCGATGGCGTACCCCTCAGCGCGGCGCACATCACCCAGAATCGCGGCGAAGCGATCCTGCAGAAAGTCGAAGTTGCTCACCCGGTCGTGCCCTTCGTGTGTTTCGGCAACCCTACTGGCGAGAGATGACGGCAGGTCGGTTATCGACCGGCGGGTGGCCTATGGGAAGTGCAATGTCAGTGGTCGCTGATGGCCTGATCTACTGACCGCTTTTCAGGTCGGTCGCGAACCGTCGTCGACGGGGCGCGTTCACACCCCTCCGCTGAGCCGGAGCACCCCTGAGGGAGAACATCATGAGCGACACCCCCACCACACCCGCACCGCCCCCTGCCGAGGAGCCTTCGGCAGGCCCGGGCGCGAGTGAGCAGGCCGCACCCCCTGCCGCCGCACCCGCCTCGACGGCGAGCGTCAAGCCCCGCTCACTACTCGCCCTGTGGGCAATGATCGCGGGCATCGTCGCGATCGTGAGCGCGGTCATTCCGGGCCTCAGCTTCGTGGCCTGGATACCGGCGATCGCCGCCATCGCGCTGGGCATCATCGCCCTCATCAAGAAGACACCGCGTCGGGGCCAGGCCCTGACAGGCGTCATCCTTGGCCCGATCGCCTGGCTGGTCGCCATCGTCGTCAGCATCGGCCTGATCTCAGGGGCGGGAAGCCGTGTCGCCGACACAGGCGCCGACAGCCCGGCAGCCGTCGAGGAGGAGCCGGTGGTGGAGGAGGAGGTGCCCGAGCCGGAACCCGAGCCCGAGCCGGCAGCACCCGCCGCGGATGTCGTCTACGAGGGAACGGGTGACACGATCCTGCAGATCGAGTTACCCGCTGGCCCCGACTCGATCGGTATCGCGACGATCACCCACAACGGCAGCAGCAACTTCGCCATCTGGTCGCTGAACGAAGGCCTGGAGCAGAGCGATCTGCTCGTGAACGAGATCGGCACCTACAGCGGCACGGTGCCCTTCAACGTGTCGACGTCGGAACGCATTGTTGCGCTGGAGATCAGCGCCGATGGCGCGTGGACGGTCACGTTGCGGGACGCGCTGACCGTGCGCGAGGCGCCTCAGGGCGTGAGCACGACCGGCACAGGCGATGACGTGCTGCTCTACTTCGGCGACGCCACGATCGCCGACATCGCCCATTCCGGTGAGAGCAACTTCGCGATCTGGTCGTACGGTAATCGCAGCGACCTGATCGTCAACGAGATTGGCACCTACACCGGGCAGGTTCGCTGGCAGGCCGGCAGCGCGCTGATTCAGATTTCAGCCGACGGCGAGTGGTCGATCGACCTGCAGTAATTCGGCGTCGGAGTGCGGGCGGGCTCAACCCCGCCTGCACTCGCGCGATGCTCGAGCGACTAGAGCACCGAGGCGATGTCGGTCTTGGCGAAGTCGTCCCCAACGTACAGCAACGGTTCGCCTGCGAGCTTCGCAGTGGCATAGGCCATGCAGTCGCCATAGTTGAGTTTGGCCGGGTGCCGGCCACGGCCGTACCTCTCGAACGCTCGGGCAGCGCCGGCCGCATGTTCGGCCGTGAAGGGGACCACGTCGATACCGAGTTGGCGAGGAAGGCCATCAACTTCGCCCGAGGTTGCCGACAACCCCCGAGAGATGCAGACCATAGACACCTCAACCCAGTTGCCCGCTGAAATTCGAGGGTTCGCCGCCTTGCGCACAACCTGCAGTAACTGGTTGGCCCTGGGCTCTCGAGTCAGAATCGCGATCACTACCGAACTGTCGACGATCAACGTTCGAACATCTCGTTCATGCCGGTGATCTCTTCGATCTCTTCCTTCGTCGGCATGCCCAGGTGCGCGGTGCGGGGCCAGATGTGCTCCTCGAGCCACGCGGTTGTCTCGGCTACGCGAGCTTGCAGGTCGTCGTCACGTTGTGACTCGAGTTCGGCGAGCTTCTGGCGTGCCAGGTCACGCACCGCGCCTGTCTTCGTGGTGCCGAGCTGGCGCGCCACTTCAGCAACGAGTGCGACAGTCTCGTCGTCCTTGATGTTCAACCCCATGATCATGATTCTACCCTTCGCACTCGACGGGTAGAAGCTATCTCATTCCGCTCTGCCGCTCACCGCCATCTGCGAATCTGTGGAGCCCGCATCATGATTGAGCCCGTCGGCAACGGTCGTCGAGCTCGAGAAGTATTCTTTGCTCCGCAGAATTGGCCTCGCCGTCCACTGTGGCAACCCGGCTCGCAGCATCCACAACGTCTGAAAGGTCGCCCGATTCGGCATCAACGCGTCGCCACACCTCGGCAGGGTCGACGTCGATTAACTGCGCAAGTTGCTCGTCCACGACGTCGTGCTGGTCTCTGACCAGTCTCATGAGGTTGCGCATCAAGACCGCTTCGTCGTCTGAGATCTTTTCGTCGGCCGTGACGACGAGCCATGCGACCCACATCAGGAGCTGAGGGTGCTTGCTCTGTTCGCACAACCGTTCGGCAATCTCGATGACCCGAGCCTCGTTGCGAAAGACGCCACGCGCATGCCGCCCCGCAATCAAGGTCGTGTAGAAGTTGATGCCGACCGCTAGGGGTATCCCGACCAACGGGATCGCCACCTTGATGACTGTGCGCTGCAAGAGGAACTTGCCGACATACGGCAGGCCCCTGGCTGCAGCCAGAATCGGGCCCGAGTAGAACCGCTTGATCACAATGCGCAATGCTGCGGGTACGACCTTCAGCAGCCCCTCACCCACGACCTCCCCACCCTTGATGGTGAATGCGACGCGAATGAGCTTCCACAGGTCATCAGGGTCATTGACGTCGATGCGTAGTCGGTAGAGCACGGAGATGTCATAGGCGAGACGGAGTTGCAGTTGCGTGAGAAACGCGAGATCAGCTGTCAACGTCACGAGGGCAGCGGGAATCGTTATTCCACTTGCACCACCCGCGGTTCCGATGGTCGCAGCGAGAGCACCTGTATAGGCACTGGCTGTCAGTCCGCCCGATAGTGCCGCGTACCGTGTCGCCATTTTGATGCGTTGGTCGACAATTGCGTCGGCTGGCACTCCTTGGTACTTTTCTTGAAAGTACTGCCAGGTCGCCTTCTGCGTGTAAGTCACGAGACCTCGAGCGATGAGCTTCGAGAACCAATTGCCGCTTTTGAGGTCATCGGGGCTCAGACTCTTCACAAAGTCGCGCAGCTCGGAACGCTCTTGTTCGAACTCTCGCTTCTCCGCTTCGGTGAGGTCATCTACGCCGACATCCGGAACCGGAACTGGGTCGATTGGGTCGTCGCGCATGCAGATACCTCCAGAGGTGGGCGATAGTTCTTCAGGTTGTCACACGCGGCCGACATTGCGCGCCGGACGTCCGGTCCCGTGAATCCCGAAGTGGATTCGGGGGGTCAGTCGAAGAAGTCTTCGTCGACCTCGACCACGTCGTAGGTCTTCTTCACCTGCACGCCCACGCGGTACTGAATCATGAGCTCGGCAAGTCGCGGGCCGTCGATGAGCACGACCCGCTGTTGAATGCTCTCTGTGTAGTCGCGCGCTCCCTGGCTGAAGCGGCTGGTGGTCACGAAAACGCCCTGAGTGGCGCCGCGGCCCACCAACGCGCCGACGAAGCCCTGCAATTCGGGGCGCTGCACCACGTTGTCGGGCGCGTATCGCTTGGCCTGCACATAGATCTGACTGAGACCTAGGGCGTCCTCGTCGATCACTCCATCCACTCCCCCGTCACCCGAGCCACCGAGGCGACGACCGCGCTGCTCGGCGCCGCCGTACCCCATGGCGTTGAGCAGGCGAACAACCACGTGTTCGAGGAAGTCGGGGGGCAGATCTTGCAGGCGCCGAATGAGATCAGCTGCGGCATCCGCTTCGAACCTCTGGATGCCCTCCTCGATGAGTTCGGTCGGGTCATCACTCTCCTCAGCATCAGCCGCTGAGGTTTTGGCGTTCGGCGCGTTACGTCCCTTGGTCGGCACGTACTCGTTGAACGCGGGGATCTGCTGCAGCGCCGCCACCGAGAGAGGCCCCGGATGCTCCGCCAGCAGTTGCCGGCCCGTGTCGGTGATCTGGAACACGGCGCGGGAGGGCTTCGCAATCGCCTTCGCCCGAACCAGGTACGACATCGCCCAGCCAATGCGGTTGAGCACGCGGTGCTGACCAGAGGGCAGCACTTCAGCCTGCTGTGCCTCGGTGATGCCCACCTTCCGCACAACCTCCTTCTCGAGCGGGTGCTTCGTCCACACCGCACCGTCACTCAGCACTTCGAGCAGCGGCCGCATGAAGCGATGCCACGTCGGAAGCGTGGAGGCGCCATCAGTGAGTTCTTCGTTGTTCACAGTTCTCCTCTGAATGCGCGGGCTCGAAGACTGACCGCTAAGTCCCCGAGAGTGGCCAAGTGTTGGTGAGATTCGTCGGCCGAAGCACGAAGGGCGTCGATCACTCGGACGAATGCTCTTTGTCGATCGGTATCCGCCTCAATGACGGGAAAGGCCCTCAACTGGGTCTGGTTGATCGTTGCAATACCCGTCGTCTGCTTTGCACGGCTCATGAAGTACCTCTTCCCGTAGTCACTTGCCAGCAGCCAGTTCAAGTAGTCCGGAAGGTAGTTCTCGTTTGTGACCCGCACCCGAAAGATGTGGTTCTGGTGGATGGCCCCCTCGATCTCGCCGCGCCAGACGGTTCCACGGCCGAGCTTGTCCGGGTCGCCCCCTTCAGTGAGAAGAAGATCCCCGGGGGCGAGTCGAAATCGTTCGCGCTCAACCTCGGTAGCGTCAATGTGCTTCACGACGGATAGGTCTAGGCGACGGTCCTGCACATTGGAGACGGCCAGATACGGCGTGGCAACCGTCGGGTCCGTTGTCTTGCGGCCCTTCGTTATCCCTGAGCTGCACAGAGCAATCTTGCCGAGCGGGATAGTCCCGATACTTCCTTCCGCAGAGATCTCGTCACTAAAAAAGCTGGTGAACAGGCGTGACTCCAATTCGCGCGTCAGGGTTCTTGACCGCTCGCGCAGCCGTCTGAGGTCCTCAGCCCGATCGAGAATGGAGGCGATTCGGCGTTGCTCGGGGAGGGGCGGGAGTGGGATGCGGGATGCCTTGACGATCCGATCACTCACTGCGGGGTAGCTTGCCCCCGTCGCTTGGCGCACCATATCGGAGACGAAATGCTCCGCACGAACCCAGTGAAACAAGTAGCGATCGTCCAGCAGTTCAGGATTGGCACGCAAGACCGTGAAACCTGTAGACGCGACGGCACCATCCAGTTCGGCTGGCACCTGTGCCACGCCGTTCAGATTCGGGCGAACTGTCGACACCAGAACGTCACTCGCTCTGACACGTTGACGTGCACGACTCGGGGCATCGTCAGCAACTACTGTTCGGGGCTCGATGATCGCCTTTGACTTTGCATCGATGGCGCTGAGATCGATGTACTGAAGTGGACCCTCTTCCAAACTAGGCGCCTTTGACTGCACTGCAAGACAAAGTTCACCGAGGGCAGTTGCCATCAACGTCGGAGACTCTCGGCGAGGGCGGCGGTCGCCGCCGCGATCTTGGCCTCGAGGGCCTGCAGATCGGCGATGATCTCGAGGGGGTCGCGGTGCTCGACCTCGTCGTGCTCGACCTCCTTGTAGCGGTTGAGGCTGAGGTCGTATCCGGCGTCGACGATCTCTTGGTGGGGCACCAGAAAGCTCTGTGCGGTGCGGGGGCGATCCGCCTCGGGCGAGTCAGCATCCGTGAGCGTCTGCCAGCGTGCGAGCACGTCGGGCAGGTCGCTCGACGCGAGCGGCGTGCGCTTGTCGTCGAGACTGAAACCGTCGCTCTGCACGTCGTAGAACCACACGTAGTCGGTCCCGCCCGAGCTGGTCTTGGTGAAGAACAGGATGGCGGTCGAGACTCCGGCATAGGGCTTGAAGACGCCGCTCGGCAGCTTCACCACGGCGTCGAGCTTGTGGTCGTCGACGAGCATGCGGCGCAGATCTTTGTGGGCCTTCGACGAGCCGAAGAGCACACCGTCGGGCACGATCACCGCAGCGCGGCCGCCGTTCTTCATGGTGCGCAGCATGAGTGCCAGGAACAGCAGCTCGGTCTTCTTCGTCTTCACCACGCGCGTCAGGTCGTTGGCGATCGACTCGGCGTCGACAGAGCCCGCGAACGGCGGGTTGGCGAGCACGAGCGAGAACTCGCCGTCGTCGGCTGCAACCCCCTCCGCCAGCGCGTCTCGGCGCTGCACGACAGCCGAATCGACCCCGTGCAGCAGCAGGTTCATGCTGCCGATGCGGCTCATGGTGGCGTCGGAATCGAAGCCACTGAAAGCGTGACGATTGAAGTGATCGCGAGTGGCGGCATCCGCCCAGATCTCGGGGTGATGCTCGCGCAGATACTCGCTCGCCACCGTCAAGAAACCGGCAGTACCAGCGGCGGGGTCGACGATGCGGTCCCCCGGCTTCGGCGCCGTCATGTCGACCATGAGGCGGATGATGTGGCGCGGGGTGCGGAACTGCCCGTTCGTGCCCGAGGTAGCGAGCTTGCTCAGCATGTACTCGTAGATGTCGCCCTTGGCATCTCGGTCATCCATGGGGATCGCCTCCAAGAGGTCGACCACCTTCGCCAGCAGGGCGGGCGTCGGAATCGTGAATCGGGCGTCTTTCATGTTGGTGGCGAAGCTCGACCCCTGCTCCCCCATCGAGCGCAGCATCGGGAACACGTGACCGTCGACGACCTCGAACATGGCGGCCGGGTCGAGGTTCTTGAAGCGCGACCAGCGCAGGTCGCTCATCGACCGGGGCGTGCGCCCCGGGGGCTCGCTCGTGCCGTCACCAAAGACAGGCTTGGAGATCGGCTCGTCGGTGTACTTGGCTCGGCTCTCTGCGAGTAGCTGAAGCTCATCGAGGCGGCGGATGAACAGCAGGTAGGTGATCTGCTCGATCACCTCGACCGGGTTTGCGATGCCCCCCGACCAGAAGGCGTTCCAGACCGCGTCGACCTGTGACTTCAGTGCTCCGGTCACCATGCGGGTACGGCCTCCTCGACGGTCATGCTGGCCGCGAGAGCGGCTCGCGTTCGAGTCTGCCAGAGACGAGCGACCACGCCCCTCAGAGCAGCGCGCCGAGCACCGCGGTCACGGCGGGGCCGATCACCGTGAGCGCCAGGGCGAGGCCCACGACCACGGCACCGGCGAGCCAGAGTCTGTTGCGCACTATCGCCCGAGAGACAGCACGATCGATCAGCGTGAAGCGTTGCGCCACCTCAGCGTCAGACATGCCCTCGGGCAACAGGCTGCCCCACGTGGATAAACGTGCGGCGGCCTCGCTGAGCGTGACCACCTGCTCACGACTCAGCGAGCGGGGCCCACGCCTGAGCCACCGAGGCAGGCGTGCAGGCGACATCACTGCAACCACAGGTGCCTTCTTGCCGTAGTTCACCTCGGCAGCATCCACGATGACAACCGTGGGGGTCACCTGGAGGGGGGCGCCCACGACGGCGGCAAGCTTCTTGGCAACGCGCTCTGCCTCGTATTGCGCATTGCGCACGTACTGAGTGGGCTGGCCGCTAACCCTGATCGAGCCGCCGCCAGCGAAAATCTTCGCGCCGATGTGGCGCTTGGCGTTGATCGTGTAGACGCCCGACGGCCCGATCACAAGATGGTCAATGTCTGAGCCGCGGTTGCCGATCGGGATGCCGTGGATCGCGACCCATTCGTGCCCCATCGCGGCGAGGCGTCGAGCGACAGCCCGCTCGCCCAGAGCACCTCGGTACCAGGCCCGAGCGTCGTGTCGCAGAGGGTGAAGGCCGAACAGTCGCGCGATCGGCGACTGAGGTTCATCCTGGTCGAACTGCGCCACACACTCGCGCATGATGCCGACGGCGGGCGGGCGAGTGCGGAGGTCGAGAGAGTCTGTCACGAGGTTCAGACTAGTCGAGCGTGACTCATGTCGCCGTAGCCGGCGCCGCGGGACTTTCGTCCTGACTTCCGCCGAACTCCTCGCGCGCGCTGCGCGCAACCAACAGACTGAACCCATGCTGCTGCCCGCGATCATCCTCATCACCCTCGCCCTCGTCTTCTACACGATCGGGGTGTGGGCAGAACGTGCGCAGAAGGTGCTGAAGGGCTGGCACGCCGTGTTCTTCGGGCTCGGCCTCGCCGCCGACGCGAGCGGCACCTACCTCATGAGCCTCATCGCGAACGCGTCGCGGGCGGCCGGGGTCGAGCAGAGCATCCTCACCCAGATCATGGCGGTGACGGGCGTGATCGCCCTCGTTCTCATGGCCGTCCACCTGCTGTGGGCCGTCGTCGTTCTGGTGCGCGACCGCGAGGCCGAGAAGCACCGCTTCCACCGGTTCTCCGTCGTCGTGTGGGCGATCTGGCTCGTGCCCTACCTGACGGGCGCGATCGGCTCGAGCCTCGGCTGAGTAGGGATTCCATGACGACTGCACCCCTCACCTACCGCGTGAGCGCCCGTGCCGACGCCGCATCGGCCAGCGTGCACGCCGCCGATGACGAACTGCTTCTCGAGACCCGATGGCAACCCGCGGAGCCGAGCGGTCACCCGGGGCCCGCCGAGCTGCTCGCGAGCGCCTTCGCGGCGTGCCTGCTCAAGAACGTCGCCCGCTCGAGCGCGCTGCTGCCCTTCTCCTACGAGAGCGTGGAGGTCACGGTCGTGCTGCATCGGCAGGATGCTCCGCCCCGGTTCACCGCCCTCGAGTACGCCCTGCACCTGGTCACGAGCGAGCCCGCGCACCGCGTCGAGCTGCTGCACCGCAACCTGCAGAAGTTCGGAACGGTGTACAACACCCTCGCCGCCGTGTGCGAGGTCACCGGAACCGTGACGAGCAGCCCGCCCGCATAGTGCGCCGGTAGCCTGGGCCGCGTGACTGCGCCCCTGCCGAGTGTGCTGTGACGGCCGCCCTGCCGCTCGTCGTCGACGTGCTGCTCATCCTCGCCCTCGTAGCGGCCGTCGTGCGGGGTGCGCGTGCCGGCTTCGTCTTCACGCTCGGCTCGACGATCGGCGCGATCGTGGGCGCCGTCGCGGCCGTCGTGCTCGTGCCCGTGCTCGCAGCCTGGGTGCCCGACCCGCAGTGGCGCATCGCCGCCGTCTTCGCCGCCATCGCGCTCCTCGTGATCGGAGGCCTGAGCCTCGGCGAGGGGATCGGCCACCACTGGAGACGGCGCGTGCGCAAGCGGCTACGGGTACTCGACCGCGTCGTCGGCGCGGTCGCGGGCGGTGCGGTCGGCGTGCTCGTCGTGAGTCTGCTCGGCTCGACCGTCACCGCACTCGGCATTCCCCTCGTCTCGCCCGCCGTCGCGAGCTCGACCGTGCTCAGCACGATCGAGCGGTACACGCCCGACCCGCTGGCGCGAGCGCTCGGGCAGGTGCGCGGGCTCGTCGTGAGCGAGGGCATCCCCCGCATCGCCGACGCCCTCGGCGCACTCGACTCCGGCCCGCCGCCGACCATCGACGGCGGGAGCCCGGCCCTCACGGAGGCCGCGCAGTCCGTCGGACGGGTGACCGGCGCCGCCTACGCGTGCGGGCAGACGCAGTCGGGCAGCGCCTTCGTGATCGCCGACGACCGACTGCTCACCAACGCCCACGTCGTCGCGGGCGTCACCGAGCCGACGGTCGAGCTGCCGGGCGTCGGGGGCGTCGCAGGGCGCATCGTGTACTTCGACGCCCAGCAGGACGTGGCCGTGATCGCCATCGACGGGCTCAGCACGGCGCCCCTCGCACTCGGGGAGACGCTGCCGGACGGCACGGTCGCCGTGCAGGGCTACCCCTTCGGCGGCCCCTTCGCCTCGACGGGGGCTGAGATCGTCGACGTGAGCACGATCGAGGCATCCAGCATCGACGGCGGCTCCCGCGCGCCACGCGAGTCGTACACGCTCGCCGCCGACGTCAACCCGGGCAACTCGGGCGGGCCCGTGCTCGACCTCGACGGCCGCGTCATCGGCATGGTCTACGCGCGCTCCGCCACGCGCGACGACATCGGCTACGCGCACACCATGTCGGAGCTCGACGACGTCATCGACGCGGCGCCGCAGCTGACCGATGCGGTCGGCTCCGGGCGCTGCACGACCCGGTAGGCAGGCCGCGGCGGCGCACCGCGCTCAGGGAACGAGGACGATCTTGCCGCGCAGGTGCCCCGACTCGAGCCGCGTGAAGGCCTCGCGCACCTCGACGAGCGGGTAGCGTGCCGCGATCGGCACCTCCACCTCCCCCGAGCCGACGAGCGCGACGAGCGCCCGCAGGGTCGGAGCGTGCACGGCCCCGCGACCAACGCGGCGCACGCCGAAGGGCTCGGGGTCGGTCGCGATGGTGTTGATGCGCTCGGGCGGCACCCCGAGCTCGAGCGCCGCGCGGATCGTCTCGGGGCCGTGCTGGTCGAACACGGCCGTGATGCCGTCGGCAGCAGCATCCCGCAGCCTCTCGGTCAGCCCCTCGCCGTACAAGACCGGCACGACGCCGCGCTCGGCGAGCCACGCGTGATTGCTCTCGCTCGCCGTACCGATGACGCGCAGGCCCCGGGCGACCGCGAGCTGGCACAGGATGCCGCCCACTCCCCCCGCCGCCGCCGAAACCACGATCGTGTCGCCCTCGGCGAGGGACTGCGACTCGAGCGCGTCCCACGCCGTCTGGCCGGCGAGCGCGAGACCGCCCGCGACCTCGAGGTGCACGTCGTCGGGCACCGGGGCGATCGCCTCGGCCGGTGCCAGCACCAGGTCGCACGCCGCCCCGCTCGGAATCGAGCCGAAGACACGATCTCCCACGGCGATGTCGCTCACGTCGCCCCCCACCGACTCCACGACTCCGGAGAACTCGCGACCGACGGTCGCCGGCAACGACACTGTGAAGTGCGACGTGCCCCGCCGGATCTTGTAGTCGACCGGGTTGAGACCTGCGGCCGCGAGACGGATGCGCACCTCGCCCTCCTCGGGAGCGGCAACGGTGATCGTCTCGATGTCGATCACCTCGGGGCCGCCGATCGAGTGGTAGCGAGCGGCCCTGGCGGGCACAGCCTCGGCAGGGGACGAGTCGGCAGTCGGAGCGTCAGCGCGAGAACTCATGCTCTCCACTCTAGGCACGCCCCGTGGGCGACATCGGGACCTTCGCCCCTACCCCTGCGGCGCCCGCCGGTCTGAGATAGGGGAATCGGCACACGCGACGACGGGAGGGCGATCATGGTCATGGGATTCGGAGAGATCACCGAGCTCGATACCGAGGACTGCTGGCGAATCCTGAGCGCGACCGAGCTCGGGCGCATCGCCGCGAGCGCGGGCGACTCGATCGACATCTTCCCCGTCAACTTCGCGGTCGACGATCACGCCATCGTGTTCCGCACCGCTCCCGGCACGAAGCTGCTCGAGCTCGCGATCAACGACCGGGTCGCGTTCGAGGTCGACGGGCACGACGAGGCGACGGCATGGAGCGTCGTCGTCAAGGGCCGTGCCGAGCGCGTCGAGCGGCAGAGCGACATGGATGCCGCCGAGGAGCTCGGGCTCAGGCCGTGGATTCCCACGCTCAAGTACCGCTGGGTACGCATCGAGCCCACCGAGGTGACGGGCCGCCGGTTCGCACGCGGGCCGGAGCCCGAGCGGTTCTGACGACCGTCAGGCGCCGAGCGGGCCGCGCACGATCGAGTCGCCCGAGTGCGTCGGGTCGCCGTCGAGCGGCTCCTGGCTCACGTCGACGATCGAGAAGCGCTCGAGGTCGACCGAGTCGGGCACGACGAACTCGCCCTCAGTGCCCTCCAGTAGTCCGAGGCTGATGAGCCCGTCGACCGCTTCCGTGAGCAACCAGACCTCGCGCACCCCGTCTCCCGTCGCGCTCGCCTCGAGCGAGACGCGCAGAACGCGCTCCCCCGTCGAGGTCTGCGCGAGTTCGGCGGACCCGGTCGAGTCGGTCCACTGAGGCAGCGCCTCCAGGTCTGCGCTCGCGAGAATCTGCTCGCCGAGGCGCGGCGATGCGGCGTTCCAGGTGAGCGCGGCGCCGACGATGAGCGCGGCGGCCGCGGCGACGCCGATGAGCGGGGCGACGACGCGGCGTGCGCGCCCCGAACGGCGCGCGCGCGCATCGGCGAGCGATAGCACGGGCGGAGGCGCGGAGGGAGCGACCTCGGGAGACAGGCCCAGTTCGCGCTGGATGCCCTGCCAGACCCGCGCGGGGGGCTCTTGCAGCTCGGCCTCACCGAGGGTCGAGCGAGCCACGGTGACGGTCTCCTGGAGTTCGGCGACCTCGTGGCGGCACGCGGCGCACGCCTCCAGATGGGCGCGCTCGGACGCGCTCGTGGACTGCTCGCCGAGCGCGAGCAGGGCCGCGGTCTCCGGGTCAAGATGCCTCATGGCTCACCTCCAGTCGTCCTCTCAGTCTCACCAGGCTGCGCCTGATGTGCGATTTCACCGTTCCGATCGGCATCTGCAGCCGTTCGGCGATCTGCGTGTGGGTCAGATCGTCGAAGAACGCCAGATGCACGACGGCGCGTGCCGTCGGTTCGAGCTTCGCCATCTCGTCGGCGATGAGGAGACGGTCGGCGAGGTCGACGTCCGATGCCGGCGCCACCTCTTCCCGCGTGATCGCCGTGACCTCGGCAGTGATGGTGCGCTCCTTGCCGCGCAGCGCGTGCATGTCGGCGATGGTGTGCCGAGTGATGCCGACGAGCCACGCCCCGAGCGCCGACCGATCGGGATCGTAGCGATGGCGCCCCTGCCACGCGGCCACGAAGACCTTCTGGGTAACGTCTTCGGCGTCCGTCGCGTCCCCGAGCGACCGCACCGCGAGCGAGTAGACGAGGGATGCCCAGCGCGAGTACATCTCGGCGAGAGCTCTCTCCTCGCCGGCCACGAAGCGTCGGGCGAGCTCGGCCGTAGCCTCGTCCGTCATGGTCGTCACCGCGGTGTACCGCCTCTGGTCGTCCTGCCGGGCCATGCCCGGTGCGCTCGTGCGGGCCATCGTAGCCTGCGCGGCTGTCATGCGACCTTCTCCGCCGTCACGATGTAGTTATCGAGGTACTGCCCCGCCCCCCGCCAGTCGTACTCGCCGCCGCAGGTCACGAGAACGAGGTGCGGATCGCCCGTCGCGGTGAACACGCGGTCGAGGGGAACCTCGTCTTTATCGATGCGCTCGACCGAGACGACCCGGTAGTCGTGGACCTCGCCCGCGTCGTCCGTCACCGTGATCGTCATGCCCTCTCGAGACTCGCGCAGGCCCGCGAAGGGCCCGATCCCTTCGGGTAGCGAATCCACGTGCGCGGCGATGACGGTCGCCCCCGTGCGGCTGTCGGGCGCGGACCCGTAGGCGTACCACCCGGCGACGAACGGACTCTCGGGGAGCGACATGTATCCGTCGCTCTCGATGCCGTGGGCCTCGACCCGCATGTCGATGCCGAGGTCGGGCATCCGCACTCGCGCCGGCGGAGTCGTCTTCTGCTGCAGCAGCTCCAGCGTGGAGACGGTCTCGACGTTCGAGAGCACGATCTTGGTGTCGCGCGCAGAGACGCCCCGCTCTCGGACCTCTGAGGATCCGAGAGCGGAGCATCCAGAGAGAAGCAAGAGGCTGGCCATGGTGAACCCGATCGTCCGGGCCAGCCCCTTGCTTCGGCTCATGGTCGGCACTGCCCCTTAGCGCTGGGCCGACACGGTCTGACGACGCACGAGGATGCCCGCGGCGACGAGGACCATCAGGAGGAGCGCGGCTCCACCAGCGGCCCAGCCGAAGCCGGCACCGGCGCCCTCGTCGACGAGACCCGCGCTACCGGCGGGAACGCCGTCGGGGGTCGTGAGACCGCCGATGGTGAACACGACGGCCGAGAAGTCCTCGCCGTCAGGCCCGAAGGCGTGCACGAGGATGTTCGTGCCCGCGGGAAGGGTGACGTCGCCCAGCTCGATGGCCGGGGTGTCGGCGTCGGGACCCGCGTAGACGTTCGGGTAGGTGGCGGCAGCCACGTCGAGAACGCCCTCGTCGCCGTTCGACAGCGGGCCCGCGAGCTCGGTGCCGTCGGAGAAGACGCTCACCGCGCCGACGTTGGCCGTGTGACGGACGGTGATGAGGCCGTTGCCGACCTCGCTCGTCGTCAGCTGGTTCTCGAAGACCGAGACGGTGAAGTCACCGGCCGGCTCGGTCGGGTGCGCCACGACCGTGTACGAGACACCGGCCTCGAGCGACAGGTCGTCGTTGAACAGCTCCGAGTCGTCGGCCGTGTTCGTGATGACGACGTTGTAGTCGCCCGGTGCGAGGCCGCCGAGGGCGTCCACGCCCACGTTGGGGCTCGCGAGACCGGGGCCTGCCGCGACGCCGGGGCCGACGTCGTCGAGCGTGATGGCGCCCGAGGCGATGTTGATGTCGACCGTCGCGCCCGGGAAGGCGTGGACGATGTACACGTCGGCCGTCTCATCGGTCACGGCGTTCGCCGGGGCCGCAAGGCCGACGGTGGCGAGGGTGGCTGCACCCAGGCCAGCGAGAATTCGATTGCGCATGGTTCCTCCTTGATCTGTGCCTCGCGTGGGATCAACCCGGCGAGGCTGTCGGCGGAAGTGCCTTCACTCATCACTTCCTCAGGAGGGCGCCGAACGGATGCGCCTCAACCTGGCAACCCGCTGAGAACGCGCGCTCAGGTGAGGATCGCGGAGTAGCGCACGAGGGTGGCGGCCAGACCCACGACCCACAGCACGAGGTTCACGGCGCCGGCCGCGAGACCCGCGACCGCGAAGGGTCGACCCGTCATCGCGCCGCTGCGTGTCTGACGCAGAGCACGCCGCCCGAGCACGCCGCACGCCACGAGCAGAGCGGCATTGCCGAGGAACAGCAGGGTCAGCGTGGTCAGGAACGGCGCCCACGCACCCTCGGGCCGCCCCGCGTTGATCGCCTCGACGGCCTGAACCCCGAACATCGAGGCGAGCGCGTTGCCCCCGACGGACACGAGCAGCGGCGCCACACCGGCGAGGAGCGAGCCGACCGCGGCTCGGCTGAGGGGGGCGGCGGCGGGCTCGGGCAGAGGAATGCGCGCCGGGATCGCCGTCTCGCGCGCCGCCGGCGGGGAGTGCGGGGAGGGCGGGGAGACGGGGGGCGCAGGGCTCGCCGGCGCGGCAGGGCTCACCGGCGTGCTCGGCGCCGCCGCGACCTCGAGCACGGGAGGAGGGGGCGCATCCTCGACGAACTCGATCTCGGGGCGCGGGGCGACCGCCGTGCCGCACCGCGTGCAGAACCGCGCGCCGTCGCGCAGAGGGCTGCCACAGGCGATGCAGCTCTCCATGCCTGCCCCCCTGCTCCCCCGTGTCGACCCGGTGTCGGCGCTCCCGAGCATGCGATGCTCCCTGTCGGTCAGGCTAGCAACGCACTGCCCCTTGACGATCGTCCCCAAGAGGGGGACGATGATGCGTAGATCAACTCGCCGCCCAGGCGCGCCGGAGGCATCGCCCCGCCACTGGGCGGCGAGTCTGTTAACGGCGGTCGCGCCGTGCCAGCATGGGCGCATGGATCGCACGGTCGACTACCTGCCGCTCTTCAGCCCGCTGGAGCGGCACGAGGTGCAGGACTACCGTCGACGCACCCTCGCCGAGCGCGACCAGAGCGCGGCGGTCATCCAGACCGTCCTGCGGGTTGTCGTGATCGGTGCCGTGGTGATCGTCGCGGCGGGCGTCATCGGCCCGTTCCTCGTACTGTCGATCGGCAGCGTCCTCTCGGGAGACCCCGTCGGCGTCGCCGGGCTGGCCGTGCCCCTCCTCATCCTGGGCGGAGTCGGCATCGCCGCCTGGCGTCTCGTGCGCGGCGCTGCGCCGCAGTGGGAGCAGCGCCTGCGCATGCACCGCTTCGCCGAGGCGAACGGACTCGTCTACGAGATGGCGAGCCCGGCGCCGAGCTATCCGGGCGCCATCTTCGGTCAGGGGCGCTCCCGTCGCGTGAGCGACCACTTCCGAACCGCCGACGGCCGCTTCCTCGACTTCGGCAACTACCGCTACGTGACCGGCAGCGGCAAGAACAGCACGACGCACCACTGGGGGTTCCTGGCGCTGCATCTCGACCGGGCGCTGCCCCACATGCTGCTGGACTCGCGAGCCAACAACGGGATGTTCGGCGCGAGCAACCTGCCCACGAGCTTCCGCCGCGACCAGGTGCTGTCTCTCGAGGGCGACTTCGACCGCTACTTCACGCTGTACTGCCCGCGCGAGTACGAGCGCGACGCGCTCTACGTCTTCACGCCCGACCTCATGGCGCTGCTCATCGACGAGGCGGCCCCCTACGACGTGGAGATCGTCGACCGTTGGCTCTTCGTCTACGCGGCCCGACCCTTCCCCCTCGCCGACCCGCACACCTACCAGCGCCTGCTGCGCATCGTCGACACGGTCGGCCGCAAGACGCTCTCGCAGACGGATCGCTACCGCGACGAGCGCGTGGGCGACTTCGACGCCAACATGGTGGCGCGGGAGGGGCGCCGCCTGCGCGCGGGAGTGCCGCTCGCGACGATCATCATCGGCGCCGCCTTCGCCCTCTTCTGGGGCTTCTCGTTCCTCGGGGGCCTGCTCGGCGGGTGATCAGCCCGCGCGGGTCTGCGCCGTGCCGCCCTCGCGCAGCGCGTGGCGCGAGCGCGCGAGAGCGGCGAGAAGGGTCGCCTCATCGGCGCGAGCCCCGATCGCATCGCGGTCGCCGAGGATGCGCTGCCGCGCGTAGGCGAGGCGCGTCGCGTCGCGGATGAACGCCGCCATGAGCGCTCCCACCCCGTGGCGCTGCGCCCACGCCGTCGCCTGCCGCCGCCCCGCGGAGCTCGCGATCATCGCGACCTCCTGCGGATGCAACCAGCCGACGGCGGCGTACTCGGCGAGCCGCGCCTCGGTGAGCTGCCTCTCCTGCCCACGCAGCATCACGACGATGCCGACGCCGATCAGGAAGAGCGGCACCTGCACGAGGAGGTAGTAGCCGTAGAAGTCGCCCACGAAGAACAGGGCGCCGTTCCAGAAGGCGTGCAGGAGCACCGCCGGGATGAGGCCGAGCACGAAATAGCCGAGCACGCCGAACGCGCCCGTGCGCCGGGCGGCGACGCCGAGGGCGGCCCCGAGGCACGCCGAGAACATGACGTGCGCGAAGGGAGACATGAGCCCGCGCACGACGAAGGTCTCCACGGTCGTCGCGGTCGAGCCGTCGAGGAGCGACTGCCCGAAGTAGAGGATGTTCTCGGTGAAGGCGAACCCGCCGCCCACACACGCCGCGTACACGATGCCGTCGACGGGCCCGTCGAAGTGCCGCCGCACGGCCCAGAAGAGGATGAGCACGCCGAGACCCTTGCCGACCTCCTCGACGATGGGGGCCTGCACGGCGGCGCCGAAGAAGTCGAAGCCGGGCCCGGGGCCGCCGACCGCCGCGACGGCGTTCTGGATCTCCGCATCGACGGCGAGCGCGATGAGCACGCTCGCTCCCGCGCCCCACAGGAAGGCGAAGGCGAGGGCCGTGCGCGGCTCCGGCTCCCAGCGATCGATCCACCGGATGCCCAGCAGGACGATCGCGAGGGGCACGAGGGCGAGCAGACCGCCGACGACAGCGCCCGCCGTGCCGAGCGCGATGACGAGGTAGGCGAGCACGACCAGCAGCACGAGCGCGAGCACGATGAACCCGAGCACCGCGAGCACGATCAGGAGCGGGTTGGTGCGCCTCGGGGCGACCGCGAAGCCCGGCTGGGCGACGCTCGCCGCCTCCGATCGCACCGTCTCGGGTGCGCGCGAGACCTCGGGGGCGGGAGCTCGCCCCTGCCCGGTCGCGGTGTAGTCGGGCAGTCGACGAGACGCGGTCATGTGCGCCACTGTAGCCGTGCGCGTCGCTCTCGACCGGTCGACAGTCGTGTCCGATTTCCGCTGGTGCTGGGCCTCCGCACCTGCCACGCTGGCACCGTGCCCGCCCTCGACCACGATCGCTGCTACCGCGTCCTCGCCGCGCGCGACGCGCGATTCGACGGGCAGTTCATCGCGGGCGTGCACTCGACGGGCATCTACTGCCGGCCCAGCTGCCCCGCGATGACGCCGCGCGAGCACAACGTGCGCTTCTACCCGACGGCGGCCGCGGCGCACGAGGCCGGGCTGCGGGCCTGCAAGCGCTGCCAGCCCGACGCGACCCCCGGCAACCCGCAGTGGAATCTGCGCGACGACCTCGTGGGGCGCGCCATGCGGCTCATCCTCGACGGCGTGATCGAGCGCGACGGCGTGCCGGGTCTCGCCGCGCACCTCGGCTACAGCCCGCGGCATCTCACGCGCGTCATGACCGCGGAGCTCGGCGCCGGCCCGCTCGCACTCGCCCGCGCGCACCGCGCGGAGACGGCCCGCACGCTGCTCGCCGGCACCGAGCTGCCCGCCGCGCAGGTGGCGTTCGCGAGCGGATTCCACAGCATCCGGCAGTTCAACGACACCGTGCGAGAGGTCTACGACCTGACCCCGAGCGCACTGCGCTCCCTCGCGCGTCGCGAGAGTCGCCCCCCGTCGGCGACGGAGGCCGCAATCGGTGCCGGCACGACCGTCACCCTGCGCCTCGCCGCTCGCGCACCCTTCGACGGCGGGGGCGTGCTGCGCTACCTCGCCGACCACGCCGTGCCGGGCGTCGAACGGGTCACCCACGTCGGCGTCGAGCGCTGGGTGCGCCTGCCCGGCGGTCTCGCGCAGGTGCACGTGCGTCTCGACGACGAACGCGCCGGCGTGCGCTGCACGGCGACGCTCGCCACGCTGCAGGATGTCGGGCCGCTCACGGCGCGCGTGCGCCGCTGGTTCGATCTGGACGCCGACGCGACCGCGATCGACGAGTCGCTGGCTCGGGATGCCCGGCTCGCGCCCCTCGTCGCCGCCGTGCCGGGCATCCGTCTGCCGGGAGGGCTCGACCCCGCCGAGACCCTGCTGCGCACGATGGTCGGCCAGCAGATCTCCCTCGCCGCCGCACGCACGGTGCTCGGGCGCATCGCCGCCGAGGTCGCGGAGCTCGACGGCCATCCCGCCGCCGACGGCGCACTGCTGCCCTTCCCCACGGCCGCGCAGCTCGCCGAGCACGGTGCCGCCGTGCTGCGCGGCCCAGCACCGCGTGTGCGGGCCATCCTCGCCGTGAGCGAGGCGCTCGCGGCGGGCGACCTCGTGCTCGATGTGGGGCTCACCGCGGCCGAGCTGCGTACGCGCCTGCTCGCGCAGCCCGGCATCGGTCCGTGGACGGCCGACTACGTGACCATGCGCGTGCTCGGGGCGCCCGACATCCTGCTCTCCAGCGACCTCGTGCTGCTCGCCGCACTGCGCAGGCGCGGGCTCGCGACGACGCCGCGCGACGCCGCCGCTCTTGGCGAGCGCTGGGCCCCCTGGCGCAGCTACGCGACGCTGCACTTGTGGCGCGCCCGATAGAGGGGTGGCACACGGCGCGCGGGCCGAGCCCGTGGGCCGCGCCTCAGTCCTCGGGCGGCACCATGGGCAGGGCGATCGCGCCCGTGGGCGGCACGACGCCGCTGAGCCGCTCGGGTGAGAGCACCTTGGCGATCTCGGCCTCGGTCATGAGCCCGCGCTCGATCACGAGCTGCCGCACCGGCACATCAGAGCTGAGCGCCTCGTAGGCGAGCGCCGCCGAGCGCTGGTAGCCGATGTAGGGAGTGAGCGCGGTGACGACGCCGACGCTCGACTCGACCATGCTCGCGAGCCTCGCCTCGTTCGCGGCAATGCCGTCCACGCAATTGAGGCGCAGCGTGCGGCACGCGTTCGTCATCCACGCGAGCGACTGCAGGATGCTCGAGGCGATGACCGGCTCGAACGCGTTGAGCTGCAGCTGCCCGCCCTCCGCCGCCGCCGTCACGGTCGCATCGGCGCCGATGATCGAGAAGGCGACCTGGTTGACGACCTCCGGGATGACCGGGTTGACCTTGCCCGGCATGATCGACGACCCCGCCTGACGGTGCGGCAGCGAGATCTCGCCGAAGCCCGCCTGCGGCCCGCTCGAGAGCAGGCGCAGGTCGTTGCAGATCTTCGAGAGCTTCACGGCGGCGCGCTTGAGCGTGCCCGACACGGTCATGAAGACGCCCGTGTCGCTCGTGGCCTCGATGAGGTCGGGCGCCGTCACCATCGTGTAGCCGCTGATCTCGCTCAGGTGACGCCGCACCGACTCGGCGTAGCGCGGGTCGGCCGTGATTCCCGTACCGATCGCGGTGGCGCCCATGTTGATCTCGTTGAGCCAGGGGATGATCTCGCCGAGCCGCTCCTGGTCCTCGCCGAGGGTCGTCGCGAAGCCCCGGAACTCCTGCCCGAGGGTCATCGGCACGGCGTCCTGCAGCTGCGTGCGGCCGACCTTGAGGATCGACGCGAACTCCTGCCCCTTGGCCGTGAACGACTCGATGAGCAGCCGGTGCTCGTCGAGCAGGCTGCGCAGGCTGAACACCATGGCGAGCTTGATCGCCGTCGGGTAGACATCGTTCGTCGACTGGCTGCGATTGACGTGGTCGATCGGGTGGAAGCTGTCGTAGTCGCCCTTGGGCAGCCCCATGAGCTCGAGGCACCGGTTGGCGATGATCTCGTTCGCGCACATGTTGGTGCTCGTGCCCGCCCCGCCCTGCAGCACGCCGAGCACGAACTGATCGTGGAGCTCGCCCTCGATGATCTCCTGGCACACCTGGTCGATGAGGTCGGCGCGCTCGAGCCGCAGCACCCCGAGCTCCTTGTTCGCCCGAGCAGCCGCCTGCTTGACCATCGCGAGGGCGATGACGAGGTTGGGGTGGTTCGAGAGCGCTCTGCGCGTGATGGGGAAGTTCGTGAGGGCCCGCGCTGTGTGGATGCCCCAGTAGGCGTCGGCGGGTATCGGCATCTCGCCGAGAGAGTCGTGCTCGACACGCATCTCGCGCGGAGCATCCTCGTCTTCGTCCAGCCCTGGTCGGTAGACGGGCTCTCCGTTGTCGCTCGTCATGAAGCTCGGGGCGGGGCCGGTTGTGCGCACCATGGAATGACTGCCTCTTCCTTGCAGATCGGGGAACAGTGCGGTGGCGAGCCTCACTCTAGACCCTGGCGGCACCGCGCGGGCTTGGTACAGTCTGCGACGTGCCGACAACTGATCCCCTCGCCCGCGCTCTCGACCTCGCCGCGCGCAACGTCGCCGCCGGTGGAGGCCCGTTCGGCGCCGTCATCGTGCTGCCCGACGGCAGCATGGTCGACGGTGTCAACCGCGTGACGCTCGACAACGACCCGACCGCGCACGCAGAAGTGATCGCGATCCGTGCGGCCTCGGCACGCCTGGGCACCTTCGATCTGAGCGGATGCTCGCTCTACAGTTCGTGCGAGCCGTGCCCCATGTGCGGGGCCGCCGCCCTGTGGGCCCGACTCGACACGGTCGTCTTCGCCGCCGACCGGCACGACGCCGCCGCCGCGGGCTTCGACGACTCGGCGTTCTACGCGCTCTTCGAGCAGCCCGGCGGCGAGTGGCCGACCGTGCTGCGGCATGAGGCCTCCCCCGACCGGCTCGCGCCGTTCGAGGCCTGGGGCCGGTTCGCCGCGCGCACCGAGTACTGAGCGCCGCGTGCTGAGCGCTGAGTACTGAGCGCTGCGCCGGCGTCTACGCCGTGGCGGTGACGCGAATGCGCTGGGTCACGAGCCGATCGGGCACGGGCGTGTGCGAGATGATGACGACCGCGCGGTCGTCGCCGATCGCGCTCACGAGCTCGAGCAGCAGCGACTCCGCCCGCGCGGGGTCGACGTTCGCGGTCGGCTCGTCCACGACGAGCACCGCGGCTGACGAGAGCAGCGCTCGCGCGAGGGCGATGCGCTGCGCCTCCCCGCCCGACACGAGCCTGCCGCGCTCGCCGACCGCGGCGTCGAGGCCACCGCGCTCGCGGCACCAGTCGCCGAGGCCGACCCGGTCGAGCACGTCGAGCAGCTCGGCGTCAGTCGCCGTATCGCGTGCGAAGAGGAGGTTCTGGCGGATGCTCGTGTCGAACAGGTGCGGCGACTGCTCGCACAGCACGACGTGGCGGCGCACCTCGTCGGGGTCGAGTTCGCGCACGTCGACGCCCCCCAGGAGGTAGTCGCCCTCGTGGTCGAGAAACCGCACGAGGACGTGTGCGAGCGTCGACTTGCCGGCTCCGCTAGGCCCTTCGACGACGACGCGGTCGCCGGGCCCGAGCTCGAGGTCGAGGGGCGCCATCGCAGGGGCGGACTGCCCCGGCCAGCGCGCCGTCACGGCGCGCAGGGTGAGCGGCGTGGCCTTCAGGGGCGGCGCCGCGGGCTCGGCAGGCGCGCGCGGTATCTCGCTCGGCACGTGCTCGGGCACGGCGGCGGCGATGCGGTCGGCGCTCGCCCGCACACGCCACCACGCGGTCATGGCGAGCGGCAGCGCGGCGGCGACCTCGAGCACGGCCAGCGGCACGAGCACGAGCAGCGCGAACTGCGGGCCGCTGAGGGCGCCGGTGCTCAGCGCGGGCTCGACCGAGACGAGAGTGGCGAGTGCCGTGGCTCCCGCTCCGAGCGTGAAGAGGGCGGCAACGCTGCCGGCGGCGGCCGACTGCCGCGTCTTTGCGCGGCGCAGAACGCCATCGAGATCAAGGATGCTCGCCCGCCGCTCCTCCGCAGCGCCGAAGGCGTTCAGCACCTCCCAGCGGGTCACGTACTCGAGCACGGCGTCGGCGAGGCGCGCGCGCAAGGGGGCGATGCGGGCGTCGGCGGCCCGGCTCAGCAGGCGGAGGATTCCCAGTGCGGCAGCGATCGTCGCCACGAGCCCGAGCCCGAGCATGGCCGCCGCCACGGGCGAGAGCCACGCGATCCCCACGACGGCGAGCCCGGCCACGATGCCGCCGCTCACGAGCGGCTGCGCGACGCGCAGCGGCAGATCTTGCAGGGTGTCGACGTCGCGCACGAGCGTCGTGAGCAGGTCACCGCGCCGCACCCCGCGCACCCCGTCGGGGGCGAGCGGCAGCAGCCGCCGGAAGATCGCGACCCGCAATGACGCGAGCGACCGGAAGGCGCCGTCGTGCGCCACAGTGCGCTCGAGATAGCGGAACACCGCGCGGCCGAGCGCGAAGGCGCGCACGCCCACGATCGCGAAACCGAGGAACAGGATGGGCGGCTGCTCGGCGGCGCGCGCGATGAGCCACGACGAGGTCGCGAGCAGCGCCACGGCGGAACCCGCGGCGAGCACACCGAGCGCGAGCGCGGCGAGCAGGCTCGCCCGCGCGGGCATCGCCGCGCGCAGCACGGGCCGCCGACGCTCGCGGGCCGTGCGGGCGCTCTCGTGATCCGTCATGGTCATGCCCGCACCTCCGCCGCCGCGAGCTGCAGGTCGAGGTGCACATCGGCCGCAGCGACGACCGAGCGCCGGTGCGAGACGACGAGCACGAGACGGCCCTCGTCGGCGAGCTCGCGCACGCTCGCGAGCACGGCGGCCTCCGTCTCGCTGTCGAGCGCCGACGTCGGCTCGTCGAGAATGACGATCCGGCAGTCGCGCTCTCGCGCGCGGTAGACGGCCCGCGCGAGCGCGAGTCGCTGCGCCTGCCCTCCCGACAGCCCGTCACCCGCGGGGCCCAGCACGGTGTCGCGCGGCAGATCCTGCACCCGCGCCCACTGCAGAGCCTTCTCGACCGCCGCACGATCGACGCTCGCTGCGCCGAGCGCGACGACCTCGTCGAGAGTGCCCTCCGTGAGCTCGGCGGATTGCGGCGACCAGGCGATGCGGGCTGCGCGCTGCGCGGGCTCGAGAGGCTCGCCGCTCATGAGCACCGCACCCTCGGCCTCGTGCAGCCCCAGGATCGCGAGGAGGAGCGATGTCTTGCCCGTGCCGCTGGGGCCCGTGATCGCGACGACCTGCCCGGCCTGCCAGCTCGCCGAGAGGCGGTCGACGACGACACGATCGCCGCGCCGCACCGTGAGGTCGCGCAGGTCGAGCGCGGGCGCATCGTCGGCGAGGGCGAGTGGAGCAGCGGAGATCGACTCGGCGCCCGCTGCCGGCACATCCTCGGCCTTCTCGAGCAGCGCGAGCACATCATCCGCGGCGGCGATGCCCTCCGCGGCCGCGTGGTACTGCGCGCCCACCTGGCGCAGCGGCAGGTAGGCCTCGGGAACGAGTACCAGCACGAAGAGGCCGAGAGCGAAGGCGATGTCGCCGTCGATGAGGCGCACTCCGACCGAGACGGCGACGACGGCGACCGAGAGGCTCGCGGCGAGCTCGAGGGCGAAGCCGGAGAGGAAGGAGAGCCTCAGCACGCGCATCGTGCGCTGGCGGTACTGCTCGGTGACGGCCTCGATGCGGGGGATCTGGCGGTGCTGGCGCCCGAAGATCATGAGCGTCGAGAGCCCGCGCACGACCTCGAGGAAGCCCTGGGAGAGGGTGCCGAGAGCCTCCCACTGCCGACGCTGCATCGCTTGCGTCGCGAGACCGATGAGGATCATGAAGAGCGGGATGAGCGGCAGGGTCAGGATGACCGCGATGCCCGTGGCGAGATCGGCGGTGAGCAGGGCGAGCACGACGAGGGGCGTGGCAACGGCGGTGAGGATGAGTTGCGGCAGGTAGCGGCCGACGTAGCCGTCGAGGGCGTCGAGACCCTGGCCGATGAGGGTGGCGATGCGCGCGCTCGAGGTCGTGCCGAGCAGCGCCGAACCTCCGCGGTCGAGCCCCGCGAGCACGCGACGACGCAGCTGGCTCTTGACGACCGCTGCCCCGCGCACGGCGAGGCCGTCGAGGAGAGCCTGCGTGCCCGCGCGGGCGAGGATGCTGCCCGCCGTCGCGAGAATCGGCAGGGCGAGCTGCTCGAGGGACTCCCCCGCGATGAGGCCGGCGATGCTGTGGGCGAGGAACCAGCTGAACGCGATGATGCTCGCCGTGTGCACGACCGCGACGGCCGACCCGATCACGAGGAGCGATCGAGCCGCCGTCGCCGTGCGCAGCAGTCGCGGGTCGAGCGGCTTCAGTGCTCGTCCGCCGGAATCAGGTCGCGCGTGAGCCGCTTGCGGAACACCCAGTACGTCCAGCCCTGGTACGCGAGCACGAGCGGCATCGAGAACACGGCCAACCAGGTCATGATCTGCAGGGTATACGCCGAGCTGGACGCGTTCTCGATCGTGAGACTGAAGGCGGGGTCGGTCGTCGACGGCATGACGTTCGGGTACATCGCCGCGAGGATCGTGCCCACGGCGAGGGCGATCGTCGTCGCCATGAGACCGAAGGCCCACCGCTCGCGTCCAGCGGCGTTGGCGAGCCACGATCCGATGAGGGCGACCGCCGCCCCTCCGGCGAGCGCGACGATGAGGGGCAGGTGGGCGACATCGAGGTGCTGAACAGCGGTCCACACCAGGAAGGCCGCGGCCACGACGATCGTGAGCAGCCCCGAGCGCTTCGCGAGGGCGCGAGCCCGCTCGCGCATCTCGCCCTCGGTCTTGAGGGCCACGAACTGCACGCCGTGCGTGAAGAACAGCAGCAGGGTCGTGAGGCCGCCGAGGATCGCGTAGACGTTGAGCAGGTCGAACAGCGAGCCGGTGTAGGTGCCCGACTCGTCGATCGCCACGCCCTGCACGATGTTCGCGAACGCGACACCCCACAAGAGTGCGGGAACCGCGGAGCCGACCACGATCATCCCGTCGAACCAGGCCTTCCAGCGGGGCGACTTGCCCAGGCGTCGGTACTCGAACGACACCCCGCGGGCGATGAGCGCGAGCAGGATGAGCAGCAGGGCGAGGTAGAAGCCGTCGAACAGCGTCGCGTACCAGTAGGGGAAGGCCGCGAAGAGCGAGGCGCCGGCCACGATGAGCCACGTCTCGTTGAGATCCCAGACGGGGCCGATCGTGTTGATGAGCAGGCGCTTGTCGGTGTCGTCCTTCGCGAGGAAGGGCATCGACATGCCGACGCCGAAGTCGAAGCCGTCGAGCACGAAGTACCCGATGAACAGGAATCCGACGATGCCGAACCAGAGGAGTGCGAGATCCATGATGTGTCCTGACTAGGTGAACGAGACGACGGGCTAGTAGACGGTCGCGAGGGAGCGGGGGTCGACCGTGCCGCCATCCTCATCGGCGTCGTACGTCGACCAGTCCTTCGGGCCCTCGACAGCGGCCTTGACGATGAGCTTGAACTCGACCACGGCGAGCGCTCCGTAGATGAGGGTGAAGGCGACGAGGGAGAGCAGCACCTCGAAGCCCGTCACACCCGGTGAGACGCCGTCCTCGGTCTTCATGAGACCGAACACGATCCAGGGCTGCCGGCCCATCTCGGTGAAGATCCACCCGACGAGGCTTGCCACGAGCGGCAGCGGCGCCGACCAGATCGCGACCTTCCAGACCCAGTTCTGCTGCGGAGTGCGGCCCCCACGGGTCAGCCACAGGCCGACGACCGAGATGAGGGCTGCGAGGGCGCCGAGGCCGATCATCCAGCGGAAGCTCCAGTAGGTGACCCAGATGATGGGCGTGTAGTCGCCGGGGCCGAACTCCGACTGGTACTGCGCCTGCAGGTCGTTGATGCCCTCGACCGTGCCCATGAAGTCGTGCGTGGAGAGGAACGAGAGCACGTACGGGATGCGGATCGAGAACAGCTCGCTCGTGCCGTCGGGCGTGCCCCACGTGAAGATCGAGAAGGATGCCCCCGCCGTCGTCGTGTAGAGCGCCTCGGCCGCGGCCATCTTCATCGGCTGCGTCTCGACCATGATGAGGCTCAGTTGGTCGCCCGTGAGAGCGACGCCGGCGAAGCACACGATGTTGGTGATGAGACCGAACCGCAGTGCCGTGCGCATCTCGTCGATGTGCTGACCGCGCGAGAGGTGGAAGGCGGCGACGGCGACCATGACGACCGCGGCAAACATCGTCGCGGCGAAGATCGTGTGCGGGAACTGGGCGAGCGCCACGGGGTTGGTGAGCACCGCGACGATGTCGGTGAGCTCAGCGCGCCCGCGCTCCTCGTTGATCGCGAACCCGACCGGGTTCTGCATGAAGGCGTTGGCGGCGAGGATGAAGTACGCCGAGAGGGTCGTGGAGATGGCGAGCAGCCAGATCGTCGCCAGGTGGAGCCTGGCGGGCAGCTTGTCCCACCCGAAGATCCACAGACCGATCATGGTGGCCTCGAGGAAGAAGGCGAGCAGCCCCTCCATCGCGAGCGGTGCCCCGAAGACGTCACCGACGAAGCGCGAGTAGTCGCTCCAGTTCATGCCGAACTGGAACTCCTGAACGATGCCCGTCACGACGCCCATCGCGAAGTTGATGAGGAAGATCTTGCCGAACAGGCGGGTCAGGTGCAGGTACTTGAGCTTGCCCGTGCGCACCCATGCCGTCTGCAGGATCGCCACGAGCACGACCATGCCGATCGTGAGCGGAACGAAGAGGAAGTGGTACAGGGTCGTGAGACCGAACTGCCAGCGCGCCAGCAGCAGAGGATCGAGCCATTCGAGCACGAGAGGCGACCTTCCAAGAGCGAGAGAGGGGGACGACTCGACCCTACGAGCCGCCCTCGCGAGCGGGTAAGGGCCGAAGGTCCCGACTGCGCGGGCCGCGCACAGCGCACCACCGGGGCGCATCGCTAGGCTCGCGAGCGTGAACGAACTGCTCGACGACCTGCTCGGCTACGTCCAAGCCGTCGACCCCGTTCTGCGCACACTGCTCGCCGGCCTGTTCATCTTCCTGGAGACGAGCGTGCTCGTCGGCCTCGTGGTGCCGGGAGACACCGTCGTGCTCGTCGCGAGCACCGCCGTCGACTCCCCCCTCGGCTACTTCTCACTCGTCACGATCGCGATCGTCGGAGCGCTCGGCGGCGCCTCCGTGGGCTTCGCGATCGGTCGCTTCTTCGGCCCCCGGCTGCGAGCCTCGCGACTCGGCGCACGCATCGGTGAGAAGAACTGGCGCCGCGCCGAGAACTTCCTCGACCATCGCGGCGGCATCGCCGTCTTCATCTCGCGGTTCCTGCCCGTGCTGCACTCGCTCACCCCGCTCGTCGTCGGCATGAGCACGCTGCGCTACCGCACCTTCATGCTGTGGCTCGCCCCCGCGTGCATCATCTGGGCGTTCGCCTACGTATCGGTGGGGTCGGCGGCCGCCGAGGGCTATCGCTCGATCTCGGGACAGCTGAGCTCGGCCGCCTACTTCTTCGTCGCCGCCATCCTCGGCTTCTGGCTGCTCGTCTACGCCGTCAAGCGGTTGCTCGACCGCTACGTCGCGCGCTTCGCCGACCGCGAGAGTGACCGCGACGCGACGACCCGCGACGACTGACCGCCGCGCGAGTCACGCCGTTCGTGACACATCACGCCGAACGTTTCGTCTCACTTGTCACAAACGGCGTGAGAGGGGTGGGGCTCGGGGCGAGCGCCACTGCGCACGCGAAGGGGCGAGCGCCCCGTGGGCGCCCGCCCCTCACGATGCGGGATGCTGCGGAGTGGTTAGCCGAGGAAACCGTTCTCGGTGAGCCACTGCGTCGCGATCACGGCTGACGACTCCTCGTCGACGGTGCTCTGCACGTTGAGGGCCACGAGACCCTCCGCGGTGAGCGCAGCACTGACCTCGTTGATGACCTCGACGGCCTCCGCGGGGAGGTCGGCCGAGGCGAGCGGCACGACGTTCGAGGCCAGGAAGAGGCCCTCGGGGTCGTCGAGCGTCACGAGGTCGTTCTCGCCGATGCGCGGGTCGGCGCTGAAGACGTTGGCCACGTTCACGAGGCCGTCGAGCAGCGCGGGCACGGTCGTGTCGCCCGTCGCCTCGAACTCGACGGTCACGCCGTAGACCTCCTGCAGGCCGGTCGGGCCGTAGGGGCGCTCCTCGAGCTCGGGGAAGCCGCCGAGCACGAGCCCGTCGACACCCGCGAGGTCGCCGATCGAGCTGAGACCGTTCGCCTCGGCGAACTCGGCGGTCACGTTGTAGGAGTCCTGGTCGCTCGCCGAGGACTGGTCGAGCACCTGCAGGCCCTCGGGAAGGGCATCCTGCAGCTCGGCGTAGACGTCATCCGATTGCGTCGCCGTCGTGTCGGGGCTGTAGAACTGCAGCAGGTTGCCCGTGTACTCGGGAAAGAGGTCGACCTCGCCGCCCTCGATCGCGGGAATGTACGCGTCGCGCTGGCCGATCTGGAAGTTGCGGTCGACATCGAAGCCGGCCTCCTCCAGTGCCTGCGCGTAGATCTCGGCAATGATCTCGTTCGAGTAGTACGCCTGCGATCCGACGGTGATCGTCTCGCTCGACATGTCACCGTCAGAGCCCGAGTCCGGCTCCTCCAGCGGGTCACCCGTTGCACACCCTGCCAGGGCCAATGACACCCCGACCGCGGCCGCGCCGAGCGCGAACCGGCCCTTGTTCCTTGCTGTGAACATCACACACTCTCTTTCCTAGGTGGTGGCGGAAGCCTCCGCCGTCGCGCGGCGTCCGGATGACGCCGTGCGAACATCTGGGATGCGGCCCGCGCGCACGCCGCGCGGCACCGCGAAGCGCTCGAGGATCGCGAAGATCGCGTCGAGCAGGAGGGCGAGCACGATGATGAGGATCGCGCTGCCGAGCATCTGGTCGTAGCTGCGCAGGGCGATGCCCTGCACGATCTCGAAGCCGAGACCGCCGAGCCCCACGAAGGCCACGAGCACGACGGTCGCGACGACCTGCAGGGTCGCGCTGCGCAGACCGCCGATGAGGAGCGGCAGGCCGAGCGGCACCTCGACCTTCCACAGGATCTGCCACTCCGTCATGCCCATCGCGCGCGCGGCGTCGACGACGCGGCGATCGATGACCTCGAGCCCGGAGTACGCCCCGGCGAGGATCGGAGGAATCGCGAGCAGCACGAGGACGAAGATCGTCGAGGGCTCCCGGTTGAGCACTCCCGCGATCATGACGAACAGAAAGAGCAGGCCGAAGGACGGCAGCGCGCGAGCGGCGCCCGTGATCGCGACCGCGATATCGCGCCCGCGCCCGGTGTGGCCGATGAGCCAGCCCAGGGGGACGGCGATCGCGGAGGCGACGGCCATCGCCGCGAACGTGAAGTAGAGCTGCTCGCCGATGCGCTGCGGTATCGAGCCGCGACCCTCCCAGTTGGCCGGGTCGAGGATCCACGCGAAGGCGTCGAGGAAGAGGTTCATGACGCTGCCCCCTGCTGCACCGTGGGTGCCTGGACAGTCGCGCGGGTCCACGGCATGAGGGCGCGCCCGAGGGCGACGAGGACGCGATCGATGAGGAGGGCGATGAGCACGGTCACGACCACGCCCGCGAGCACCGAGGCGAGGATGCCCCTCTGGTAGCCGTTCGTGAAGAGATAGCCGAGCGTGTCGATGCCGATGACGACGCCGATCGTGAGCAGGCTCACCGTGCTCACGGCGACGACGCGCACGCCCGCGAGCACGACGGGGCCGGCAAGGGGGAACTCAACAGCCCAGAAACGCCGCCAGGACGAGTAGCCCACCGCGGTCGCGGCCTGCTTGATGTCGCGATCGACGCTGCCCAGGGCATCCGCGATCGATCGCGCCATGATGGCGACCGCGTAGATGGTGAGCGCGATGATGACGTTGAGCTCGCTCGTGTACCGAATGCCGAGAAGCGGCGGGAGAGCGACGAAGAGCGCGAGCGAGGGGATCGTGTAGAGGAGCCCGACCACGGTGAGCACGAGGCCGCGCGTGAGGCGGAAGCGGTAGGCCACCCACCCGAGCGGCAGGGCGAGCAGGAAACCGAGCAGGATCGGGATGGCGCTCAAGCGCAGGTGCTCGAGCGAGAGGCGGCCGATGAGGTCGAGGTTCTCCCACACCCAGGTCACGCCGGGCCCTCCTCCGTGAGCGCACCGGCGACGTTGCCGTCGCCATCGACGAGGATGCTCGAACCATCGACCTCGCGGATGCTCAACGAGCGCTTGCCGCGGTCGGCGCCGATGAAGCTCGCCACGAAGTCGCTCGCGGGGTTGGCGAGAATCTCCTCGGGCGAGCCCTTCTGGGCGATGCGCGCGCCCTTCTCGAGGATGACGACCTGGTCGCCCAGGAGGAACGCCTCATCGATGTCGTGGGTGACGAAGACGACCGTCTTGTCGAGCTCGCGCTGCAAGCGCAGCAGCTCCTGCTGCAGGTCGGCGCGCACGATGGGATCGACGGCGCCGAAGGGCTCGTCCATGAGGAGGATGTTGGGGTCGACGGCGAGGCCGCGCGCCACACCGACGCGCTGCTGCTGGCCGCCCGAGAGCTGCGCGGGGTAGCGCTCGGCCATGCTGCGGTCGAGCCCGACGGTGTCCATGAGCTCGAGAGCGCGCGCGTGCGCCTCCTTCTTGGGCACCCCGTTGAGGCGCGGCACGGTCGCGATGTTGTCGATCACGCGGCGATGCGGCAGCAGGCCCGAGTTCTGCATGACGTAGCCGATGCGGCGGCGCAGCTTGACCGGCTCGATCGTGGAGATGTTCTCGCCGTCGATCTCGAGCTCACCGCTCGAGGCGTCGACCATGCGGTTGATCATGCGCAGCAGGGTCGTCTTGCCGCAGCCGCTCGACCCGACGAACACCGTCGTCTGGTGGGAGGGGAGCTGGAGGCTGAAGTCGTCGACCGCGGTCGTGCCGTCGGGGAAGGTCTTCGAGATGGAGCGGAACTCGATCATGCGGGTCTCCTCACGCCAGCGCGCACCTCATTCAGCGCCCACTCAGTCAAGCAGGTTGCTTTGACGACGACGAAACTCGGCCCGCCCATTCTCGGCTGTTACGCAGTACCGCCCAGCCTACGTTCAGAGAACGTGCAGGCAGCTGTCGGTGCGCCGCCCGCGGCTCAGAGACGGTCGGCGACGACCGCGGCGACCGAGCGCCGCGCCTCCGCGAGCAGGGCCTCGTCGCCCGACGACGACCGCGCGAAGGCGCGAGCGACGAGCGCGTCGGCGACCTCCACCGCAGACCCGACCGCGAGGCGGAACTCGGCGGTGTCGGCCACGCCGAACCGCTCGGCGAGAGCGTCGCCCACTGCGGTGGTCACGACGACCGAGGCGGGCTCTTCCGTGGTCGGCGGGAGCAGGTCGAGCACGTCACCCGCGCGCAGCGAGCGGAAGCCCGGCTCCGTGCGGAACAGGTCGACCATGACGTCGACGACGGCGAGCAGGGCATCCTGAGCGGAAGCGTGCTCGGCGCGGGAGAGCTCCTCCGCGACGCGCACCATGAGCCGCTCGAGGTTGCGCGAGGCGAGCGACTGCAGCACGGCGATGCGGTCGGGGAAGTAGCGGTAGACGGTGCCGATGGAGGCGCCGGCGCGCTCGGCGACCATGGCCGTCGTGAGCTTCTCGTAGCCGATCTCGTCGATCACCGCGGCAGCGGAGTCGAGCAGGGTCGCGAGACGCGCGGTGCTGCGAGCCTGCACGGGCTCGTTGCGGATCAGCGCCGAAGCGCCGGGGTGAAGAGTGTAGGTATCTGAGTTCGACACGATGGGGTCCTTTCGCTCGACCGATGCCCACAGTAGCGCTCCACCTGAGCAGAACGCACATAACTCCCAGGGTGCGTCGCGCTCGGTCTCAGGGGCTCTGACAGACTGGAGCCGTGACGGATGAGACGCCGGACCCCTCCGCGCCCTCCCGGTGGGCGACCTGGGCCTCGGGCCTCGAAGACCGCTTCCACCGCTTCCGCGAGCGGCGCGCCCGCAAGCGCGGGCTCGTGCCGACGGTCATCCCCTACAGCGGCTACGGCAACGACGGCTGGATCCGCGTGCTGTGCCGCGTGCTCCTCACGAGGCCGCAGACGTCGTCGAAGGCGGCGAAGAAGTCGATCCGCGGCTGGCGCAGCTTCGTGAGCATCCCGGTCGCGGACGCGGCCGTGACGGTGCGCGCCGACGGGCAGGAGATCACGGTGCACGCCGATCGCGGCGGCGTGGTCGACGCGGAGATCCCCGTGAGTCTCGCACCGGGGCTGCGCACGATCACGCTCGAGACCGAGGGCTCCGAACCGGTCACCGCGAACATCTACGTCGTGAATCCGGATGCTCGGCTCGGGGTGCTCTCCGACATCGACGACACGGTCATGGTCACGGCGCTCCCCCGGCCCTTCCTCGCCGCGTGGAACACGTTCGTGCTCGACGAGCATGCGCGTCGACCGGTGCCGGGCATGGCCGTGCTGCTCGAGCGCATCACGCAGGAGCACGCGGGCTGCCCCGTCGTGTACCTCTCCACGGGCGCCTGGAACGTCGCCCCCACCCTCGACCGGTTCATGGGTCGGCACCTCTACCCGCGAGGCACCCTGCTGCTCACCGACTGGGGGCCGACCCACGACCGGCTCTTCCGCAGCGGACGGGACCACAAGCGCGAGAGCCTCGAGCGGCTCGCGCGCGAGTTCCCCGCCGTCAGCTGGGTGCTCATCGGCGACGACGGCCAGCACGACGAGGAGCTGTACCGGGCCTTCGTCGACTCCCACCCCGAGAACGTCGCCGCGGTCGCCATCCGCCAGCTCTCCACCCCCGAAGCTGTGCTCGCCGGTGGGCGCCGGCACATCGATGCGCCCGAGGGTGCGGCGCCGTGGGTGTGGGCGCCCGACGGCGCCGGACTCGCGAAGAAGCTCGCGGAGGTCGGGATTCTGCGCCGCTACCGCTGAGCACTCACCGCGGAGGTGCACGCGCTACGATCGAACACACGTTCGACAGTGGCACGGTGACGAGGCGAGGAGGGCGGCCATGGCGCAGCGCCTCACGCGCAGGGCGGGCCCCGAGCATCCCGTGCTGTTCGCGAGCGAGGCCGACATTCCGCCAGCGCCCGTTCTTCCCGACCCAGGTGCGGCACTCGAGCTCGACTCCTATCGTGCGCTGCTCGAGGAGGCCGAGGCGAACGCGCTCGCCGCAGTTGCCGAGGCCGCCCCCGGGCGGGAGGTCGTCGTCGCGGGACGGCGTGAGGTACCCGCGGCCGACGAGGACGCGGCCGCGGTGCTCGATGACGGCACCGCGCGTATGCGCCTCCTGCTCGGGTCTGCGGCGAGCGCCGCCCTGCGGGAGAGCCTGCGAGCGCGCGTGCTGCTCGTGCGCGCCACGACCGCGCGCGCCGACGGTGCGACAGTGCTCCGGGTCAGCGAGGCGCACGACCTGCGCCGCCTCGGGGCCGAGCGCGAGGCCCTCGTGCGCGCGACCGGGCGCCGGCGCTGACGTGAGAAATGACGCAGACGCCGACGTATGAGAGTCCTCTCATGCGAGGTCTGCTCGCCTGCGCACCGCCGATAATGGGGGGATGCGCTCGCCCCTGCTCCGCGTCTCGGTGCGCTCGCGCATTCTCGCCGTCATTCTCGTCGTCACGGCGCTCGGCATGACGGTGGCGGGCCTGAGCGCCTACCTCGTCCAGCGAGACCGCGTGCTCGAGAGCATCGACACCGAGCTCATCTCCTCGGTCGAAGCGGCCCGCGCGATCGTCACGGGCGAGTCGACGGCGAACGAGGGCGCGGCGACCGCGACTCCCGAGACCGAACCGGCGACCTTCGCCACGGTCGAAGAGGCGATGTCGGCGATCATGTCGAGGCTCGTGCCGGGGCGCAACGAGAGCAGCGTCGCCCTCATCGACGGCGAGGCGCGCCTCATTCCGGGCACGCGCATCGCCTTCCACCTGGAGGACGACCCGGCCTTCATCGACCGGGCGTGGCAGGAGGCCAGTAGCGGCGTCGTGACGCTCGGCACCGCGGTGACCCAGGTCGGCACGCTGCGCTACATCGCCGCGCCCGTCTCGGTGACGGGCGACGAGCAGGTGGGTGTCTACGTGACCGCGGTGGATGCCCAGGCCGCGGTCGACGAGGTCGGCGGCGCCTTCCTGACCTACGCCGGTCTCGCCGCGCTTTCCCTCGCGGCTATCGGCGTCGCCGGCTGGTTCGTCGCCGGCCGGCTTCTCGCCCCGCTGCGGCATCTCACCGAGACGGCCTCGCGCATCACGGCGGAAGACCTGAGCGAGCGTATTCCCGTCCACGGCAACGACGACGTCTCCGCTCTCACGGAGACCGTGAACGCGATGCTCGAGCGGCTCGACGACTCGCTCACCGCACAGCGCCAACTGCTCGATGACGTGCGGCACGAGCTCAAGACTCCCCTGACGATCGTGCGCGGGCACCTCGAGCTCATGGACGCGAGCAGCCCCGCCGATGTCGACTCCGCGCGCCAGATCGCGATCGACGAGCTCGACCGCATGAGCGAGCTCGTCGAGGACATCGACGCGCTCGCCCGCGCCGAGAAGGCGCAGCTTCTCACCGAGCCGACCGATGTGGCCGACTTCACCGCTCTCGTCTTCAGCAAGGCCACGGCGATGAGCGGTCACGACTGGCAGCTCGCGGAGTCAGCGGAGGCGATCGCTCTCCTCTCCCCCTCGCGGCTCACCCAGGCCTGGTTGCAGCTCGCCGACAACGCGGCCAAGTACTCGCCACCGGGTTCGACGATCCGCCTCGGCAGCACGGCGTATGCCACGGCGGTCGAGTTCTGGGTCGCCGACGAGGGCCCCGGTATTCCGGAGGGCGCGGAGGAGCGCATCTTCGAGCGCTTCGGCCGCGCCGATACGGGGCGCGGCATCGCCGGCTCAGGGCTGGGCCTGCCGATCGTCGCCGCGATCGCGCGCGCCCACGGCGGCTACGTGACGCTCGACAGCTCGGAGGCCGGCGCCCGCTTCGGCATCGTCGTGCCCACGGAGGCCGAGCAGGATGCGCCTCCCCCGCCCGCGGCCGGCTTCGACGGCACCGAACACTCCAGGAGTGAACCGTGAGCAGCATTCTGGTCGTCGAGGACGAGGCGCGCATCTCGACCTTCGTGGAGAAGGGCCTCACCGCCGCGGGCTACACGACGACGGTCGTCACGGACGGGCGGAGCGCGCTCGACTACCTCGCGACGGGGTCGTTCGATCTGGTGCTGCTCGATGTCGGGCTGCCGGGGCTCGACGGCTTCGAGGTACTGCGCCGCTTCCGGGCGGGCGGCGCGACCACTCCGGTCATCATGCTCACGGCCCGCACGAGCGTCGACGACACCGTCACGGGCCTGGACGGCGGCGCGAACGACTACCTGCCGAAGCCCTTCAAGTTCGACGAGCTGCTCGCGCGCATCCGCGTGCGCTTGCGCGAAGCCGGGCAGCAGGGCACGGCGGAGACCGTGCTGCGGCACGGCGAGATCACTCTCGACCTGCGCGCACGGCGCATCACGGTCGACGGCGCCACTCTCGACCTCTCGGCGCGCGAGTTCGGGCTCGCCGAGCAGTTTCTGCGCCACCCCGACCAGGTGCTCTCCCGCGAGCAGCTGCTCAGCCGGGTCTGGGGGTTCGACTTCGACCCGGGTTCGAACGTCGTCGACGTCTACGTGCGCTACTTGCGCGCCAAGATCGGCGCCGACCGCATCGAGACGGTGCGGGGCATGGGCTATCGATTGGCGTCCGCAGGCTGACCCTGCTGACGCCCTCAGTCGGCGGAGGCGGCCGAGGCGGCACTGTCGACCGAGGCCGGGCTGTCGACCGACGCCGGGCTCGCAGCGGGTGCGGGGGCGACCGGTTGCGGCGCAGGTGCCGGTGCCTGCACGACCTCGGGTGCCGAACTGGGGCTCGGGGTGGGGGCTGCCGTCGGAGAGGCCGTCGGGGTCGCACCCACGCTCGATCCGGCACCGCCCACGCCCTTGACCTCCACGAGGGAGATGCTCGAGATGGGGGGAACGGACGACTCGGTCGTCGAATCCACGAGCGGCATGGCCCCCGCGATCGAGGCGGCACTGGCGGCGACGAGACCGAGCCCGAGCGCCGAGGCGGCTCCGACGGCGAGCCAGCCGCGTGCGGCGCTGTGCAATCGCGGCGTTCCGGTCGGCGAGGCGGTCATGCTTCCAGTATCGACGGCGCAGCCCGGCCCGTGGGTGAGAGTTCTCTCACGGAGGCGACCGCTCTGCGGCTCGGGCCTCTACCAGGTGGAGGTGGTGAGCGGCCGCTCGTCGGCGGTCACGATGCGCTCCGCTCGCTCGAGCAGCAGCTGTGCATCCTCCGACCCTGCCGCGGAGCGCGCGAGCGCGTGACCGAGCAGCTGAGTGCCCGCGATCGCGTGAGCACGGTCGGCGAAACCCGGCTCGCGAGAACCGAACCAGCGCCGCCGCCACCCGTCGGCGAGCACCGAGCTGCGGCGAGCACGCACGGTGGCCGCGCTGCCCCCATCGTGGACGACGGTGGCGATGAGGTGGGCGTAGAGCGCTGCGGCGTCATCGGCCGGGTCGCCCCACCCGGAGGTGTCGATATCGAGCACGCCCGTGATGCGGCTCGGCTCGCTCGGGTCGACCAGCAACTGCGCGAGGTGCAGATCGCCGTGCACCGTGCGCGAAGGGGGCGGTTCGCCTCCCGCGCGATACCGGGCGGCGATCGCCCGCGACGTGCGCTCGATGCGCGAGTCGTGGTCGGGCAGCTGGTCGAGCAGGCGCTCCTCGTACCAGTCGAGGCGACGCACGAGCGAGGAGCGCGCGGGCGCTTCGGAGGGCACCGACGCGATCTGCACGACGAGGCGCTCGAGCTCGTCGAGCAGCGCGCGCGGGTCGGTCGCCCGGTCGAGGACGCTGATGAGCTCGGCCCCGGCGAGGGCTTCGAGGGCTACGAGCCCCTCCTCGCTCCACCCGAGCACCGAAGGCACGGGCACCCCGTGCTGGCGCCACTGCGTGTGCTTGCGCTGCAGGGGCTCGGCCGTCGACGGTCGCACGACCTTGAGGAAGTACGCGGTGCCCGAGGTGTCGACCCGCACGACTGCGCGCTTGCCGGGCCGGTAGGCAGCGAGGGAGACCTTGAGGTCATCGACGGGCAGACCGAGGCGACCCAGCACGACTCCGGCCGCTTCGGCGTAGACCGCGGTGCGCAGCGCCGGCAGGGCGGGGTCGGCGGGGTAGACCCAGACATCGACGCGGTCACCCGTGCCCGGCTGGGTGAGGGTGAGCACCCCGGGCCGCGTCGTGTCAGGCGGCGAAGTTTCGACGAACACGGTGTGGTCGGCGGCCTTGCCGCCCGCGTCGGTGAGCGAGACCCGGTACCCGTGGGTGAAGCCTTGGCCGGTCGGCTCCACCTGCAGTGCCGTCACGTCGCCGAGCGTGGAGCCGAGGGACGACGCCACGGCGGTGAGCACGTCGTGGTGCGGAAGGGGGCGCGCGGTCGTCGACATCGTTCACATTCTGTCGGATGTCTCGGTCAGCACGTCAATTCGCCGCACCGGGTTGACGCGGCGGTTGTCGGTCCAGTACTGACACCGACTCACCCCTCCCCCGATGTGGGGGGCCGCGATTGCTGGAGAGCAGGCGGGCACCGGCGTAGGGTGTACACGTCGTGTCCCCCCTTTGGCGGACATTGCGAGCGCACCACACCCCAACTCCACACCCCCACTCCATACCCGCGAGACCCACCCCTTCGGCACCCGCCCCCCACGGGTCGCCCGCACCACCCGAGAGGGTTCCTTCACCCGAAAGGAAGGACCGTCACCATGCCCGCACTTCTCGTCACCGCCGTCACTCTCATCCTCGTCGGCGCCACCGTCGTCTCCCTCGAGCGGCACCGCCGCCTCACACCCGTCACCGCAGCCCTGACGGGACTCTCCACGCTCGCGATCGTCGGCGGCGCCATCCTCGTCACGTTCTCGGCGACCGCTCCCGCTCTCGCGAGCGAGGTCGCCCCCCGCGGCGTGGGCGAGAACTCGCTCGAGCGCGTCGACGCGCTCGAGCTGCCCACCCTGTAGAGCGCCACGTGCCGGCGCGAAGAAGCCGCCGCACAGCAGCCACGCATCAGCCGCGCACCAGCCGGGCGCGCCTACTCCTGCCCGCGGGGCGACTCGCCCCAGCACTTCGGGCCGCAGTCCCGATACGGCCCCGTCTCGCCCGACGCCGCGCGCCGGGTGCTGATGAGGCGCCGCACGGATTCGTCGACCGAGGCCTGCGAGACGGTACCTTCTTCGACCGAGGCGACCAGGGCATCCAGGAGGGATTCGGGGTCGATGCCGACCGCTCGCGGGTCGCCGGGCAGTACGTAGAGCAGCAGGTCGTTGCCGGCGGCAAGGGCACGCACGGCATTGCGCTCGGGGTCGGCATACTCGGCGAGGCCCGAGCGCTGCAGCATGAGCATGTCGTCGGTGACGACGATGCCGTCGAAGCCGAGCTCGTCGCGCAGAATCGTGATCCACTCGCTCGAGAGCGTCGCGGGCATGGCGCTGATGCGGTCGAACTGCAAGTGGCCGGTCATGACGAGCGGGGCGCCCGCCTCGATGCCCGCGACGAAGGGCACGGCGTGCGTGCGTCGCCACTCCTCGAGGCTGATGCCCGAGCGAGGCACGCTCACGTGCGAGTCGTCGGGGCTCGCCCCGTGCCCGGGAAAGTGCTTGAGCGTGGAGAGCGCCGCGCCGCTCTCACCGCGCACGGCGGCAGCGACCCGCTCGGCGCTCGCGGTGGGCGATTCGCCGAGCGTGCGCGGGCCGATGAAGCTCGAGCCGTCCGGCGAGACGTCCGCGACCACGCCGAAGTTGATGAGCACGCCGGCCCGATCGACGAGACCCGCCCTCTCACGAAAGGCGGCCTCCGTCGCGGAGGGCGGCGCCGACCACAGGGCGCGGCCGGCCGGAGCGTCGTCGGCCAGGAGCCGACGCACGATGCCGCCCTCCTGGTCGATCGCGGTGAGGATCGGCAGGCCCGGCTCGGCGTGCAGCGCTGCCGTGAGCCTCGAGACGGTCGCGGCCGAGCCGCCGACGTTGTCGCCCATGAGGATGACACCGCCGAAGCCGTGCCGCTCCACGACGGAGCGGATGCGCGACGCGTCGGTGCCGGGCACGTGGATCATGACCTGTGCGGCAAGCTTCTGCCGCAGGGTCATGTCGGCCAGCCTCTGGTCGATGTAGAGAGCGGTCGGGTCGAGCAGCGGCGGCGCCCCGGCGGCCCGCGCCTCGGGAGCGCGCGGCGCCGCCTCGTAGGAGACGCAGCCGGCGACGGCGAGCACGGCGAAGGCGGCCGCGGCGGCGAGGAGCGCACGCGGTCGGCTCGAGCGTCGTCGCATCTGACGATGGTAGCCCGGGCGAGTCGACATACGATGGCCGCATGCTGACTCGCGCGCGTGCCCTGCTGGGCTCCGCGCACCCGGGGCCGAGCATCGTCGTCACCGTGGTCTCCATGGCGCTCGGCGCCGTCTCGGGCCTGCCGCTCGAGCGCGTCGCGCTGCTCGGCGCCGTCATTCTCGCCAACCAGCTGTCGGTGGCGTGGTCGAACGATTCGCTCGACGCCGAGCGGGACCGCGATGCCGCGCGAGCCGACAAGCCGACGGTGCGCGGCGACATCTCCCCCCGCGCCCTGCTCGTGTGCGCGGTGGCGAGCGCCGTCGTCTCGATCGCCCTCTCGCTCCTGCTCGGCCTGGCCGCCGCCGCCGCGCACCTGGTCTTCCTCGCCTCCGGCTGGGCCTACAACGCGGGGCTCAAGCGCACCTTCTGGGCGACCGCCTGCTACATTGTCGGCTTCGCGAGCCTGCCGCTCATCGTGACCTTGGCGCGCGAGGCGCCGCAGCCGGCGGCGTGGTGGGCGATCGGCATCGGCGGGATGCTCGGCCTCGCCGCCCACGTGGCGAACGTGCTGCCCGATCTCGCGGATGACACCCGGCACGGCATCCGCTCGCTGCCGCACGCGCTCGGCGCCCGCTGGTCGGGCGTCGTGGCCCTCCTGGCACTCGCGGCCGCCGCGGCCCTCGGCGCGCTCGGGCCGCCGACCCTCAGCCCTCTCGGTACCGCGGGCCTGGCCGCCTCGGCGGCGCTCCTCCTGGCGGGTCTCGTCGTCGTGGCCCGCCTGCCCGACTCGCGCGCGCTCTTCCGCATCATCATGGCCTCGGCGCTCACCGCGGTCGTGACGCTCGCGGGCGCCGGGTCAGCGATTCTCGGCTGACACCTTCTCGTCGTCGGGCACGACCTCGTTGCGAATGCCGATCGCCGAGGTGATCGCGCCCGCGGCGAGCAGCGCCGCGCACAGGATGAGCGCGCGGTCGAACCACGCGCCATCCACCTCGGTGCCGATGACGAGGCCGAGCACGGCGATCGCGATGAGCCCGGCGACACGCGAGACGGCATTGTTGGTCGCGGAGGCGATGCCCGACTGCCGCGGATCGATCGCGCCGAGGATCGCCGAGGTGAGCGGCGCGATCGTCATGGTGAGCCCCAGCCCGAAGAGCAGCACGCCGGGCAGTGCCTGCGTCACGAAATCGAAGGGCTCGTCGATCGCGAGCATGAGGAGGAAGCCGACCGAGGCGAGCGCGGGCCCGCCGGCCATGAACCACCGCGGCCCGTACCGCCCGGCGAGCGTGCCGAACCAGGAGGAGAGGGCGATGTTGAAGATCGTGACGGGCAGCAGCACGAGCCCCGCCAGCGTCGCCGAGAGGCCGATGCCCTGCTGCAGGTAGATGACGATGACGAGCGACCCGACCGCGAGGGCGGCGTAGATGGTGACGGTCGCGAGGTTGCCGACGGCGAAGTTGCGGGAGCGGAAGAGCCCGAGAGGCAGCATGGGATGCGCGGCTCGACGCTCGCGGACGAGGAAGCCCGCGAGACACAGCACTCCGATGATGAGCGGTACGAGCACGATCGGGTCGCCCCAGCCGTAGTTGGCCTGCTCGATGAGCCCGAAGACGAGCCCGCCGAGCCCGACCGCGCCGAGCAGCGCTCCGGGGTAGTCGATGGGCACGCGCGTCTCGGCGGGCTCGTTGCGCATGGGAAGCATGAGCACGAGCGTCACAGCGATGGGGATGACGTTGATGACGAACACCCACCGCCAGCTGGCGAGGTCGGTGAGCACGCCGCCGATGAGGGGCCCAGCGAGGAATGCGGCCGAGGTCCACGCCGTCCAGATGCCGATCGCCTTCGCCTGCGTCGCGCCGCGGTGGGTGCTCATGATGAGGGCGAGCGAGCTCGGCACGAGAAGCGCGCCCGCGACGCCCTGCGCGGCGCGCGCGACGATGAGCAGCTCGGCCGTCGGCGCGAGGCCGCACGCGATCGAGGTGACGCCGAAGCCGATGAGTCCAATGCGCAGAATGGCGACGCGGCCGAAGAGGTCGCTGAGCGAGCCGGCGAGCAGGATGAGCGCACCGAGGGTGATGAGGTACGCGTCGACGACCCACTGCTGCACGGGCAGGCCGCCGCCGAGCTCGTCGGTGATGGCGGGCAGGGCCACGTTGATGACGGTGCCGTCGAGGAACGCGACGAAGGCGGCGAGAATCGCGACGGCGAGCGCGCGGCGGTTGAGGGTGTTCACACGGACGAGTCAATCACAGGCGAAGTGCAAGTAGAAGCGCCTGTTCCGTATACCCCAGGGGGTATTTCGTGTAGCCTTGCGGGCGACCCCCCTCGAAATGGAGACCCGCCATGCGCCGCACCATCAGCACCCTCGCCCTCAGCCTCACCCTCGCTCTCGGCCTCGCGGCCTGCGCACCGAGCGCCGAGCCGATCGACCTCGAGGAGGGCACCGTGCTGCTCGACGTACGCACCCCGGGCGAGTTCGCCTCCGGCCACCTCGAGGGCGCACTTAACATCGACGTGCAGGCCGCCGACTTCGACGCGCGCGTCGCCGAGCTCGACCCCGACGCCGCGTACGTCGTCTACTGCCGCACCGGCAACCGCTCGGGTCAAGCCATCGCGCGCATGGAGGCGCTCGGCTTCACCGACCTCACCAACGGCGGCAGCGTCGAGAGCGCGGCTGCGGCCACGGGCATCCCGATCATCACCGACTGAGCGGGGCGACGCGCGATCAAGCGGTGACCGCGGATGCCTCGGCCACGAGCTCGCGCACGCGCGGCATGACCTGCGTGCCGTAGAGCTCGATCGCGTGCATGAGCTTGTCGTGGCTCATCGGGCCCGTGCTGTACTTCATGTCGAAGCGCTGCACGCCGAGGCCCGTGACGGTCGCGGCAATCTTGCGCGCCACCGTCTCGGGCGAGCCGACGTAGAGAGAGCCGTGGGCGATCTCCGAGTCGAACTGCGCGCGCGAGGTGGGGCCCCAGCCGCGCTCGCGCCCGATGCGCGAGTACATGACCTCGTAGTGCGGCCACAGCTCTTCTGCAGCCTGCTCGTCGGTGTCGGCGACGTAGCCGGGCGAGTGCACGCCGATGGGCTGCATCGGCTGCTCGAGCTGGGTGAGCGCGCGGTGGTAGAGGTCCACGTACGGTGCGAAGCGCGCGGGCTCGCCGCCGATGATCGCGAGCATGAGGGGGAACCCGTATCGCGCGGCGCGCACGACCGACTCGGGGCTGCCGCCCACGCCGACCCACGTGCGGATGCTGCCGCTCTCCGTCGTCGGGTACACCTGCACGCCGTTGAGCGGCGGGCGGATGGTGCCCTCCCACGTCACGGGCTGCTCTTTGACGACCTCGGCGAAGAGGTTGAGCTTCTCCTCGAAGAGCACCTCGTAGTCCTTGAGCTCGAGGCCGAACAGCGGGAACGACTCGGTGAACGATCCGCGCCCCATGATGATCTCGGCGCGCCCGTTCGAGACCGCGTCGAGGGTCGCGAAGCGCTGGTGAACCCGGATGGGATCGTCGGAGCTCAGCACGGTCACGGCGGTGCCGAGCTTGATGCGCTCGGTCTGCGCGGCGATCGCCGTGAGCACGACATCGGGGGCGGAGACGGCGAAGTCGTCGCGGTGGTGCTCGCCGATGCCGAAGAAGTCGACGCCGACCCGGTCGGCGAGAACGCCCTCCTCGACGACGTCGCGGATCACCTGCGGGTAGCTGACGTACTCGCCGGCGGCGTCCTTGCTGCGGTCGCCGAAGGTCTCGAGCCCGAATTCGAGGTTCATGCTGTCGATGCTCATGCTCGTGTCATCCATCCCGAGCGGTCGACCGCTCTCGTCCTTGTGCGCACAGTCTATTCACACGCATTGACATCACGAACGCGAGGATGCGCTCTGCTATTCCCGCACGCCCGTCACGGCTGCAGACGCCCCAGCTGCCACTCCCCGCTCGCGTCGCGCGCGTAGACGAGGCGGTCGTGCAGGCGCGAGGTGCGGCCCTGCCAGAACTCGACGCGGTGCGGCACGATGCGGAAGCCTCCCCAGCGCTCGGGCCGCGGCACGGTCTCGACCCCCTCGAAGCGCTCCTCGGCCTCGCGCACCTTGCGCTCGAGACCCTCGCGCCCGTCGATGGGCTGCGACTGGTCGCTCGCCCACGCCGCGACCTGCGCGCCGCGGGGCCGGCCCGCGAAGTAGTCGTCGCTCGCCTGCTGCTCGACCGGCCGCGCCTCGCCGTAGAGCATGACCTGCCGGTGCAGCGAGTACCACGGGAACACCGCCGAGATGCCCGGGTCGGCGAGCAGCGCCCGGCCCTTGCGCGAGGTGTAGTCGGTGTAGAACTCGAACCCGCGCTCGTCGACGCCGCGCAGCAGGACCGTGCGCACCGAGGGTGCGCCACCCGGGTCGATCGTGCCGACGACCATCGCGTTCGGCTCGTACACCTCGCGCTCGGCGGCCTCGGCGAGCCACGCGCGGAACTGCGTCACCGGGTCGGCGGCCGCATCGGCCTCCTCGAGCTTCTCGACCCCGTAGTCGGTGTGCGTGCGCAGCGCCGCCGTGAGGTCGTCAGGATCGGGGTTCGACGGTGTTGCGGGGTTCTCGCTCATGCGGTCAGCGTAGGCGGCGCCGGCCGAGAAGTCGCCTCGCCAGCTTGTCGAGCTCGACGATGACGAGCACGCTCGAGGCGGCGAGCGCGCAGCCCGCCCACTCGGCGAGGGTGAGCGGCACGAGGCCGAGCACGGCCGCCGCGGGGCCCCACGTCATCACGAGCGCCTGCAGGCCGATCGCGCCGAGCGCCGTGGCGATGAGGAACGGGTTGCTGACGGGGCTCACCGTGAACAGGGATCGGTGCTCGGTGCGGGCGCTGCCCGACTGGAAGAAGCTCATGATGACGAAGAGGGTGAGCATGAGAGTGCGCGCGTGGTCGAGCGCGTAGCCGCTGTTCAGCGCCCAGGCGAAGGCGGCGAGGAGCACGGCGGCCATCCAGATCGCGGTGACGACCGTGCGCCCCCACAGCGCCTTCGAGAGGATGCCCTCGCTCGACGGTCGCGGAGGCCGCCGCAGCTCGTCCCCCTCCTCGGGCTCGAAGGCCAGCACAACGTCTTGCAGTCCGCTCGTGACGACGTTGAGCCACAGCACCTGGATAGGGAGGAACAGCAGCGGCTGGTCGAGGAAGACGCTCACGGCGACGGCGAGCATGATGCCGAAGCCCGTGGAGAGGAGGAAGAAGGTGGCTTTGCGGATCGCCGCGAACGTCACGCGGCCCTGCCGCACGGCTTCGACGATCGTCGCGAAGCGGTCGTCGGTGAGCACGACGTCAGAGGCCTCGCGGGCGACGTCGGTGCCCGCACGGCCCATCGCGACGCCGATCGCGGCCGCCTTGAGGGCGGGAGCGTCGTTGACGCCGTCGCCCGTGACGGCGACCGTGTGGCCGAGCTGCTGCAGTGCGCGCACGATGCGCAACTTGTCGGTCGGCGAGACGCGCGCCGCGACCGTGACGGTGCGCAGGCGCTCGCGCAAGGCGTCGTCGTCGAGGTCGCCGACCTCGACCCCCGTGATGACGCCGCCGTCGACGGCGATGCCGAGCCGGTCGGCGATCGTCGTGGCCGTGAGCGGGTGGTCGCCGGTGATCATGATGACGCGCAGGCCGGCGGCGCGGCACTGCTCGATCGACGCGCGCGCCTCGGGCCGGGGCGGGTCGGTCATGGCGATGAGGCCGAGCAGCTCGAGCTCGCTCGGGTGCGGCAGCTCGGGGCCGTGCGGGGCGCTCTCGGGCGACTCGCCGCTCGGGTAGCGGCGCCGGGCGAGGGCGAGCACGCGGTACCCCTCGCGGGCGAGCTCGGCGTTGGCCGCGAGCACGCGCTCGCGCGCCGCCGCGAACGGCTCGTCGGCTCCCGCGACGCTCGAGCACATGGCGAGAACGAGCTCGGGGGCTCCCTTGACGTGCAGCACGAGGCCGTCGGGCTCGTCGCGCAGGGACTGCGCGTAGCCGTTCTGCGGCTCGTACGGCAGGTGGGCGAGCTGCTCGGGCAGCTCGTCGTCGGTGCCGACGACTGCCGTGTCGCGCGCGGCGACGGCGAGGGCCACGTCGACCGTGTCGCCGAGGAAGCCCGCCTCGCTCTCCGCGTTCGCGTGGCATTCGTTGACGAGCGCCCCCGTGCGCAGTGCGGCCCGAGCGGTGCCGTCGAGGTCGAGCGGAGCATCCACGATGTCGGCGAAGCCGCGCGCCGTCCACAAGCGCTCGGCGGTCAGGCGGTTCTGGGTCAGCGTGCCCGTCTTGTCGCTCGCGATGACCGTCGTCGACCCGAGGGTCTCGACCGCCGGCAGGGTACGCACGATCGCGTTGCGCGCGGCCATGCGCCGCACGCCGATCGCGAGGGCGATCGTGAGCACCACGGGCAGGGCTTCGGGAATCGTGGCGACGGCCATGGAGACGGCGGAGAGGAAGATCTCTTCGAGCTCCTCGCCGAGGAGAGCGCCGGCGACGAAGACGATCGCGGCGACGAGGCCGACGAACAGGCCGATGCGCCGCTCGAGGCGGCGGATGATGAGCTGCAGGGGCGTGGGGTCGGGGGCACCCTGCACGAGCTCGTTGATGACGCCGAGCTCGGTGTCGGCGCCGATCGCGACGACGACGCCGTGCGCCCGGCCGGAGGTGGCGAAGGTGCCGCTGAAGAGCATGCTCGTGCGGTCGGCGACCTCGGTGTGCTCGGCGACCGGGTCGGCGGTCTTGTGCACGGACTCCGACTCGCCCGTGAGCATGGATTCGTCGACGAGGAGGGCGTGCGCGTCGAGCAGGCGCAGATCGGCCGGCACGCGTTCGCCGCTCTCGAGCGCGACGACGTCACCCGGCACGAGCTCGGTGGCGCTCACGCTGCGCACGTGGCCGTCGCGCACGACGCGCGCGGCGGGCACGGTGAGCGAGGCGAGCGCACGCATTTCGCGGTCGGCCCGCAGCTCCTGCCAGAACCCGATCGTCGCGTTGAGCACGAGGACGATGAGGATCGCGATCGCGTCGACGTAGTCCTGCAGCAGCAGCGTCACCGCCGCCGCGACGATGAGGATCGCGATGAGCGGCGAGCGGAACTGCCGCAGCACGATCTTCCACGCCGGGTCGGGCGGCCGCGCGGTGAGCGCGTTGGGTCCGAACCGCTGCTGCCGATCCCCCGCGTCAGCCGCCGTCAGCCCGCGCGGGCTCGACGCGACCTCGTCGAGCACCGCGGCCGCGTCGCGCGCGTGCCACGGAGTGGGAGTGCCGGTGGGGGCCATCGCCCCTAGGCTACGGGCGCGACTCGCGGGGCTGCAGAGGCGAAGGTCCCCGCGAGGGGAGCACTGAATTCGATGGTGGAAGTAAGGGGAATACTGTCGAAAAGTGCCCCGCCCTTGCGCCGCATAGTGAGTACCCATCATCTCATCCGACAGCGACCTCTGCTACAGCGTCGCCACGGCCGGAAACTCCCCACTCATCTCCCGCCTTTGAGCGAGGAGAAGCTGGTCATCGCTGAAGCTCGATACGAAGCAGGCGCGACTCTCAAGGCGATTGCTTCAGACCTTGGAATCAGCCGCCAGTCACTTGCGCACCAGCTACGCAAGCGCGGGTTGAAACTCCGAGGCCGTGCTCCTGAGCCGCACGAGGTCGATGAGATGCGTCGCCGATACGAGGCTGGCGACTCGCTTGAAACGGTCGGCAGCAGACTTGGGTTCTCGGCGGGCACAGTGCGCACCTGGCTCATCGACTCAGGAGTCGCAATGCGCGATACCCACGGTCGCAGCAAATAAATCGTCCACTGCACGTGAATACTCCGGGATAGGTCGCCTGTCCGAGCCTAATTAGGCGTGGCCTTGCCAGTCCACTACGACCCGGTCAATGTGCTGAGGTAGCTCGGCAATCCTCTCCTCATCAGTCCAACTTGCGATGAAATCGGGGTCGTTGCTCTTAGGGGCGTCCACAACATCTCGAATACGCACCGCTACTGGCACTCCGGTACTCACCCCGGTAACCAGAGCATGTTGCTGAGCAAGGCCCGGCAGTTGATCGAGAAGGGCACGAGAACTCAGCGCAGTGGCGTGACGAAGCAGTGCTTGATCTGACTCGTGGGTAAGTCTGTGCGCGATTACTGTGCCACACTGCGCAACGACAGTCTCACTCAGCTCACTCGGACGCTGGCTCGCGAGCAGAAGGGATATTCCGAACTTTCTGCCTTCTTTTGCGATGCGTTCGAAGACGGCAGTTGAGCGGCTTCCGCCTCCGTTGCTGTCATGGCGAGCCGGGATGAAGCGGTGTGCTTCTTCGAGCACCAGCAGCAATGGGTGTCTCGCGCGAGGATCACTGCGCACAGCAAAGTCGAAGAGGATACGACCAAGCAGCGCCGTTACGTTCTCAAGTACATCACTGGCGATAAGGCTCAGGTCGAAGATAGTAACCGACGGGCCAGAATCGTGGTTCTTCGTTTGCTCTCGATAATTTGCGGCGGCGGGCCAATCTGATGAATCGTTGTCCTTCGTCGGGTCGGCTCCCATCACTGCACGCAGATAGGTACCAAGGGGGTCATCGTGTTTCTCGACCCTGGTCATGAAGTCGTATCTGCCATCGGCAAGGAGGCGGCTGAGGCGCATCTGCAGTGTCGCGACGTATCCAGCGATCTTGTTGTCATTAGCCTGTTCCAGCTGGATACGGTTCGGCATGAAGAAGTCACAGAGCTGTTGCAGATCATAGAACACCGGAGCGTCGAAGTCTGCACCGGTCGCACCGCTGCCGAGACCAAGTTCACTCAATGCAGTGGTTATGTGCTGTTTGAGTTCACGGACGAGTTTCCCGACTATCTCTCGATGTTTTGGCGTGAGCGCTGCCCACTTCGGATTATTGGTCAGTCCAGAGTCGGCTATAGCTTTAGTGGCTCATCCCAATCGGGGGTGTAGGAGTTGGGGTCTGAAGCCGCCGGTCTCGAGCAGGCTTCGGGCGATGTAGTTGGTCAGGTTGCGGAACCCGAGTGCGGAGCCGCGCAGGTGTTCGAGCCGTCCG
>Ga0316203_1000234_pt1 | contig 88146 bp, 68 predicted proteins | sample 6monrhotite_MG_FD_204940 | JGI IMG/M metagenome (GOLD analysis project Ga0316203, IMG submission 204940) | Microbial mat bacterial communities from mineral coupon in-situ incubated in ocean water Damariscotta River, Maine, United States -... | ecosystem: Environmental > Aquatic > Marine >... | reverse complement strand
TTGCCTTGAAAAAGTGTCACTCTTTGTTGCTTAATGTGCATTTGGAACAACCAAACATTACATTAAGCGCCTCGATTGCCATCTTTTTCAAGTGCAACAGAGCTATAAACTGAAAGATCAACAGACCTTAAACGACTGTTCGAATATTTGCGCCTGTATATTCAATATCTTCACACTTCAACGGTAAAAAAGAATTTGGAGATTCTTTTTCTATATTTCGATGACAAGCAATAGCACCACTAACCACAGCAAAGGCATTAATTTTATATCCTTCTTCAGGAGTAAAACCTTGATCTAATAAAAATGCAGATGCGTAGCCTCCACAATTCATAGACAAATTATAATGCTCATCTAAATAGTCACTTAACTTTTTAGCAAATTTAAGGTAAGAACCAATAGGAATATTTAGTTTTTTTTGTACGTCAGAAAAAGGTTGTAATCTTTCGTCATCACGATCAATAGGTCTAGCAAAACCTGTAATAATAGGCTTTCCATTTTTAACCTTTACATTTTTAAGAACATCAGCAAATGATTTAGACCGATTATATTTTTCAAACGCATTTTTTTGGAAATCCATACTTAGATAACGAGCCTGACTTCCTCCATAAGCCCTTGAGTCAGCAGCCAAAATCGCTGCACTTGCTGCTGCAACAACCGTTGAGTTTGTATCACTAGCATAAGCACTAATTTGATTACACCAAATCCGACTATCTGGATAACTTAACCCCATAAAACAAACTTCAACCCAATCAGCTACAGCACGACTAATAAGCTTTCCTGTCGCATTTAAAATATAAACTTGCATTAATGATGCATTACCCATCAATTCATTCATCAATGAATAACCTTGAACATCAACATCAACACCACCTTGCCAATGGCCAACGTTACTAAATATTTTATTATTTCTATCGTCCCAATATTTGGTGTTTTTCATTACTCATTACTCGGCATCTTGATAAGTGTACACATGTTGCTCGTCAGAGAGCATAGGTATTGAAGTTATCGGGTTATGTGTTTGTTCAACGCCATGAGCAAAAATACCAGGAGCGCACAATAACTGATACAAACCGATAGACTCTCTGGCAGCTATACCTAATTCGCAAAACACTGCAGCAGCCAACCCCGTTTTAAGCCAACCCATATCATATTCAGCTAATTTTTCACTAAAATTTTGAGCCCACATTAAATAAGGATAATGTTCATTATTCGCTATAGAGGTAATAAGATTATTTGCTAGGTCAGATGTGTATTCATCAATGCTGCCATAGCTATTACCAAAACCAGGACAAGGGTGATTTTCACCTAAATTTTGATCTAGGTTAGTTAAATCTATAAATTGTTTTACAACCTCATCAACACTGTTATTAATGTTATTTTGTAAAAACAATACGGCTTGTTCAACTTCTTTAGCACCATTATCTGCTCCACCTAGCACAGACAAACCAATAGGTAATAAATGCTCGGCATTAGTTTTACTCACGCCTGCAACCATCGCTGCTTTTACCGCTGGATGCCTAGGGCCAAGATTCATTAAACCAATCATTAAACGTTCAAATAATTGCGACTTATGTGGCTCAGGTAATTCTCCGATAAAAAGCAGTAATAATACTTCAGAAAAACTCTTTTGTTGCATTAACTCAAGTACGTTATAACCATGTAAATAATTTGCTTTACTTACATAAGGATTCTCTGTAGAAGGTTGTTCAAACATAATGCTAGTTTGTGCTTTAGCAGCATAAACAAAATCATTTTTAATAGAGCTTATTTGTGCTGAATTAACATTATTTTTATTTGTTGACGTCTTCATTAAAATTGATACCTCAATTCGCCATATAATGTACGTCCTGCTAAAGGTAAGTCATTAGGAAGATTGACTGTTGCGCCATTATTTAATGAAGGCTCTCTAGCATCTACATCAAAAATATTTTTCGCTATTAACGACAATTCAAAAGGAGTACCTTTAGGTTGCCAACGCAATGCAGCATCAGTCATTAAATAATCATCTATTTCACTACGTAAATCAGCCGATTCTCTTTTTCGCCCTGTAACCCAATTATTTCTAACATTTAAATGTACATCTTCATCGACTTGCCAATCAACTTGTACATATAATTGTGTTTTTGGCACAAAAGAAACATCGCGATCGGTTAAATCATTCATCGCTTTCGACCAAGTAAAATTACCACTTAAATTCAACGAATCACTTAACCGCCAATTTAATTCTAATTCGCTACCATAACCAGCTTGTTCTCCAAAGTTTTGCGCAGTAGCTGAAGATAAACCTTCATCGGGTACAAATTGAATAATATCGTTCCATTTATAATTATAAAAACTTAAAATTACGCCAAAACCAGATTGCGGATGGTAATCAAAGGCTAATTCAATCGTTTCCATTCGCTCTGGATTTAAATTAGAATTTCCTAACGCGATAGGATTGTTGATATTTCCAGTTTCAGCAAAAGAAGGCGCTCTAAAAGCTTTTCCATACAGTAATTTTGTTGACAAGTTAAGTGTTGTTGACCAAACCAAAGCTAAACGAGGGTTTGTAGTAGCACCAAAATCTGAATAATGATCATAACGGACACCAGCGGTTAATTCCCAATCGTTTACTAACTTCCAAACATCTTGCACAAAGATAAAATGATCGGTGCGATCGCGTTCTCGTAAAAACACATAGGGAGTATCTGATACATCAACGAGGGGACCATTAGGGTCAATAGGTACACCATCAAGCCCCAAACCAAAATTTTTCGTTTCACGAGTTTTGTACATATCGCCTTTATGATAACCAGTTCCCAGACGGAAAATATGATTTTCTATGCCTCGATAAAGCCCTGTAACATTTAAGCGAGTATGGCGTTCCCACACTTCAGGATTACCAATAAAACCGTTCAAATATGCTCCACCAAAAGCACCTTCTGGGAAAATTATATAATTATTCTTAATTCTCATTGATGTATCAAAATAAGTAACTTGCGCATCTATGAGCCAATCATCATTAATTTGATTCTTGTAATTAATATCAAAATTTCTCCTGTTGCTAGCTTGATTACTTGTTGGGTCAAGAGCTTCAGCCAAACCAGCGCCAATCCCAACATTATCTCTCTTTTGTAATCCAGCTCTAATAGTCCAATTTAAATAATCAATTTCACCACGAAAATCTATATTTTCAGTACCTAAGCTTAATGAACCCGGCGCTAATGAGGCTGAAGTATCAAAAACATCATCCAATCCTGTTTGCGCATCTGATTCTATAATTTTGTCGGAACCAGCGGTTTTATGATATTCCAAAATAGCAGAATATTTAAAATCTCCTTCGTTATTAGCTAATGACATCCATGCATCTTGTGTTGATAAACTTCCTGATCTAATTGCCATTTCATTATTGATTATGTCATTGGCATTTTTGGTAATTATATTAATCACCCCAGCAAAAGCATCCGCCCCAAAGACTGCTGAACCAGGGCCTCGGATCACCTCAATTCTTGCTATTGCCTCAACTGGCATTCCACCCCAAACTTGATTACGATTGCCAAGGTAGTTATTCGTTATTGGGATTCCATTCACTAACATTAAGACTTGAGGATTAAATGTATTATGAACACCACGAAAAGTATAAATAGGTAGATATCCATTAGAAAAGCGTGACACATGCAGACCGGGTACAGCTTCTAACACATCATCTATATCCATTGCCCCCATGTTTTTAATTTGTTCTGCAGTAAAAACACTTGCGACAGCCGGCGCTTTATATATCTGTGTTTTAATGCCTGTCGCAATTTCAACCATCTCCCCACTACCATAAAAATCGTTAAAATAGTCTTCTCCTTCAACATCACTTCCCTCTTCCATATTACTGGCAAAAACAGGAAAGGTGAAAGCAAGCAAAACAGCTAAGGAAAGTCTTTTAATTTTCATTTTGTGTACCTTCTACTATTTGAGAATTATATTAATTTTTTATCGATAACCATTCGGTTGTTTAACCTTTTCAGTTAGGCTTTTAATTCTAGACATCATTGGCGGTACTTCATTAGGATCAATTCTAACATCTAGTAATGTAGGTATTGAGGAATTAAACATAGCGTTAAAATCTAACTTATGTAATTCTTCAGGTTTTTCAATAACAATACCATTTGCCCCTTGCGCCTTTGCTAGTGCAGCAAAATCAACCTTATTAAGCTGCCAGCCAATAGACTCTGCCCCACTCAATTGCTGTCCGTAGCGGATCATGCCAAATGCAGAATCATTTAGTACAACAAATAATATAGGTAATTTATATAATACTGCTACGCCTATTTCATGAGAGCTCATTAACCATGCCCCATCACCCGACATACAAACATGGGGTGCTGTAGATATTTTTTTGCTTTCAGCATTTATTGATGACGCGCCAAATGCTGAACCAATTACAGCACCAATACCCCATGCCATACTACCAAAATCCATTGAAATTCGATATAAACCTTCATTCGATGAATGACTTAAATAATGGGTTGCCCACGCCCAAATATTCCCCGTATCTATAAATACACGAGTATTAACAGGCAATTTTCGTGATAAATATGCCATTAATTTTTGTGGTTTAATCGGTGATGCTTTCATTTGGCATTTTTCAGGCTCAAGTAAATCAATAAATCCACCCACAACATTTGAATTACATTCAAACTCAATTCCTTGCCATGTTCTACGCCAACTATGCGCATTAACTTTATTTAATAAGCGGTTAAATATTGCATCTAAATGTCCGCACACATGAAGTTTTGCCATAGGTGAGCGACTAAAATTTTCAACGCTTTCATCAATATGTATAAGTTTATCAAGTATTTGACTTGCTAAGTTACCCAACCCCATTTCCGTTATCGTTGTCCCTATTGCCAACACTAACTCAATTTTGGGATTATCAAATAAGTCTAAAGCGGATTGATGCCCTGCATAACCATACACACCTCGGTATAATGGATGACGCTCGTTTACCCAGCTTTTCCCCATAGGTCCAGTAACAAAAGGGGCATTTAATATTTCAGCTAACTTTTCAATTTGTTCGTAGGCTCGACTGCAACCATGACCAATAAAAAAAACAATATTGTCTGAAGAGAGTATTTCGTCAATAAGTAATTGCACCGCAGGTCTGTCTTCAAGAGAAGTTCGTTGCATAAGGTAATTAACATGCACATTAGGAAAGTCATTCGGGTACGGACAGCGCAATACATCAGAAGGAATGCTAATATGTACGGGACCTCGGGGAGATTGAATAGCTTCCATTAATGCAGAAATCAATTTAGCTTCTAACTGAGCTGGGTGTGAAACAAGTGCATTAAATTTCGTGCAGTTTCTTAAAATATTAACTGTATCGATAGCTGTTTCGCTGGAATCTTGTAGAGGCTTATTACCAAATTTTGGTAATGCTGTTTGTGCTGTTATCACCAGCATAGGACTTTTATCAACTGAGGCCGAAGCAACCCCTGTAATTAAATTTGTTGCACCAGGTCCAGTGGTGGAACAAACTACGCCTAAATGACCGGTTTCCCTAAAATACCCATCCGCCATAAAAGCGGCTCCACATTCATGTCTAGCAACAACGGCCTGAGGGCCACCTCGTCTTGCTGAACGGGCTAATGCATTATAAAAAGGTTCAATCGCGCCGCCAGGAACACCAAAAACGTATTTAACGCCCAGTCGATGTAAATATTCAATAATAAGATCGGCATAATCAAGGATAATCGGTTCATTTTTATTTTTCTCATCATCACTAACCACACTAACCATTATTTTTTGCATACGCCTCTCTCGATTTTATTTGCTTATATATAAAAAAAACAAGTTAAAATATAAAAACAGTAAACAGCACCTAGTATGTATGATCTTTAAATATCCATGTAAATGTTCATCTTATTCCGTTTATATTCACCTTACGCGTACTATGTTAATGTTGATTTTCATGCCGCTGAGCCAGTTTTTTTTGCTTTTTCATTAATTTCTTCAATGCTCATTGGTTTGTCTATGTAATATCCTTGCGCATAATTAACACCCAATTCCGCTAACTTCTCTAGTGTTTCGGCATCTTCAACAAATTCAGCTACCGTTGTTTTTCCTAAAGCATGGGCAGTATCGTTTATTGCTTTAACCAACACTGCATCGGTTGGATCTTTAATCATATCTTTAACAAACGAACCGTCTATTTTTACACTACCTGCAGGTATTTGTTTTAAATAAGCAAACGTGCTAAATCCGGTACCAAAATCATCAATAGAAAAATGACAACCCAAATCATTCAACCCATTCACCATTCGCTGTGTACCCGAAATATTTGATAAGCTGGCACTTTCGGTTAATTCAAAAATCACCATATTAGGGTCTATTTGATAATAGGCTAGTTTATCGGCAATAAAAGCAAACAAACGATCATCGGTAAAAGCTTGCGCAGATAAATTTATAGCAACTCGTTTTAAAATACTGTTTTTCTGCATTAAATTTAATGCTTTATCGATAACATGACGATCAAGTAAATTCATGTCTTCTGCTTTTTCCAGTGATGGAATAAAATCATCAGGAAAGATGATTTTTTCATCGATAACTAATCTTACTAACGCTTCATAACATTCCGTTTTACGGGTAGCAACATCGATAATCGGTTGAAAATGCAATACAACATTATCCGCCGCTAATGCATGCTGTAATTTTTGTACCCATTCAAAACTTTGCTTTAAACCATCCGTTGTTTTATCTTTTTCGGCATAAATATGGACTCGATTACGACCTTTCTCTTTAGCTGCAAACATCGCAATGTCAGCTTGTTGTAAATAAATATCACCTGATTCTGCTTTACCATTAATTGACGAAACACCAATACTACAACTCACTTTATAAACTTTTTCTTCAAAACAAAAACTCGAATCCGCAATCACTTTACATATTTCAAGTCCCGCTTTTTTCGCATCATTAACATTCGTATTGGTTAATAACATTGCAAACTCATCACCACCAATACGACACAAAGTATCACTTGAACGCGTGCGTTCAGCCAGCAATAGTGCGATTTCTTTTAGTACCATGTCCCCTTGTTTATGCCCCTGTGAATCATTAATAACTTTAAAATGGTCTAAATCTAAATAAAGTAATGAATGCTCAATCTGTGAGCGAGCCGCCGTATTAGCCATACTGCGCAATTCATTATCAAAATAATAGCGATTATGAATGCCGGTTAATGAGTCATGCAAAGCAACATGTTGTAAGCGTTTTTCTGCTTTTTTTCGCACACTAATATCGTCTAAGGTGCCTGAAATTCCGAGTAATTCGTGGTTTTCATCAAAATGTGGGGATAAACTAATTTCACACCAAAAATCTTGCTGGTTTTTTCTAATTAGCTGTAATTCAATGCAGTCTTGTACAATGCCACCTGATAATAATTTTTCAAATGACTCTTGAATATATTGTTTGGCTTGCGCGCTGCTTTCAGCAATATAGTCGACAAATCTTTTACCTATCGTTTCTGATACCATAAAATTTGTGCATTTATGCCATGCTTTATTTAAAAAGGAAATACGTCCTGCAGGTGTAATTTCAATAACAATGCTGTTGAGGCTGTCGAGCACTCGATAATGATTTTTGGATAATGAATCGTATTTATGTTGTTCATTTTCTAGTGCTAAACTTTTAGACGCAAATTGCTGATTAGAGATTAAAAAGTCTTCTCGTTTTGTGGCAATATCACAAATATTTCGTAATTGTTCAGCTTTAAAGGGTTTTTGAATGTAATCAGCAGCACCTTTGGTCAGCATTAATTCCGCTAAATCGATAGTGCCATGTGCGGTCATAGCAATAATAATTTGCTTTGAATTAAGCTCAACAAGCACCTCTAATACTTCATCACCGGTCATGCCTGGCATCATAATATCAAGTAAAACAATGTCGTAAGAATTTTTTTTAAATTTTTCAATACCAATAAAACCATCACTTGCTATGTCGATAATAAATCTATTTTTAAGCATTCTTGTGACAAGATTCGCGGTATCTTCAGTATCTTCAATTACTAAAATTCGTGGTAACTCATTTAAGCAATTAACACCATCAATGGCTTGCTGGCTAACTTCAGCAAGAAGATCGAGTTCAGAATAGGAAATTACTCGTGTTATATCAAACATTCTTGCTGTAGTTTCTGCAATCCGTTCACTATAATTTTCAGTAATTAAAACAATTGGTAAGTTGGCATTAGTCGCTAAAATGCCAGTACGAATAAAACGCGCTAAGCGCCAACCATCAACATCGCCAATGGATATTTCTGTTACGACAATATCAACTTGTCGTGCTCTTAACACAACCACAGCTTCAGTGCTGTTGGAAGCTTGAATAACTGTCGCCCCAGTATTTTCTAATTTATTAGATACGTTATTACGTATTAATTGATGTTTTAAAATTAATAATATTATCAAAAGATCACTCTTTAAAAACGCTAATACACTTTTACATTGACAGCATTCTTACTCCGTTTACTTGTTATATTTTACTTTTTTATACTTATTCGTTAACTTTTATACGGAATACTTCCTTGTTTTGTTATAGCACTATAAAAACAATTCTACATAATTGTAGCCAACATTAGCATATTTAACATTTTCTGTTACTTTATTTTAAAAAACAGTTAGTTTAAAAAAATTTACACTAAAAATGTGTACGTTTTTATACTATTTAATCACCAAACAAACGTTCAAACCATGAACGTTTGTCTTTTTTCTTTATTTGTTTTTTTAAACAATTTTTTTGAATTACCACACCCGCTTTAACGGCAGGATATTCCACAACGTCTCTACATTCTGCACTTACGGCAAGGCCACTTTTTTGTTCAAAATTTAACATCGCTACATTTTCAGGCATGGTTAAAGGTGCATCGACAATACCTTGTTTTTTCATAAAATCCGCAAACAAAACTAACGCACCACTACTTCCGGTAAGTTTAGTGGGCAAATTATCATCTCTACCAACCCAAGTGGTTACAATATGTTTAGCATCAAAACCAACAAACCAGCTATCACGTAATTGATTCGTGGTGCCAGTTTTACCCGATAGTTGATGACTAGGTAAACGCCATGTTAACGATTTGGCAGTGCCTTGTTCAGTAACTTTACGCAAAGCGTAATTGAGTAAATAACTGCCGCTATTAGAAAGGCGCTGTTCAGTCTGCGTTTCATTTTTCCACAATAAGTCACCATTGTTTGCATATAAAGTAATTACGGTATGTTGCTCGTGATAATTACCATGGTCAGCAATTGCAGAATATAATTGTGTGATCTCAAGTGGTGACATATTAATCGCACCAAGTAATAACGATGGTCTTAACGTCAATTCTTGCTGATAGCCTAATGAATATAAAACATCCGCAACATTATCAAGCCCTAATTCAAGCCCTAAATTCACTGTTGGCACGTTCAAAGATTCAACTAATGCTGTCATTAAGCTCACCTGCCCACGATATTTTCCATCATAATTTTTGGGTTGCCAAACTTCGCCTGATTCATTTTTTAACGTTAAGGCTTTATCTTTTATTGGTGTGGCTAAATTATATTGCTGATAACGCTCTAATGCTGCCAGATAAATAGGTGGTTTTATTAATGAACCTATGGGGCGTTTAGCATCTAAGGCACGATTAAACCCAGCATAACTGGCATTTCTATCAGCAACTATGGCGCGTATTTCACCGCTTTCAATATCACTAACAATCATTGCTGCTTCTAATTTTTGGGTATCATGTTGTTGTTCTAATTTCGTTAATTGGCTGCTGACTGTCTGCTCTAATAATTGTTGGCTCTGCACTGAAAATCCTGTAAATACTCGAAGTCCAGACTGAGCATTAATTTCACCGGGTAACTGGGTCAAAATTTTCTGTAATTCTCTTTTTACTTGTTGCACATAAGCAGGGTGTGATCTTTTCTTAACAAGGCGATTTTTACGAATAGATAACGGTGACTCTGCGGCAAATTCAAATTCGACACGATTAATATAATGTTTTTCAAACATTAATCGTAATACCAAATCTCGACGTTTTATGGCACGTTTAGGATGACGCCACGGGTCGTAATAACTTGGTCCTTTAATTTGTGCAATAAGCAAAGCTATTTGTGCATTACTTAGCTGCGTTAAGTTTTTTCCAAAATAAAACTCACTTGCCAAACCAAAACCATAAATACCGTTGGCACCATTTTGTCCTAAATAAACTTCATTAATATAGGCTTCTAGTAATTGATCTTTACTGTATCGATGTTCCAAGATTAGCGCCATTATCGCTTCATTCATTTTACGGGTAATGGTGCGCTCTCGACTTAAAAACATATTTTTAACTAACTGCTGAGTAAGCGTACTACCACCTTGAACGGTGTGCCCGGCACTAACATTAGCGATTAGTGCACGAATAATGCCCAGTGGTGAGACACCCGCATGAAAATAAAAATTTCTATCTTCAACCAATAACAACGTATCGAGTAATTTTGCAGGAACATTTTCTAATGACACAATAACGCGATCTTCTTTGTTAGACGATACAATACGTGCAAGTAATACTGGTTCTAACCGCACCGATTGTACGGCCGTTGTGTTTAGCGTTAATTGGCTAATTTTGCCATAGCGTTCATCAATAATGATATTTACAGAAGGTTCGATACCTAAACCAAAATCAAAGGCACGACGGTTGATAATAATTCGGTGTTTTGATTGCGCGTATTGACCCGGTTGAGTAATATTCCGCACTTTTTTATAACCGCTAAGCTGTAATGACTTGGCCAAATCTGATAAGTTAATAGTTTGATTTTCAATTAATGTTTCCACTTGTCCATAAACTTGTAGTGGAATTTTCCAGCGCTGACCTTCAAATTTTTGTCGCACTTTACCATCAAGATAAATAGTGTAAATCACTAAACCTAACAGCACCGCCAATAAAAGTTTTAATGTGGAATAAAAAAGCCAATGCCACGCAATATGAATGCGACTGGCATTAGAGGTTAATTCCAGTGCTTGCTGCTGTTTAGCCTTTAATAAATTTGTTTTGTTAGTTTTTTTTACAGGCGGTTCATCAGCATTACGATCAGACATAAAATAGGGAATTCGTTACACAAAAAATCAGCGTATATGATAAAGCACTGTGCTTAAATTCCCTAACAAAAACTACCAGCGCAAGCGCCAATTAAGTGAAACTAAGCTTTCATCATTGTGCTTGGTACCGAGTTTAGTTGCGAAGTCATTTTTATTATATTCAAGGGTTAATTTTAGATGGTATGGAAAATCGATATTTACGCCAAAATCATACTTTTGCCAATCCCAAGCTAAGCTAGGGGCAGGAAAACCGCCATCGCCAGAAAAATCTGTATTTAAGCTTGAATAGCGAAAAACGGGGGTAATATTTTTAATTAAGGGTTTCCCCGCTACTGAAAAATTAAAGGGCAATGCTATTTGATAACTCAATTCAAGTTCTTTACCAATACGATTTAAGCCCGCTGCATCTTGATCTACATATTGGGCAAACAGGGTAAATTCTTGCCAGTATAGCCAGTAATTAAAACCAATATCTTGCTTGTTATTACCCTGTATTGGCAAACTAAAACCAGCAACTCCGTCAAGTAAATCAAGATCAGCACCATAAAATGTGCCATATAAATTGCGCTCTTGCGCTAAATTGCGTTGATAACCCCAAATCATAAAGTTAGACTGCCAACTCTTTTTTTTGCCCTGCATACGATAACCAAGCGCTAACCCTAACTCTGGATTTTTGTTTAAATTAAAGTGTTCGATTTCGGCATCGTATAAAATAACCACACCACTTTTTAATTTAGGATCTGGATTATTCGGTGGCGCGCGACGATCATCGGTACCATTATCGCCAGCTAATGCATTAGGATCGCGCATAAATAAGGGGCTGCCGGTAGTTATACTGGCTTTAACATAAAACTGTGAATTTAAATCTAACCCGACTTCAATACCCGCATCTTCGAAACGATTAAAGGCAGTGCTAACTAAACCATAACTTTGTAAATGGCGATCGTTTTGACGTTCAAACTTTTCAAATTTACCCACTTGTACATAATAACTGTCGCTCTTTGCTGGCCGTTTAATGCTAGCTTTTCGTCCATAGCGCAGCATAAAGATATCAGCATCTATTTTGTGATCTTGTGAGGTCGGATTGCGATCATACAAATCAATGGCATCAACTTTAAAAAGCAAACTAAAATCACTATTTATTTTCCACGCCCCCTTTACTGAAATATTAGATAATTCAAGATGTTTACCTTGATCGACAGTGGCTAAAAAAGCAGTGCTATCACCAACAGGCAAGTCTTCTGGAGGAAAAGGAAAGCTCACTGGAAATTTAAACTGATCACTATTACGGTAATTTAACGTGGTTTTGAGTTCCAGTTGCAAGGAAGACGCAGCTATGGATTGTCTTTGCCCAATAACAATGCTTAATGATAAAACGAAAAATAAGAGTGTTAATACACGAGTCATGACGCAACCTGATAATGGTAATTATAAGATATCATTGCTTAATTATAAAAAAGATACAATTTTATTCTTTGCTCACTTAAATTTTAATAGGCCGTTTAGTTTTATTGGTCCGCTTCGTATTAGTAGGATCGTCAGGCCAGTAGTGTTTCGTAATAATTATCTGGGCACCGCTTACAAACCAGATAAATCATTTTAAAAAAGCTATCTTTTAGTTGCTTAAGTATTTCGGCTCTTAATAGATCTACCTGCTTTTTCAGTAAATGGATCTGTCGGCCATCTATGGCGGGGATATTTAGCTCGCATGTCTTTTGCCACTTCAACATAGGATCCGCCCCAAAAATTAGCTAAATCGCTAGTTATTTGTATTGGTCTACGGGCTGGTGATAACAATTCAAAGCGTAGTGCCACTTTATTACCAGCCAACATTGGCGATGCCAGCTCACCGAACAATTCTTGTAATACGACTGAGACTGTCGGCTCTGAATTCTTGTCATAAATAATAGCAACTTTTTTATTACTCGGTGTTATATAAAGTGTAGGTGCTTCTTTCTCAAGTACCTTAGATTCTTCATATGATAATAATGATGATAATAGTGGTAGTATCTTCACCCGTTTTAATTCCGATATTTTTTTAATCGTGGAAACATACGGTAATAACCAATTTTCCGCAGTACTCATGATTAAATCCTCTGAAAGCACAGGAAAACCTTCCACCTTACCACCAAGCCATAGCACCCTTTTCAACCAATCATCACATTCTTGAGTCCAGTTTAATATGTTTCTAGCATCTGTGTTTATAAGAGATTTAATACTGTCTAATATGAATTCGGCTGGCACATCATTACTTCTTGTTTCCTCGATGATTAAACTGCCATATTTCTTCAATACCCTCGCATAGACATGGCTCTTGTTGGGCGCTAACTCATATGCTATTTGTTCAGCAATTTCGTGAGAAAATTTTTCAGCTAAAAGATGTTTATTAAAAGCAATAGCACTAAAAACGCGTCCTTCTTTTTTTTGCGCATCACAATCGTTAACGACTAAATATTCATGATTAATCAGCGGATCGGCTTCTTCTAAGAAAACCCCTTTACCATTAGCCAGTTGATACTTATTGCTATTTTCTGAACGTCTTTTAGCTAGGCGCTCTGGAAAGGCTAACAGTAATAAATAGGCTGACATATCAGCAAGATCTGAAATATCGACTTTGCTGCTTTGATGGTTGATTAATGACTGTAAGGTACGAACGTCTTTAACAACCGTTTTTAGTGAATTACGATTTACATAGGCAGTATTAATATTGCCACTGCCGTTCTCCATCAGAAGGTGTAATCTCATCAAAAAATCAGCACTGTCACTACCTTGCAATATATCTCGCTCGGATAAAAGCGCGGCAATATTACAAGCCACTTCGCGCTCTTGATCACCATTTGCAGATAACATCATTTTTGCTAGCCGTGGGTGAAGAGGAAGGTTACTTGCTTGTTTACCGAGTGCGGTAATTTTTCCTGATCTTTCCAGTAACCCCATTTTTATCAGTAAATCTACCGTTGCGTCAAAGTGCGCCTTGGGGGGCGGCGTTAGCCAATTAATTTCTTCATATTTAAAATGTCCAGCATTTGCCAGTTCTAACACAGCACCAGCCAAATCGGCATTCAAAATTTCTTCTTGCTGATAATCGTTTAACGATAAATGCTCAGACTCACTCCACAAGCGCAAACATTTTCCTGCCGATAATCGACCTGCACGGCCTTTTCGTTGTTCTGCTGATGCCTTTGATATTTTAGTTGTCGTTAGTTTCGACATACCACTAGAGGGGTTAAAAGTCAGTGTTTTTTCCAATCCAGAATCTATAACGCAGGTGATCCCTTCAATGGTTAAGCTGGTTTCAGCAATATTGGTGGTGAAAATTATTTTTTTGATAGCAGATGGTGCTGGTGCAATCGCTTTTTCTTGCTCTGCTAATGGCAATGAACCGTGTAAAGGCACAAACATAAATTTATTATTGGCTGAAAATTGTGCTTCTGCCGCTGAAATACAGCGTTTTATGTCGGCAATACCTGATAAAAATACGAGAATATCGCCCTTATCTTCAATCACATCAACTATTGCTTTACACACATTCGCGACTAACTGAGTTTTGTCGCTTTTCTTATGGAAAACACGCACGGGGTATGATCTGCCTTCACACAAGATCACAGGTGCATCATTGAGATATCTTGATATTAAATTTGTATCTAATGTTGCAGACATCACCAGAATACGCAGATCTTCACGAATAATCTCTTGAATTTCAGTAGATAACATTAGCGACAAATCGGTGTTAATGGAGCGCTGATGAAATTCATCAAAAATGATCAGGCCAATACCTTCTAATTCTGGATTTGCTTGCAGTCGTCTGGTTAATACGCCTTCAGTAAGGATCTCAAGCCGTGTAGATGCCGATATTCTTTTTTCATTTTTTACTTGATAACCAACCGTTTCTCCCACCTTTTCACCGAGGCACCTAGCTAAATAGTTAGCAATTGACCTTGCTGCCATTCGTCTAGGTTCGAGCATTATTATTTTATTACCATTTAAAAATTCAGAGTTTAAAAGGCTTAATGGTACTGCTGTTGATTTACCTGCTCCAGGCTCAGCTTGCAACACCAAATTTTTATTGCTAGATAAACAATGCTCAATAGCGGGTAATAATTTAGAAATAGGTAAGTTATTGTTCATGGTGCCATAATAATAAACTTGTTTATGGCTAATATTATATACTTTTCATACGTAGTAGTTTACTTGATTCTAAGCTGCGAATTTTAGACTCAGTGAACCTTACCACTAACACTACTTCCCGACTCAAGGCATCTTTGTAATACTCGGGTTTTTGTTGTGCCGCTAAACGGTGAAAAAATTCACTGTCTTGTTCAACACTCGCCTTTGACCATCGTTGATTATTATCCAATAAATGATCTAATTCGCACATAAGACTCTTGCCATTATAACGTAATAACTTACTGAATAAGAGGTGAGCTTTCTACATTAAAAACAAAACCTTTAATATCGGCTTCGCTGATCAATGTTTGAATATATTGAGCGGTTGCTTTACGCTCAACTTTATCATTTAAGTAATCTGCCACTTTCTCTTTAACATAATCATAAGGGAGTGCTTTGCCCTCTATTTTTCTATCAATCATGGTAATATGAAAACCATAGCGTGACTCAATGGGATATGACACCAGTCCTTCATTAGCAGCAAAGATATGCTTTTCAAATTCAGGCACGGTTTGCCCTTTGCTAATTTGCCCTAAACTGCCTTGCGTTTCTTTCGATGGACAGGCTGAATGACGAGTCACTAAGTCATTAAACGCTGACGGTGTTTCAGTTAATTGCGCAATAAGTTGGTCTGCCACCTCTTTTAGATTATGACGTTCGTTAATATTATCAGGTGCTGCTGCTAATAAAATATGGCGCAATTCAATTAACGGTGACGTCATAAATTTACTTTGATTTTGCTCAAAAAAACGTAAGCATTCTTTTTCAGTTGCTCTAGGAACAATAACTTCCTGTTGTATGAGTTTTTTAAGACCTGCGGCTTCTTCTATTGAATTTGAAGTAACTGTACTTTCGATTAAACCCAACTCAACCGCTTTTTGTTTAAGGAGCTCACCAACGATTAACGCTTCCACTGTTTTTACCATAGCTTCACGTTTTGATTCTGCTGGATGATGTTGCATTTCTTCCAAAACGCTTGTTTCTTCAATAAGCACACCATTGACCGTTACTTCGGGAACTTCTGGTGGCATATTGGTAGAAAATTTTTTCTCTTTTTCATGATCACACCCCATCGAACTATGATGTTGTGCAGGGTTTTCATTTTTTTTTGATGATTGCTCATGCTCAGCGGCATTTATGATTTGCATGATAGAACCTTGTTTTGACTAGGATTAAATAAAGCCTAGCAAATGAGTTTATGCACTCATTAGCTAGAAATTTACGTGCGATATATGCTGTTTTTATTTCTGATGTTTAGCCTTTGCTACGCACAACTTGGAAGTTACGAGTGAAATATTTCACCGGTACACTCCAAATATGAACAAGACGACTAAATGGAAACAATACAAACAATGTCATACCTAACAGGATATGGAGTTTATAAATGAGTCCTACAGATGAAATCGACATCACTGCTTGTGTCATATCAAAGGTGACAATATTTTGAGCCCAGCTCATCATCAGTAACATTTCACTACCGTCTAAATGGCTGAATGAGAACAAAATACTGATCAGACCTAAAACAAGCTGTGCAAAAATGAGTACCAATATTAAAATATCCATGGTGGTACTCGTTGCTCTAACTCTGGGGTTATTCAAACGACGGTTTAATAATATAACCAAGCCATATAAGCAAATTAAACCAAAGAAACCACCTGCGCCCATTGCGAAAAGTTGTTTCACAGGAGCGGTTACACCTAACACATTCCAAACGTGATGGGGAGTAAGTAAACCAACAAAGTGTCCCGCTAATACGGCCATAATGCCAATATGGAAGGCCAAATTCCCCTTTTTTATCCCCTTACTATCTAACATCTGACTAGAGCCTGTTTTCCATGTGTATTGCTCTCGGTCATAACGTAACATGCTGCCAAGTATAAAAATAGTTAACGCAATATATGGATAAAGACCAAATAAAATTGTATAAAAGTAATCCATTTTAGTTTCCTCCAATCACGGTTGATTGAGTACGGTTAGCTTCTTTATTAATAGTATCTTCAATAATACTATCCATAAATTGTATTGGGACATCTTGATCACGACGTTGAGACTGCGATGGTTTGTTATCCGTGCCGCATGCTTCAGAATCAGCTTCTCCGCCAAACTTAACCATTTCTTCTTCCCACACTTTGTCGATAGCTTCTTTGGTATCATCGCGTTTTTCGCCTTTTACCTGAGCCGCTAAATCTTCATAGTTAATATCCGCTTTAGCTAAGTTCACTAAAACAGTAAAGAGAATCGCGTAGTCACTATTTCGCTGCTCTAAACGTACTTTTAGCAATGCTAAAATATGAGATACATCTTGTAACCAGCCCCTTGCGTTGTCTTCACCTTGGGTGGATGCAAACTCCAAAAATAATGGAATGTAGTCTGGTAACTCTCGCTGACCAATATCCAAGCCGGCTTTTTTGTATTCAGCCATTAAATCTATCATTGCTTGACCTCGGTCACGGCTTTCGCCATGAAGGTGTTCAAACAACAACAAAGATAATGAACGTCCGCGCTCAAATAATGCATCGTAATCAGACTGCCAATCTAGAATATCCATCGCCAATCGACCATGAACAAAGGCTAGCAAACCATTTTTTTCTTCGTTGGTAAGCAGCTTATTGTCTTGAATAAACTGCTCAATATCTACTTTGGCTTCGTGTAGTTCTTCTGTCGGATAATCAATCAAACGAGAAATAAGGGTTAAAATGTTCATCATAATTCTCCTTATTTACCTGCGTCGATAATATCAACTGGGATAACTTCTCTTACTGTTTGGCTCTTACCACCAAATAAGTTCGTACCCGAAGACCCCGTTGCACAACCATTACCAAAACTAAAACCACACCCCGATTTCATGTCGTATGCGTTTTCAGCGTACGCAGTATGACTGCTTGGAATAACAAAACGATCTTCGTAATTCGCAATTGCCATGGTTTGATACATATCTTCAACTTGGTATTTATTCATTCCGACTTGCTCAAGCACTTCAAGATCTTCCACTTGGTCAACTTGTTCGGAACGTTTAAATGCTCGCATTGCTAACATTCTTTCTAATGCATTAATAACTGGTTTTTCATCGCCTGCGGTAAGCAAGTTAGCCAAGTACTTCATTGGTATACGTAATGATTTTAAATCAGGAATAACCCCATTTTTACCAACGTGTCCTGCCTCAATTGCCGACTGCACTGGGCTTAATGGTGGAACGTACCAAACCATTGGTAAGGTGCGATATTCTGGGTGAAGTGGTAATGCCACTTTCCAGTCCATAGCCATTTTGTACACTGGCGATGCAATAGCAGCGTCAAGCCAGGCCTGAGGTATGCCTTCCTTACGCGCGGCTTCTTGAACCACTTCATCGTTGGGATCGAGAAAGATGTCACATTGTGCTTGATATAAATCTTTTTCATTTTGCACTGATGCCGCTTCTTCAATACGGTCAGCGTCATACAACATCACGCCTAAGTAACGAATACGACCTACACAGGTTTCAGAGCAAACCGTTGGTTGTCCTGCTTCGATACGTGGGTAACAGAAAATACATTTTTCTGACTTACCTGTTTTCCAGTTATAGTAAATTTTCTTATACGGACAACCAGAAACACACATTCTCCAGCCACGACATTTTTCTTGGTCAATTAAGACAATACCGTCTTCTTCACGTTTGTATATAGCGCCACTTGGACAACTCGCCACACAAGCTGGATTTAAACAGTGTTCACATAAACGGGGTAAATACATCATGAACGTTTTTTCAAACTCTCCATACATATCCGCTTGAATATTATCGAAGTTTTTATCAGCTCTACGATGCTTAAACTCAGTACCTAAAATTTCTTCCCAGTTAGGTCCCCAGTTGATTTTCTCCATCCGCTTACCTGTGATCAGTGAACGAGGTCGAGCGACGGGCTGATGTTTTGCTTCGCCAGCAGTGTGTAAATGCTGGTAGTCAAAATCAAACGGTTCGTAGTAATCGTCAATCTCTGGCAAGTCTGGATTAGCAAAAATATTTGCTAGAATTCGGCGTTTACCACCTTGTTTAGGCTCTAATTTACCTGAGTTATTACGAACCCAACCACCATTCCATTTATCTTGGTTTTCCCATTCTTTAGGAAAACCTATGCCTGGTTTACTTTCTACGTTGTTAAACCACGCATATTCAACACCTTCTCGCGAGGTCCAAACATTTTTACAAGTAACTGAACATGTATGACAACCAATACATTTGTCTAAGTTCAGCACCATGCCGATTTGTGCACGTATTTTCATTGCCCTTACCCCTTAAACTCGTTTAGTTGGTCTTCTGTTTGCTCAGCTCCGCCTTGGGTAGATTCTTCATCCAACCAATCAACTTTACTCATCTTACGAACAATAACGAATTCGTCTCGGTTACAACCCACCGTGCCATAATAGTTAAATCCGTATGATTGCTGTGCATAACCACCAATCATATGAGTGGGTTTCATGACGGTACGTGTCACTGAATTATGAATACCACCGCGAGTTTCAGTCGTTTCAGCACCCGGTACATTGACTATTCGTTCTTGGGCGTGATACATCATACTCATACCTTCTGGTACACGTTGTGAAACCACGGCTCGTGCTGCTATAGCGCCATTCACATTGAATATTTCAATCCAGTCGTTATCTACGATACCTGCTTTTTCAGCATCTATTTCAGAAAGCCAAACAATTGGTCCACCACGAGATAATGTCAACATCAACAAGTTATCAGAATAAGTACTGTGAATACCCCATTTTTGATGTGGCGTGATCCAATTAAGTGCTATTTCTGTATTTCCATTTGGCTTTTTATTCATTAATGGTTGAACGGTTTTCAAGTTAATTGGCGGCTTGTAACAACACATAGTTTCACCAAAATCGCGCATCCACTCATGATCTTGATAGAATTGCTGACGCCCAGTTACCGTTCTCCATGGTATTTGCTCGTGAACATTGGTATAACCCGCGTTATATGAAACATGCTCATCTTCTAACCCTGACCAAGTCGGTGAAGAAATAATTTTGCGTGGTTGTGCCTGAATATCACGAAAACGTATTTTCTCTTCCTGTTTGGGTTTAGCTAGATGAGTATGATCGATGCCAGTCAACTCACCTAATGCTGCCCACGCTTTAACCGCAACACTGCCGTTAGTTTCTGGTGCCAGTGACAAAATTACTTCACAAGCGTCTATTGCTGATTCAATTTTTGGTCGACCTGCATTAGCTCCTTCAACATGTTTCTTATTCAACAATCCTAAGAAATCGACTTCGTCTTGGGTATTCCAAGAAATTCCTTTACCGCCGTTACCTTGTATATCTAACGTTGGGCCTAATGAGGTAAAACGTGCATAGGTATTAGGGTAATCACGCTCTACTTCAACCAAATTAGGCGCTGTTTGACCAGGAATTAAATCACACTCACCTTTCCACCACGCTTTAACGCCAAATGGCTGTGCGAGTTCAGCTGGGGTATCATGTAAAATTGGAACAGTAACGATATCTTTTTGTTTGCCAAGGTGTCCTTCAGTTAATTCTGAAAACTTTTTCGCTATTCCTTTAAAAATATCCCAATCAGAACGCGCTTCCCAGCAAGGGTCTACCGCTTTCGATAATGGATGAATAAACGGATGCATATCGGAAGTATTCATATCGTCTTTTTCATACCAAGTAGCCGTAGGTAAAACAATATCGGAATACAAACAAGTGGTAGACATTCTAAAATCTAAAGTGACTAACAAATCCACTTTGCCTTCTGCACCATCTTTTTCAAACTTAACATCTTCTGGCATTTTATCGCCAGCTTCTCCTAAATCTTTCCCCATTAAACCATGTTTAGTGCCTAATAAATGCTTAAGCATATATTCGTGGCCCTTACCTGATGAACCTAGTAGGTTTGAACGCCAAATAAACATATTGCGAGGGAAATTTTGTGGATTGTCAGGCTCTTCACAAGCAAATTTAAGTTCACCTGATTTTAAGTTTTTAACTACATAATCTTTCGGTGATATTCCTTCAGCATCAGCTGCTTTACAAATATTAAGTGGATTTTCACTTAGCTGAGGTGCAGAGGGTAACCAGCCCATACGTTCAGCACGCGTATTAAAATCAATAATAGATCCTGTCCATTTCTCTTTATTTGCTAACGGAGAAATAACTTCACTCATGTCTAATTTTTCATAGCGCCATTGGCTAGAATGATTATAGAAGAACGAAGTACCATTCATATGACGTGGTGGCTTCTGCCAATCTAAGCCAAACGCTAATGGCTGCCAACCGGTTTGTGGACGAAGTTTTTCTTGACCAACATAATGTGCCCAACCGCCACCAGACTGTCCGATACAACCACACATCATCAACATATTGATAATGCCACGGTAACTCATATCCATGTGATACCAGTGGTTTAATCCAGCACCCAAAATGATCATAGAGCGACCATGAGTTTTATGTGCCGTGTCGGCAAACTCAGTCGCAACACGAATTACGTCTTCTGGACGACAACCGGTAATTTTTTCTTGCCATGCAGGAGTATAGGGAAGATCTTGGTCATAAGAAGTGGCGCAATTTTCGCAGTCATAACCATTATCTACACCATAATTAGCTAAGGTTAAATCAAATACAGTTGCGACTAAAACTTCACTGCCGTCAGCTAAAGTAATTTTCTTAGCCGGCACTTTTCGCTGCAGTACATCACTATGATCAGTATGGTCAAAATAATTATGCTCATGAGCATTGGCTTCAGTAGCAAAATAAGGAAAAGCGACGTCAACAACTTCGTCATTATTTTCTTTCAAGCTCACTTGTAATTTAACTTCATTACCCGTATTACCATCAAGTTGTTTGATATTCCACTTACCTTTTTCACCCCAACGATAACCAACAGAGCCTGTTGGTGATACCAACTCGCCATCATTTTCGTTTATTGCGATAGTTTTCCAATCGGGGTTGTTTTCTTGCCCTAAATTTTCAGCCAAATCAGAAGCACGCAGGAAACGACCTTGTATTAGGTTATCGCCATCTTTATCAAGCATAACTAAATAAGGGAAATCAGTAGTTGTGCGTACATAATTATTAAAGTACTCACTCTTACCTGTTTTATGATACTCGCTCAAAATCACGTGACCGAATGCCATTGCTAACGCAGCGTCTGTACCTTGTTTGGGTGCTAACCATTGGTCGGTAAGTTTTGATAGTTCAGAGTAATCAGAAGTAACTGAAACAACTTTAGTCCCTTTGTAACGAACTTCTGTTAAGAAGTGGGCGTCAGGTGTACGTGTTTGAGGAACGTTAGAACCCCAAGCAATAATATAATTTGAATTATACCAGTCAGCTGATTCAGGAACATCCGTTTGTTCACCCCAAACTTGTGGTGATGCAGGAGGCAAATCACAATACCAATCGTAAAAACTTAAACAGTTACCACCAATTAACGACAAGTAACGCGCACCTGCAGCGTAAGAGACCATAGACATTGCTGGGATTGGTGAAAAGCCGCTAACACGATCTGGACCATAGGTTTTTGTAGTATAAATATTTGCCGCAGCGATAATTTCATTAACTTCATTCCATTGGGCGCGAACAAAGCCACCTAAACCACGTTGCTGCTTATATGAATCAGCTTTTGATTTATCTTCGACAATTGAAGCCCATGCTTCTACTGGATCGTTAAACTGCACTTTTGCTTCACGCCAAAGTTTAATCAAACGTTTACGAACTTTTGGATATTTTAATCGATTGGCACTGTAAATATACCAAGAGTATGATGCGCCACGAGGACAACCGCGTGGTTCATGGTTTGGTAGATCAGGACGTGTTCTGGGATAATCAGTTTGTTGGGTTTCCCACGTAACTAATCCGTCTTTAACGTATATTTTCCAACTACAAGATCCCGTACAGTTTACCCCATGAGTTGAACGTACAATTTTATCATGTTGCCAACGGCGACGGTATCCGTCTTCCCAACTACGATCCTCATCGGTGGTAACGCCATGGTCACCAGAGAAGCTTTCAGATTTTGGTTTAAAGAACCGTAATCTGTCTAAAAAACGACTCATGTCATTCTCCAATCTATTATTAATTAGGCCGATAGTAGAACAATATAGATGGTAAACATTGATTCAGATCAAGTTTCTTCAGTCACTTAAAATCTGGGGTTACACCTACTACCCCTTAAGTGGTATAAAGGTTTTAGCAGTATTTTAGTTATAATAGGGCTTGTGGAATAACCAAGCAGAAAATGCTTTGGTTATTATGGTTTTTGTAGGTATCACTTATGAATAAGAATAGGACTGAGTAAATGTTTGACCGATTATTTAATTCCATTGTTTTTCGCATCGGCAGCATGATGTTCCTGTTAAGTTTTGTGTCAATTTTTAGTATGTTCAGCTCGGTGTTCATTAGTGAACTTGCTGACCAAGATGCATTAGTGATTAACGATGCGGGTTCACTTCGTAAGCAAAGTTACAAAATGTTAGCCGAGCTTGAATTATTGAAACAAATTGACAGTGATGCGAAGTTAAAAATACAACATAAGCTCAATAGCTCCATTGAAATATTTAATCAAAAGATCAACGCACCAATAATGCAGTCAAATGCAGTTTTCTTCGGTGATATCCCCATCAAAAGTACGTTAAAAGAGATTCAATACAATTGGTTCAACGATATCGAACCTAAATTTCACGCATTTATCATTAATCCAGAATTGTTATCTTCAAGTCATTCCATTGAACTTAATAATATTATTGATAATTTTGTTATTCGTCTAGATAGCTTAGTGAACCTATATCAACAACGCGCTGAAAATCGTATTTTATTGATTAGAATGATCTTAGGAATTTCATTATTCATTACCACGATTTTAGTGGCATTTACTATGTTTCAAATCAGTCGAAGAATTGAAACCCCCTTGTCTGAATTAACCCGTTCAGCACGACAAATTATGACAGGCGACTATACCGTCACCACCAATATTCAACAAAATGACGAATTAGGTTTACTCGCCGAAACCATGAACAAAATGACACAAGCACTGTCATACTCCTACGGTGAGTTAGAACAACGAGTGAAAAACAAAACAGCAGCATTAAGGCAAAGTAACGATTCACTAGAATTACTTTATCAAACGTCTCAACTCATAAATCATGCAGATACCACTCTTGACTTACGCCCAATCGCGACAAGATTAGCAGAAATAACCAATAAATCTGATATAGATCTATGTTTAACAACAGACATAGGTAGTTTACCTTACGAGCATATCCTGACCATAAACAAAGACTCACCTGAGCGATGCCAAATCGGCGATTGTCACGATTGCTTAGCTAATACTAACAGGCCAGATATTAGTCAACCCATGGTAATGCGCTACCCAATAAAAAAAGATGAAATTAGCTACGGAGTGTTAGTGTGTAATTTAGATGCGAGTACCCCACTTGAAGCGTGGCAACATCAATTATTTTCATCAGTATCGACATTAATAGCGAATGGTTTGCATATTAAACAGCAAAATGAACAAAGCAGAAGAATTACCCTGTTAGATGAACGCAATGTGATAGCAAGAGAACTGCATGACTCTCTAGCCCAAGCATTATCATACCTAAAAATACAAGTATCTCGATTACAAAAACTCAGGGCAAAAGAAGCCACTGAAGAGAAAATTGAAGACGTTATTTTGGAGCTTAAAATGGGGTTAAACTCGGCTTACCGACAGCTTAGAGAATTATTAACCACTTTTAGGTTAAAAATTGATGTTCAAGGGTTATATCACACCTTTAGCGATACCATTAAACAACTAAATTTGCGTACCGATGGAACCATGCACTTTGAGCTAGATTATCAAATAGAAAATTTACCCTTAACACCCAATGAAGAGATCCATTTGATGCAAATTGCACGAGAAGCAACCCAGAATGCGTTGAATCATTCTAAAGCCGACAATGTTTTGGTAAAAGCCTTTGTTGATGAAGATAAAAATATTCACTTAACAATTGAAGATAATGGCATTGGTTTACCAAAAGATTCCCAGAAGCTTAATCACTATGGCCTTGCAATAATGAAAGAGCGCAGTAAAAACTTATCTGGTGACATTACCTTATCAAATAGCGATAACGGCGGCGTTAAAGTTGAATTGATTTTTCAACCAAGTTATTTGAAGAAACTAGCAACAGTTGCGTAATATAAAAATCTGTCATTTAACCGATAATATAACGTCATAAAGGTTAATAAAGCATCAAATCGAGTGATTTGATGCTTTAGTTTATTTATTGATGTTAAGGGTTGTGGTGCTCCGCCCCATCGCGTAAATAGAACCACCAGTTAATACCAATGCAAACAGCATAGAAAATAGCAAATCCGATCAATGCATTTTCGGGTGTAGTTAACTTAATTTGCTCACCTAAAACTTTTGGAATGTAAAAAGCTCCGTATGCGGCAATCGCTGATGTCCATCCCAATACAGGACCTGCTTGTTCTTTATCAAACACCATTGAAATCGTACGAAATGTTGAGCCATTGCCGATACCTGTAGCCGCGAATAAGAACAGAAACAATACAAAAAACTCAACGAAATATTCTTCTGGTGTTGCAGAGGCATAAGCCGCTTTCATGTAGTAAGCAACACCTAATGCACTGGCAACCATGACAAAAGAACATATTTGAGTGACTTTAGCGCCACCTATTTTATCTGCCATCCAACCACCAACAGGTCGAATTAATGCACCAATAAATGCTCCCATCCACGCATACATTAAAGCACTTGGACCGTTTACATTTACCGTGTTGTGAGTCATCACACCATCAACCATAATATGTTGGTAACCAAAGATAACTTTAATTGATAATGGGAACGCTGCCGCAAAACCAATAAATGAACCGAAAGTCATGGTATAGATAATACTCATTACCCAAGTATGAGGGTTATTAAAGATTTTATATTGACGATCTAAATTCTTACGAATTTGACCTGGTAAAAATTTTAATAACATTACCGTAGCACCAACAACCCCCACTAATACCATTTCTTTAGGCACCGCAAAACCCGAGCCGTTCGCTGATTCCGGCAAAATAAACCATAAGCCACCAATAGCCGTTGCAAAACCGATTAACAACATTACCGATATTATACCAAAAGCAACTATAGGGTTTGGAGCATCAGGTGAAACGTGTGAAGCGCGAATATTATTCATTCCAAACCAACCGATAACCGCTAATGGTACTAAAAACAACAACCACACATAACCTGCGTTGAATATCCATGCATCAGAGCCAGCTGGAATTTTACCAATTAACGTTCCTGATGTATTAACTAAGGTCATAGGGTCGCCACCGAACAAACCAAAAGTCATGACAAGCGGAACTAAAATTTGCATGGTAGTCACGCCAAAGTTACCTAAACCAGCATTTAAACCTAGTGCTAACCCTTGTTGATTTTTAGGGTAGAAAAAGCTGATATTAGACATTGATGAAGCAAAGTTGCCACCACCAAAGCCAGATAACAAAGCTAACCCTTGGAAGACCCATAAGGGTGTATTAATGTCTTGTAAGGCAATACCGGTACCTATCGCAGGTATCATCAATAATACAGTAGTAAACACAATCGTATTTCGACCACCACACAGTCGAATAAAAAAGCTACTGGGTATTCGCAGTGTTGCGCCAGTTAAGCCTGATATTGCCATTAATGTAAATAACTCAGATTTTGCAAATGGAAAACCAAGGTTTAGCATTTGAACCGTGATAATCCCCCAATATAACCAAACAGCAAAACCGCACAATAAACTAGGAATCGAAATCCAAAGATTTCGATTCGCTATTTTCTTACCTTGGGACTCCCAAAAACCTTCGTCTTCTGGATCCCATTTTTCTATGTCAGCCATGGTTTTCTCCAATTAATTAGCTTTTTATTTATTAACAGGGTTACTATGCGTAAAGTCTTTAACAACAACAATTGACAAAAAGAGGTATAGAATTTCGCAAGTTATCTTTGTGAACAATATGCTTAAGCGTGCTTAGATATGAAAAAACAGTAACGTTATAGCGCTTCTTAAGGGCTGCACAAGCAAGTAAAAAAAAACAACACTACCTACAAAGTAATACTTTCAGTTACCAATTAATATGTGTTTCTATGATTGGCTGATCAAGGATAAAATTGATATGAATCAAGTTTATCTAACGTTATCGCGATATCCTTTTAGCGCTGACAAATAGGAGAAAAAAATGTCAAATGAACAAGCGGTTTCTATCATGATGGTTGACGATCACCCTTTGCTTAGAAAAGGACTTAGACAGTTAATTGAATTTGAAGACGAGCTAGAAATAGTTGGTGAAGCAAGCTCTGGTGCCGAGGCGTTGGTACTCGCTGAAAAATATGATCCTGACCTAATTACTCTAGATCTCAACATGCAAGGTATGGACGGATTAGAGACTCTTAGAGCGTTAAGAAACCAAGGATTCACAGCTAGAATTTTAATGTTAACCGTATCAGATAATGATGAAGACGTACTCGAGGCCATTCGTTCAGGTGCCGATGGTTATTTATTAAAAGATATGGACCCTGATGACCTTATCAATAAAATAAAAGAAGCTGCCTTGGGTAAGATGGTAATGAGTGAAAAACTCACCGAAATATTAGCTTCTGCGTTAAGAAAGCCAGAAAAAAAGGGGACGCATGCCATTTCCTCTTTAACTACCCGAGAATACGAAATACTTAAATTAATTGCTAAAGGGCTCAGTAATAAACTGATTGCTAGAGAACTAGACATTTCCGATGGCACAGTTAAGGTACATGTTAAGCACCTGTTAAAAAAATTAAATTTAAAATCTCGAGTAGAAGCCGCTGTTTGGATGGTAAATTACCAAACTAAATCATAATTAAATTAATGCAATTCTCTAGGTAAACATAATTTGTCAACTGCTGTAGTACGTCAGGACTAATGCCAATGGCACTTGCCGGCAAGTATAACTTCCGTTTCGGGTGAATTGTCTATTGGTGACGCTGATTATGCCAAAGAAGTGCTTGATTAATTTGGAAAAATCGAATTTTGAAAAATTGCAATGAAATCCGGAAAACCTTTTGCTTTTGGCCAATTACCCTATAGCATTTTCTTCAGTTTACTGGGGAATCTTGTATCAGCAAAGGCTACTTTTCATCAAGTCGCGCTTCCCACCATAAAAAATGTCAGGACAAAACGAAGCTCACCATTGAGAATAAATGCGCTAGCGAGTAAAAAGATTAATAAACGAGCAGGAAGAATGGACTTTCGACGCGGTATTGCCAAAACTAAAGATGGTGTATTGAGCACCCCCTCTATCACATCAAGTCTCGGGAGTACTGTCATCAATGAGTACAGTAAATTGTTATATTGCTTTACCGCAAGAGCATCAAGGTTGCAAAGCGGGAGAAATGGTTAAAATAGAATTGTTTGATGACACGATGTAAAAATAACACAGGGAGCAAAAACCTCTGTAGAGATATATCTAATAAACTTTAGCATGTGCCGATGTAACTTTTTTCATTAGGCGAAAAGAATTCTAAGCAGAATAAATATTACCAGCGTTTTATTGCAGCCTTGTCCTTGTCGTTAAATGCAACCCATTTTTGCCCTTGTTCCGTGCTTTCTTTTTTCCAAAAAGGCGCATCGTTTTTAAGAAAATCCATAATAAATTGACACGCTTCAAATGCTGACTCTCTATGCTTACAGGTTACACCAACAAAGACAATTTGATCTGACAAGGTTAATTGGCCAATCCGATGAATTAGCGATACTTTACCTAATTGCCATCGTTGCTTGGCTTTCATAACAATATCTAAAAGAGATTTTTCTGTCATCCCTGGATAATGCTCTAAAAACAAGCCATGTACTGAACTTCCTTGGTTAACATCTCGTACCAAACCAACAAAGGTTACAACCGCCCCGTCACTATTGCTATCTGTTATAAGCTTTTGATATTCAGCACCGACATCGAAATCTTCTTCTTGGATACAAATCACACACTACCCTCCGGTTACTGGAGGGAAAAAGGCAACTTCATCCCCATTATTCACCCTATCGGAAGACATCGACATAGTATGGTTAATGGCCACTAAAACCTTGCCGTCGGCTAACAAATCAGCCCAACGATTAGAGCGCGTTTTCAGTTCGCTTTTAATATCATTAACCGTGGTTGACTCACCAATATCGATAGATGTTTCGCTGCAATCAAGCAGCTCTTTTAATTGCCCAAAAAATAAGATTTTTATCATTAGATTATTCTCCTCGTTGCCAATGTCCTGTTTTTCCTCCGTGCTTTTCTAGCACACGGATACCTGATATTTCCATCATGGGGTCGGCTGTTTTACACATATCAAACAAAGTGAGTAATGCGACACTCACTGCTGTTAACGCTTCCATTTCTACACCTGTTTGACCTGATTATTTGCACAGTGACGTTACTTTGATCAGATTGGCGTCTAGATCTAATTCAAAATTTACATCAACTTTTGATAATGCCAACGGATGACATAGAGGAATGAGATCTGCGCATTTTTTTGCTGCTTGGATACCGGCTATTCTGGCCGTTGCAATGACATCGCCCTTCTTATTGGTATTGTCGATTATCGCCTGTAGGGTATCAGAAAACATGCTAATAGTGCCTTCTGCTACCGCTGTTCTTACCGACACATCCTTATCTGTTACATCAACCATATTTGCCTGACCTTGCTGGTCAACATGCGTCAACATCGTCATTCTCCTCTTGTTTCACATTTAGCCACGTTTAGCGATAAGTGAGGAACAAAATTACAAGGTTTATGACTCGCGTCTAATTGGCTTTTAATTATTTCATTCCAAGCGGTTTTGCATGCTCCCGTTGAACCCGGCATGCAAAAGATAACCGTACTATTTGCTAGGCCCGCAAGTGCTCTAGACTGAATAGTTGATGTACCAATATCTTTAAATGATACTTGCCTAAACAACTCACCAAAACCTTCAACCGCCTTATCAAACAGTGGCGTGATAGCTTCTGGTGTTGAATCTCTTTCAGTAAACCCTGTTCCGCCAGTGATCAATATCGCTTGGATATCTGGCGCTGCGATCCATTTTGATACAACCGCCCGCATTTGGTAAACATCATCTTTAACAATGGTCTTGTCTGCCAAATGATGCTTCTCGGTTTGCAAAACATCGGCTAAAAAGCCACCCGAGGTATCTGTACTTTCATCACGAGTATCTGAGACAGTAAGTACGGCAATATTTAAAGGGGTAAAAGGAAGTTTATGGTGTGCCATTAACAATAGTTCCTAACAGTTTGATTTATTTTATATTACTTATGGCATGATGCCATTGCTCAATATTATTGGTGTTCATTAGTTTATTGATTGCTTTGGTTTTAATACGTGCACTATTTACGATATTTAAAAAGCGTCTTATGGAACGGTCACTTTCAGATTTCACTACGCGCTCAGCATAATCTCGATTATCTAATGTATTAGGTAGGAACAAGGGCAATTGATGGTCACAAAAATTTAAAGCACAGTACAGCGCTTTACCACAGTTGACCAATTCAATAAGTAGTTCACGATCAAGTAAAGGCATATCTATTGGAATAATAATCAATGCGTTGTCTTTAGTGACACATTTAGTACTATTAAGAGCACTGTGTATACCTGACATGGGGCCGGAATTGGGATGTATATCGCAAACATATCCGTCTTCATTGCGAGAAACAATGACCTTATCCACGCCAATAGATTCTAACAATGCAGTATTGCGTTCGAGCATAGTTTGATTATTAATAGATAATGTCGCTTTATCTTGCCCCATACGCGAAGATTTTCCGCCGGCTAAAATAACACCGTAGAGCTTGTTAAATTTAGCCATTGGTTTATCCCCCTAACATCGCCAAATGTTTTGTGGCACCAACACTTCCCTGATGTAAACCATGTGATGCAACTTTACTGGTCAATGCTTTTGCAATAGCTTCACATGCGCCATGCACATCTTGATTCGTTAACCATGGACGAATATCAACACCGCTTTCGCCAAATAGACAGAGATGTAATTTTCCTTTTGCTGACATTCTTAATCGATTACAGCTAGCACAAAAATCCTTACTGTAAGGCATTATTAAGCCTACGTTACCTTTATAATCAGGGTGATAAAATTCTTGCGCGGGACCTGCTAATTTATTTTTTAATTTTTGTTGCCAACCATTATTAATCAACTGTTGTTTGATATTTTCGCCAGAGACATGATTTTCGGTAAAAAACTGCTTATTATCTCCTGTTTTCATTAGTTCAATAAAACGAATAGTAAAAACTTTGTTTTTTATCCACGCTAAATAATTATCAAGTTGTTGTAAGTTAAATTGCTTCAATAACACCGCATTAAGTTTAATATTTTTAATACCAGCTTGTTCTGCGAGTGCAAGGCCTTCAAGGATGCTATGTAATTTTTCATGTCCTGTGATTGCATGAAATAACCTAGGATCTAAACTATCAGCACTCACATTTAACGCTGTTAATCCAGCATTGGTCCACTCGTGTACTTTTTTCGCTAAGTTAAAGCCATTAGTTGTTATCGCTATTTGCTCAATACCCGCAGTATCCCGACAGAGTTTAATTATTTGCGTTAGATCTTTTCGTAACCCTGGCTCTCCACCAGTAATGCGGATTTTTTTCATCCCTAAACGGGCAAAAGCAGTAATAAGTGTTTTAAGCTCAACAAGGGTGAGAAAATTTCGGTCACTTTCACATTCGTAACCATTGGGTAAACAATAATTACACTTAAAATTACAGACATCGGTAATAGATAAGCGTAAGTATTCGAAATGACGACCAAAGTTATCTGAAAGCATAGTATTACCAATTTGCTAATAAATTCACTTGGCAGGCGGAGAAATTGATTCAAACATTATGATCAACAATGAGAGTTAACTAAAATGTAATCAAATGTTCTAAACACCTTTCCAAGTATGGGATACACGCAATTTTTTTTGTGTACCTAGTAATGAACTTATGGAATTCATTACGACAAAGACATCATACTCAATTGATTAATGTTGAGGTTAGATGTCACTGTTTCGGAGTTCAATGACATTGTACGACTCACCTAGATGCAAATCTATTAAGCTCAAGGGGTAGTCTCCTACCTCACAAGAGGTAGGAAAGCTATTTTTTTAGAATGCAAACGTCGCCATAGCCCACAACTTAGTAGTATCTGTACCTAGCTCATTGGCATCGTATGATGCAAATTTTAATAAGCCCGTCATATTGTTATGAAACTTGTAAATAGCAACTAAATCAATTTCGCTACCGTAGTTTGCACTACCTTCGTTGGCACTAAAATCATGATAAGATGCCACTAATTTGATGCCGCTGACCTTGGCTACTGCACTTACGTAAATATCCTCAATCCCATTACCTGGTGTGCTTAAAAAAGTATCTGCAAACCCTTGGAATTTGTGTAAGGTAGCTAAAGGAGTGCTAAAGCCAACGCCATTATCGCTGCCAAGCACTTCTAGTCCAGCGGTTAACTTTACTGAAGCTAACTTACCAGAGAGTTCCGCTTTATAGTAATCAGCAGAAAAATTTTTCGGATTATCATAGGCATCAGATTGTATTGCATAACTTAACGCTGCTGTTACCGCTCCAAATGTCCCCGTATAATCAATACCGTACGTATTACTTGAAGCACCTGCATTTGCTTTATTATCAAGTAAGTATGCAAATGCGTTAAATTTTTGAGATTTATTCGCTTGATAAGTACTGTTAACTAAGTGAAAGTTACCATGCCAATCTGCTGGTTGTGCGCCGTCATTAGGACCAAAGATTCTGTTAACATTAAACACATAGCTATAGTCGAAAGAAAGTGCATCAGAAGCCTTGAACATAAAGCGTGCTGCATCATAAGTTTGCTCATTTTGACGCCAAGCAACACCGCCTACAAAGCGCTGATTGTTATGTGTAATTCGTTGACGACCGCCAATAAAGGTTAATTTTTCACCCGTATACTGAAAATTAGCTTGGTTTAGGTCTGTGCCTTCTGGATCGGCTACTACTGGATAATCGGTTTTACCGTTGTTAGTAGAATTATAGTCATCAACGGCAATTGCGGTTACGTTATCAACTTCCACGTTAAAGGTTAAATTATTGATAGGCGCTGATTTCCACGTTAAGCGACTTCTCAATGTAGATGCCGTTGCATCTTTAGCTTTAGCATCTTGTTCTACCGTTTCTAATCGGTACCTAAGATTAACCTTAACACTTGAATCTTTAACCGATTTTGCGACATCGCCTAAGATATCTGCTTGAACGGGTGCTGTTAACGATAAGGCGATCGCTGTGCTAATTGTTGCTAATTTGAGATTAGATTTCATGTTGACTCTCCCATAGAGTATTTGCTGCCAGCAAACTATTTAGCTGGCATTTAATATTTATGGGCGAACAATACGTGTGATAAGTTTGACAAATATTGACTTAAATCAATATTTTCATATAGTTACTCACACTAAGTCAGCACTGTACCTCTATATGAGTATTGCCGTATCACTACGGTATGATTGCTGTTTTCTTACAAATGATTAAAGTGGCATACTCCTAATTTATAAACCAAGCAAACAAGGCTTTATACGTATTATGAAAGAACTCTCACATCAACAACTGATGCGGTATAGCCGACATATTATGATTAAAAGTGTCGATATTGACGGTCAAGAAAAAATATTTAATAGTAAAGTACTGATCATTGGAGTGGGTGGTTTAGGTTGCGCTGCCGCTCAATATCTCACTGCTTCTGGAGTTGGAGAAATCACATTAGTTGACGACGACTGTGTTGATACCACTAATTTACAACGACAAATATTACATTACGAAAAAAATGTTGGTATGAACAAATGCCAATCGGCTAAACAAACACTAAGCCATTTAAATAGTGAAGTAATAATCAATACTCTTGAACAACGATTGAGTGGCGAAGCCTTATCACAAGCGATAGCTCAACACGATATTGTACTCGATTGCTGTGATAATTTAGTGTCAAGAAATGAAATTAATCGACAATGTTTTCGTCACAAAACACCATTAATTTCAGGTGCAGCAATTCGCATGGAAGGCCAAATCGTTGTTTATGATATGCAACCTGCATCTCCCTGTTATCAATGCTTAAGTAAAACGTTTGGCGAGCAAGAATTAACCTGTGTAGAGGCGGGGGTTTTCTCACCCTTGGTTGGTATTATTGGCAGCATGCAAGCATGTGAAACGTTAAAAATTATCTCTCGCGTAGGTACCCCATTAGTTGGAAAATTATTACTTATTGATGCTAGCGATATGAGTATCAATACGTTCACCATCACAAAAGATAAAAACTGCAGTGTTTGTCGTTGTTAGTTCTTTCTATTCAGTTAATCTCTTTCTAAAAAATTGGTTTCTATTGCATGCTTTATCCTTTGTTGATATTGCTCTTGCTTATTGGCTAAGTACATTAAAAACATACAAGCTGCCAGCACCCCATATAACAACATGAAACAGGCGGTATAAACACCAATGAAATCAACAGCAACACCAAATGCTAATGGTAATGTACAACCGCCTAAGGCTCCAACCATGGCAACTGCACCTCCCACACTTCCCATTTGACGAGGATAATTATCATAAATCACTTTATAAACACTGGCTCGCCCAAAACCTTGTGCAATACCGATAATGAAAATCAAAGAGGTAAACATCCAAACGTTAACTTCAATAGATAAATTCACTTCTCGTTCTACGCCTTTTATTACCATTGTTGTTGGCGGGTAACTTAAAAAGAATAAACAAATCAAACAGGTCCAAAAAACGCCCCAATTAACTTTTCTCGCGCCATACTTATCAGCAAACCACCCCCCTGCAGCCCTCACGATACTGGAACTTGCAACAAAAAGAAGGGTCAAGGCCATCGCTTGATTTGTTTGTAGCTTGTACGCTTCTACATAATACTGCGGTAACCACAACGTAAGTGCCAGATAACTGCCAAACACAAAATAGTAATACAATCCAAAGCGCCACACTTTTAAATGTTTTAGCGGTTCTATGTGCTCTTTCCAATGAGGTTTATTCTCAGATTGCAAATACTGAGGAGTTTCAGGCGCTAAAAAGGCAAACAGTAAAATAACAAATATCATACCGCCAGCATAAACAGGCCCTAACATCGACAATCCAAATTCATCGATGATCATCGGGGCAAGTACAAGTGTGATCGCCGCGCCAGCATTACCGGCGCCAAAAATACCCATTGCAGTGCCTTGATTTTTAGATTTGAACCAATCAACGACGTAACGAATTCCTATGGTAAATGAAACACCTGATACGCCAATAAATAAACCCAACAATAAATAGTCTGACAAGGTTTGTGCAAATCGTAAAAAGAACAACGGTGGTAAAATAATCAACATTTGTAATAAGAAAAGCTTTTTAGGGGAGTACTTTTCTGCAAGAAACCCCACCGGCAAACGTAGAATTGCACCACTGAATATAGGCGCAGATAACAGCAAACCAAACTCAGTCGCAGACAGGCCCAGATCAGCTTTCAATTGAATACCTGAAACAGCATACAGTACCCATACAGAGAAATTTGCAGCAAATGCCAGTGTTGCCAATAACAGTGCTATTTTTGCCTTGTTTGAAGGAGATTGCATTGCGGTTCTTCTCTTTAATAGCTAAATATATTTGGGTCTCAGGTGATTGATTTAACTGTGCACTAATACTGACAATTTTGCTAGCACATGAGGCCTGATTTCTACATTGTCCTTATAATTTTTAATTGAAAACATTAATGTATGCAATACCCATTAGTAGCGCCTACACTCCATACATATATGCAACCTACCACCTTTGAGGTAGCCACATCAATAATATTAACAGCTGCGCAGATACCAGTGATATCCATTAGAGGTATTGGGCTATCTGGTTAATTTTTCTTAGCGCAACAAACTTGATTCAGGTCAATGTTTTTCCCCCCACTCATAGAATGATATGCGTCAGTAAGACAAATAATAGCCCTTGGGAGACGTAAGATGTCACAAGATGAAAAAATAGGATTACTCAATTTCAGAGATCCTAAAATTAAAACACTACACATAACATGGTTTGCTTTTTTTCTAACGTTTGTTGTGTGGTTTAGCCATGCCCCTATGCTAGGGTTTATTAAAGAAGCATTCGATTTATCTACTGCACAAATAAAGGCATTACTCATTTTAAATGTGGCGCTAACAATACCAGCTCGTATTGTTATTGGCATTTTGGTAGATAAGTACGGTCCAAAAATCACGTTTAGTAGCTTATTGTTTATATCCAGTTTTACCTGTATTGGCTTTGCAACTGCTGACAGTTATGAGCAATTAGCATTATTTCGATTTTTACTTGGCTTTACTGGTGCTGGTTTTGTAATAGGCATCAGAATGGTTGGTGAATGGTTCCCTGCAAAGCAGGTAGGAGTTGCTGAAGGCATATATGGTGGTTGGGGTAACTTTGGCTCTGCCGCTGCTGCAATGACTTTACCTTCACTTGCACTGCTCTTTGGCGGCGAAGATGGTTGGCGCTGGGCTATTGGCTCTACAGGTGTTGTTATTGGTTTATACAGCTTTGTATATTATTCACAAGCACGCAATACCCCCAAAGGTTCAACATACTTTAAACCTAAAAAATCAGGTGGTTTAGAAGTAACAAGCTGGAAAGATTTTTACTTTTATCTCGCAATGAACATTCCTATGTACTTAGCGTTGGGTTTATTAGCATGGAAATTATCTCCAACTGGCGTAAGTTTATTTACCGAACAGACAATGTATATTTCATGGGTTGTGTTAGCTGTATTATTTGTTTTTCAAATCAGCCAAATTTGGGCGGTAAATAAAGAAAACCTCACTAAAGGTGTACCTGAATTAGAAAAATATCATTTTAAAAATGTTGCTATTCTGGATGTTTCTTATTTTGTAACATTTGGTTCAGAGCTCGCCGTTGTATCAATGTTACCTTTATTTTTCTTAGACACATTCGAAGGATTAGATGCAGTTACAGCTGGCTTATTGGCCTCAGGTTTTGCCTTTATGAACCTAATTGCTCGCCCTACAGGCGGTCATTTATCAGATAAAGTTGGTCGCCGTAAAACCTTAATGATACTCATTGGTGGTTTAGCCGTTGGATATTTCGTACTTAGCCAAATTACAGGTGCATGGTCTATTTCATTAGCCGTGATTGCAACAATGTGTTGTTCTTTCTTTGTTCAAGCCGGTGAAGGTGCAGTATTTGCTATCGTACCACTGGTAAAACGACGTATGACGGGGCAAATCGCTGGAATGGCTGGTGCTTACGGTAACGTTGGTGCAGTGCTCTACTTAACTGTATTATCGTTTGTTGACTATAGTACATTCTTTATGGTCATTGGCGGATCTGCTTTAGTGATATTCTTCGCCGCTATGTTCTTAGATGAACCGCGTGGTCAAATTTCAGAAGTAATGGAAGATGGCACTGTACACATGATTGATGTAAGTTAATGTTTGCAAAAGTCATATAGGAATAATGATGTCGAAATCTTCAATCTTATCCGTTTCTGTTGGGTGTCACAGCCAAGCGGGAGTAAAAGAAATTAATGAAGACTCGGCATCTTTTTCTATACCCGATACACCTAATATTATTGCCCATAAAGGCATTGTCTGTGCGCTAGCCGATGGTGTAAGCAGTGCGGAAGCGGGACAACAAGCAAGCCAGTCGGCAGTCAGTCGATTTATTGAAGACTATTACCACGCACCCGACACTTGGTCAGTCGCTCATAGTGGCGAAAAAGTATTATCTGCCACTAATTTATCACTCTTTAAAAGGAGTCATGAGTTTACCTCTGAAGAAAAAGGCTACTTATGTACCTTTGTTGGCTTAGTTTTTAAGTCTCAAACCGCACACTTTTTTCACGTAGGTGACAGTAGAATTTATCTGTTTCGTAATAACGAGTTAAAACAACTTACCCGTGATCACAATGCCATGATAAGTAAAGGTAAAAGCTACTTAACCAGAGCCTTAGGCATGGATAACAATATCCATGTTGATTATGGAAAATTAGCAATCCAACCCAATGATAAGTTTTTACTCTGTAGTGATGGTGTGCATGATTTTATCAATCATGAAACGTTAACTGCTTATTTATCAAAAAATGAAGATGACCAAACGATCGCCGATCAACTTGGCAAACTCGCGCTAACACAGGGAAGCGATGATAACATTTCCTGTATCATAGCAACCGTTAATAGTGTCGCAAAAGAGAGTTTAGATGACCTCAATACCAAATTAACACGCTTGCCTTTTCCTCCGCCCTTATCTTCTGGCATGAAATTAGATGGATTTGAAGTTATAAAAGAGCTATTCGCCAGTAGTCGTAGCCAATTATATTTGGTGATTGATACCGACACAGATATGCAGTTAGTGATGAAAACTCCCTCAATAAACTTTTGCCAAGATACCCATTACATTGACCGGTTTATCCAAGAAGAGTGGATAGGAAAACGCTTATCGAGTGAGCGTATCGTTAAAATCATTAGTCAAACTCGTCCTCGAACTTGCTTGTATTATTTAATGGAATATATTGAAGGCATTCCACTTGATACATGGATGGAAAAACATCACTTCCCTTCACCGAAAGTTACCATAGCCATTGTGAAGCAAATCGCAGAAGGTTTAAAAGCATTCCACGATAAAGAAACTATTCATCAAGATCTAAAACCCGGTAATATATTAATAAATAACAACAACGACATAAAAATCGTCGACTTTGGCTCTACGTTTGTTGCGGGTACAGCAGAATTATTTAACCCGTTAGAACATGAAGGAGCGTTAGGTACGGCAACGTATTCAGATCCACAATATTTACTCGGCAGAAATACAGGAATACAAGGAGATTTGTATGCCTTAGCAACTATTACCTACGAAATTTTTACAGGTAAGTTACCTTATGGCGATAACGTTGAAGAATGTCGAACAGCGTTTGACTACGATCGCCTGCGCTACATTCAAGCAAGCTATCATAATCCACTAATCCCTATATGGTTTGACCGAGCACTGGAGAAAGGCGTAAAAATTCAACCGGAAAATAGATATGTCACTATAGAGCAGTTTTTAACCGATTTAACACAACCAAATCCTACATTTTTACAAGATGTTCCTGAAGATAAAGACAAGCAAAGTAAAGTAGTTTTTTGGTTTATGTTGTCTGGCTTTTGGGTACTGATGATGGTATTAGTTTTCTTCTTGTTTAAACATTAATTAAAAATGTTTATAGTTTTATACTGTTATGAATAACAATTTTATTTGTAGTAGCTAAAACTTGAACTTACCTATTAAATCTATAAACTTAACTCAACCTGACAAATATCAATAAACTCATTACTGCCGTTGATTTTTCATCACTTGACGTTAATTTGAGCCTTGTTCTGTCATTAAGCAATGGTATTAGCTTATTTAATCGACAGAATTACTCTAAAAAACATAAAAAATTTCCCGTCAAAACGATAAACGGTCAACAGCACTTTTAGGTAATACAGTAAAACCTACCCCCTTGGCTACTGGTTCTAATATTTGGCTAATTTGATTAACATAACCCACTAACTGACAGTAAATTACTTTAGCTAACCATTAATTCAATAGGTTTACCTGCCCTATCAATGACAACATAGCTTGCTATGTTTTGTCCTGATACTACATCATTAGTCATTTTATTTAAAAAAGGTTCCGCTGCATCCGCGGTTGGAGCAATGCCTTTTTCTCCACTTAATCCAGCAATAAAAATAAACTGCCAATTTTTTTCAACTGAATCAGCTTCTTCTGTCAATTGACTAAAAGACTTTAATTCTTCAGGTAATTTGTCTACACACATTACTGGTTGTATATGGCCTCGTTGCATTTTTTTGCTTTTTTTGGGATTGTTACCTTCTGGTCGCGCAAATAGAAACAACAAGCGCTGAGGTTCATCCTGAGCATTAGCCATTGATAATAATTCGTTAAATGTAACACTCATCTCTACACTCCAGTTGGCATCTACGACCAACAATTAACCGCTATGATTAGCAAATATTTTACAGTGTTCATCACTAAGTTAAATGACCCTGAGGGAGTACCTAAATATAGGTACTACTGCCAAATACATACCTATACAGCGCAATGTTAAACCAAGCAGAATCCGTTGATAATAATCAGAATTAATAAGCACAATCAAATAACCATTAGAGAAAATATGTCTGTTATCCATCAATACTTTACTGCCGACCATCAACGTTTAGATTGTTTGTATCTTGCCTTCAAACATTTGTTAGAGTCACAAAGCCCTGAGTGCATTAATTATTTTAATAAATTTAATCAAGATCTCATCAGGCATATCGACTGGGAAGAGCGAGTATTATTTCCCTTTTTTGAATCTAAAAGTGGAATTAACACTGGTCCAACAATGGTTATGCGTTCAGAACATCAAACCATTATTAATATCCTAACGGTAACAAAACAAAAACTCGCCGCTGGCAATTTTGAACAATTCGCAGAACTTAATGATTTAGAGGTCATCTTATCCGCTCATAATCAAAAAGAAGAGCAAGTACTATATCCGATGATAGGACGCTTTTGCGAACAAGATGATAGTGCAGAACTATTTCTAACAATGAACAATTGATGTTGCAATTAATTGTTGAACTCAAAAAGACGTAAAAATACTTAAAGACAGGTTAAATATTGGCAGTGGTTATTTCCGCACCCCAGCCAATTGATTTTCAGAATATATGTGTTCAGCTGTTATCACTACATAGAGTTTGAATAAAAAGGCCTCAACAAAGATATTTAATTTAGATTTATTCTCGCTTTACTTCAATAAAACGTTGTCTGTCCCCTATTAAATTGGCGCACGATAATAATTAAACACTTGAACTATCAAAAAATTCCCTGTTAACTAGGTTATAAAAAACAACCGTGGAATTTTATGGATAATATCAATGTTCTGTTAGCCAAAATAGTAGGTTTTATGTGGGGGTTGCCATTGGTATGTCTCTTGGTTGGCGGCGGTTTATTTTTTGTTTTCCATTCACAATTTGCGCCCTATCGTTATTTAAAACATGCCATAGATATCACTATGGGTAAATATTCCAATGATAAAAACGATGATCAAGGTGATGTTTCACATTTTCAAGCGCTAATGTTAGCGCTTTCTGGCACGCTTGGTTTAGGAAATATTTCTGGTGTTGCGGTTGCGATTACCTTAGGTGGTGCTGGAGCGATATTTTGGATGTGGATCACAGCCTTAGTAGGCGTTGCTACTAAATTTTATACCGCCAGTTTAGCGATAAAGTATCGCGGCTATGACAGAAATGGTCACTTACAAGGTGGCCCAATGTATGTTATTCGAGAAGGGTTAGGTAAAAAATGGCTGCCATTAGCCTGGTTATTTTGCATAGGAGCGATGTTTGGTGCCTTGCCGATTTTTCAAATCAATCAATTGGTGCAAGTACTCCGTGATTTTGTCGCTATTCCCAATGGCTTGGCGACTACTGAGCAACACTTTTCATTCGATTTAATCGTCGGCTTACTCTTAGCGGCGTTAATCACTTCTATTGTATTAGGAAAATTATCGCGCATTGCCGCAGTAACTAGCCGCCTTGTACCTTTTATGGTGGCGCTGTATTTCTTGATGACTTTATACGTGCTCGCCATTAATTTCGATAATGTTCTCCATGCTTTTTTCTCTATATTTTCGAGTGCTTTTAATGGCAGTTCGATTACTGGCGGTTTTGTTGGTACTATCATTTTAATTGGCGTACAGCGTGGTGCGTTTTCCAATGAGGCGGGCATTGGCACCGAATCTCTCGCTCATGGCGCAGCCAAAACTAATGAACCTATTCGCGAAGGCTTAGTGGCAACACTAGGCCCTATTGTCGATACTTTAATTGTGTGCACTTGTACTGCCTTAGCTATATTAAGTACGGGTGTGTTAACGTCTACAGCAGGTAAAAATTTAACGGGTGTGAGCTTAACCGCACAAGCTTTCGAGCAAAATATACCTTATGGCGGCGGTTACTTACTTACTTTAGTGGTGTTCTTTTTAAGCACCAGTACCGTACTTACTTTTTGGTATTACGGCGGAAAATGCGCTAACTTTTTGGTTGGCACAACCTTTGAAAAATTATATGTGTGGTTTTATCTGGCCTTAATTGTTGTTGGCGCGGTGACTTCTTTTAGTGTGGTGATCAATATTATTGACATTATGTACGCAACCATGGCAATCCCCACCATGATCTCAACATTAATATTAGCGCCGAAAGTAAAACAAGCAGCAAATGAATATTTTGAGAAATTAAACACTGGGAAAATATAATTATTCACCCTATTTTTCAAATAAAAAGTCCAATAAAAGTTCAAGTAACGGGTTTTTATTTGACCTAAATCAACACCTAAATCGCTTATTTTGTGCCAAGCTATTAATATAAATATTAAAATGGGTATTTATTATGGGAAGAGACATCAGCAAAGTCAGTTTTACTAAACGTGATTTTAGCGCCTTTAGTAAACAGCTTGATCAACAGCTTATTGATTTAAAACAAGTACTTGAAAAGCCAAATTTTGGTGATGAAACACTTAAAATTGGCGCTGAATTAGAACTTTATTTAGTCGATGATTTAGGCAACCCAAGCTTATCAAATCAACAATTACTTATCGATATCGACGATCCTCAATTTCAGCCTGAATTAAATCAATATAATATTGAACTGAACCTCAATGCCTACCGCATAAAAGGTAAACCATTTAGCCGTTTACGTGCTGAAATACTCGAAAAATCAACCCATTTAGAACGCGTTGCCGCTAAGCACAATATTAATATTTTACCTGTGGGTATTTTACCTACACTGCGATCTGAACATTTAACAGTAGAGAATATGACCAACTTATCGCGCTATCATTGTTTAGCCGATCACTTATATCAGCAACGTGGTGAACCTTTTCGCATCAATATAAACGGTGAAGAACCACTCTCAAAATCTTTTAGTGGTATTTGTGCCGAAGGTGCTAATACCTCTTTTCAAGTGCATTTGATGACAAAGTTTGCTGATTTTAATAATGTCTTTAACGCTGCTCAACTAACCACCCCATTAGTAACCGCTATTGCAGGTAATTCAAGCATATTATTGGGGCATAAACTTTGGGATGAAACCCGTATTGCTTTATTCAAACAATCTTTAGATATTCGTGCCAAAGATCCTTTAGCATGGCAAACGCCCACTCGTGTTAATTTTGGGCAAGGTTGGTTACGTAAAAATGTTTGGGAATTGTTTGCAGAAGCGGTCGCGGTTTACCCCCCAATTTTAGCCGATATCTGTACCCACTCTCATCCCAACAAGCAAGATGATATCCAGCAAAAATTACCACCACTGCATGAATTATGCTTACACATGGGGACTATTTGGCCATGGAATCGCCCAGTATACGATCATCATGGTAATGGTCATATGCGCATTGAGTTTCGATCAATCCCCGCAGGACCAACAAGTATTGATATGGTTGCCAATGCGGCATTTGCTATTGGACTTGCTAGCGGTTTAGCCGACACTATTGATGATTATCTCGCGGTTATTCCCTTTAATTTTGCTGAAGATAATTTTTATCGTGCAGCACAAGATGGCTTACAAGCTCAAATTCATTGGCCTTTAAAACATAAATTTCATCCTACGAAAGTATCAATTATTGATGTCATCGAAAAAATGTTACCTGTTGCTAAAAAAGGACTGTATAAGATAGGAATCGATAAAGAGGAAGCCGATTACTTTTTAAGTATTATTGAACAACGCGTAGCAAAGCAAGTAACTGGCGCTGTGTGGCAAAAACAAACCTTAAAAGTATTCGAACAAAGTTTAAGTAAAGATTTAGCCTGTCAAAAATTAGTACTAAACTACATTAAGCAATGTCGTAGTTGCCAACCCGTCGCAACTTGGGAAAAAATATGGCAATAAATTTCAATACTTTCAATAAATTATTTCAACCAACCTTACTTGAATTAACAGATTCTCCTGAGCAATTTTTGCTGAGCTTAAGTGCTCCAACTATTATTGATATTACTGGCGAAAGTCCTAAACGTTGGCGTGTAATTACGACGCTGTTACATGGTAATGAGCCGTCTGGTTTTATTGCATTACATCAATGGTTAATCGAGGTAGCATTAGGCAAATTAACGCCTAAAACTAACCTACGTATTATTATTGGCTCTGTAGAGGCAGCTCAACAACGTCCACTTTTTAGTCAACGTTATTTAACAGAGGGGGTAGATATAAATCGCTGTTTTACTAACGCTAAGGAGCTAACACATAAAAATGGATATTTTAAACGCGCCCAATTAATTAAACAGGCGATAGACGATGTTAACCCTGAAGCTATAATTGACCTTCATAATACTTCGGGATCAGGTCCTGCATTTGCAGTAAGTACATGTTGTAATACCGAGGTTTTAGCGCTGTCGGCACTTTTTTGCGATACCATGATTATTTCACATATTCATATTGGCGCCTTAATGGAATTGGACTTTTCAGGGCAAATTATTACCGTTGAATGTGGTGGCTGTAATGATCTTCATGCCCACAAAACCGCTTTAAAAGGCATCAAAAATTTTACATCCGTAAACGATATAAGCCACAACCCAAACACTCATCCTGTTAACGTAATTTTCAAACCATTGAGACTAAGATTAGCGGCCAACACAACACTCGATTATGCAAAATCAAACACCAAAACAGCAGATCTTGTACTCAAATCTTCACTTGAAAAATATAATTATCACATTGTCTTCAAAAATACTGAAATAGGCTGGCTTAACAAAATCTCTGACGAAATGTTTTTATTAATTGATGAGCATGGGCATAATGTTTTTAGTGACTTTTTTACTCTTAACAATAATAAATTAACCTGCGTTACCGATCTTAAATTTTTTATGGCAACAACAAATAAGCATATTGCTTTAACCGATTGCTTATTTTATGTTGTTAAAACGATTACCTTATGAATATGCGTTTATTTTTTGCCGTTGATATATTCCCAAACGATAAAAAGATAATTGCCAACTGGCGAGAGCGTAAACTTAACTTACCTTTTAAAGCCGTTACCATGGATAACTTTCATATTACCTTAGCATTTTTAGGTGATGTAACAATGCAACAGCAAGCGCAGTTAAGTAACAAGGCAGATGAAATAACTCAACAAATATTGCCGCTTTATACTTCTTTTGTTGAAGAAGAAAAACCAATAGTACTCAATCATCTTGGCCTATTTCAAAAGCCTAAGGTACTTTATCTAGGTTTAAAAGTGTGTCCTAACTGGCTTAAAAAACTTGCCGAAAATTTATCTGAGCAAGCTAAATTGATAGGTTTATATCAAGAAGATAGGCCTTATCTTCCGCATTTAAGTATTTATCGAAAAGCGAATGAAATAACAACAGATCGTCAACCAAACATCCCCATTAACATAAAAAGTTTTAGTTTATATCAATCTTACCCTACTGATTACGGTGTAAGTTATTGTCCTATAAAGACTTGGAAATTATACTTATAAAAAGAAATATTATTGCTACAATTTTGTCTAAAAAAACATCATATTTCATTCCAAAATACTTGCAAAAATAAATAAACCTGCTTTATTGCCAAGCCTTATTTTGATTGATATTTATACAGTCCCTTTTAAAAAAGAGGATAGTAAAATGGGATTTAATTCGCATGGAAGTTATAGTTTTAACTTTAAAAACAACATATTACATATTGAAGCTAAAGGTCCGTTTAATGAAGATATATTAGAGAGTTTTCATTACGATACTGATCAAATTATTAAACAACATCGTGCTAAGCAATGGGCAAGCTTAATAACTTATAAAGGTAATGGTATTTTTACACCTGATGCTGAAACAGCTTTAGTAAAATTAATAAAACATCGAGCCAGAAATGGCATGATCGCTAATGCAAGTGTACTTAAAGAAAGTATTCATCCTGATCTACAACAAACACAATTATCTCGTGTTTACCAAACAGCTAAAATCCGTAGCCATTTTTTTAGCGACGAAAAAAGTGCAAAAAGTTGGTTAGAAGAATATCTAGAAGAAAAGGGTGTAGATAAGAATTAAGTCACAACAAATAAGCGCAACTAGAGCCACACCTATTTGTTGAATGAATGGCGTTATTATCCCTGCAAAAGGGCGGCAATGGTAGCAATACCTTCACAAGTAGCACCTGCAGCCCACATACTGTTAGCATTGCTGTGATAAATAGAGGCTAAATCAAAATGCAACCAACCTTTGCCATTATTGGGTACAAAACGAGACAAGAAACCTGCTGCATTACTAGCACCGCCAGCACCACCGCCAGGTAATGGCCGGCTGTTAGCGGTATCAGCAAACGCTGAAGGGCACTTGTCTTGATGCCAAGTTTCTAAGGGTAATTGCCATAGCCGTTCTTTGTTTGTATCGGCTAACACTTTTGCTTGATTTACTAACGATTGATCTAACGAAAATAAAGCCATGTAATCCCCCCCTGTTGCGCCAACAGCTGCGCCAGTTAGGGTTGCCGCATTTATAATACGCTCACTTCCGGTTTCGCCAGCCGCTAATAAGCCATCAGCTAGAACAATCCTTCCTTCCGCGTCAGTATTTGCTATTTCAACGGTTACACCATTTTTATAGGTTAAAATATCCCCTAATTTGTAAGCTTCACCATTAACTAAATTTTCAGCACAGCATAGAAATAATTTAACACGTTGTTGTAATCCATTTTTAATGGCTAACGCTAATGCACCAGCGACAACCGCTGCACCGCCCATATCGCATTTCATATCAAACATGCCAACACTACTTTTTAAACTATAACCACCACTATCAAAAGTGATGCCTTTACCCACTAAGCTTGTAGCAACGGGAGCATTTGCATCACCCGTTGGATTATAATCAACGATTAACATACAAGGTTTATTTACACTCGCTTTACCTACATTGTAAATGCCTGTCCAACCTTGCTCTTTTAATTCTTCATCAAAAATCGTGGTTACACTCACACTGTTAGGGGCCTGTGTTTTAATATAATCAGCCGTTAACGCTGCTAATTTTTCTGGATATAACTGTGCTGGCGTTTGATTAACCAAATCACGTGACCACGCATAAACCTCAAGCTTATTATTAAGCGCTGTTATTTCCTCGGTTGTTCCAGTAAATTCAACTGCCGTTAATTTACCAACACACGTAAACCCTAAAGCAAATGCCCATTGAGTAGCCTCATCCCAATTATCACCCTGTAAAATAGCTTTTTTTACTTTTAAACTCTCAATTTTACGTGCTGCTTGTTGAATTTTTCGTAAAAAGTGATGCTCGTCACCCTCAATGTATATTTCAATATCATTACCGACAAATTGAATTAAATTATCACTTTGCCAATTATTTTGTTGTGAAGATACATGGGTTAAACGAATAGAAGTGGTTTGGGTCATAAAAGCTCCGAATATGTTCGTGTAAGTAAATTAAAGACCAAATTTGCGTTATCATAGCGCTAACCTTTAACAAAAACTATCATCCATAAACCAAATAAAAGAAACCAACGATGTTATTTAGCTTACAACCTGCCACTTTAATTAAGCGTTACAAACGCTTTTTAGCCGATGTTATTTTAGAAGATAGTAGCGAAACTACCATTCATGTTGCTAACACAGGTGCGATGACAGGCTGTGCCGTAGCGGGCGACACCATTTGGTATAGCACTTCAACTAACGCTAAACGTAAATATCCTTTGAGTTGGGAGTTAACACAAACTCAAAATGGCGATTTAATTTGTGTAAATACCATCCGTGCTAACCAGTTAGTTGCTGAAGCGTTAAAAAATAAAATGATAACCGAATTAGTTGATTATCAAACTATTATTCCTGAAAAAAAATATGGTGATGAAAATAGCAAAATTGATTTTTTCTTAACTGATAATTTTAGTAACTCAAATGAAAAATTAGCTGATGCTTATGTGGAAGTAAAAAGTGTTACTTTACTTGATAACCACAATGAAACCGGTGACGGATATTTTCCTGACGCTAAAACCATTCGTGGACAAAAGCATTTACGTGAATTAATGAACATGCACGAACAAGGTCATCGGGCAGTATTGCTATTCGCAGTTTTACATTCAGGAATAAATTCAGTACAAGCGGCAGCGCATATCGACCCTATCTATGCAGACTTGTTAAATCAAGCCAAAGCAGCAGGTGTTGAGGTGTTAGTGTATAAAGCTGCAATCACAACGAATAAAATAGTGTTAGATAAATTGTAGTAATAATTTACCCAATTCACATTTCTTTAGCTGCATCTTTTGCAGCTTTTTGCGCAATAATTTTTGCGTGGCTGCAATCACAAGATTCAATCCATTGTATTTGTTTTTTGAGTGTATTTGAGGTGAATGGTTTAACAATAAAACCACTAATTTTAGCATCAATTAACGACTTTATTTTTTTCTTATCATCTTCACAAGATACCATTAACACAGCTAAATCGCTTAACGATTCTTTGTGACGGATCCTTTCTAGTAATTGTTTACCGTCAATTTTAGGCATGTAATAGTCGGTGATCAAAAGATGATATGTACCTTTATTGAGTTTATCTAATGCTTGCACGCCATCTGAAGCCTCATCAATATCGTTATACCCCAAATCACGTAACATATGGATCATTACATGGCGCATAGAAATCATGTCATCAACAACTAAAATTTTCATCGGCTACCATTCACTTTTATTAAAAAGATTTAACTTCTATTGCTCAACTAAAATATAATAATCGAACATTTAAGCTTTAACTACAAATAAAACACTGTTTTAGTAAAAAATAGTTAAAAGTAATTGACTGCTAGTATAAAAAACTGATAAAAGAACTTGCTTGCAGTAAGGGTAAAATATTATAGGGCACAATAAACTCTATAAGTATCTGTAATTAAATGATTTAATTAATTTTACTAAAAAGACCTTGAATTTTTATAATTGCAGCACCATATATGTCATCTAAATAATAAGGTCTATCGACTATTGGCACTAGCAACTTGACTATATTTACAAATTCAGTTCAAGTTAAAAAGCATTAGGAGCAACACATGCCAACCAACAAAACATTAGGACTTCTCGCATTAGCTGGTGTAAATCCGTATCAAGAAAAGCCCAATGAAGAATACATGAATAAAGCTCAGCTTGAGCATTTCAAAAAGATTCTTGATGCATGGCGTATTCAACTTCGTGAAGAAGTTGACCGTACAGTAACGCATATGAAAGATGAAGCTGCGAATTTTCCTGATCCAGTAGACAGAGCAGCACAAGAAGAAGAATTTAGTTTAGAATTACGTACTCGTGACAGAGAACGTAAACTTATTAAAAAAATTGAAAAAACATTACAATTTATTGAAGACGATGATTTTGGTTTTTGTGACTCTTGTGGTATAGAAATTGGTATTCGTCGTTTAGAAGCACGCCCAACAGCTGATTTATGTATCGAATGTAAAACCTTAGCCGAAATTAAAGAGCGTCAAATGGCTGGCTAAGCCTTGCACTTTAATTTTTTGCAAAAAAAACGATCATCGATAACAAAAGCTAGCACTCAAGCTAACCAATGTTATCGTGGTCGATTTGCCCCATCCCCCTCTGGTTTCCTCCATTTCGGCTCACTGATAGCCGCCCTTGCAAGTTTTTTAGACGCTAAATCATTTACTGATACAAAAGGTCGACAAGGAAAATGGCTAGTTCGTATTGAAGATATTGACCCGCCTCGCGAGCAACAAGGCGCTAGCGCGCAAATACTAAAAACGCTCGAATCATACGGCTTATATTGGGATGAAGAAGTTTTATACCAAAGTAAACAAGCTAACTACTACAACGATATTTTATCTGACCTTGCACAAAATGAGTTAACCTATCATTGCCAATGTACGCGTGCGCAAATAAAAGCGCTTGGCGGTATTTATCAAGGTACTTGTAAGTCGCTTGATTTATCCAATCAAAACAAGGCAATTAGACTTGATAATCAATATGGCATTCACGAGTTTAACGATGTTATTCAAGGACAAATTCGCACCGATAGCACAGTGGCTAAAGAAGATTTTATTTTAAAACGCAAAGACGGTTTATTTGCTTATCAATTAGCGGTAGTTGCTGATGAACTTTACCAAAATATTACTCACGTCATTCGCGGCTGTGACTTACTTGAGCCGACCGTTAGACAGTTAAGTTTATTTACTACCCTGAAACAACCACCACCGTTTTATGGGCACATTCCAGTAGCAAGCACAACACAAGGTTTTAAGCTGAGCAAGCAAAACAAAGCAGCAGCTATTAATAATAACCACCCACAACCAGCATTGTTAGCGGCACTACATTTTTTAGGGCAACAACCTGACAAAAACCTGATAAATGCTACGGTTGATGAGATCATCGCATCGGCAATTACTCACTGGCAACGCGATAAAATACCAAAGCAAAAAGAAATTATTATCGGTATTTAGGTTGCTAAATCGTCTTAAAGCCGTGTAAATTAAGTCAATATTTAATTATTTTAAGAATATTTAACCTGTGCCACAAATTTTAATCATTGATGATCGTATCGACATTCGCCTCAGCCTACGGATGCTATTAGAGGATCATCACTATCAAGTCATAGAAGCAGACAACCCACAAAGTGCGCAACAGCAACTTAAAGATCATCAAGTTTCGCTGATCATTCTTGATATGAATTACAGGCTTGACACCACCTCAGGCAAAGAAGGTTTAGATTTTTTAGCTTGGCTACAAGCCAGTAATATCACTATTGCCACCATTGCCATGACCGCGTGGTCTAACACCGATTTAGTGGTTAAAGCGATGCAGTTAGGTGCTAACGACTTTATTGAGAAACCGTGGAAAAACAAACAGCTTTTACATGCCGTTGAGCAACAATTAGCGCTAAATGAATTGCAACAACAAAATGCCAAACTAAAACAACAAATCAGCCAGTCGAATGAAAATCAAAGTGAATATCAATGGCGTTCACCATGCATGATACAATTATTAAAGCAACTGAAAGCCGTTGCAAATACTGATGTTAGCATTTTATTAACAGGGAATAACGGTACAGGTAAAAGTGAACTAGCAAATTATATTCATCAACATTCACCCAGAAATAATAGTGAATTAATCAGCGTTAACATGGGCGCAATTTCTGAAAATTTATTTGAAAGTGAAATGTTTGGTCATAAAAAAGGTGCTTTTACCGACGCTAAAAATGCGCGTATTGGACGTTTTGAACTGGCCGAAAATGGCACGTTATTTTTAGATGAAATTGCCAACATTCCCCTATCACAACAAGCCAAAATTTTACGCGTATTAGAAAACGGTGAATATGAAGTTTTAGGCTCTAGTTACACAAAAAAAACCAATGTACGCATTGTTAGCGCTACCAACGCAAACTTTACGCAATTAATTACTAAAGAATTATTTCGCGAAGATTTATATTATCGACTCAACACCATTGAATTACACGTACCCTGTTTAAAAGATCGCCAGCAAGATATTATTACACTCACTGAATATTTTATTGAAAAATTTCGCCATAAATATAACCAATCACCAAAAGTGTTAACCAGCAGCGCCAAACACGCATTATTAACTTACCATTGGCCGGGCAATATCCGCGAATTAAGTCATTTAGTTGAACGCGCGGTATTATTGTGTGAAAGCACATTGATTGATGTATATGATTTACATTTAACTGCGACCAATGAAGTGCAAAATGAAACGCAAAAAGAAAAACAGCCGTTTTCATCACCTAAACCGCTACCACTAATGACACTAGAGCAAGCAGAGATACAATTAATTAAACAAGCCTTAATAGCCACAGAACATCACATTCCCAAAGCGGCAGATATTTTAGGCTTAACTAAAGCCTCGATGTACCGACGAATAGAAAAATATGACTTGGCTAAAAAGTAATTCGTTAGAGCGTTATCTTAATTGGCGTTTCGCCTTGCTGATTTTGCCAATAACCTTTAGTTGGCTGGTGTTAGCTAACTATTTATTACACTATTTGCCTGATGATATAAAGCTGCCATTGTGGTTACTTATACTCGTCAGTATCTTGGTGTTATTGCTGAGTATAAAATTTTTATTCAATACTAAACAAATGATTCTAAAGGCTTATGAACGCGCAAGTTTACATCTTGATGCAATCAAACAAGAAGATTATCACCAATACGGAAAAACCACCTTTAAACAAGGTAAAGTCGGCGAATTTCATCAACAACTTAACGAGTTAAGCCAGCGCTTACAATGGCAAAAATCGCGTTACGACCAACATGCTTTTTTGGTTTATCAGTTGATCACGCAACTAGATACCCCAGTGTTAGTATTAAACGAAAAACAACAGTTAAGTTTTGGTAATGAGGCTTTTTATCAGCTTTTTAAGCAACCTTGGCAAATGTTTCGGCATAGCTCCCCCTCCCGATTGGGCTTAAGTAAAACAGCGTTAAAATGGCAATTTACTAACAGTGAACACAATCAACAATGGCAAATTCGCCATAGTGAATTTATTGATAACGGCCAAAGCCATCAATTATTAATTTTTGTTGATATTGGCAGCGCCATTCGCACCAGCCAATTAAATGCGTGGCAACAAATTATTCGCGTGCTTGGCCATGAAATTCGCAATTCACTTGCACCTGTTTCATCTTTATCAGAAAGCCTTGCCGAAAAATCAATTAATGAACGAGATAAAACCGCGCTTAATGTGATTTCTGAACGTTGTCAGCACTTACAAACCTTTGTCGAGCGTTATGCAAGCTTATCGAAACCATTAAGTATTAACCCGCAATGGTTATCGGTAACGCAATTTTTAGCACCTATAATCGCCTTATATCCACAGTTAACATTTAGTACGGAAGTAAAAACTAAAAACAGCAATCAACAATTATGGGCAGATAAAACCTTACTTGCACAAGTGTTGATTAATTTACTAAAAAATTCACAAGAAGCTGGAGCAACGACGGTTGATTTTAGCTTTTCACAACAACAGCAAACTGATCAAATAACTATTATTGATAATGGCCACGGCATAAATAATTTAGATAATTTATTTGTACCTTTATATTCCACTAAACCTCAAGGCCAAGGTATTGGTTTGAATTTCTGCCGAAATATTATTGAGCAACATCAAGGAACATTGTCATTAATCAATAATTCAAAGAAACAAGGCGTTTGTGCAACGATTCTATTACCCAAAAACCCCCTGTAGGTTGTCACGAGCGAAGCGAAACACAACAAACCATCCATGTAACAAACAACAAATCTCCTGTAGGTAGTCACGAGCAAAGCGAGGCACAACAAACCATCCATGTAACAAACAACAAATCTCCTGTAGGTAGTCACGAGCAAAGCGAGGCACAACTATCCATATAACGAACAAAAATCCCCTGTAGGTTGTCACGAGCGAAGCGAGGCACAACTATCCATATTACGAACAAAAATCCCCTGTAGTTTGTCACGAGCAAAGCGAGGCACAACGAACCATCCATGTAACAAACAACAAATCTCCTGTAGGTTGTCACGAGCAAAGCGAGGCACAACTATCAACAACAAGCCTTACAAAATCAAAAGTCCATAGTCAGCATAGCCATTGAGTTCGATAGCGAACTGAGTTCGGTTCGATAATGAACTTTTTCATTATCATCACACAAGTAAAAACTCAACCAATTGATAAATAAGACTTTTAAAACTGGCATACTATTCGCTATTACTCTAGACATTAAAACCCTATTGTAAGCATGAAAGCGTAACGTGGATAAAGTAAAAACTAAAATAAAGCCGAATTTAATCAGTAAAAAGCATTTGATTATTATTGCGATCATGTTGCTTTTTACTGTATTAGGAATAAATTTCAACAGCTCATTAAATAGTAAAACATTAGCACGAAAAGATATTTTAATTGCCACAGTGCAGCATGGTGACATTGACGTAACTATTGATGGTTACGGCACGCTAAAATCAGCGAATTTACAACTACTTACCTCATTAACCAAAGCCACCGTTAAACAAATATTATTAAAACCTGGCGCATTGGTCACGGAAAATAGCGTGATAGTACAACTTGAAAACCCCGAATTAGAACAATTAGTTGAAAATGCGCAGCAAGCCCTTGCTCAGCAACAAGCCAATTTACGCCAGCTAAAATTAAATCAACAACGCGAATTATTAAATGAAAATGCCCATTTAGCTGAGCTCAATGCCTTATTTGAAACCGCCAAACTCAAACGTAACGCTCAACAAAAGTTGGTGGTAAACGGCATTGTTTCACAATTAGCGTTTCAAGAAACCGTACTTAACGAGCAACAATTAAAGCAACGTATTAGCATCGCCAAACAGCGCCTTACTCAATTAGCCTTAGTACACAAAGAAGCCATTAACATTCAACAACAACGGATTAATCAACAACAAGGACAACTAAATATCGCTCAAAAACGCGTTAACCGCCTTAGGGTAACAGCAGGGTTTAACGGTGTATTACAACGTCTTAGTGTTGAATTAGGACAAAGCCTTAATGCTGGCCAAGAAATAGCCCTTATTGGCAGCGTAAGTGATTTAATCGCTTTAATTCGTGTACCACAAACACAGGCGCAACGAGTACAGCTAGGGCAAAAAGTCGCTATTGATACGCGTCAAGACACCATTATTGGCACCGTTGCTCGTATTGATCCTATTGTCAAAGATAATACTGTTGAAGTCGAAATAGCCTTACCTAAAAATTTACCGGCGAGTGCACGCCCTCAGCAAAATATTGATGCATTGATCACAGTAAAAACACTGAACAATATTAATTACCTAACACGCCCAGCCAATGTAAAAGCACAAAGCAAGATGACATTGTTTAAGTTAAATAACGCGATCAGCCTAGCGGTTAAAACACAATTAACATTAGGAGAAAAAACGGGACGTTTTATTCAAATAACCAGCGGCGCACAAACGGGCGACACCTTTATAATTTCTGATTTAAGTAATTATAAAGTTAATAACTTAGCCATAAATTAACAAATTTTAAAACTAAATAAAAAGACAAATTTAAAAGGGATCATGATGAGCAATAACATACTTACTCTAAAAAATATTTCGAAAGTATTTGAAACTGAAGAACTCGAAACACATGCACTCAACAATATTAATTTAACCATAGAACAAGGGGATTATGTTTCTATTTCAGGCCCTTCAGGCTGTGGTAAATCAACATTGCTTTCGATTATGGGCTTATTAGACATGGCGAGTGGCGGCGAATATTTTATTGAAGGTATTAATGTTACTGAGCTTTCCCTTGATGAAGCCGCCGAAATGCGCAACAGTAAAATTGGCTTTATTTTTCAATCATTTAATTTAATCGATGAGCTTAGCGTATTCGACAATGTGGCATTGCCTTTACGTTATCATCATAGCAAGCCTAGCCCCGCAACAATTAAAGAACGAGTTACTGAATGCTTAACACGTGTGGGGTTAAGTCATCGTTGCAGCCATAAACCCAACCAACTTTCGGGTGGTCAACAACAACGCGTTGCTATAGCGCGCGCGTTAGTCGCTAACCCTGCGATTTTATTAGTCGACGAACCCACGGGTAATCTTGATTCAAAAAGCGGCGACCAAGTCATGGCAGTGATCAGCGAACTTAATAAAAACGGCACCACCATTTGCATGGTGACTCATGATCCCCGTTATGCCGACATGGCTACCACCCAAGTACAGCTACTCGACGGTATGATTTTACAGGTTCCACAAGCACAAGCTGCGGTATAAAAACGGCAATATATTCAAAATGAGAAAAGCAGATCCTGACCTGCGTCAGGATGACGGCAAATCGATTAGCGTAATGCTGAACCCAATCGTCATGATGATACTGAAACTATCATGCGTACACAGACCGTCATAGTAAATAATTACCGTCACACTGAATACGAACCGTCATGCTGAATACGAACCGTCATGCTAAATACGAACCGTCATGCTGAATACGAACCGTCATGCTGAACTTGTTTCAGCATCCCGTAAACTAAATAACAAATATTAAAAACAGGAAGCCCATGAAACACTTTATAAACTCAACTTTATATGAACTCAAGCAAGCCTACCTCAGCTTAAAACAAAAACCACTGTTTGTGTTTAGTGTTGTAACAACCATGGGCTTTACCCTTGGAGCTTTGTTGTGCGTATTAACACTGGCTTATGTAATGTTGATAAAGCCACTGCCCTATCCTGAGCAAGATAGGCTTTATCAATTAACACATCAAAATTTAAACAAAGCAGGTGAAGTTAATGTAACGGGGTTTGATTACCCAACCCTAGTTGAGCTTTATAAAAAACAAACCGTATTTAGTAAAAACGCTATTGCATATCACAGTGAAGAAGTGATCCGCTCTCATCCTAAACAAGTGCAAGTAAAAACAACTTTTGTGACTCCGCAATGGTTTTCTTTATTAGCTGCTCCGATAAAATTAGGTAGAGCTTTCAACGCTGACGAAGATCTTAATAAAAATATCCCCGTTGCTGTACTCAGTTATAAAACATGGCTGCAAGACTACAACGGCGATATAAATATTTTAAATAAAAAAATCAATATCAACGATGTTAGCTTTAAAATAATTGGCGTAGTCGATGAAACTTTTGTCGACCCTCAACTTGATAATAGCGGCTTTGATACTCAACTCTGGTTACCATGGGATTTCAATTCCATTAGTTATAAAAAAGACTGGTGGGGAAGTTATAACGACAAGTTAACTTATTTGGGGTTATTAGCTGATGATATTTCAATCGCTCAAGCGGATCAGAAAACTACCAATTTAACCTGCAATATATTACAGCCATTGGTTAAAGACGGATTTCCGAATGCATGTAAGCAATTTAAACTCTATTTTAGCTCAATAAAAAATGCCATTATTGGTGATACCAATTATATAATTTATTTGCTACTTGCAGGCGTTATTGCATTGGTCATCATTGCAGCTACCAATATTATTAATTTATTTATTGCACATACCGCACAGCAGCAAGCCAAATTAGCGATTAACGCGGCACTCGGTGCTAAAAAGCATCAATTGTATTATCAATTAATGCGGCAAGCGGCTCTATTGATGATAGCAGCAACGGCATTATCGTTAGTTATTGCCATTATTGGTTTTGATTTATTAAACCGCTATTTAAACTCAGTATTTCCTTTAGTAAGCACCTTACATTTGCCAAGCGAAACAGTGATCCCGCTGTTGATTATTGCGAGTATTTTTACCGTAATGTTCGCTAAGCTTGGTGTTAATGCAATAAATTATCAGCAACTTAACAGTAGCCTTGAACACAGTGGCAAAGGCAACAGCGTTCAAATATCGGCAAACTTGCGAAACCTGCTTATTGTTAGCCAAATTACTATTGCCAGTTTTTTAGTATTTTGTTGTATTAATTTAATGCTAAATGCACTAAACACCATAACCAAACCGCTAGGTTATCAACATAATGATCTGAGTTATTTATCATTATCTGTTAGTAATCCTGATAATAAAACAGCAACTTTTGAACAAAATTTTGCATTGGTCAACCAAATAAAATCGACATTACTGGCACTGCCTGAAATAGAACAGTTATCAACGGCTGAATCACCAATAGGTAGTTTTATAAAAATGCAAGTAATCGACACAGCAACCAATATCCATTATTTGGCTGACACCTCTTTTGGCGACAACCAATATTTTAAACTTATTAATCAACAATTTATTTCTGGTGATAATTTTCCTGAGCAAAACAAGCAAGATCGAGACAAGCTATTAATTATTAATGATGTATTTGCACAAAACATTGTTAGTAAAGCGAAAAATGTTAACACAAAAATAGCGGACATTATTGGGACAAAATTTGATTTTAGCGTTAATGGCAGCAATGTTTTTACAGTAGTAGGCATAGTTAAAGGCATACTTGAACCGGGAAAAAATGAAATACCGCCACGCATGTATGCTCCTTCATCAACATTAGCGTTTAAGTTTTTATTACGCTTTAAGAAAGAACAACAACTTTCACGCGAGCAAATAATAAAAACGACCAAAGGTATCAGTAATTTACTGACCATTGCCCAATATAAATCACTAAACGACAGTTATAAATGGATTGTATTACCCGAGCGCATCACGCTAGTTAGCAGCATAACCATGACCTTAGTCTCTTTATTTCTTGCCGCCTTAGGCCTTTACGGCATCCTCAGTTATTCCACCCAAATCCGTCGCTTTGAAATTGGCACGCGCATGGCGATTGGCGCGAAACGAGCTGATTTAATCAAGTTAATTATACAAGACAATGCGCACGCAATTTTGCTCGGTATTGGTATCAGCGTATTGCTCATCATAGGTTTAGCGTTAGGTTTTAGTGAACAGTTACAAAGCTATTTAACATGGCAGTTAATACCGCTATTTTTAGTCACGTTAGGCTTAGTTTCATTAATTTCATTTGCCGCCTGTTATTTACCACTGCGCCAATATATTAATAAACCTGCCGTTTATAGCTTACGTGGTAGTGAGTGATCTTGCTTTTTGTAGGTCGCCGCTTGCCGCGACAAAAGGTATAAGATTTGGATAAGCATCAGCAAAACGTAAAAGCACATTGATGGATACCTGTCCAAATGCTATAACAAGTTCACTAATTAATTTAAATACTAAAAATTCAAATAGAGCAGAGTGAAAACAAAGTTATGGAAAACAGTAATATAAACTCTATCAACACCAGCACTCATCAATTTTATGCTTTTAATAACACGGTTGATCCTTATAAGAAAGTTCGCATTGCGATAACGCTTTGCCTTGCTTTACTTACCTTAGTCTATTGGTATGTTCAACAAAATAAAATCACTGAAAACACCGAACACTATTTAACCAAACCTAAAATAGATGATATTTACTATTTAGACTTTCGCTTATTCAGCGATAAATTAAGACCAAAAGAAAAATTTAGATTAGCTAAAGTAGTCGATATTACAGGTGAGGTGATTACTTTAGTCTATGGTGATTTTTTCTATGTAAATAAAAAATCTATGGTTGATAGTATTCGCTATGGACATTTAAGGTACAGGAAATATTTTCAAGGTCGACGTTATAACTTTACCTTACAACAACTTACTGCAATGAAAAAAAGTAGGGCTATTTGGGAGGTAGAACGACCTATAAATCGTAAATTACATGGTAATTATATAAAACCTCTCTCGAACAAAAGTATAAAGAAAGAAACAAATAATATTTTTGCTGCAGGAAAACAAGAAAACATTTCTGGTGAATCTTATTTAAAGGCGACAAACATTCAAAATCACTATGCTATTGCTTTTGAATACTTTAAAGAATCAGCGCAATTAAATTATGCCCAAGGGCAGATAAATTTAGCACAAATGTATTTATCAACACGCCTTGAACAGCAAGATTTTATTAAAGTTTTATTTTGGCTAAAACAAGCCGCTTTACAAAGTAATAAAACAGCAATAAACAAGTATGCGATTGTTTGCGAGAAAGTTGAGCACTGTAATCTTGAAGAGTTTTATCAGGAATTACTTGATGCTGGTGTAAACATTCGATTTAACAAGTAAAAAGCATGCAAAAATACACACCATCACGATGAATGTTTATCTTAATTATTTGATAAATAATAACTTGATAAATAATCACTTTATTCTACAGTTAACACATGTCACTTTTAAAATTTTTACCCTTATTTATACGTTACTGTTAAGTATAGAGTTAAAAAGTAAGGTAAAAAAACTTAAACTTTCGAGTGAAACTGTATGTTTGCTAATGAAACTAATGAACATGAAATATTAATTATTGAGCCATCTAAGCTATTTCAATGCATGATAGGTGAAATACTTACTCAAGAAAACCTAACTGCTGATTATTGTTATACCGCTGAACAAGCACTAGAACTATCGCAAGCACATGAATATTTATTAATTATTCTTGGAAATGAATTAATCGATTCAAACGGTATATTACTTGCTCAAAAGTTGCGATCATTATCAAAAGAAGAGAAAAACCCCATTTCAACGGCTATTATATTACTTACCTCAGAATGTAATAAAACGCTTCTTAAACAAGCATTTAAATCAGGCATTACCGAAGTGATTGAACGCCATCATTTAAACGATATTCATATATATTTAAATAATTTAACTCAAAATAAACAAAAATTAACAAATAAAAACACTTTCATTTTAAGTGTTGAAGATTCCATTTCGGTGGGCCAATTAACCGAAGCGCACTTAACTGATTCTTGGTTTAACGTAAAAACAGTAAGAAGTGCTGAAGTAGCCTTAAAATGTATACAAGAAGAGCAATTCGATATTATTATTTTAGATATTTTATTACTTGGTAAAATGACCGGTATTCACCTAATTCGTAAAATTCGAGAAATGGGAGATTATTTAATTGATCTGCCAATTTTAGCGGTTTCGGGGCTTGAAAATTCAGAATTAAGAATTGAAGCGTTACGGGCAGGTGCCAATGACTTTATTAACAAACCCGTAAATTTAACCGAGCTTGAAGTGCGTGTGAGTAATTTAGTAAAAATTAACCGTTTATTTCAGCAATTAAAAGCCAAAGAAGCCCAGCTAATCGCAATGGCTATAACGGATCCCTTAACTCAGTTATACAATCGACATTTTCTTAATGAAATAGGTATAAAACGTATTAGCGAAGCCCAACGTCATGGCCAAACGCTTAGTTTGTTATTGATCGACATTGACCATTTTAAATTAATTAATGATAACCATGGCCATAGTATTGGTGATTTGGTTTTACAGCAAATCGCTAATTTATTTAAAAGTGAATGCCGAAATGAAGATTTTGCCCTCCGTTTTGGTGGTGAAGAGTTTGTTTTAGTTTTGCCACATAGCAATACCCAAGATGCTTTAAAAAAAGCGGAAGACATAAAAAATAAAGTAGTATTGCTAAAACCTGAAGGAATTTCAGTGACCGTGAGTATTGGGGTTTCTGGCATTAATAACGAACAACAAGCACATGAATTTAATTTTTATACACTTTTTAATGCTGCCGATACCGCTGTTTTTCAAGCTAAAGAAAATGGTAGAAATAGAGTGATATTAGCCTCTGTCGATAGCTATTCTTAAAACCCTAAATTTCAACCGTTCCGCATTTTAATTTTTATTCAGTCAATATTACTATATAATATTTCTCCAACTTTCAAGCTTCATTACCTTGTTGTAGTGTTAAGTAACAGTAAAAATTTAATTAAGTAAATATAATGCTCAGCAGAGCCAGTAGTTAGGTGAAATATTATTAAACGCGTTATTAATTTATGTAAAAAAGTTTTAGGTAAATCAGTCAGTAATAAAACTAAAAATCTCTCTGATTTCCCTATTATTTATCAACGTTCACAACATTCTGTATCAAGACAATTTATCGGCGCTAATGCAAAAAAAGTGCTGTATCGTTTAAATAAAGCAGGCTTCGATGCGTATTTAGTAGGCGGTGGTGTACGTGATATTATTTTAGGGCTTGAACCAAAAGATTTTGATATTGCGACTAATGCCACACCGGAAGAAATTAAAGACTTATTTAGAAATTGCCGTTTAATTGGTCGCCGTTTTCGCCTTGCACATATTCTTTTTGGTCGAGAAGTCATTGAGGTAGCTACTTTTCGTGGTCATCACGACAATGTTGATCCTGCCGACAATCAAGACAAAAAAACAGCAAAATCAAAACAAAGCGAACACGGTATGTTATTGCGCGATAACATTTATGGCACCATTAATGAGGATGCCGAACGTCGCGACTTCACTATAAATGCCCTTTACTACAGCTTAAAAGACTTTAACGTTTACGATTTTGCTGATGGTGTTAACGATGTTAAAAATAAAATTATTCGTTTAATAGGCGATCCTGAAACCCGTTATCGTGAAGATCCTGTGCGTATGTTGCGTGCAGTTCGTTTTGCCACAAAGCTTGATATGGAAATTAACGCTGAAACGAAGGCGCCAATTAATGAATTAGCACCTTTGCTTGCCAACATACCGCCTGCGCGTATGTTTGAAGAATTTAATAAACTCTTTATGTCGGGTAAAGCGGTTGCTAATTTTAACATGTTACGTGAATTTGATTTATTCAAATATTTTTTCCCGCGTTTAGATGAAGTATTAAACCAAACAGATAACGCTGAAATGGTGTTACGTTTTGTTTTATTAGCGATGACAAATACTGATATCCGCGTTAATACTAACCAACGCGTTACGCCAGCCTTTTTATTAGCCGCGTTATTATGGCATCCGCTGCAACAGCAACTAAACCAATTAAACATCGAAGCTAATTTAACACCGCAAGATGCTTTTTTTGCCGCGCTTCACGATGTAAGCAGCGAACAACAGCGCAGTATTGCCGTACCTAAACGCTTTCAAGCAATGATGAAAGACATTTGGATTCTACAAGGCCGATTAACTCAACGAGAAGGTAAACGCGCCTATAAAGCTTTTGAACATCCTAAATTTCGTGCTGGATACGACTTTTTATTATTACGCAGCGAAATAGAGCCAGAACTTTATAGTGAGTTAGCAAAATGGTGGAGTGACTTTCAAAACACCAACCATGAAACCCAGCAGTTAATGATAAAATCGTTACCAACCAATCGTGCTGGTGTGCGCCGAGGTCCTCGTAAGCGCAAAAAGCCACAAAGTAAAACAGCTGATGTTTAGCCGTTATTAGTAATTAGAAAAAACAGAAACAAGGCAAATAAAAATGAACATTAGCTATATTGGTGTTGGTAGTAATTTGTCTGAGCCCATTACACAAGTAAAGCTTGCTATTGATGCCTTAAAAACAATAGCACAGTGCCAACTAAGCGCTGTTTCATCCATTTATGGTAGCAAGCCAATGGGGCCTCAAGATCAGCCCGATTATATTAATGCGGTAGTTGAATTACGCACTTCATTCACACCAATTGAATTACTTGATGCATTACAAGCTCTTGAAAACAAAGCGGGTCGGGTACGTAAAGAAAATCGCTGGGGCGCACGCATACTCGATTTAGATATTTTACTTTTTAATAACGAAATTATTGATAATGAACGGTTAACTGTGCCACATTACGGCATGAAAGTGCGTGAGTTTGTGTTATTACCTTTAGCCGAAATTGCACCAAATTTACTCTTCCCTGATGGCGATAGTGTGCAAAACTTAGCCAGCAACGTTGAACATAATGGTTTAGTGAAATTACCCAAATAATTTATACCAAATACACTGAAACAATGAGATCCTGAAAGAAATTGAGGATGACAAATATTCTATAAACATACACGCCAACACTAAAATACGAACTTTTATTGTTTGAGCAACGTCAATCATTAACAATGACCTCACACTATGAATATTTATAAAAAACCTATTTCATTAAAAATATTAATGCCACTGCTTGCCGCAATTATGGCAATGTCGCCACTGGCGGTAGATTTATATTTACCCGCCATGCCTCAGCTTGCGATCGATTTACATACCGACATTACATTGGTACAAAATACGCTGAGCATTTATTTATTAGGCTACGCACTTGGCTTAATATTATTTGGTCCAATGGCAGACAAAAGTAGTCGCCGTCGGTTAGTGATTTTAGGGATCAGTGGTTTTATACTCGCAAGTATTGCACTCGCTTTTTGTCAAAGTATTGAACAATTTTTAGTACTTCGTTTTATTCAGGCCTTTTTAAGTAGTGCCGCTATTGTGGTAGTGCCTAGTACGATACGTGAATATTATGGTAAAAATATCGCTAAAGGGCTTTCCTACGTTACGATGATCATGATGTTAGCCCCTCTTGTTGCGCCAAGCATTGGTAGTGCATTATTGTTATTAGGTAATTGGTCTCTGATTTTTTTCTGTATTAGTGGTTATGCAATAAGCGTTTTATTACTCACCTTAAAATTTTTACCTGAACGAGCTAAGCTTCCCAATACAACTAACTCTGCTAGTAAAAATTATAGTTTTATTGAACGCTATGCGATTGTTTTAGGACACAAACAAGCCCGTTTAGATCTTATTTCATCAATGATGGTTTCTTTGGCTTTTTTTGCTTACTTAACCGCCATACCATTTGTTTATTTAACGGTATTTAAGGTATCAGAACTTGAGTTTAGTGCACTATTTGCGCTCAATGTAAGTGCGTTGATGTTAGCTCACTTTATCAATACGCGCTTGGTTACTCGCAAAGGTTCACGTGCGATGTTAGTTGCAGGATTAACCTCCGCCACGTTAGCTGCTATTGCATTAGTCTTAGTAAATTATTGGCAATTATCTTTACTTTACTGCGTCGCTGCTATTTTTCCACTGATGGGGAGTATTTCGATGATTGCGGTTAATTCAGATGCGTTAGTATTAACTGAATTTGCTGAACACTCTGGCACTGCAACCGCTGTAATAGGCACGTTGCGTTTTGGCATTGGCGCACTAGCGGGGCCAATATTAACCTACTTTTATGATGGAAGCGCTTTGCCTTTTTCGTTATTAATGCTCTGCGCTATTTTAGTGGTAGTTGCTTGCCAAATTTCACTGAAACTTGGCAAATAATCTTCAGTTAATTTTTACTAAACCATTCATTAACTACTGCTCACTAGTTATCGTGGGCGTAGGTGAATCCTTTGCCGCATTCGCTTCATTATTATGCTGATGATGCGTTGCGGTTAATCGTTTCATCAACGGCAATGCCGCTAAAGCAATTAAGGTTGCTACTACCGCTGCAATACCTAACTTATTGAATAAACTTGTGTATATAGGCAGCGTTTGTAAGGGATCAACAATATCTTTAGGCACGCTCGCAAAATTTGCCACAATGCCACCCAAGTATTGTGAAATACCTACGGCAACATAATAAGCACCCATCATAAATCCACCCATTCGCGCAGGTACATAGCGGGCGATCATTGCTAACCCTAAACCACTCACTAATAATTCACCAATAGAATATAAACCATAACCAGCGATCATTATCCAAGAAGATGTTTTACCATCTACGGCAAACATACCCGCAAAACCATAGACAAAAAATCCTAGGGCTACCGCAGCAAACCCTAAAGCAAATTTGGCGGCGATTGAAAAATCTTTGTTATTGCGCCCTGCCCAAGTATAAAACCACGCCAATAATGGGCTAAGTAACATGATCCACAGTGGGTTTAATGCCTGAAATTGTGCGGGCGACCATGTCCATAAATGGGTGCCAAACAATTGAAAATTCCAGTCAACATTACGTAAAGCAAACAACGCCAGAGAAGTAGACATTTGTTGATAAAAAACAAAAAACAATACCGTTTGTAACGTTAACACTAAGGCCGCAGAAAGCCCTGCTCGTTCACTGGGTTCACTAATGCGAATTAAGTGAATAAATATTGCCAACACTACTGCGCCAGCTAAATACACAAACATTCGTGCTGCATCTTGGTTTTCTAAAATAAACGCCGAAGCAAATACCACCAAAACACCACCGCCAAGTACCGCTAATAATCTATTCACTTGTAATGGTTTTTCATCAGGCTCAGAACCTATATGACTTAACGAAACGCGCATTAACATATAGTTGGCTAAACCAACCACTAAACCAACACTACAAAAGGCAAACGCGGCATGCCATCCTAAATTGTTACCATAAGCGGCATTTACGTAGTCTTTGATCCACGGTGTTAATAGCATTGAAAAAGTAGATCCAACATTTACCGCCATATAATATATGGTAAAAGCGCTGTCTATTTTAGAGTCGTCACCTTCATAAATTTTACGGACTAAATTACCCGCATTTGGTTTAAATAAACCATTACCAACAACGATAACGCCCAATGCAGAGAATAAAAAGTTAGTGTCTTCACTTGGTATGGCCATAAGCGCATAACCAAAAGTTAAAATAATTGCACCTAAAATCATAGTGCGTTTAGTGCCTAATATTTTGTCACCAATCCAGCCACCAATCGCAGGAGAAACATAAATAAGTGCCGCACAAGCACTCCATACCATATTGGCACGCGCGTCTTCAAAACCGAGTCGTTGTACCATGTAGTAAACAATAAGCGCTTGCATACCGTAATAACCAAATCGTTCCCATAATTCAATAAGGGCGACGGTCATAAATGAACGCGTTTGGCTTGGAACAGCCACAGAAGTTGTCATAATTATTCCTTTCTTTTTGTTTTTTTGAGTTTTAGAGTATAAAACTTTCGTTTTGTATAACAAGTAATATCAGTTGATATTAAAATAAATGCATTGAATAAATAAAATAGGGTCTGTTGATCTTTCAGTTTATAGTTCTGTTGCACTTGAAAAAGATGGCAATCGAGGCGCTTAATGTAATGTTTGGTTGTTGCAAATGCACATTAAGCAACAAAGAGTGACACTTTTTCAAGGCAACCCAAGGGGCTATGACTATTTTTCAACCTAACATCGTTAAAAATGGTTAAAGTAGAATGACTACATTGCACAATTTTTGCCTTGTTATCTTAAAAAATAGCCTATAGCAGAGACTAAAATGAAAGATCAACAGACCCTAAGCTATTGCAAAAAACTTTACATTTATACACATCAAGCCAATAACAAAATGTTTTAGCAAAAGTTGCGCTATAGTTACATTTATGCGAAGGTACGGCGCTGAGTAATTGCTCAAATTATCATTAAAAAACAACACTTAAAAAGTAAACTTAAACGTGAGAAATAGCATGGCTAAAATAACAACAGCAACGTTAATTAAAATGAAACAACAAGGCGAAAAAATATCGACTATTACCGCCTACGATGCCAGTTTCGCCAAGCTTTTCGATCAAGCTGGTATTCATGCCATTTTAATTGGTGATTCGTTAGGCATGGTATTACAAGGTCAAGATGATACTTTACCCGTAAGTATTGATGACATGGCCTATCACACTCAATCTGTTCGCCGTGGCGTTGAAAACACGTTAATAATAGGCGACATGCCTTTTATGAGTTATGCCACTAAAGAGCAAGCTTTTACTAACGCCGCTAAATTAATGCAAGCGGGTGCAAATATTGTAAAAATGGAAGGCGGTAGTTGGCTAATTGACACCATTGAAGGCTTAGTTGAACGTGGTATCCCCGTTTGTGGACATTTAGGCTTAACCCCACAATCCGTTAATGTCTTTGGTGGTTTTAAAGTGCAAGGTCGCCAAGAAACACAAGCGCTTGAAATAATTGAACAGGCAAAGAAACTTGAACAAGCAGGCATCCAATTATTGGTATTAGAATGTGTACCTGCTGAATTAGGTAAACGTATTACCCAGGCAGTTAACATTCCAACGATAGGTATTGGGGCAGGTAAAGATACCGACGGCCAAATTTTGGTAATGCATGATGCTTTAGGAATTTCGTGTAGCTATATGCCAAAATTTTCTCGCAACTTTTTAAAAGATACTGGCGATATTAAAAAAGCAATAGAACTTTATATTAGTGAAGTCAGTAATGGTAACTTTCCAGACGATGAACATATTTTTAAATAACAATCTCCGTCATCCTGACGTAGTTCAGGATCTAATAACGTAACTATTACCAGTAAATTAAGTATTACCATGATCATAGCAACCGAAATAAAAGCATTACGCGCACAAATTAAAACATGGCGCATGCAGGGGCTAAAAATAGCCTTTGTGCCTACCATGGGCAATTTACACGAGGGTCATTTGGCTTTAGTCAAAGCAGCTCATCAGCATGCGGATAAAATTGTGGTTAGTATTTTTATCAACCCAATGCAATTTGGTTTAAGCGAAGATATTGATAACTATCCAAAAACCCATCAACAAGATAAAGAAAAATTAATTGGCGAAAACACCGATTTACTTTTTTTACCCAGTTCAGAAGTTATTTACCCGAAAGGTTTTACCGATAATACCTTTGTTGAAGTGCCTAATATTTCTAATTTATACTGTGGCAAATCACGCCCTGGACATTTTCGCGGGGTGGCGACTGTTGTCTGTAAATTATTTAATTTAGTGCATCCTGATGTGGCGTGTTTTGGCTCAAAAGATTATCAACAACTGCAAATTATTCAAACCATGGTCGACGATTTATCGATGCCTGTAGAGATTATTCCTGTTGACATTATTCGTGAAAAATCGGGTTTAGCAATGAGTTCGCGCAATGGCTATTTAACACAAGAAGAAACACAGCAAGCCCCTGTTCTTTTTGAAACATTGCAATGGTTGGCAGCACAACTTAAAGACAAAAGTAATAACCATAATCATCAACGGTTATGTCAGCAAGCAACCAACAAAATCAATAAAGCAGGTTTAACCACAGATTACATTAACATTTGTCATGCTTATACCTTAGCAGAATCTAAACCTGCTGATAAAAACCTCGTTATTTTAGCGTCTGCGTTTTGCGGTAAAGCACGCTTAATTGATAATATAAGAGTGCAGTTATAAGCTGCGCTCAACTAACGGTATTCAACCATAAATGAAATTGGTTTATAACGAATCTAACAACGAAAGCTTATTATTTATCCCTTGCCAAAAAGCAGGATCTATAATTTCATTTATCGCTAAAGGCCGAGAAAAATAATACCCTTGTATGTAATCACAGCCAAGTTCTCTGATGTAGCTTAATTGTTCTAAATCTTCAATACCTTCTGCCACACAAGATAAAGATAAACTGTTCGCTAATGAAACTATTGCTTGAATAATAGGTTTGTTCATTGAATTAGTTTGCAAGTGGCGAACAAAACTTTGATCTATTTTTAATACATCGATAGGAAACTGGCTCAAATAAGTTAACGACGAATAACCTGTACCAAAATCATCTAATAATAATTTAAACCCTTGCGCTTTGAGCTCTATTAAGCGATTTAAAGCGGTTTTTTTATCCACCAACAACGTACCTTCGGTGATCTCTAATCTCAACACCGAAACAGGTAAATTATGCTTATTAAGTAAGTGTAGTAATGTTTCACACAAACCTTGTTGTAAAATATGAATTGCTGACAAATTAACTGATATATAACAGTGTGGAAATTGTTCAGCTAAGCCAACATAATCATGTAAAGCACGATCAACTGCTTGCTCGGTAAGTTCACTGATCACCCCGATTTCTTCTGCAATAGGAATAAACTCAGTTGGTGAAATCATGCCGTTTAAATGCGGCCAACGCATTAACAGTTCAAAACCCAATACTTTTCTATTAGCACAGTCGACTATTGGCTGATAGTAATTCACTAATTCTTGATTTTTAGTGGCTATAATTAGATCGCCCTCTAATTCAATACGGCGATGTGCTTGTGCATTCATCTCTTGAGTGAAAAATTGGAATTGACTACGACCTGATTGTTTCGCATGGATCATCGCTAAATCAGCTTTACGGATCAACTCGCTTGAAGTAGTTGCATCATCAGGAAAAAGAGCAATACCAATACTTGAGGATATATTTATTTGACTACCATTTATCTTAAGCGGATTTGCTAAACAGAGATTTATTCGTTGTGCTAAATGTGTAAGATCATCAATTTGTTTAACCGATTTAATTAAAACCATAAATTCATCGCCACTTTGACGAGCGACAATGTCTCGCGCTTTAACATTTGCAATCAGCGTATCAGCAACATGTTTAAGCAATTCATCACCAGTATGATGTCCTAACGAGTCATTTACCTGTTTAAATTTATCTAAATCAATAAAAAATAAAGCTGATTGGTGAGCGCTATAACTATATTCTTTAATAGTGTGATCTATCTTTTCCAGAATAAGTTTTCGATTAGGCAAATTGGTTAAATAATCGTAATGTGCAAGATGGCGAAGTTTTTCTTCAGCATTTTTTTGCACTGAAATATCAGAGATAACCGCCACATAATGCGTAATCACCTCTGCATCAACAGAAATAGCGTTAATTTTAATAAGCACCGGATGTTGTTCATTCTCTTTTGTGGCGATTACTTCTTCACCTTGCCAACTGCTACCCGGTTTAATACTGCTAATTATCTCTTTAAACTTTTGATATTTTTGTTCCCCTATTAAGTTAAAAATATACTTTAATGTAGGTACGCTTTTCTGCAATTTACTGGTAAAAGCATTCATAAAAGCTTTATTTGCAGTAAGTGGCGATTTTTTATCATCTAAAATAAGTACCCAATCATTAATTTGTCTAAACGCTTCGCCATATAACAACATTTGCGCTTCATTCGCTTTTGAGTCGCTAATATTAGTATAGGTACCCGAAACTCGCACTGGCAAACCGTTCTCATCACGCTTGATCACCGCACCTGTTTCACGAAACCATTGCCAACTGCCATTATCCGTTTTCATGCGAAAACTAACATCCCAACTATGTTGACCAACGCGAATAAACTCATGCCATTGTGATTCAATGCTTTGACGATGTTCAGGGGCAATAAGGTCAAAATGCTGCTGTATAGAAGTGCCACCAATATCAGCTTCATTATTATTTGTATGTTTAACACTACGACTTTCGTAATGTTGATCACTTTGTATATCATAATCCCAAATACCACTAGCACTGGCATCTAGGGCTAGTTGTATTTGTGTTTGGCTATCTTGTAATTTTTCATGTTCCACTTCTAATTTTTTACGCTGATTTGTTCTTACTTTTATATAACTGAACACTATTAAAAATAAAATAAGTGCGTAGCTAAGTTTAGCGCTAAAAGTCAACCACGGTGCTTGTAATGCACGAATATCAATTGTTAGAGGTGCGCTTAAATTTCCGGTGATCGGATTAATTGCGACAATGGATAAATGATAATTACCAGGCGCTAATTTTGACAACAATAATTCATTTTTTCGTATTTCTTTAAAATGTAATGGTGAAGGTCCTTCTAAATCAATTTTGTAGCGTGTTTGATCTTGCTGCAAAAATTGCAACGTTGAAAAGTGCAACTTAAGGCCATAGTCATTATAATTTAAAATAATTTCTTTTGATTGTGATAATTCATGTCGATCGCGGCTGTTTTCAGAAAACAATTGAAAATCAGTTAATGATACTTTGTTATCGTTATCAAGCGCTCCTGTATTTACAAATTCTTGTGGTGAAATAATCGAGATCCCGCGAGTTGAGCCGAAAATCAATCGTCCATCGTTGAGTGTTACAAACGAAGAACCATTATATTCATTAGCGAAAAGTCCATCTTTAGCCGTATAATTTTGAAGGTGATGAGTACGACTATTTAATCGAAACAAACCTAATTGTGAACTAAACCATAAATGATTATATTGATCTGTCTGTAAACTATAAATACTGTTAGTCGTAAGACCGTTACTTGTATCAAAACGATACTTTTCTTCTAACGTTTTATAGTCAATACCAATTAAACCTTCGCCTGTCATAGCTAACCATAAAATATTGTTTTTATCTAAAACCCAATGATCAACATAATCATAATTCTGAGGTTGGTATTTACGACTTTTGTACAATAAATCGAGTTTTTCACTCGCTAAATTATAACGATATAATTTTCCTGAAACGGCAAGTAATACATCATTTTTATTATCACCAATATTTCCCAAAAATGACCATGCAAGCTCAACGGGTATCATTTTATTCAAATCTAACAATGGCTTTACATTGCCAGTACTACTATTGTATAAATAAAAACTTTTATCGGTAAAAAAAAGGATATGCTGATTATCGATAACGCTAAGCCCCGAAAGCCACTTACCCTTCATTAATTTTTGACTTTGTTCATTATAAAAAGGGAGACTTAACACGCCCGTTTTTTTATTAAACGTTCGTAATCCATCATCATTAACCAACCATAGCAGCTGTTCATTTTCACTATTTTTAAATATTTGTCTAATAACGTGTTCACCATAAACCGCTTTAATATCTTTGCGCTTTAAATAGTAATTGATTTTTCCTGTTTTAAGGTTAAGTCGATTTAAACCGTTATCCCCTCCTATCCATAAAATTCCCTGTTTATCTTGAAACAAGCCCCATATATTGTCATGACTCAATTTTATTGGAGTAGAAGCTGAAATATTTTTAAATCGTGACGTTAATGGTGACCACAACATTACACCTTGTGATCGTGATGCCAACCAAAAATTTCCAGTTCGATCATGAAAAATATCTAAAATATTATTGTCAGTAATGCGAAAGGGGGAATCACTAAATTTCAAAACAAAATGGGTTTGTTGATCAGAAGGGTTAAAACGATATAATCCAATATTGGTGGCAATTAAATAATTTTCATGATCAGGCGTAATACTCCATATATTAAAATCCGTTAATAGCTGTTTACCTTGTATTTTATTACTATCTTCTTCAAGATAATTTTCTAGACTAAACAAACCATTAATCGTACCCACCAACAATCCTAATTGTTTATCTTCAATTAAAAATTTAGTGTTAATACTATCTTTATCGTTTACAGATTTTGGGCGATGCGCTAACCATGTAATTATTTTGGTTTTAATATTTATGCGATACAGTCCTTGTGACGTCGCACAAAAAAGCCAATTTTTAGTAACGAGTAGATCGCGAACAATATCGTCGGCTGATTTAAGCGTTAAATAATTACTTAATTTTCCTGAATCAACATCTAAATGCATTACTTGTCCAGAAATACCTAACCACAACGCATTACCCCTAGCTTGTTCTATGGTAATTACCTCGGCAATATCGGGGGAATTAGGTGCAAATTTTCCAGAAAAAAATTGTTTGCTTTCAAATGTTTTAGTATTGAGACGATATAAACCAGAATACAAGGTACTTACCCATAAATATCCTTGATTATCTATAAATAAAGTAGAGATACTCTCCTTAGTAAAAATATCATTTGGCCCTGAAATTATTTGCACTTGATAGCCGTCATAACGGTTTAAGCCCATTTCTGTGGCTATCCAAATAAACCCTTGTTGATCTTGTACCGTTTTTCTAACAGAACTTTGCGATAATCCTTCATTAGGAGAAAGGCGCGTTAGAAATTGGCTGGCATTATTATTGATTTCAAAAGTTTGATTTGAGGGAGTTGTCGCAGCGAAATTTTGTTGTGTGAATAAAATTAAAAAGACAAAACAAATCACGTTTTTTAATAAGACATTTATATACACAATAGCCGCTTGCACAAAGATTAAACTATTCTTACTATAGCAAAAAAAAAAGAAATATGGTGCTGTTCTACAAAAAATTTCTTAGAATTTAAGTATTTAAATGTTAATATTGTGTGAAATATTAAATAATATTATTATAGCGCCTTAACAACGTTTGTAACTGAGGAAAAAAATTTTGATATTGTAGTGCTAATTCACTTTGCTCAAGTAGTACATTCGTTAAAATTTCTTGCGTTGTTAATGGATTAGCCAATACCACTCTAAATACTAATACCTTAGTGCCTTGATATAGTGAAGATTCTATGCGAGTGCGAGACACAAATGATTTGCCATTTTCTCGCTGACGTTTTTGTATAAACTGCGTTAAATTATCAAGTAGTTTATTTATTTCTGCCTGCTCTACGGCAGTACATTGCATTAGCAACGCTTGAATTTTTTTGGGCACGTAGCGGTAAGTAAGCAAACATAGTTCAGGCTCACTAATTAATTCAAAATTCTCATGCTGTTTAATCATTTGCGAAAAATAGTGTGCTTTTTCAATACTTTCGTTAACAAGCATTTCGTAACCAGGACGACTAATGATATATAAGCTTGAGTAAACCAGCATAGCCATACCTGATCGCGATCCTTCTAGGGTATGACTCCCTAAATCTTTTGAACCTTGGCGTAGAATATATTCTGCGTGATGTTCAATAGCAGCTACAGAAGCGGGATCTTTAAAAACAACTAACCCAGCCCCCATGGGTACATACATTTGTTTATGCGCGTCTATCGTTACAGAATCAGCCCGTTCAATACCTGATAATAAAGAACGATATTTATTGGAGAATAATGTTGCTCCACCCCATGCAGCGTCTACATGAAAATGACAATGAAATTGCGTAGCAATATCTGCAAGGTGATTTAATGGGTCAACATTACCGGTTTCCGTTGTACCCGCTACACCCACAATACTTAGAATTTTTATCTTTTGCGCTGTTAAATCATGACATTTAGCCACTAATTTTTGACAATCTATTTTTTGATTTTCATCTGTTTCAATAGCAATAACATTGTCTTGACCAATTCCTAAAATATCCGCCGCTTTTTTCAAGGAATAATGGCCCCGCTTAGACACTAAAATAGCTAATCCATTATAACCGTAATGTTTTAATGCTTGATATAAACCTTGACGTGCAACACCTTTAAATTGACCTTCTGGTTTAAGTAAATTATTACGCGCAACCCATAGTGCAGTTATATTGGCGACCGTTCCCCCTGAACAAAAAGCCCCCAGTGAATGATTAGCACTATGCAACCATTGCTGATAAAAATTCTCCGTTTGCTGATAAACCAAATTATGCATCATACCTAAAACTTGACGTTCCATAGGGGTAAACGCTTTAGAAGTTTCCACTTTGACTAAGTTTTGGTTTAAACCCACCATCAGTTTTGATAAGGGCAAAATAAAATAGGGTAACGCTGAGGTCATGTGCCCTATAAAGCTAGGGCTTGAAGTATGTACTGATTGTGACACTAATTTATCAAGCAACTGTTGCATATGATCAGAAACGAACATTGGCGTTTCGGGGATTGTAGCTTGCGCAAAATCTTGTTCAATATCAGTGAGCGCATTTTCACTAGCCGCAATATGCTCTCCCAAAAAACCCATTAAGTTTTGCGAGATCTTTTGTTCTATTACCCCTAGGGTTGAATTGGGTGCTTCTGGAATAGTAAAAATACGATGTAACGACGCTCGTGTCGCTTGGGCTGTACGTTTAGTCGTCATAAGTTAAGAACAAATTTTTACACAAGTTAGAGCTTTGCACTTTAATAAAAAACAGCTAAAAAGTCTCGAATTTTTAATAAATAGTGACGGATAAACTTATTAAGCAATGCCTACACTTATATAAACCAATAATGCTTGGCAAGCAATTAAGCCAGTTAACGCTTTTACTAACACAGTATTTTTGATCTTAGACATAATATTTCTCCTTAAATAGTAGCTATATTATCCAAAGATCATACCAACAAACTAACTTATTGAATTAATTGTTATTTTATCTTTATTTTTCACTATTAAATTAAATAATTAGTAAAAGGCACTAGTAGTTCGCTAATTTCACTAAGTTTATAATGTTTGTAATTGCCAACATTGTTGTCCACTCGCTTGATATTTTGCTTCAAACGGAGTTAACGCCTGCGCACTGTTGATAACTTTCGTTAATTCGCTTTCGGTGCCGGTAAGTAATAATGCCGCTTGAAATTCAGCTAAATATAAGCGCCAATTACTGCGCAAAATAATTTGCTCTCCGATAGCGATCATTTGAGGAAAAACAGCACTACCATGCCAACGACGTTGTAAGTGTTTTGATTTTGGCCACGGATTTGGATAAAGCACATAATGCTTAGATACTGGCCAATTGGCGTTTTTGACTAAACGATAAAAGTCATTTAAATCGGCGCGAACTAAATGAAAGTTCGTCACTTGACCGTTACCATCTTCACGGCGCAATTCTTCAACATTGCGATCAAGGCGATTGGCCGATTTATCAACACCAACAACCAAAGCATCGGGATTTTTTTGCGCCAGAATACGCGTGCTTTGTCCGACACCACAACATCCATCAAGAATGATTTTTCCTTGTGGGTTTGCTACCAAAAATGCAGCTACTTTTTGATCAACGTCTTTAAAAGCTTGTTGTGTATGTGCTTGATAGGGTTTCTTAAAAGGATGCTCAAGGTGTTTACGTACAACTTCTTCAAGTTTTTCATGGATCCCTGTCTGATTACTAACAATCGCTTTAGAATCTCCCGTAAAATGTGACTTTTCCATTAACTACGCAGTCCTATACCTTTAGAGATCAAGGTCATCGCCACCGTAAATAATATCGTGATAAAAACACCAATTACGACAAAAGCCGTGGTAATACTTACATCTGAAACCCCTAAAAAACCATAACGAAACGCGTTTACCATATAAACAATAGGGTTGACTTTAGAGACACCTTGCCAAAATTCAGGTAATAAGCTTATTGAATAGAAGACGCCTCCAAGATAAGTTAATGGCGTTAAAATGAATGTGGGAATAATTGAGATGTCATCAAAACTCCCTGCAAAAATAGCATTAATTAAACCGCCTAAAGCAAACACCGCCGAGGTTAAACTAACGGTAGCAATAACCACCCAAATATTATGAATATGAATATCAACAAAAAATAAGGCGACTAAGGTCACAATTAAGCCCACCAAAATGCCTCGTGCCATACCGCCGCCAACATAGCCTGCAACAATCACCCAGTTAGGCACAGGAGCTACCAGCATTTCTTCGACATTGCGCTGCCATTTGGCACTAAAAAATGATGAAGCAACATTCGAATATGAATTAGTGATCACACTCATCATAATTAAACCTGGCACAATAAACGACATATAATCAAAGCCGCCCATCTCACCAATACGAGAGCCAATTAACGAGCCAAAAATAATAAAATAAAGACTAATAGTAATAGCAGGTGGCACCAAGGTTTGTATCCAAATACGCATAAAGCGCTGTATTTCTTTATTCAGAATACTCTTTAAAGCAATACCATTATTCATTATTCGTTACCTCTTCCGTTTGCTCTTTACTCAATGTCGGTCGGTTTATTAAACCAACAAATAACGCTTCTAAACGGTTACTTTTATTTCGCATACTTAGCACTTCTATTTGCTGCGCTGATAATTGCGCAAACACCTGATTGAGCGATTGTTTTTTGGTTAAATCAACTTCTAAAGTATGATCATCAATTTGACGACTGATCACATCGTTTAATTGCACAGGTTTGTGGGTTGGAACTAAATCAAAAACAAAGCTTTCTATATCAAGTTGCGCAAGCAAACTTTTCATGTCGGTATTCTCAACTATGACACCATGATTAATAATGGCAATATTACGGCATAACATCTCGGCTTCCTCGAGATAATGCGTGGTCAGAATAATCGTAATGCCTTGTTTATTTAGCTCACGTAAAAAATCCCACATTGCACGGCGCACTTCAATATCGACACCTGCTGTCGGTTCATCTAAAATCAGAATTTGTGGTTCATGCATAAGTGCGCGAGCAATCATTAAACGGCGTTTCATCCCTCCAGAAAGCATTCGTGCGGCATCATGGCGCTTATCCCACAGTTCCAATTGTTTTAAATATTTTTCGGCTCTTTGTACCGCAACTTTACGTTCAACTCCGTAATATCCTGCTTGGTTTACTAAGATATTCATTAGCGGTTCAAATTGATTAAAATTAAACTCTTGTGGTACTAAACCGAGAAAGCTTTTCGCTTTTTCTAGATCAGTAGCAATATCATAACCAAACACCTTAACAGTGCCTGCTGTTTTATTGACTAATGATGTGATCACACCAATAGTGGTTGATTTACCTGCGCCATTTGGACCTAACAATGCAAAAAAGTCACCTTTTTCAACGATTAAATCAATCCCTTTCAACGCTTGAAAGCCTCCTTTATAGGTTTTTTCTAAACCGGATATTGCTAATGCTTTTTGCATGTTTCTTTCCCAATGGAGATAGAGTTAGATAAATAGCTAATGTGAGGGTAAATATTGTTTTTTCAAGTAAAAAATAGTCGTTCACCTTAAGTGAACGGCATTATAACTTTAGCTGCGCTTATTTTTTCCGGAGTAACATTTGATGTGCGATGATTATTTTTACTATGCCAAACGCTGTTTTTATAGTTATTACCATGCTGGTAGCTTTCAGTTGTAGCTCAATATATTTTTGAGTATCCTAAATAAGGTCAACATGTTGATATAATAATGTGTGCAAAATCGCTGAGTGGAAAATAACTTAATAGACTTGGTATAACATTCACTACATACTCTGGTAGTCCTATCCCTTAATGCCAATAAAATATAATCATGAACCTATCTATTCGCTTTATTTTAATTATCAGTATTTTTACTTCCCTTTCATCTTCTCTAGTATTCGCACAAAATAACAACATTAAACATTGTGATAATGTTCAACTGCAAATTTTAGGATCTGGCGGTCCAGAAATTTATGACGGTTTAGCCTCGAGTTCATATTTGGTATGGATAGATAACAAGGCACGCGTACTCATTGATGCCGGTGGTGGTAGCTCATTAAATTTTGAAAAATCTGGAGCCGATTTCAACGACTTACAAGCTATTTTACTCTCTCATTTACATGTTGATCACTCCGCAGCCTTACCCGTTTATATTAAAGGTGGATTTTTTACGGCGCGCAGCAAAAATCTACCTTTATTTGGCCCAACAGCTGGTGGCGATTTTCCTTCGACTGAAGATTTTGTTTATGCGTTATTTAGTCATAATCAAAATAGCGTCTATCCCTATTTATCTGACTTTGTTGAAAAAGCGAGATCTACACAATTTATATTAACCGCTAAAAGTATAAATCCTGAAGTGACTAACCCTAAAAGTAAAATTTGGTCTAAAAAGCTGAATAAACAGTTATCTATTTCAGCAATCAAGGTGACTCATGGTGAAATTCCCGCTTTAGCATGGCGTGTAAATCAAGGTGAGTGTTCAATAACATTTAGTGGTGATATGAATGGCACTAGTGGCAATTTACCTATCATTGCAAAAAATACCGATATTTTAGTTGCACATAATGCTATTTCTGAGCAAGCAGGAAAAATGCCTAAATATTTACACATGACGCCAAGCATCATTGGCAAACTTGCCAAACAAGCTCAAGCAAAAAAATTAGTCTTATCGCACTTTATGTATAAAACAGCTAGCATTAAAGAAGAAAGTAAACGCTTGATCCGTAAAAATTATCAAGGAAAAGTGGTTATGGCAAAAGATTTACTGAAAGTATCTCTGGACTAAGTTTTTTGCAGTTCGGCTAAATAAGCCTCTAATATTAAATTACTTCGAGCGCTTTTACTGGTGATCACTGAAAAATTCGTTGTGAATTTCCGCTGATGATATTCGATTGCACGCATTTTATCTTGTGCTGTCCAACGCTTAGCAAAATGCGTGGGTAAAAAGCCAATAAAACGTCCCGTTAAAATTAAGAAGGCAATGCCCTCTCTATCCGTAGACGTTGCCGTAGCATTTAAGGTTTTTTGTTGTTGTTTTATGTCTGCAGATTGCGGATAGCTCGGTACTACCGCATCATAATTAGCTAAGGCATCATCACTTATTTTATGTAAATCTTGTTTAAATAATGGGTGCTGCTCACTGCAATAAAGTAAAGACTGTTCTTTATAAAGTGGTAAATATTTTAATCCTGGCAATGTTCGAAATTCAGGGACAACACCAATATGTAAGTGACCATGCAAAATAGCTGTTTCAATATCATTAGGTGGGAGCATACTAATGTTTATTTGCACTTGTGGCGCTCGATGTTTCAGCGCACTTAATGCGCGGGTAATGCGCATTTGTTCAATAGTCACTAAATTATCAGTAATACCAATATTTAATTCACCTACTAAATCGGTATTAATCGCATTCATTTGTGCACGAAAATTTTCTAAACTACCTAACAGCTGCAATGCCGACTGATAAACCTGTTCTCCTTGTGCCGTAACCGAAAATCCCGAGCGTCCACGTAAACAAAGCTTCATTTTCAGCAAAGATTCCAGCTCACCAATAGCAATACTTATTGCTGGACGACTAATATTTAAATCAACCTCTGCAGCAGCAAAACCGCCAGATTCAACTACGGTTTTAAAAATGCGTAATAAACGAATATGAGCATCGCCTAATTGTCTGGGTAACAGTGTTTTGTTTTTGTTCATAACCGTTTATTTATCTTTATTGGGATGATTTAACAATAGTTAACTATTCACTTAACTTAACATAAATAAGTTTAGATTTAATAACCTATTAAATCATTGATAATAACCTCACGCAAATATTCTGCTCTCATATATCCCTATGATTGAGGTGTAAAATGATTAATAACAAAACAAACAACACACATGGTTTAAGCCAAGCACAGCTTGATGCACATTGGATGGCTTTTACAGGTAATCGTGAATTTAAGAAAGATCCTCGTATTATTACTTCAGCCGCAGGTCATTATTATACCGATTCAGAAGGTCGAAAAATTTTTGATGGTTTATCAGGCTTATGGACCTGTGGCGCTGGCCATGCTCGTAAAGAAATAATAGAAGCTGTTAGTAAGCAAGTCGCAACCCTAGATTATTCACCTTCCTTTCAATTTGGTCATAAAAAAGCCTTTGAACTCGCTGAACGTATTACCGAATTTATGCCTAAAAGCGAAGGTGATACGCAACTTAATCGAGTATTTTTTACAGGATCTGGTTCTGAATCAGTAGAAACTGCTTTAAAAATAGCGCGTGGTTATTGGCGTAAAAAAGGTATGGGCAGTAAAACTCGTTTTATTGGTCGTGCAAAAGGCTATCACGGTGTTAACTTTGGCGGCATTAGTGTTGGTGGCATTGGTCCTAATCGAGCTATTTATGGTCAAGGAATTGAAGCGGCACATTTACCGCACACAATGATCAACGAAAACAAATTCACTAAAGGTATGCCAACTGAAGGTGCTTATTTAGCCAATGAATTAGAAGAGTTGATCGCAATGTACGACGCATCAAACATTGCAGCAGTTATTGTTGAACCCCTTGCTGGTTCTGCAGGGGTTATACCGCCACCAGTAGGCTATTTAAAACGTTTACGTGAAATTTGTACTAAACATAACATTTTATTGATTTTTGATGAAGTGATCACCGCATTTGGTCGCATGGGCTCTAACACTGGTGCTGAAGAGTTTGGCGTAACGCCCGACCTTATGACTGTGGCTAAACAGCTAACCAATGGCGTTGTACCAATGGGCGCGGTAATCGCTAAACAAGAAATCTACAATACCTATATGGAAACCGGTGGGCCAGACTACATGCTGGAACTACCGCATGGTTATACTTATTCAGCACATCCTTTAGCCTGTGCTGCAGGTTTAGCGTCACTTGATATTGTACAACGCGAAAATTTACCAGAGCGTGTTAAATCCATTGCTCCTTATTTTCAAGAGGCGTTACATGCTTTAAAAGGTACTCAACATATTACTGATATTCGTAACTATGGCTTAGCGGGTGCTTTAAGTATTGCCGCATTCGGCGCTGAAAATGGTAAAGCCGAGCCAGGAAAACGTCCATACGAAATTGCGATGAAGATGTGGCAGAAAGGCTTTTACGTGCGTTACGGTGGTGACACTATTCAATTAGGCTTACCTTTTACCACGGAATTAAGCGAAATAGACAGTCTTATTAACGCCTTAGGTGAAACTATTCGCGAAGTTCAATAATTTACAACGTAATTTTAGCCACGTTGATTTAACAAATTATCTAGAACCTGATGAAAATTCAGGTTCATAAATTTTATAGGAAACTCCATGACACAACTTATCGGCCACTTAATTAATGGCGAAAACGTAACAGCTACTGAACGTAGCCAAGCAGTATTTAATCCAGCAACCGGTGAAGCAACTAAAGAAGTCGCGTTAGCTTCACAGCAAACCGTTGAACAAGCGATCGCAGCAGCCGAAGCCGCTTATCCAGCATGGCGTAATACGCCACCACTTAAACGCGCACGCGTAATGTTTCGTTTTAAAGAATTACTTGAGCAACATGCAGATACTATTGTTAAATTAATTGGCGAAGAGCACGGTAAAATTTCACATGACGCGGCTGGCGAGTTACAACGCGGCATTGAAAATGTTGAATTTGCGTGTGGCGCTCCGCAGCTATTAAAAGGTGAGCACAGTAAAAATGTGGGTCCAAATATCGATTCTTGGAGCGAATTCCAACCACTAGGCGTAGTTGCTGGTATTACCCCCTTTAATTTTCCTGCGATGGTGCCGATGTGGATGTATCCGTTAGCGATTGTTTGTGGTAACACCTTTGTATTAAAACCTTCTGAACGCGATCCAAGTTCAGTGATGTATATCGCACAATTATTAAAAGAAGCCGGTTTACCCGATGGCGTAATGAACGTAGTTAATGGCGATAAAGTTGCCGTTGACACGCTCTTAAATGATCAACGCATTAAAGCAGTAAGCTTTGTCGGCTCAACACCGATTGCTGAATATATTTACACAACAGCCAGCGCTAACGGAAAACGTTGCCAAGCATTAGGCGGTGCTAAAAATCACGCTATTGTTATGCCTGACGCCGACATGGATAATACCGTTAATCAATTATTAGGCGCGGCTTTTGGCTCTTCAGGCGAGCGTTGTATGGCACTTTCAGTGGCAGTTGCCGTTGGCGATGAGGCAGCTGATGCCTTAATTGCGAAAATGCGCGTCGGTATGCAAAGATTAAGTGTCGGCGATCATACTAATGCCAACAACGATTTTGGCCCAGTGATCACCGCAGCACATAAAGAAAAAGTGAATGGTTTTATTAGCAGTGCAGAGCAACAAGGCGCAACGATTGTTGTTGATGGCCGCGATATAAAAGTAAGCGGTTTTGAGCAAGGTTACTTTGTCGGCGCAACATTAATTGATCATGTAACACCAGAGATGGACAGTTACAAAGCTGAAATTTTTGGCCCTGTTTTACAAGTAGTGCGCGTAAAGACCATGCAAGAAGCCATGCAATTAATTAACGATCACGAATACGGTAACGGTACCTGTATTTTCACTCGCGACGGTGAAGCCGCGCGTTATTTCTCAGATCATATTCAAGTTGGTATGGTGGGTATTAATGTGCCATTACCTGTGCCAGTGGCGTATCATAGCTTTGGTGGTTGGAAACGTTCATTATTTGGCGATTTACATGCTTATGGTCCTGATGGCGTAAAATTTTATACTAAGCGTAAAACCATTACCCAACGTTGGCCGTCAAGTGGCGTTAGAGAAGGTGTGTCGTTTGCCTTTCCTTCGTAAATAATAACTGATCTTATTGCCATTTTAAGCAATTTCGGCGGCAAAAGTACTCACTGACTATCGTCAGCTCCGTGCTTTTTTCTTGAACTTGCTTAAACTTGCTTCAAGCTCAATCATTATAAATTTTGATAATTTCATATTCAAAAAATGAGTGCAAAATGCCCGTTAAAAAAGTCATAAAACTCAGCACTAAACCTGCTAAATTTGGCGAAATCGCCGATGAATTATCAGCCGATATGTTTGTATCGTCAGTGCCTGTGCAACATTCTCATAGCTACTATGAAGATGAAGATTTAGGACTTTATATCGGGGTTTGGGACACCACAGATATGGTTGAAAAATCAGCGCCTTATGCTTGCGATGAATTTATGACCATTATTGAAGGTAGCGTTGAAATTAAAGAGACTAAAACCGGCAACATAAAAACCGTGTTAGCTGGTGAAAGTTTTGTTATTCCAAAAGGTTACGATTGCCAATGGCGACAACAAGGTTATTTGCGCAAGTTTTATGTTATCTCTGAACACCCCCATGAAACCATACCTGAACAACCCGCGATTAACAGTATTGTTTATATCAACGACAACCCCGATCACCCTTTTAAAAATACTCGTGACGGTTATTGCAAAAAAGAACTTTATGTCGATCATCAACAACGCTTTTCTGCAGGTATTTGGCAAAGCGGCGCCTTAAACACAGAACTTTTACCCTACCCTGATAATGAATTTTTAGTCGTCACCCAAGGTACTTTACGTTGTCGTGATCATCATGGCAACGAACAAATATTTAAGCAAGGTGATGTGTTGTTTATTCCCCAAGGTAGCTTATGTGCGTGGTCGGTAGACAAAAGCGTGACGCTTACTTACTGTAAAATTAAAGCGTTTCTTAAAGACAATAATACGGCTTAAATAGAACACATAAATAGCAAAAATATAAACGTTAAAAACAGGCAATTTATCATGAATAAACAATGTGCAACTATAAACGTTAACGGTTTTTATATTAACGGCCAATGGCAACAGCCAAATTCAAGCGAAACTTTTCCTGCTATCAACCCAGCAACAGAACAATTAATTGTTGATATACCAGCGGGCAATGCTCAAGACATTGAGCAAGCAGTTCAAGCTGCACGTACCGCTTTTGATAATAATTCTTGGTCGGGATTAACCGGTAAACAGCGCGGCGCTTACTTACACAAAATGGCTGAAATCATCACCCGCCGTTTAGATGAATTAGCGCAATTAGAAGTACGCGATAACGGTAAACCTTATCCTGAAGCAAAATGGGATATTGAAGACACCGCGGGCACCTTTGAGTTTTATGCAAAACTTGCCGAGCAGCTAGACGAAACACCTGATCAAATAATTAAATTACCCGAAGCAGGTTTTAGTTCAAAAGCGGTAAAAGAACCATTAGGGGTAGCAGGCGCTATTATTCCATGGAATTTTCCGATGCTAATGGCCGCTTGGAAAGTTGCTCCTGCGCTTGCTGCTGGTTGCACTATGATCTTAAAACCCTCAGAAATCACCTCCTTAACTGCGCTCGCTTTAGCTGAAATTGCCATTGAAGCTGAATTACCCAAAGGTGTATTAAATATTGTCACGGGTTTAGGAAAAGATGCTGGCCAAGCGCTTGTTGATCATCCACAAATTGATAAGCTTGCCTTCACTGGCTCAGTACCAACGGGGGCAAGAATTATGGCTAATGCCGCCCGTGATATTAAAAATATTTCACTCGAACTAGGTGGTAAATCACCATTAGTAGTGTTTGCTGATACTGACATTGAAAAAGCGGTAGAGTGGATCATGTTCGGTATTTTTTGGAATCAAGGGCAAGTATGCTCAGCCACTTCTCGGGTGTTGGTAGAAGAGTCGCTTTACCCTGCACTGCTTGCACGTTTAAGCAGCGAAGCGAAAAAAATCACCATAGGTGCAGGCGATCAAGATGGCATTTTATTAGGCCCATTAGTTAATGCCACACAGCATCAAAAAGTACTTGCGGCAATTAAACGCGGTATTGATGACGGTGCAAAGCTAGTTACAGGTGGCAAACGTCCCCAAGGTTTTGATCAAGGCTATTATCTTGAACCCACAGTTTTAACCGATATGGATGAAGATAGTTGGATTTGGCAAGAAGAAATTTTTGGCCCTGTTGTTTGTGTTAAACCCTTTAAAAATGAACAACAAGCGATAGCTATGGCGAATAATTCTCGCTTTGGTTTAGCCGCAGCAGTCATGTCAAAAGATCTAGAACGTTGTGATCGCGTCGCCAAAGCGTTTCGCGCTGGCATTGTTTGGGTAAATTGTTCTCAACCTACCTTTGTCGAAGCACCTTGGGGTGGTTACAAACAATCAGGGATTGGTCGAGAGCTAGGGGAATGGGGCTTAAACAATTATTTAGAAACAAAACAAATTACTCATTACGATAGTGATGATCCTTGGGCTTGGTATATAAAGTAAACTGCGACCTAAAATAACCATAAAGTCGTGCCAGTAATGCAAAGTACATTATTCAACAATGTATCTATAACCAATGCGAGTAATTTATGCAAAGCGCTGAACTTCAAAAAGATCATCAACAACTTGAGCGACAACAAATAGCACAACAAGCTTTAAAAAATTCAAAATATTGCCCACTGTGGCACGATCAAGATTGTCGGCCTGAAATTTTGCCGACGCTACATCAAAATGAAACGTGTGAACTGCTTATTGTCGGGGGCGGTTTTACTGGTCTTTGGGCGGCATTACAAGCCAAAGAGCGGCGACCTAAAGCTGATATTATTTTGATTGAAAAAACGTTTATTGGTGACGGCGCCTCAGGCAGAAATGGCGGATTTATCAATTCAAGCCTTGCTCATGGCGAAACCAACACCGATCATCATTTTCCCGGTGAAGCCGAAAAGCTATACCAGTTAGGTCAGCAAAACATGAGCGAATTACTCGATACCTTCAAACGCTATAACATAGATGCGCGTTATGAAGCGGTTGGGGAAACAGAAGTTGCTACCAATCAAGGCTCTGTTGAGGCTCTACAAGCGGCTTATCAAGAAGAAAAAGCCGAGGGAGATGATGTTGTCTTCTTCAGCAAAGAAGCAATGCAAGCACAAGTTAATTCCCCCACTTATTTAGCGGGCCTATGGCGTAAAGGTGATCAAAATGGCATTGTTGATCCAGCACGTATTTGCTGGGGATTAAAACGAGTACTTTTAGAACTGGGTGTGCGCATTTATGAAAAGACACCACTTATTGATTGCCAGCCACTAGGTAATACGCAAATGCGTTCAACTTGCTTAGATTATCAGATCACTAGTGATAAAGTGTTAATGGCCACCAATGGTTATCATAACCCGTTAAAAGCAGTACGCCGCACCACCATTCCGGTTTGGGATTACCAAATTGCCACTGAACCACTAAACCAGCAACAACTTGATCAGCTTGGTTGGCACAAAACCCGCCATGCTATTGGTAACCATGCCAATATGTTTCATTATTATCGTATCACTCAAGATAACCGCATTACGTGGGGCGGCGGCGGTGCGGTGCGTTATTATTTTAATAAAAACACTGATTTTGACCAATGCGCCGATAAACCTGAATTATTTCAGCAATTGGCAACCGAGTTTTTTGAAACATTCCCCTCATTAACTGATTTAAAATTTAGTCACCGATGGAGTGGAATTATTGCCACCTCCACCCGGTTTTGTATGGTGCCGGGGGTTACCCTCAATGGGCGTGTTGCTTGGGCTGTTGGTTATACGGGATTAGGTGTTGGTGCTTCACGCTTTGGTGCGCGAATAGGGATCGAGTTATTAGGATACCAACCGAGTGAAATATTAACAATGCAATTTGTCACTAAAAAGCCTATGCCATGGGCACCCGAACCATTTCGCTGGTTTGGTGTACGTTTCACCCAAAATGCCTTAGTTAAAGCCGATAATAACAACGGTAAACGTGGCTTATGGTTAAAATTACTTGATGCCATGAACTTAGGTTTTACTTGCTAACTATTATTTATACCAGCGCATATAGGCGTATCATAAATTTAACAATAATAAAGTAATAAAAACAAAAAAGACGCCGAAGCGTCTTTTTTCAAATACTGTCGATTAATTTAACTATTAGCTTAAAATTGCTGATACAACACCAGCACCTACAGTACGACTCTCAGCTTCGTCGCAGAGCTCCTCGCCAAAATTTGCTAAAAACTGTCCTCAGGACACTTTTATTAACGCATTTTGTCTTCACGGATAAACCCGTGAAGCTGGTCGTCATAACAAAAAAGACGCCGAAGCGTCTTTTTTCAAATACTGTCGCTTAATTTAACTATTAGCTTAAAATTGCTGATACAACACCAGCACCTACAGTACGACCACCTTCACGGATTGCGAAGCGTAAACCTTCGTCCATCGCTACTGGGTGAATTAGTTCTACAACAAATTTTAAGTTGTCGCCTGGCATTACCATTTCAACACCTTCAGGAAGCTCTACTGCACCTGTGATATCTGTTGTACGGAAGTAAAACTGTGGACGGTAACCTTTGAAGAATGGTGTATGACGACCACCTTCATCTTTACTTAACACATAAACTTCTGATTCAAATTTTGTATGTGGAGCAATTGAACCTGGTGCGCATAATACTTGACCACGTTCTACATCATCACGCTTAAGACCACGTAATAATACACCACAGTTCTCGCCTGCACGACCTTCGTCAAGCAATTTACGGAACATTTCAACACCAGTACACGTTGAAGTTTGTGTATCACGAATACCAACAACTTCTACTGAATCGCCTACTTTAACGATACCACGTTCAACACGACCTGTTACCACTGTACCACGACCTGAAATTGAGAATACATCTTCAATTGGCATGATAAACGCGCCGTCAATTGCACGCTCTGGCTCTGGAATGTATGAATCTAATGCGTCTGCTAATTCAATTACTTTAGCTTCCCATTCTGC
>Ga0316203_1000233_pt1 | contig 88287 bp, 85 predicted proteins | sample 6monrhotite_MG_FD_204940 | JGI IMG/M metagenome (GOLD analysis project Ga0316203, IMG submission 204940) | Microbial mat bacterial communities from mineral coupon in-situ incubated in ocean water Damariscotta River, Maine, United States -... | ecosystem: Environmental > Aquatic > Marine >... | reverse complement strand
CATCAGAACGGTCAAACCGACACTCCAGCGCCAAATTGCAAAAAAAACAGAAATCTGTTGTGGCAAATTGTTGAAGTCTAAACCTCTACCCAATCGTAAAATTCACGAGCGTTTTTACACAGCCTGGACCCAAAGGAGACTTGAGAAGCTGTCATATTCAAACGTTAACCAGTCGAGGTGAAGTAAAACAATCTGTATCGAGAGATTTTGAAAGTGAACGGATATCCTATTTCCGTGATGGCAACAGCTATTTCGTCTCGTCATAGTGATCTTGCTAAGGTTCTTAAAGCTTGGCGTGGCTTTGTCAGAGGAAAACCCTCGTTGGCTTATGGCCAACGAGGGTTTTTTATTCATTATTGTAAATTTAGTTTATCTACCGCACGTTAGCTTAGGGCAATTAATTCTATGCGGTAACCATCGGGGTCTTCGATGAAGGCGATGATGTCACGCACCCCCGTTTCATCCGTCGCGTACGTCATAGGTCCGAAATTTCGAATGATTTTCACGCCCATTTTTGCAAGGCGTTCACAGGCACCTTGGATGTTTTCAACCTCAAGCGCAATGTGGCCATAGCCCGTTCCGAGTTCATAGTCGCTTTCATCCCAATTATATGTCAGCTCGATTATTGCGTGGGATGCCTCATCCCCATAACCGATGAAAACCAATGTGAAGCGCCCTTCGGTATAGGTTTCTCGCCTAATTTCGCGCATGCCCAGCGCATCTTGGTAAAAATTGATAGACCTCTCAAGATCGCTTACACGGACCATTGTATGGAGAATGCGGGTCGGAGTTAGGGCTGGATGGGGTGTGTTGTTCATGGTTTCTAACCTTATTTGAGTGCTGAAAAATGCTGGCGGATAGCAACGCTGCTAACCGCCAGTTTTTTATGACAAGGGGCGTTGTTTAAAGTTTTTACGGCCGCAAAAATTAAAGTGCTGTACAGCGTATCGTAACGCCCTTACCAATCATGGTGTGTTGAGATTGAACACGACAACTTTGGCCGAGATGTCGGACGAGGTGTTTACGAGTACGCCGCCTGAACCACCCTCGATTTGATAAAAATTTTCGCCAGCCTTAAGGCTTTGTAGCCGTTTGCCATTAACCCGCAATTCGACAACGCCCTCTGCGACATAACCTGCAATGGGTTGGGTGAATTCCAGATATTGTTTCCCGTCAGGCTGGATCGTATGGCGGTAAATGTCAGCGCCATCTATGTTTTGAGCGCTGAACTTCTTTGTAAGCAGAGGTCTACGGTCAATATTTTCCGTAGGCGGTTTTTCGAAAGCGATAAAGGCTTCCCCGTTTTGCAGAAGATTGAAATCGATGAATATTGCTTCCTCGGTAGGGGACGCGTTGTCGAAGCGCATAATGCGAGGGCCAGAGGGTTCATAGAAGGCGTCTCCGGTGTTCAGCAATTGCAGGTCTCTACCCTCGACTTGATAAAGGATTGCGCCTTTGGTGACATAACCAATTGTTGACGCTGGATGATTGTGGATTGGCCCTATCTGCCCTGGTTTAAAATGAAAATCACCAGACTCGATTTTCACCACTTGGCGCGGTTGAAAGTCTACCGATAAGAGCCGGTCTGGGTTTTTCGTATCTTTTGCGCTGGCAGGAGCAGCCAAAACTGTAACGGCAAGTATCGAAGTAATCACCGCTGACAGCAGTGTGCCACTGAACGTTCTTTTCGTGGGGCAATCCACCATCAGCACCTTCTGGACATTTTCTCTCAATATATCGTCTGGGCTTGTGACATGTGATGTCGTCATAATTGTTTCCTTTGTCATAATTGTTTCCTTGTGGGGTCGTAGCTCGACATCAATCAGAAGGGGGCCATCTCACCGCCCAATACGCCGCCGAGCTCTTCGTTGGTGTAGGCGTGACCGTTGATGCCCCATAGTCCGTCGGCGGCAAAAGCTACATTGCCCCAGACTTGGTCTTTGGTGAGTTTTCCCTCGGCGGCTTCTAAGATGATGTCGGTGCCGCGTTTGATCCAGTTGAGTTGGGACTCCCGCGTGGAAAGAACAAATGATGGCACCTTAAGTTCAAAGATCGCAATCTGTGCGGGCTTTCCTCCTGAGAAGGTGCGGTTTTTCGAAATGATAGTCACTTCACCAATGACATTTGGTTTCATGAATGAGTGTCCTGAGATACCGTTTAGTTCGAGCAACAGATCGGTCAGTTTGGCGAATACGCTCTGCTCTGCGGCCGAGGTGAATACGCCTTCAGAGGCGATGATTTGCATAGGCATTTTTGTTTCCTTTTTTGAATAGGGTGCGGTTTGTTTGCTAGAATATGTTCTCTTGTAGAATTGTAACGATCGTTATATAGTGATCGTGATGTATCAATAAATAACGATCGTTATTTAAAAGGAAGTTAAATCATGCGTTACAAGTCCGGTCATAAGGAAAAAACCCGTCAGAGCATACAAGATGCCGCAAGCCGCTGTTTCAAAAGTAAAGGCTATTCCGGCATTGGTGTTGACGGTATCGCCAAAGCTGCAGGGGTTACGTCAGGTGCTTTTTATTCTCACTTTGGATCAAAAGATGGCGCTTTCGACGCAGCCTTGGCGCTTGGTCTAGATGAAGTCATCACCGCCATTCCGAAATTTCAAGTTGAGCACGGCGTGAAGTGGGTCAACGCATTTGCAGACTATTATATTGGCAAGGCTCACCGTGCTGACCTCGCGGGTGGCTGTGCTATGGCAGCACTTTCGCCCGAGGTCGTTCGTGCGGGGCCGGACGTGCATGAGGTGTACGAAGAGAAAATGAAAAAGATTGTAGGCCTTATCGCAGATGGCCTCATGGGCAAGTCTGAGACAGACACAGAAGGACGCGCTTGGGCGATGCTTGGAATTCTGATTGGCGGATTGACAATTACACGTGCCGTGAAAAGTGCGGGACTTTCGGAGGGGATTGCCAAATCCATTCGCAACGCCGCTATCGAAGCAGCAGGTGAGGTAAAAAATTGCAAAGTTTAAGACAGGGCCAGTCACCAATAGCGACTAAACAGCTAAAAATAGTCAGAAAAATATCCGTATAGTCATAAATCCGCGTGTCGGTGGTTCAAATTCACCCTCGGGCACCATTATTTAAAAAGGCCCCAGCCGAAATTTTGAGGCTTTTTTGTGCTTGGGGTAACGCCTTGGTCATGCCGATAGTCGGGTCATGCAACGTCATGCCAACTACCCACCGCCAAGCGGACCTTTTCACACCAACAAAAAAAGTGTGGCCGACAAATTTGTCGGCCACACTTTACGTTTCTGGGGCGGGAGCGAGAGGCTCCTTGATGATTTGCCTTAGCCTTTGAAGTTGGCGCTGGCGAAATCCCAGTTGATCAGTTTGTTCAAGAACGTGTCTAAAAAGTCTGGACGACGGTTTTGGTAATCTAGGTAATACGCGTGTTCCCAAACGTCACACGTGATGATCGGAGTGGCACCTGACGTCAGCGGGCATTCGGCGTTGGGGGTTTTGGCAATTTCAAGTTTGCCATCGCGCGACACCAACCACGCCCAACCACTACCGAACTGGGTCAGGCCAGCGGTTTTAAACGCCTCTTTAAAGCCGTCTAGAGAGCCGAAAGCATCATCAATGGCTTGGGCAAGGTCACCCGTTGGGGCACCACCGCCGTTGGGGCTTAGGGAGTTCCAAAAGAACGTATGGTTCCACACCTGGGCTGCATTGTTGAAAACACCCGCTTTAGAAGCATCACCAGCGGTGGCTTTCATGATGTCTTCAAGGCTTTTGTTAGCCATGTCGGTGTCGGCAACCAAGTTGTTGAGATTAACAACATAAGTGTTGTGGTGCTTGCCGTGGTGGAAGTCCAAGGTGTTGGCAGAGATATGGGGAGCCAAAGCGTCTTTGGCATAAGGGAGTGCAGGGAGTTCAAAAGCCATCGGTAACCTCATATAATAAAGGGGAATAAGAAACTGATTAGAAGATGGTGATGATCTTTAAAATTTCAAATGAACTTTGCAGGAACACGAAAAATGACCTAAAACGTTCGCTGTGAATGAAAACAATACGCCTCGTATCCCTAGAGTCCAAATTATGCCCACACTTGATGCTGAAGTTTTTGAACTTGCCCGGTCTGATCGGGCGCGTTACCTGTGTGCGTTGACCGCCCCTTTGAATAAGCGCCAAGCGCTGTTGGCTGTGTTGGCTTTTGATCAAGAAATTGCCCGTATTCCTGGGGCCGTCAGCGAACCTATGTTGGGCCATATTCGACTGCAATGGTGGCTTGATGCCTTGGCGGCAGATCAGCTTCCGGCGCATCCCGTGGCTGTTGCCTTGGCGCCGCTCAATCTAAACATGGCCGCGTTGAGTGCATTGGTCCAAGCCCGTCTTTTCGAGCTGGAACAAACACCCCCCACCTTTGATGATCTATGCCGGTATGCTGAAGCCACTGGCGGCGCGTATGCGGGCATGCTGTTGGATCGGTTGAGTGTCGATCACGAAGGGGCGCAAACGGCAGCCCGTGATATTGGAGCGGCCCATGTGTTGGTGAAGTTTTTATCTGTTAAAACCGCCTTTAACGAGGAAGACGTCCGCGCCAAAATTCAAGATTTACTGTGCCGGGCGCGCGCCCAGATTTTGCCCAAAGCGGTAAAAAAAGCAGCCTTTCCAGCCTTGGTATTGGCCCGTCTTGTGGACCGACACTTGCATACGGGAGGGGACGCCAATGCTCACACAGGCGCGGTGTTAAGCGTGTGGTGGGGACAAATAACGGGACGGTATTGAGCGGCCTACCAAACGCTTTCGGGTTTGGGGGCTGCAAAAGTATCAACCGAGCCGTTGGCTTTTAGAACCATCAGTTCAAGTTGGGATAGCTGCGGGAAGATAGGTCCGGCATGACTGCGGTATAGCTTGATAAGACCGCGCCGGGTGTCGGGGAAACTGCCGCCTTCATCGTCAAATTTGCGAATTTCCAAGGTCGTGGTGGTGTCCGTGCCGGCTTCCCGGTTCCGCCAGATATAGGTTGGGTTGTCCATGCGTGGTTTCGCCAATGGGGCTACGGCGCGTTGGACAATCTCGCTCGGTTGGCCGTAACGGTTAATGTAATAGTCAATGACCCGGGCAAACGAGATGCTTTTGAACAAGGCATGAAAGTTGGTGGCGCGTCCCGCGTCATAGCGCGACACGGTACTGGTGCCTTGGTACATGATGGTGTCGACCAGGAAGTCCTCTTCCAATTCAAATGGCCAACTGACTTTATCGACGCAAAACATGGTTTCTGGCCCGCCTTTGATAAGGCACGGTTTGTGGATGGTGTCTTCTTTCATCAACGTGAGGCGGTTTTCATCAATTTCTTGCCCAACAACGGTGCCAGCGCCAAGTGCCAATTCGACCCCTTCAAGCGTGGTGCCGGTGGGTTCAATGGTGCTCAGCAATTGGACTTCGTTGGGAATTGTCGCCCCTTCAACCGCTTTGACATCCCAGCCACTGGGTGATTTTGAGCCATCTGTGGTATCCAACAATCCCGCCAGAACATCTGTGGTGCCCGCAGCAGGCGCGGCAAAGGGGTCCGCCGCCTCAGGGGCAGCAAAGGGATCCGCCGCCGCAGGAGCAGCAAAGGGGTCTGCCGCCGCAGGAGCGGGGGCGGCAAAGGGGTCCGCAGCGGGTGGCGTTGCGCGAGAGGGCGGGCTTTTAGCCTTTAACACAGCAACATCTTGCGGTTGGTCCATAGCAAAGGGGTCGGATGCTGGGGGCGCATCGGCGCCGAGGGGGGCAAAGGGGTCGTTTTGCGCCGTGCTTTCTGGCGTGCTTAGGGCTGCCATGGCGGGGTCTGTATAGGTGCCATCTAACATGGCCAAAATATCTGGATCAACCCCGCCGCCAAAGGGCTTTCCGTTGGCAAGTTTCGGAGCTATCGAGGGAGATGCTGACGTGTCCGGGGTGGCTGAATCTGTGGATTTAAAATCCCCAAACGGATCAGCGCCGCCCGCTTTGGCAGATTGTTCAGAAGATGAGGTGGGCGGTTTTTTAGCAGCTCGAGCCTTGGCAATGCGTTCGTTGCGACGTTTGGCATCGGCCTCAGACGGTTTCAGAACGGGAGACGTGACTTGCAGAGCGGGGCCAAGCTCGGCTTCAAGCTCTTGGAGCTGTGCGTTGAGTTCGTTCGGCGTGAGGATATCGGTTGTTGGAGCGTCTTTTTTGCGCTCTTTGCGCATGATTCCTGTGGTGTTCGCGGGCTTGAAGAAGTCCATGAAAGTACTGAAAAACTTTCTGGTCGCGGTGGTTTTTTTGGTATCGAGCCGCTTAACTTCATTAAACGTTTGAGTCTGAGCATTTGCCTGAGTTGGTTTTGGCTTTTGCACGGTTTCCTGCACGGCAACATCAGGTTCTTGAGCCACGACCACATCTGGAGCCGCCTCAGGTTCTTGGGGCGGCGTCACATCAAGCTCTTGCGCCACAGGTGTTTCTGGGGCTTGGGGCGTTTCGACGACGGTTGGTTCGGCCATTGGATCGGTGGTTGCCGTATCGGGACCGATGTTCGCGTCGAGTGTCGATTGTTGAGGGTCGGAGGCGGAGGCGTTGCGTTTGGAGATCAGAAAATGGGCGATATCAAAAAAGCCACGATCAATGGCTAAATCTACGGGCTGCATTCCATTAAAGTCTCGGGCATCAATGCTGGCGCCGGAGGCTACAGCTTTGCGAACGCCGTCTAAGTTATTGTTTTCTACGGCCAAGAATAAGGCTTCATCTTCGGCCTTGGTCAATTGGGCGAACGCTTGGGAAACAGGCACAAAGTTTAACATTACGACGACGGGCAGTGCGGAATAAATCAATCCCGCACACAGGGCTATAGCCGTCCGCGTTCGGGCGTGCGGACGTTTGTTCAAAAGACAGAGCGGGTGTTTTTTTGAAACCATTCGTCTAAAAATTTGGTCCTTTGTTTTGGTGCAGTCGCACATGCTCACGATTAATCTAATAAGGATATATCACGACTTTGTTAAAATAGGCATCAAAATGGAACGACACAAGGCGCTGACGATGCACAGTATCGGCTAATTTTGAGGAAATTATGACTGAATAACCACAGTTTTATTTAGCTCTATCCATCCAAGTGGCCAAGTCATTGAGCGCTCGAGCGCAGACGGCTGCTTTGCGGGCTCTTTTGCGGTCACCTCGTTTTAGGCGTTTGCCGCGCAATTCGGGCGGACGATCATCAATATCGGCAGGTGGGAAGAGGCCCAAATTGATATTCATCGGCTGGAAGGTTTCCGTTACAGCATTACCCGTAACGTGGCCGAGTAGGGCGCCTGAGGCGGTCGTGGGGGGGGGCGGTGTGGTGTCGAGGCCCAATCGGTTTCGTCCGGTAAAATACCCTGCCAACAAACCCATGGCGGTGCTTTCCACGTAACCTTCACAGCCCGTAATCTGTCCGGCAAAGCGGATGCGCGGGTGCGATTTTAAACGTAGGTTTTGGTCTAAAAGCTCAGGGCTTTTGATGAACGTGTTGCGATGCATACCGCCAAGCCTTGCAAATTCGGCCTTTTCAAGACCAGGAATGGTGCGAAAAATACGTTTTTGTTCGCCGTATGTAAGTTTGGTCTGAAAACCAACCATGTTCCAAATAGAGCCAAGTTTGTTGTCTTGGCGCAATTGGACAATGGCGTAGCTGCGTTTTTCGGGGGCATGGGGATTGGTTAGGCCTACGGGCTTCATCGGGCCAAAGGTCAAGGTCTGGCGACCCCGTTCGGCCATCACTTCGATGGGCAAACAGCCTTCAAAATATGGAATGTCGCTTTCCCAATCTTTATTGGTGATTTTATCACCTGCCAGCAGGGCATCAATGAAGTCATTGTATTGCTGTTCGTTCATCGGGCAATTGATGTAATCCTTGCCGTCGCCTTTGTCATAACGCGATTGATACCAAGCTTTATCAAAATCAATACTGTCGAGGTAGATGATCGGTGCGATGGCATCGAAAAATGCCATCTGATGGGTGCCTGTAAGGGTGCGGATGGATTCAGACAACGCATCACTGGTCAGCGGCCCGGTGGCGATGATGGTGTCGGTTCCGTCAAAACCCGAAAGGTCGGTGATTTCACCGCGTTGCACGGTGATCTGTGGATGTTCTGTTAAGGCCTTTTCGACCGAGGCGGAAAAACCTTCGCGGTCAACGGCCAGCGCCCCACCCGCCGGAACCCGGTTGGCATCGGCGGAACGCATGATAAGAGACCCTAATCGGCGCATTTCTTCATGCAACACGCCCACCGCACTGCCCGTATGATCGTCGGCCCGAAACGAATTGGAACACACCAGTTCTGCCAAGCCGCCCGTTTGGTGGGCGGGCGAAGATTTGTCGGGGCGCATTTCGTGCAGCACGACGCAAAGACCCATCGAAGCCAACTGCCACGCGGCTTCGGACCCGGCAAGACCGCCGCCAATGATGTGAATGGGAGGCTGGTCGATTGGTGTTTTTATTTCCATGGCGCAGTCTTAATCGTCTTCGTGCGTTGAGGCAACCTTGACGGCGATGGTCTAGGGCGTTAACTCTGTGCGCATTGCAATTGAGGAGGTTTACCCGTGGATCCGCAGCTTAAATTCGACATCCTTTTCGCCATGGCATTGGCCTATGGCGGGTTCATGCTTTTGCGCTTTTGGCCGCGCCTTCAGGCAAAACTTTTGAAGGTTCCGTTTATCGCCCCCTCAGCCTTGAAAGCCCGCTTGGATGATGGCGAAGACATCTTGGTCATTGACGTCCGTATGCCCCACGAATTTAACGGCGTTCTGGGTCACATTGAAGGGGCTTTGAATTTGCAATCTTCACAGTTGGCCGAAAAACTGGCAACGCTTAACGATGACTTAGAGCCGTACAAACGAGAACGCATCGTTGTTACGTGCAAAACCAACACCCGGTCCCCAAAAGCCGCGCGGATTTTGTATCAACATGGCTTTTCAAAGATTTCTATTTTGGATGGCGGTATGATCAAATGGTCTCGGCTTAAGACAAACGATTAGAACGTTTTAATCGAGGATGGACCGCATAAGGTTGCTGAGGTCAGGAATAGAGACGGGCTTGTTCAAAACCACGGGCGGCAACCCAATACTCATTGTGTCTAGCGAAGGGGCCATGTCCCCCGTCAGTAAAATTGCCGGCAGGCTTTCGCCGTAACGCTGGCGCATTTCTGTGATGACCTCCAGACCATCTCGTCGGCTATTTAAACGATAGTCCGCGACGATCAGGCTGGGGTCTGGGTCAAACGCATCGAGCTCCTTCAAGCAGGTGTCACAGTCTCCGCACGACAAAGCCAAGGTGTTGAAGCCTAAACCATCCAGGGCGACTTTTAAGCCGTCCCGCACGCTATCGTTATCTTCTACGATCAAGATGGACTGGCCATTAAATCGATCTATGGAGGGATTGGGGTTCGGTTCGGTTACCGTGGGGACAACCTCAAGGCTGGGAAACTTAAGTATGAAACAGGTGCCTTTGCCAAGTTCACTTGTGACGCTTAGGGTGCAGCCCAAAAGTTCAGAAAGCCGCCTGACGATAGATAACCCAAGGCCGAGGCCTAATTTATGGTCACGGGCTTTGTTGCCAACCTGATAAAACTCGTCAAAAACCTTCCCAACTTGATCCTCGGCAATGCCGATACCCGTATCCCAAACCTCTATCGACACCCAGTCGCCATGGCGTCGGCATCCAAGAAGAGTTTTGCCATGCTCCGTATAGCGAATGGCATTTGCCAGCAGGTTGCGCAGGATTGTGCTTAGTAGGTGGACGTCCGTTGCGATGCCCATCGAAGAGCTAACGTAGTGAAATTCCATACCTTTGTCGGCCGCTAAATCACAAAATTCTGGGACTAATTTGTCCAGGACATTGGAGAGGCGGACGGGCTCGATGACGGGCTTGATTTCGCCAGCCTCGAGTTTGGAAATGTCCAGCAAAGCGTCAAGCAATCCCCCAAATGAGCCGAGAGAGTGTTCCAATCTTTCAATGATTTCGTCGTGTTTTGAAGGGGTCGCGTTCACCTTCAGGGCATGAAGAAAGAGATTCGCCGCTTGCAAAGGTTGGCGCAGATCATGACTGGCAGCCGCTAAAAATTGAGTTTTGGCGGTGTTGGCCATCTCAGCTTGTTCTTTCGCTTCGATGAGTTGGGCTTCAGCTTGTTTGCGTTTGGTTATGTCTCTGGCAATACCTTCAACCGCAATCACATTTCCGGCTTCATCAAATACGGGGGATTTTGAAATCTCTAAGGTTTTGACAACGCCGTTTTTGTGAAGAATCTCTTCCTCATAGGGCGGGTGTTTCTCACCTTTAATGCTTAAGGCCGAAATGCGTTTGGCTTCTTGATTGATGGGGCTGTCTGTCAAATATGAGGCGTAGTGATTTGAAAACTCGTCCTGTTCGTAACCAAGGACAGAGTGTATGGACGGGCTAAGGTATTGAAATACGCCATTTGTATCGTGAGAATAAATAAAATATTCGTCAGATGTGTGCTCCAAAAGGCGGCGATAGCGCCGTTCGCTGGCCTCATTTTCAGCACTGATTCTTTGCGCATTTGTTTTGGAACGATGCAATGTGAAAAAAATGATCGAGAATATTGCAAACAGAACCGTCACATACGGCAGGTATTTTTTATAATCAAATTGCTGCTGATACTGAACGTTAATCCAGCGTTTCTCAATGGCCTGTTTTTTGTTGGTGTCGAAATTGGCAATGATTTTATTGGCAATGGAAACAAGCTCGGGATAATCATCACGGATCATAAGGCGCAGCTCAAACATCAATCCTGTATTGCCGGAAATTTTTAAATTTGTGAAGCCAAATTCGTTGATCGCATAGGCAAGGGTTGGCATGATATCAACATAAGCATAAACCTCACCTTGAGAGACCAATTGTAAGCCTTCTCTTGCATTTTTCACCGGGACATAGGTGATGTCTGGGTAGGCGTCCAACATCATTTTATGGGCCGTGAAGTTTTTGCCGACGGCGATTTTTTTGGTGCTGAGGAAGCTCCCGTCTTGAATGAAATTTTCTTCTTTTGAAGTGGCGATTGAGATTGGAAATTTGGCGTAAGGTTCGGTAAATTTTGCGAATTCTTTACGCTCTTCCGTGACACCAGAGCTGTACATCAGGTCTTGCTGTTTATCTTTTAAGCTTTGCAGTTGCTTGGTAAAATCGGTGAACTTTGTGATTTCAGTTTTTAGACCGGCTATTTTTCGAATTTCATTCCAATAATCATAGCCAATGCCCGTTGCCTGATCTGTCGTATCGTCAACGAAGGCAAACGGTGGCCACTTGGTTGTTGTTGCGGTTCTGATGACGGTGGTGCTGATAAACTTTTTTTCATTTGCGGTAAAATGGACGATGCCATCTCGTCCGCTATTGACTTGAGCCCACATAAAATTATCCAAACTTTGTTCGGACAATTCGACATTCATAAGCTGATAGGACTCTTCAATTTTTTTGAGTTTTAGAAGGTTAATTTCGCCCAATGGTGTATCCGCTTTGTAAGCTAATTTTTTGAGGGCCCTTCCTTCGTAAATCAAACTTTCCAAAGATTTGTTTTGGCCGTTGTATTTGTCTTTAATGAGTTGAGCTGTTTCTTCAATATTATCAAAGGCATAGGCCCATCCATCAAGGGAGGCCTGGACAAAAGCTTGGGCACGATCAGAGTGATTGTTCAGTTCGTTTTGAGAGGTGAATAAGATGTCATCATAAAACATGAGGCCATAGTTTTTGGAATGCAAAATGTTATACCCAACACCCTGTTCCGTCATGCGGAACGGTTCATTGCTGATGTAAGCCGACATGGCGTCTGTTTTTTTATTAATGAGGTCCGCTAGGTCATAGCTATGCTTTTGGTGCTGAACATCGGCCAAAGAAAGATCGTTCATGTACAAAAGGGACATGATTGAAGTTGAAGCTGCGACATCGTCTTCAACCATGACCCTGCGGCCTTTAAGGTCACGGGGGGATTGGATGCCTGTGTCATCGCGGGCAAGCAAAATTGACGGTGAGTCTTGAAAAATGGCGGATAATACAACGATTGGCGCACCCTTATGATAATCAACCAATAACGAAGACCGCCCTACGCCATATTGTGCGGTGCCCGATAGAACGTTGTCGATGGGGTTAAGGGCACCTCTGGTAAAAGGCAAAATTGTGACATCTAGCCTCGCATTCTCATAAAAGCCTTTTTCTTTGGCGATGTAATAACCTGCGAATTGAAATTGATCCAACCATTGCAGTTGGATAGATACCTTTTCAGAATGGCCGGCAACGCTTGGAGTCGGCACAAGCCACAACAAACAGACCGCAAACAACGTCAGATATTTGGTTAGGTTGAGCACGATACGCATTCCAGAGATTCAGACGTTGCGAGCATTTGTAAGAGCCCTTAAATTCCAAGATCAGTTTCAGCCGCCACAGCCTCACCCCATCCTTTAACTATATGAATCAAAGGGTCTAACCGACACATCTAACTTATCAGGATGTTTGGGAATTAGTATTATCCATATTGATTATATGGATGTTTTTAGGAAGGAAGGGCTTTGACTTTTTTGGCGATTCTGTCAGGTTGCCGTCAGCTATTTATACTATAATTAAAACGCATTGTTTCCGATGATTCTAAGCAAGGCAAAATGCGAACTAAATCGCAAATAATACTGAGGGTGTGGCAAAGCCAAATAGAAATGATCAAAGACTTTAATTCCACGAAATCTCCTGGCCTTCAGGCGGTCCTCTTTTCGCTTAAAGCGTTTTTGATGGTGACCGTGTTAGCCATCATATGGGAGTTTGCTTTTGAGGACGATGTTTTTTCTGTTTTGAGCCAAAGTTCCACATCTGAATCGGTTGGAGAGCATCTTAATTATGTGATCACTGTTTCGGTGTTCGCCTTCATTGCGCTGATTGCCCCCACCTTAACCCTGTACAAATACATTTGTTATCGCGATGTCGCCGAGGATCAGTCGCGCCATTTGGCAACCCATGACAGTTTAACCAACTTACCCAATCGCAATCTTCTTTATGACAGGTTAGATCAAGCCATAGCCCATGCGCATCGCCATCAAGATAAGCTGGCGGTGATGTTCATTGACCTAGATGGGTTTAAGGGCATCAACGATCAGTTGGGCCATATCGTCGGAGATTTCGTGTTGGCGAATACGGCCGCACGTCTGACGAAAACCTTGCGCGAAACCGACACCATTGCCCGTTTCGGGGGGGATGAGTTTGTCGTTATCGTTGGTGATGTCGTTAACATCAGCCAACTGCAAATACTGGTTCAGAAAATCAAAATTGAAATCAGCGCACCCTCAGAGTTCGAAGGCAATCCTGTTGCCGTTGGTGCATCGATCGGCTATGCGATGTACCCAGAACACTCGACCGAGGCCGAAGAGCTCATTTGTAAGGCTGATAAAGCGATGTATGAAGACAAAACAGCCCCGGACTCGCCGATAGTCGCTGCTGTCTAAACGTAGATTTATTTTGCCTTTTTGCGCTTCAAGCATGGCCCAAGGTAATGCCCGGTATAGCTTTTCTTGTTCTTAGCCACGGTTTCTGGCGTGCCAGTGGCGACAATTTCGCCCCCTTTTGATCCGCCTTCAGGGCCGATATCGATGATCCAATCGGCGGTTTTGATGACCTCTAGGTTATGCTCAATAACAATCATGGTGTTGCCTTGATCGACCAGAGCATGAAGCACTTCCAGCAGTTTGTTGACGTCATCAAAGTGCAGACCAGTTGTAGGTTCGTCCAAGATATACAAGGTTTTGCCGGTGGCACGGCGCGACAGTTCTTTGGCTAATTTGACACGTTGTGCTTCACCGCCCGACAGCGTGGTGGCTTGTTGGCCTAAGTGGATATAGCTGAGGCCAACTTGATTCAGGGTTGCCATTTTGTCGCGGATGGTGGGGACCGCCTTGAAGAACTGAAAGGCCTCTTCGACGGTCATGTCCAGCACGTCGGCGATGGATTTATCCCTAAATTTAACATCCAAGGTTTCGCGGTTATAGCGTTTGCCTTTGCACACATCACATTCGACATAGACGTCCGGCAAAAAGTGCATTTCGATTTTAATCAAACCATCGCCGCTGCACGCTTCACACCGCCCTCCCTTGACGTTGAAACTGAACCGCCCGGGCTTATAGCCACGGCGCAGGGATTCAGGAAGACCGGCAAACCATTCGCGGATGGGGGTGAAGGCCCCGGTATAGGTTGCCGGGTTTGAACGCGGTGTGCGGCCAATGGGTGACTGATCGATGTCGACGATTTTATCGATCAGCTCGATGCCTTCGATGGTGTCGTGCGGTCCGGCGTGCAGCCTTGCATTGTGCATACGCCGGGCGAGGGCTTTGTACAAAGTTTCAATCACCAACGATGATTTGCCGCCGCCCGAAACCCCGGTGACGCACGTAAAGGTGCCCAACGGAAAGTTCACGGTGACATTTTGCAAATTATTGGCTTTGGCCCCCACGACCCGAATTTTCTGGCCTTTGTGGCCTTTGCGTCGGGATTTGGGTAAGGGTACGCATTTGACGCCGTTTAAGTATTTTCCGGTGAGACTGTTGGGATTGCCCATGACCTCTTGTGGGGTGCCTCGCGCGATGATCTCGCCGCCGTGGATGCCCGCACCGGGGCCAATGTCGATCAAGTAGTCGGCAGCGCGGATCGCGTCTTCGTCATGTTCAACGACAATCACGGTGTTACCCAAATCGCGCAGCCGTTCAAGCGTGACCAGCAAACGGTCATTGTCGCGTTGATGTAGACCAATGGACGGCTCGTCCAGAACATACAGCACCCCGGTCAGGCCTGAGCCAATTTGCGAGGCCAAGCGAATGCGTTGGCTCTCGCCGCCGGAAAGTGTGCCCGAAGCCCGAGACAAGGTTAGGTATTCCAAGCCGACGTTGACCAAAAATCCGAGCCGATCATTGATTTCGCGCAAAATACGCCGGGCAATTTCTTGTTGTTGTTTGGTCATCGTGGCTTCGGCGCCCAGAAACCATTTGGCGGCATCGGAAATCGACATAGCCGTGACTTCGGACGCATTGAGCCCCGCAATCTTGACCGCCAAGGCCTCGGGTTTCAGGCGATGCCCGCCGCACGCTTCGCATTTGGTGACGGTTTGGTATTTGCCCAATTCATCGCGCACCCAGTTAGAATCCGTGTCCAACCAGCGCCGTTCCATGTTGGGTACGACACCTTCAAACGGTTTTGTGACCTGATAGCTTTTGCGGCCATCGTCATAGCTCATAAGGATGTCTTTATCACCGCTGCCATATAGCAAAATTTGGCGCATGTCTTCGGGTAAGTCGGCAAACGGGGTGCGGACATTAAAACCGAAATGAAGGCCCAGGCTTTCCAAAGTTTGATTGTAGTAGGGGGAACTGGATCCGGCCCACGGTGCAATGGCCCCTTGGGCCAAGGTCAGGCGGTCATCAGGGATCACCAGTTCGGGATCAAAGTACATTTCGGTTCCAAGCCCATCACAGGCCGGGCAGGCGCCAAAGGGGTTGTTGAACGAGAACAACCGAGGCTCGATCTCATCAATGGTAAAACCGGACACGGGACAGGCAAATTTGGCCGAAAAAATAGTAATCTCACCGTTGTCGGCATTTTCGGTAAAGACCAAACCGTCGGCCAACGAAAGGGCTGTTTCGAAACTGTCGGCCAAACGTGGCTCTAAGCCCTCTTTGATGCGGATGCGATCAACCACCACTTCGATGTTGTGTTTGACCTTTTTGTTGAGGCTTGGCACGTCACCAATTTCATACATCTCTCCGTCAATTTTGACCCGTTGAAACCCTTTTTTTGCCAATTCCTGCAGTTCTTTTTTGTATTCGCCTTTGCGTCCCCGCACGATGGGGGCCAATAACAACAAGCGCGTGCCGTCCTCTATGGTCATTACGCGATCTACCATTTGGCTGACCGTTTGACTTTCAATGGGTAGGCCTGTGGTGGGTGAATGAGGCACCCCGACCCGCGCCCACAACAGGCGAATGTAATCGTAAATTTCCGTCACCGTACCAACCGTTGAACGCGGGTTGCGGCTGGTGGTTTTTTGTTCGATGGAAATAGCCGGGCTTAGACCTTCGATGGAATCTACATCAGGCTTGCTCATCAATTCCAGAAATTGGCGGGCATAAGCCGATAGGCTTTCGACATAACGGCGCTGGCCTTCGGCATATATGGTGTCAAAGGCCAAAGACGATTTCCCAGACCCAGACAAACCCGTGATCACCACCAGTTTGTCGCGGGGAATCTCGACGTCTATGTTTTTTAAATTGTGCTCACGAGCACCTGAAACATGGATTACGTTTTTCATAAGCTTTGGCTTGCCTTAAAATCGAGGGTCCAGCGAATTCCCTGATGTAGTCTTATGTGGGCCGCACGTAAAGGGCCAGAGCGAATTGTTAGCTATGTTTTAAGGCTCTATGAGTTAATTTTGCAATTAGAGCTAGATTTAAAGGCGTTAAATGGTGAGAATACACCGCCGAGTCCTTTCAGGCACGGCGTTGGGGGTTAATAAGTGAATGTCTGATTACAATTTGTCACGACTCAACTTTTTGATTGTTGATGACAACAAACATATGCGAGCGTTGGTCAAAAGTATTCTTCACGCCTTGGGGGTTAAGAATGTTCTTGAAGCAGGCGATGGTGCGGATGCCTTTAAGGAACTGCGCCACTTTCCGGCTGATGTGATCATTTGTGATTGGAATATGTCACCGTTGGACGGCATGGACTTTGTGCGCATGGTTCGCACAGGGTCGGATAGTCCTAACCCTTTCGTGCCGATGATTATGCTGACGGGCTATACCGAAATGAACCGGGTCATGGAAGCGCGTGACAGCGGCGTTCACGAGTTCCTAGCCAAGCCAGTATCGGCCAAAAAGCTTTATTCTCGGATTCGTTCCATTATTGAACACCCGCGCTCATTTGTCCGCGCGGGTCTATATTTCGGCCCAGACCGGCGGCGAAAATTGAATCCGAACTACAACGGATCGGAACGCCGCTTAGGTGGTGACAAAACAGTCACGACGCCGGGTGCACCTGGCGCTGCTGCTGTAGATGCAGCCCCAGCCGCCGCTCCAGCCGCCGCTCCAGCAGCAGCCGCTGAGGAAGAAGAGGGCGCTATGTCGCAAGATGACATCAACGCCTTGTTAGATATGTAACTGAGTAATTAACTAGGTCTTTGGCCTTTTGCTTGCTCACAAAAAAGACTAATGTTGCCGGATCAAGGCGATGACCATGGTAAAAGGGATCTTCCCGAAAGATCCCGCATTGACAGGAAAATGAGATGGCTGACAACAACAATCCAGCGGCGCCCCCCGAATTTGTAAAGCCCCCGCAAACCTTGCAAAATAAGATCACCAAGGGTGGTCCTGGTGCTGTTGATATGGCGGCTTTGGCGAAGGCAGAGGCGGTCATTGAAAACTTAGCTGATGATTATTTGGATTGGGTCAAAGAAGACTTCATTCGCCTTGATAAAGCGTTTGAGCAGCTCAAGGCGGGCGCACCTGATGATAAAGCCAATATTGATGCCATGTTCAGTGTGGTTCATGACATGAAAGGCCAAGGCGGCAGTTTTGGTTATGGCATGATGACGCAAATCAGTGATCTGTTGGCGGGTATCCTAGAAAATTCGGACAACATCGGTCCCCGTGAAATGAAAGCGATGCCGGTCTATATGAATGCCATGCGCGTGGTCATTTCTCATAAACTCAAAGGCGACGGCGGCAACGAAGGCCGTCAATTGCTGATGGGCTTGACGCTGATGCGCGATAAGGGATAGGTCTTTAAACTCAGCCCTAATTTTTTTAAAAGCCTCGCTTAAGTGCGGGGCTTTTTCATTTGTGGCGCTATTGAATATTGGTTCTTGCCAGATTTCTTGGCCTCGTACATGGCCGTATCGGCAATTTTTATCATACTATCTTCATCTTTGGCATGGTCAGGAAAAAGGGCAATGCCGATGCTGGCCCCGATCTTGATGTCGTGGCCATTGATGTTGAAGGGTGCCATCGCAGACGAAATCAGGTTTTGTGCAACCTTAATTGCGCCGTCGTCAGTTTTGACTTCGGTTTGGATGACAAGAAATTCATCACCACCGATCCGCGCCACCAAATCGGTATCTCTCAAACAGAGAGAGAACCGCTCGCCAACTTGTTTAAGCAAGTCATCACCAGCATCGTGACCAAGGGTATCGTTGACCGCCTTGAAGTCATCCAAATCGATGAACATGACGGCAATTTTCCAGGCGTGGCGCTCGGCCATCGCAAAGCTGTCGCGCATCTTTTCTTTGGCTAAATATTTGGTGGGGAGTCCGGTCAGGGCATCGTGATTCGCCAAGTGGCGGATTTGTTCTTCTGCCTTTTTGCGTTCTGTGATATCGAAATAAGTAATCATGCGCTCGCCATCGTTCAGGGCCGTGCATTGATATTCAAAGGTCATACCGTCTGCCCGCTCGATTTCAATTGCGGGGAAACTCCCTGCTTTGACGGCTGAAACACGTCGTTCGATAAAATCATCGAAATATGCTTCTTCCACGTTGTAGAGGCCTTTTTGAAGACTTAAGTGTATAAGTTCTGGCAACGAGGGACGGCGATCCACCATATCGTCGGGAATGCCCCACATGTCCTGATAAGCCCTATTAATGATCCGAGCCTTGAGGTTCGTATCCATGAACAAAACGCCGTAATTGATGGTTTCCAGGACCGCCGTAAATTCATTCAGCGCCAAAGCCTGCTTGCTTGCCGATTCTTCCAGGGCTTCGGCCATGCCGTTGAAGGATTTCTGTAACGTCTTGAGTTCCAAGGGCATTGTATGGTTATCAGGGGCAACGCGCTGATGGAATTTGCCGGCTGCTAACTGGTGAGCCGCAGCGATGACGGCTAGCACGGGACGCGTCAAGTAGCCGGACAAAAGCCAGCTGAGAATCGCTGTAACGATAACGCCCGCAATAATCACCCTCATGGCATATTGTTGAACAGCGTCTGCGCGGTCCCTAAGTTCCGACAATGGTTGGGGAATCATAACCCCCCAATTGGCACCCGGTACCCAGGTAAAGCCAGCGATCATGTCGGCTTTTAACGCGGGTGAGAAAAATGTTGATACCCCCGTTTCGTGGTTGAGCATGCGCTTTACCGCCGGAACTTTGGCAATATTTTTTATTGTCCTATGCCAACTTTTTATGGGGTGCGCCAATACATTTCCCTTATGATCGACAATGGCCGCGTGGCCCTTTTTGCCAAAGGAAATAGCCTTGCCAAGATTAACGAAGTAATCGGTGGTGATGGAGCCAATGGCCAATTGGTTGTTAATGGGCCAAACCACGTACATTATGGGCTGACCGTCTGGACCTATCATTACTTGTGTAAACTTGACTTCATCCGGCGACGCAATGGCCCTAAATATAGCAAAACGCTCTGACGGAACATGCTTAGGACACGCTGCGATTTGTTCGTTCAACGTGCCAACAACCGATCTATCCGTAAGTGAGGCGATGCAAATGTGTCTAAAATTTAAGTTTGCAAGAATCTCGTCTGTTCCGGAAAGTTTGGTCTGGGCAACCATGTTTAGGGTTAAGGTTTTAAAGGTCGCCTTTACATCGCGGCTATAGCGTTCGAGTGCCGAGCTTAAATTTTGCGCCAACAACAAGTGACGTTCTGAAACATCGGCGATTTCTTTTTCGTAAGCACGAGACTGCGGCCATACCCCCAAAAAGACGACCGGAATAAGGGCCGCCAAGGACAGAGAGATAAAGAGGACAAACCTTAATTTCATAAAATGAAGCACCCGCTAAGTTTGTAGCACGCTGAAACCTATCATTAATATAGGGTGGAAGCACACAGAGTACACTAAAAAAAGAGAAATACCTTTACGCCGACGATACCCGCTCTCTTAATCCTTCTAACCAAGCCAAATGATTTTCCAGTTGGGTGATGTCGTGCTTGAGCCAGGCTGAAAGGTGACCTGGGTCATTTTCGTGCGAGGCATGAAGGTCATCTAGGCGGTTGAGTTCGGTTTCCACGCTTTCGATCAGCAAATCAATTTGGTGGGCTTGTTCGGGTTGGCTAAGCATATGCAAAAAGCGCAGTTTTAGGGTGGTGATCAGTTTGTTGACTTCGCTGCCCTGGGCGCGAATGCGTGAGGTCATGAGGATGTTAAGGGCGCTGCGGCCTTTGTCTGTGAGTATCAAGGTGGCATCGTCTTCCATGCCCACGCCATCAACGGCTTTGATCAAACCTTCGTACTTAAGCAGTTCAATTGAGGTCCCCATGATGTCTAACGATGGGCCTGTGATACGACTGGTGAAGTGACGAATTTCGGCGGCCAACTGAGCGTAATGCAACGGCTCGTCCGCTTGGGCAAGGGTTCCCAAGGCGCACAGCCGGATGGCTTCTTTCGGTGTCAGCGTGTTGTCGGCAAACATAGCGTTTTGGCTCCATGCGCCGTTTTAAACTAAGCCGCAGCCTGAAGCCCTAAACGTCCCCAAACTTCGACCACCGCATTGAGTAGCTCGTCCATCAATTCGTCGGTGTGGTGCGGGGTCGGGGTAAAGCGCAGACGTTCTTTGCCGCGTTCTACGGTTGGGTAGTTAATGGGTTGGACGTAGATGTTGTGCAGGGCCATCAAGTCGTCAGAGGCTTTCTTGCACAGCACCGCATCGCCGACCATTAAAGGTACGATGTGACTGTCGGATTCCATGACCGGAAGACCTGCATCGCGGAATTTTTGTTTCAATGTCGCAGCACGTTCTTGGTGTTGGACACGCAGTTCATTGTGTTCTTTTAAATAATTTACATTGGCGCGCGCCGCCGCCGCAACGGCAGGGGGCATCGAGCTGGAAAAAATAAACCCGGTGCCATAGCTGCGAACAAAATCGCACATGGCTTTACTGCCAGCGATATACCCACCAATGACGCCATAGGCTTTGGCTAGGGTGCCTTGGATAATGGTGATGCGGTCCATTTGGCCTTCGCGTTCAGCAACGCCGCCGCCGTTCTGACCGTACAGGCCCACCGCGTGGACTTCGTCGATGAACGTCAAGGCCCCGTATTGATCGGCCAGATCGCAAATGCCCTTGATCGGGCCAATGTCACCATCCATGGAATAGACGCTTTCAAAAGCGATCAATTTGGGCCGCACCGGATCAATGGATTTCAGGATGTTTTCCAAGTCTTCAAGATCATTGTGGCGAAAGATGTGTTTTTCCGCACGCGAATGGCGGATGCCTTCGATCATGGAATTGTGATTTTCGCTATCAGACACAATCACACAGCCGGGGATCATCGAGGCCACGGTGGACAAGGTGGTCAAGTTGGCAACCCAGCCAGATTGGAACAACAACGCACTTTCTTTGTCATGAAGAGAGGCAAGGTCAGCTTCTAACAAAATGTGTTCATGCATGGTGCCGGAAATGTTGCGGGTGCCCCCGGCACCGACGCCGTATTTTTTCGCGGTGTCGCTCATAGCGGCAATGGCATCGGGGTTTTGCCCCATGCCCATATAGTCATTTGAACACCAAACGGTGATTTCTTTGACGTCGCCGGACTCGGTATGCACACGGGCACGGGGGAACTTCCCCGCTTGGCGTTCGATGTCGGCAAAGACGCGATAACGGCCTTCTGCTTTTAGCTCGGCGATTTTATCGGCAAAAAATTGCTCGTAGTTCATGTCGTCCTCCGCAAGGAAACGCCGATTAAGTCATTGTAACACAATAACTTACCCTCTATTCGACGCCTGCACTGTTATTTCGTTGAGGGTATATTACCCCAATCCATTAATTTCGGGCAACATTCTGCATGTTGACGTGTTTTTTTTGTGGCACGGTGGGGCCGTGTTCAATTTAAGCCTCTATATGTCCTTCGTCCAGCAACCTTAGATGCGTTTCATCAAGGGCCTCTTGGGTGCGTGAAAACATATCGTGGATTTGAGCTTCATTTATAATCAAGGGGGGCGAGAAGGCAATTGAATCGCCCATGTTGCGGCCAATCATGTTGTGCGCCAACAGCCGCGAAATGATTTCGCTGCCGACATTAAGCGGTTTGGCAAAGCTTTCTTTGGTGGCTTTGTTTTTCACCAATTCCAAGGCACCGACCAAGCCAACACCCCGGGCTTCACCGACCAAAGGATGATTACCAAGGGATTTGAGACTGTCTTGAAACAGCGTAGACATAGACTGCACATGGCCGACGATGTCGCGCTCTTGGTATATTGTGAGGGTTTCTAACGCCACCGCACAAGCCACCGGGTGACCGCCATAGGTAAAGCCATGGCCAAAGAGGCCTTGGCTGTCGCTTTCGTTGGCGATGTCTTGGAAAATTTCTTCCGAGACCATAAGTGCCGAAATGGGGATATAGGCCGAGGACAGGGCTTTGGCTACGGTGACCATGTCGGGCTTTAACGCGAAGGTCTCACTGCCCCACATGTTGCCTGTACGGCCAAAGCCACAGATGATTTCATCGGCGATCAACAGCACATCGTATTTTTTCAACACGGCCTGAATTTTTGCGAAATAGGTTTTCGGCGGCACCAAAACACCGCCTGCGCCCATGACGGGTTCGGCAATAAACGCCGCCACGGTATCTGGGCCTTCGGCTTGGATGAGCTGTTCCAACTCATCGGCCAAGCGGCTGGCAAAGTCTTCTTCGTTTTCGCCGGGCTTGGCAAAACGATAGTGGTGCGGGCATCCGGTGCGCAAGACTCGATCAATGGGCAAATCAAAAGCATTGTGCATGGCCGGCAGACCTGTGAGGCTGGCGGCGGCAATGGTGGTCCCGTGATAGGCTTTGTCGCGGGCGATTATTTTCTTTTTGAGCGGACGACCTCGAGCATTGTTGACGTACCAAACCAATTTCAACGCCGTGTCGACGGCTTCTGATCCTGAATTGGCAAAGAACACTTTGCTTAAGGTTGGGGCGTCTTTTGAACGTGGTGCCAACGCCAGCAACCGTTCGCCAAGTTCAGCCGTTACAGCGGGAACTTTTCCGTTGAAAGAATGATAAAAGGGCAGACTTTGCATAGCGTTCGTGGCGGCGTCAACCAAGCGCTTTTCGCTCCACCCCAATGACGTACACCACAACCCGGCCATGGATTCCAAGTATTCGGTACCGTTTTCGTCAAACACCGACACCCCTTCGCCATGGGTGATCACCAATGGTCCACTTTCTAAGTGAGATTTTAAGTTGGTAAAGGGGTGGATCAGGCTTTGCGTATCGCGCTGAGAAGAGGACTTGGGCAGCTTATCGTTCATGCGTCATGCGTCCAACGTGCGAGAGGATGGTAAGGTGATGGTGAAGGTCGAACCTTGATCAATTTCGCTTTCGATGTCAAACCGCCCGCCGTGCAGATTGATGAAAGATTTGACCAAATATAGCCCCAAGCCGCTGCCTTCATGGCTGCGGCTGAAGATGTCACTAACTTGCTCGAACGGCTCTAAGATTTTTTGATGTTTATCTTTTGAAATACCAATGCCTGTATCGATCACTTGCAGGGTGATTTCGCGATCTTCATTCAGGAAAGCCTTTAGATCAATGCGCCCGCCTTCAGGGGTGAACTTAATAGCGTTGGTGAGCACGTTGATGAGGATCTGTTTGAGGCGGGTTTCATCACCGTTCACGCGGCTTAAGTCTTCATCAATATTCACATGCAAGGAAACCTTGGCATGGCTGGCTTGGTCTTGATGCATGTCGACACAAGATTGGCACAGGGCCTTGATGTCCACGGCACTTTCGCGAATATCCATGGAACCAATTTCAATGCGCGATACATCTAAAATATCGTTGATAACGTCTAACAGGTGTTGGCCTGATTCATGGATGTTGACGGTGTATTCAAGGTATTGATCGCTGCCAAGCGGGCCAAACATCTGTTCTTTGAGGATTTCAGAAAAACCGATAACGGCGTTCAGCGGAGTGCGCAGTTCGTGACTCATATTGGCCAAAAATTGTGACTTTGCATGGTTGGCAAGCTCAGCCGTTTCCTTGGCCTTGATGAGTTCCACCATGTCCTCTTTGCGTTCGGTGATGTCTTCTTTAATGCCTAAGTAGTGCGTGATGGTGCCATTTTCATCTTTGATCGCTGAGATCGAGGCGAATTCCCAAAACAAGCTGCCATCTTTGCGCTTGTTGTGAAATTCGCCCCGCCATTCTTGCCCCGCCGCAATGGTCTGCCAAAGCTCTTGGTAGTCTTGTTGGCTTCGTTCTCCTGAATTAATCAAGCGGGGATTGTTGCCCAGGGCTTCTTCTACTGAGTAGCCCGTGGCCTCACAGAACTTCGGGTTCACATAAACGATTTCGCCTTTGGTATCGGTGATGACAACGCTGGCCGGGCTTTGTTCTACGGCCTGCGACAATTTGCGCATTTCTTGTTCGGCCCGTTTGTTTTCGGTGATGTCGATGCGAACACAGGCGGTGCCACCGTCATTCATGGGGCTGTCACTGGCAAGCATCCAGGTGCCGTTTTGACCTTGAACCGTATAGGCGTGGTTCAAAAGTCCGGGAGCTTCCACGCTATCTGTGCTGCTGGTGCCTGTCTGGATGGCTAAGTACGTGCCCGATTTGGTGCAGGTCTCAAAGAAGTCTTGAAAGGCCGTTCCCACATTTAAGGCCGTCCCACAGTTTTTATGCAAACGTTCAAAGGTCTTATTCCAAAACTGTAATTTCCCGTCCTTGTCAAACAAGGCAAAGCCTTCGGATATGCTTTCAAGGGCATCAATGAGTTGCCGAGAGGAATGCTCGGCTTCAAAGCGGGCCGCGCGGAGATTGTATAAGGCCCGGCCTAAACCTACGAATAGCAGCATAGATAAGGCCAAAAGAACGATGCGAAACTGGTTTGTGGTTTCGATTCTATTGAAAGCAAAGTGGGAATGGGCGACAAAAATTTGTTCAATATGGGTGCGCGTCGGCAGCGTTAAAAATTCATTAAATAAAGCGCTGGTATCGGTATAGGCCTTCATGTTGGCTTTGGCATGAGAGACAATCAACGTAATGTTCTTTTTGTCTTGGGCCGATGTGTCCGGCTTGCTTCGAAACGCCTCAAGGTGGGCTAAGGCGACTTCAAACTTTTTAAGGTTAGACGGGCTTGGATTGACGTTTTGTGACAGCAAAGTGATCAGGACATGATTGAATTCAATGTCTATTTCTTTGTGGCTGTGCATTGTAATGCGGGCCACTTCCGTGGGCAGGAAGTTGATGGAGTTGCGTACAATGGCCAGCCGCGATTTGATGGTTTCGATCAAGTCAATTTTGGTCGTCATGGCTTTGATGTAGCTATTAATCTCATGATCTACGGTTGGAGATATGGTCCCGTAAATGCCTTTTTCGGGGTCTTGGAGTTTGGCCAATAGCCCACTGATTTCTCCCACCAATACGACGATGTTGTCATAATGATTGAGTTGTAAAGAGGCGGCTTTAAGGGCTTCTTCTTCGAGCAGGGTGTCGAGTTGCTTAAGGTGTAAAATGTCTTGAGATTCAGAGGTATGGCGATCTAAATCCATGACTTGGGTTTGAAAAAAGTACACCAACACCAGTGCCGCTGTTAGGCCCAAGAGCAGAAATTGAAACGATTTGAAAGGATGTCTGCTCACGGATTGTACCTTGTGTACGTCCCGGCCAGAGACTTGAGAAAATCAATAATGGGGGCAAGATCTTGGCCAGGTAATTCTCGACCCAGTTGATACTTTGCCATCATACGCACGGCTTCTTCTAAGGTTGCGGCACTGCCATCGTGAAAATAGGGGGCGGTGTGGATCACCATGCGCAGGCTTGGCACTTTAAAAACATGGCGATCACGTTCGAGTCCAGTGACATCATATCGGCCTTGGTCCGGGGCTTCATCATGGCCTTGGTCGCCAAAATAATCCCCCATGGTTCCCATCGTTTGATACATGTTTCCACCGACGTTGGCCCCTTGGTGACAGGACGTGCAGCCATAGGATTGAAATAATTCATAGCCCTTTTTAGCGGACTCTGAAATGGCCGTTAGGTCGCCTTGAAGGTATTTGTCAAATGGTGCATCAAAGGTCAGCAATGTGCGTTCAAACGTAGCTATGGCATCAACAATGGTGTCCCCCGTGATGCCGTCAGGGTAAGATTTTTTAAACGCAGCTTTCAGCTTGGCATCCAGGTTCAGTTTTTGAACAACATCTGACCAGTTTGACCCCATCTCAGCAGGATTATGGACCGGACCTGCGGCTTGTTCCTCTAAGGACGCCGCACGGCCATTCCAAAATTGGGCCAAGCTTAAGGTGCTGTTGAAAACGGTGGGGGTGTTGATCGTCCCTTCGGTGCCGTCAATGCCAAGGGGCATTTTGCGACCATCCGCGCCCCCTTTGGTGATGTCATGGCACGTGGCACAGCTGATGGTATCATTTCCAGATAGCCGGACATCATGAAAAAGCAGTTCTCCCAAACGCACTTTATCAAGATCAATAGTTTCAATTTTGGGTAACGGTAACAGGGGCTGGCCGCGCAATGCGACATGGTCGGCCATGGCAGATTGACCCAGTAGAACGATTCCAACAATCAGAACCAATGCGATCAGTTTTGTTTGGCATTGCGCAGGGAGCGTTGGCGGCAAAAAATGAGGTCTTCGATTCACGGCTGGTGCTCATCAATCATAAAAAATACGATGCTAAAATTACGCAGTTTATATTATACGGCTCCGGCCTAAAAATGATAGGAAAAATCCTATTGATTTTCAATGTTTTAAAGTCGCAAACACCCCCGCCACAAAGGGCGGGGGTGCAGTGTATCAGGGAAAGTCTCTATTTCACAGGTGTGTGGCGTCCCGTGGCTTTGTCGATCTGGATTTTGTGCACCAATGAGTCGTCAATGGTGACGATTTCTGCGGTGATGGTGTTGGCATCCGTTTCGATCACGGTGCCGACTTTTAAACGATCATTGCCTTTCCATTCGATGTGCTTTTGTAGATTTGCGCGGACATCATCAACGGTTAAGGGGGTGGTTAAAGCTTGTCCGCCGTTTTGACAATCGCCAGAACCATTGCTGCCATGTCCGTAGCCGGTGCCTTGCATCATGCCTTGGCCTTCGCCGTGCATTTGACCTTGCATCATACCTGGACCTTGTCCCTGCATAAAACCTTGAGCACTTGGACCATGGGCAAGGCTAACGGTTGCGACCAAGGCACTGAGGCCGATGGCTGTTGCGGTGAGTAGGAACGTGTTGCGTTTCATGACGTGTCTCCTAAGAAGGTTAAGTGTTTTGATGCCTCTATTACACCACGGCTGTGTAACTCGGGTGTGTCTCAAAACGATATAAGTGTAACGCAAGGTTACCGCTTCGGGTGTGGTTACAATTGGTTACCAAGTTCTGCTAACCAATGAGCAAACAAGGCCGTATAATCATTGTTATGGACCGGAACCCACACATTCTAGTGGTCGATGATGACCGAGAAATCCGCACTCTTTTGGCGCGGTTTCTGACCGATCATGGTCTGCGGGTGAGCACGGCGGCGAATGGTCACGAAATGTTGGCTGCACTAGATGCGGGTGCCATGGATCTGATCGTCTTAGACGTCATGATGCCGGGGCCAGACGGCTTGACCCTAACACGCAATTTGCGAGCCCATAAATCGATGGTCCCGATCATCATGTTGACCGCTATGGGCGAAGAAACGGATCGCATTGTCGGTCTGGAAATGGGCGCCGATGATTACGTCGCCAAACCCTTCAGCCCGCGTGAATTGTTGGCCCGTATCAAAGCGGTGTTGCGTCGTTCGGATGACCCCCCCGTCAAAGTGAACGGTGGTGTGGTGACATTTGCAGGCTGGACTTTCGATTTGCAAATGCGCACGCTTTTTGACCCAGGTGGTAATGCCTGTGTTCTGAGTGGGGGGGAGTTTGAACTGTTGCAAGTTTTCGTTACCCATCCGGGCCGGGTGCTGAACCGGGATCAATTGTTGGATATGGCGCGTGGCCGTGATGCCCAACCTTTCGATCGCGCTATTGATGTGCAGGTTAGCCGTCTCCGCAAAAAGATTGAGCCGGATGCCAAGCAGCCCACATTGATCAAAACCGTGCGCGGCGGAGGGTATATGTTCACCGCCAAAGTTGTTCTGGGAGGTTCCTCATGAGGCTGGCTCCCGAAACCATCATGGGCCGCACGCTGGCCGTTTTATTGTTAGGGTTTTTGGTGGTGGGCACCATCATGGCCACCCAGATATATGTCGAACGTCAAGCTATGTTGTCAAATATTGGCGGCTGGCATGTGGTGACGCGGATTGCTGAAATCACCAAGACTTTTAACGAAACGCCGACACCCCAACGTCAGGCCGTTTTGCGGGCTTATCAAGGCCCAGTTTTTCGGGTCTCTCATGCCCTTGAAAGTCAAATTCCGGCGGTTCCCCTCGGTTGGCAGGGGCGGTTGGTTAAAGAGGCTTTGCAAAATCAATTGGGCGACATCGCCGATGAAAATTTTCGCATCGGCCAAGCAGCAGGCGATGCGCGTCAAGGCCCGCAATTGGGACTGGGCAGAATGGGCGCTATGCATGGACATGGGGTTTTACTTCAGCGCCACCTGATGGTTATTTCGCTTAAGCTTAACGATGGTTCGTGGCTAAATTTTGCGACACCTCCGGCGCCCATTAAGCCCCTGTGGAATTCGCGGTTCTTTTGGCCCGGCGCCGTGTTGCTGGTGCTGGTGGTGGGGATATGTGTTTGGGCCGTGCGCAGAGCCACTCAACCGTTGAGTCTGTTTGCCCAGGCGGCAGAACGTTTGGGGTTGGATTTCAATGCCAAATGCTTAGATGAACACGGACCCGTGGAAGTGCGTCGGGCCGCCAAGGCCTTTAATTTGATGCAGTCGCGTTTGCAGGCCTTCCTCAAAGATCGCACCCACATGTTAGCAGCTATTTCCCATGACCTGCGCACCCCCATCACACGTTTAAAATTACGCGCTGAATTTGTCAAAGATGAAGAGCAGCGTGCGAAAATGCTGGATGACTTAGACGAAATGGAAGCAATGATCGCGGCCACCTTGCAATTCGCCCGCGACGATGCAGCCAATGAACCGAGCCAGGACTTAGACCTTGCCCAATTGGTGCGGGGCATTACGGAGGATATGGATATTGTCTGTCGTGGCCCGCAAAACTTGCCTTTTGTTGGTCGTCCATTGGGCTTGAAACGTTTGGTGGGCAATTTGCTGGGCAATGCCCAACGTTTTGGCACTCAAGTCGTGATTGACCTTGCTCAAGGCGACGGCGAAGTGGTGGTGACGGTGACCGACGATGGCCCTGGCATTCCCCAAGACATGTTGGAACGGGTGTTCGATCCGTTTGTGCGAGTCGAGGGGTCGCGGTCCAGGGATACAGGCGGTACCGGCTTGGGCTTGGCAGCGGTGAAAATGATTGCCCAAGCCCACGGTGGCACGGTGGAATTGAGCAATCTTGAAAGCGGTGGTTTACAGGCCCGCGTGACGTTGCCGCTTATTTAAGCGCCTTTGCCGCCGTGGCTTTCGGACCAACCAATGGGATCGGCCAAGAAATCTTTGACGCCCTGAATAGCCTCAGGTGAAAATGACTGGCGTTGTTCAGCGACTTCCAACACGTCTTGCCAGGTGGCGAGGTAGTGCATTTTGACGCCTTCTTTTGTCAACGTGTCCAAAGCGCCGGGGAAGACGCCATAGAAAAACACCACCAACACGTCCGACACGGTGGCTCCGGCTTTGCGCAGCGCATCGACAAATAAGATTTTCGAGCCGCCATCGGTGGTTAAGTCTTCGACCAGCAACACATGACTACCTTCGGGCATGTGGCCTTCGATTTGTGCGTTGCGGCCAAATCCCTTGGCTTTTTTCCGCACGTACAACATGGATTTGTTAAGCGCGTGCGCAATCCATGCCGAATAGGGGATACCAGCGGTTTCGCCCCCGGCAATGGCATCCATACCAGAAACGTCGGCATCTCTGTGTAATGTTTCGACGGCGAGCTCCATCATGCGGGTGCGCTCAGTTGGAAATGAAATCAATTTGCGGCAATCGATATACACCGGGCTGGCCCATCCTGCGGTGAGGATGTATGGCTCTTCGGGGCGGAAATTAACCGCTTCGATATCAAGAAGGATTGCGGCGGCTTCAAGTCCGGCTGGATTGCGCTCTACGCTCAACGGAGGTCTCCCAAAATAGAGTAAAAATTCAGGTTATTTATGGCGGGAGTTGTGGGGCTTGTAAAGAGCAGCTAGTTGATTTTATGCGGACGGTGCACATAACCATCAATGGTCATCTTTTCAAAATAATCAATGACATCGGGGTGATCCACAGGCGCCCCTTGGGCATCTGGCTCGATATTTTGTTCCGAGACGTAGGTGCGATCTGCCGTGCCGTCCACCAAGACATGGTACCACGGGCGGACATCGGTGCTTTTTAGATTGCCAGAGGGGCGGCGGTCTTGGGCATTCAGTTCGCTGCCGACCCGAAATTCAGGATCAACATCAACAATCACGCCCCGGTAATCAAACAGGGTGTGGTGGATCACTTGTCCAACATGGTATTTCGCTGTATCCGCAGACAAATTCGACCACTCCGTTTAAGTAAAATCTATTTTTGATAGTGTAAGCTTCTCGCGATTCTGAATTTTGGTCAACCTTTGCCTTGGCGATGACTCTTTTAGCGACATGTTTTGATTTTAAGAGGACCTGGGTGATATACTTAGTCACAAGACCTTATGAGGATTGAAACGTTATGATCGCGGCGTCAAAAAATCTACGTGTATGGCTATTGATTGATGACCGTGCGGGCAACAAAAGCCAAGTGCTTGGGGTCGCCCAAGCGTTGGGCCTGCCCTATGAGGTTAAGGATATCGCCTACAATTCAATGGCGGTGTTGCACAACACATTGCTAGGGGCTTCTTTTAAGATGCTCACCCCATCCACGCGCAGTCACCTCACCAAACCCTGGCCCGACATCGTGATTGGAGCAGGACGGCGCACCGCTCCGGCGGCTCGGCACATCAAAAAACTATCTGGTGGCAAGACCCAGCTGGTGCAAATTATGTATCCAGGATCGCGTGGGGAAAAAGACTTTTCCCTGATTGCCGTCCCCAATCACGATGGATTGCCGAAAGCGCCCAATCGTTTTGAAATCACGGGCGCGCCGCATGGCGTGACCGCCGATGCCTTGGCGGAGGCTAAACAGATATGGACGGGCAAGTTTAATCCTCTTCCCAAGCCACTCGTGGCGTTGATCGTCGGAGGCAGCACAAAAAGCCTGACCTTCACCCCCGAAATGGCAAAACAATTGGGCAAGCAGTCTGCAAGCTTGGCCTCTGAGGCAGGTGGTTCGTTGCTCATCACCACGTCGAGACGCTCGACACCTCAAGCAACCCAAGCCTTGCTGGACGCCGTTGGTGACGTGCCCGCCCACGTCTTTAAATGGGGAGATGAGGGGAGTAACCCTTACATGGGTTACTTAGCCCTGGCCGATTATATCATCGTCACTGGTGATAGTGTTTCCATGTGTACGGAAGCCTGTGCCACGCCCAAACCCGTCTATATTTTTGCGCCCAGGGGGCTGATTAGCCATAAACATGCTCGCCTGCACGCAGATCTTTACGCCAAAGGTTATGCCGAGCCGCTTACCCAAGTGACAACCCTAGACGACTGGACCCACCCACCGCTGAATGCGGCCATAGATATCGCTGCAGAAATTAAGCAGAGGTTGGGCCTACCAACCTAGGATCCAACGGGTGTGGCATTGTTTAGCTGAACCTGTTACAAGGTCTGCAAATCAAGGGGGCCTAGACACATTTTCCGATTGGCGAATGCGTCTAGGCCTTCCTCTTTAAGATCAAAACGCTAGGGTACGGTAAAATATGTTTGAATTTCACTACAACAAAGTGGTCTCGATGAAGGCCGATATTTTGTCAGGCTTGACCGTGGCCTTGGCTCTGGTTCCCGAAGCCGTGGCGTTTGCCTTCGTTGCAGGTGTTCATCCGTTGGTGGGGTTGTATGCGGCGTCGATGGTGGGTTTGATTACGGCTGTGATCGGCGGGCGTCCGGGGATGATTTCCGGGGCGACCGGGGCGTTGGCGGTGGTCATGGTGGCCTTGGTTGCTCAGCATGGTGTTGAATACCTCTTCGCCACCGTGGTGCTGATGGGCATTATTCAAATTACCGCTGGCGTTTTGCACATGGGGAAGTATATCCGCATGGTGCCGCACCAAGTCATGCTGGGCTTCGTCAACGGCTTGGCAATTGTGATTTTCTTAGCTCAACTGGGGCAGTTTAAGGATACCGATGCGGCGGGTGTGACGACTTGGATGACGGGCAGTCAGCTTTATTTGATGCTGGGCTTGGTTGGACTGGCGATGGCTGTGATTCACTTTTTGCCCAAGGTTACCGAGGCCATTCCAGCCCCCTTAGCGGCGATTTTAGCCGTTACAGCTGTGGTGTTGGGGCTAGGCTTGGACACCCGCACCGTCGGCGATATGGCATCGATTGCCGGGGGCTTGCCTGATTTTCACATTCCGATGGTGCCGTTGAACCTTGAAACGTTGCATATTATTTTCCCTTACGCGGTGATCTTGGCGGCGATTGGCTTGATTGAAAGCTTGCTGACCTTGACCGTGATCGATGAAATTACCGACACCCGTGGTCGTGGCAATAAAGAATGTGTCGGCCAAGGCGTGGCCAACGTCGTCACCGGATTTTTTGGCGGCATGGGCGGTTGTGCGATGATTGGTCAGTCGATGATCAACGTCAATTCGGGCGGGCGAGGGCGCTTGTCGGGCATCTCGGCGGCGCTGTTTTTGATGGCGTTTATCTTGTTTGCGTCCAACTTGATCGAAATGATCCCTCTGGCGGCCCTGGTGGGCGTGATGATGATGGTGGTTTTGGGCACTTTTGAATGGTCCAGTTTTCGCATCTTGAACCGCATTCCGCGTTCCGATGCATTTGTTTTGATTTTGGTATCCGGGGTGACGGTGTTTACCGACTTAGCCATTGCCGTGGTGGTTGGCGTGATCGTGTCGGCGTTGGTTTATGCCTGGGGCAATGCCACGCGGATTACAGCCCGCATAGGATCAAACGATAGTGGCGGCAAGGTCTATGAAATTCAAGGGCCGTTGTTTTTTGGTTCAGCCCAGTCTTTCCGCGATTTATTTGATCCTGATAATGATCCCGATGACGTGGTGGTGGACTTCAATTTGTCCCGCGTTGCCGATCACTCAGGTCTTGAGGCCGTTGATACGTTGGCAGACCGTTATACCAAGCGCGGTAAAACCCTGCACTTGATTCACTTAAGCCCGGAATGTCGCAAATTGTTGCACCGCGCCAAGGATATGGTCGAGGTCAACGTGGTCGAAGATCCCCAGTATCATATCGCTACCGACCAATTGGATTAAAGAACACCCTTAGAAAACCGATGGTGTGCTGCGTCTTCCGGGGCTTGTGATGAGGTCTTATAAACGCCACAAAACAACACCATCCGGCGTGCGGTCCCGGTCCAAAATGCCGCGTACGTCAATCACCACACCTTTGCCGTCTTTCAACAGGCTGGTCACGAACGCCCATTCCCCTTGGGTATATTCAAAATGCGGCACCGCGACGATGATGGCATCGGCGGGCTTTAGGTCTTCTGTTTCGGTGAGTTTAAGGTCGTATTCGTGCCGCGCCTCGTCCGCACTGGCCTCGGGGTCATGGACCTGAATATCCATATTAAAGTCTTTAAGCTCATCAATAATATCGACCACTTTGGTGTTGCGCAAATCGGGCACGTCTTCTTTAAACGTCAGGCCCAAAATGGTTACTGAGCTTGGTGCGAAGGCGTTGTCTTTGTTTTGCAACAGCAATTTCACGGTTTGCTGGGCAATGAAGGCCCCCATTTCATCATTGATGTGGCGGCCCGCCAGAATCACCTGGGGTTGATGCCCGACTTGTTCGGCCTTATGCGTCAGATAATAAGGATCAACGCCGATGCAGTGTCCACCGACCAAACCTGGCGTAAAGTTTAAAAAATTCCATTTGGTTCCGGCGGCTTTCAGCACGTCTTTGGTGTCGATGTCTAAGCGATTGAAGATTTGCGCGAGCTCGTTCATCAATGCGATGTTGATGTCGCGCTGGGTGTTTTCGATCACCTTGGCGGCTTCTGCGGTTTTTATGGTGGGGGCTTTGTGCACGCCCGCTGTCACCACAGAGCCATAGACTTCGGCAACAATTTGCAAGGTCGCGTGGTCTTGGCCCGACACCACTTTGACGATGGTCTCGAAACGGTGTTCTTTATCTCCGGGGTTAATGCGTTCGGGCGAATAGCCAACCCAGAAATCGGTGCCGCATTTTAAACCAGAGGCTTTTTCAAGGGCGGGGACGCAGACGTCTTCCGTGGCCCCAGGATAAACGGTGGATTCATAAACCACCACGTCGCCCTTTTTAAGATGCGCAGCCAACATCGTGGATGCCGAAACCAGCGGTGATAAATCGGGGTTGTTGGCATCATCAACCGGGGTCGGCACGGTGACGATGTGAAAATCGGCTTTGGCCAGATCGCTGACATCGTTGGTGAGCAAAAGGTCACAGGCCGCCAAGTCAGCATCCGTGACTTCGCCCGTGACATCATGGCCCGCTCGCAGCCCGTCAATACGTGGGTTGGAAATGTCGAACGCCACCACCGGGCCAAGCCGTGCAAAGGATGCGGCGACCGGTAGTCCGACATAGCCCAGACCAATAACGGATACGAGACGGTTATGGCTCATAGATGACACTCCTTGGAAACCCTAACCCTTGTCTAAAGGTCTGAGCCAAGGTGTGCAAGCGCCATCTATACGCAATCTCCGAGCGAATTGGGCATAGGAACCCCCCAAAAGTCGGCATCAAAGGGGCTTTCAATGACCAGGCCTTGCAAAAAATCAATACCGCTTCGCTGTTGCACTTGATCTAAAGACGTAATGGATTTGATCCATGTTTTTTGTTTGGAAAAGTCATTCCAGCGAAACAAAGCGGCTAAGACTTTGTAAGGTCCGTCTGCTTTTGTTTGAGTCACGATAATCTTGTAATAGCACTTTGGCACCACTGGATTATGGGGCGCTGTGCCGATGGTAGGTTCGGCTTGAACTTGACCATACACCCCGGAAAAATCCCATATGGTCACGTTTTTGTCTTTGACCAGAGCGCGCAGCTTGGCTTCCATGCCCAGCCACGTTCCCGCGTTAAATCTTTGCTTTTGCGGCACCACGTTGGTGAGGTTGAAGGTGGCATGATAGGCATCTGCATTCCAACTCATATCATGGGCTGGGACAATGTGACCGCGTGAATAGCCTGAATGCGTATAGCCCTTGTCGGTGGCTTGATCTTTTTCGGGAACGTTTTGATCGGGGAAAAACCTCGGACGTTTGCGGGGCATTAGCTTTTTGACGTCTTGGGGGCTTAGCTTATGCACCGCCCAGTTGGGGGTTTTGCGGGTGGTGTCAAAACGGACCGCAAAAATGGCTTTTCCGTCCGCAACTTTGCACTGGTCCGTGACCGTTCTGGACGCGGCATTTGGCACGATACCGCCAGGGAATTGATCGGTGCAGTCCGCAAAGTTCTGCGTCTGGGCCAAGGCCGCTGAACTCACCATACACATCGTCGCGAACACCAGGATTAAGCTTTTCATAGCGCGCCTCATTTTGCGTGTATAAAATATGCAGTACAATTATGAGGGGCTTTGTGGGCTGTGTACACTTAAAAAGAGATGAATATATGAAGAACACTTAACTGTGCGGGGTGGCAACAACCCAACCCCAGTGCTATCAAGGAGGCGAATGATCAATGGGAGTTACCAATCATGGCGCAAAGACGCCCCCAACGCCCAACCGCTCGGCCACCCGCTCGTGGAGGCAAGCGTGGCTATACCAAGCCCGCCCCACAGCCCTTGGCCGAGCCAAAAGGTGAGTTGGAACCGGGGCTGTACGTGATTGCCACCCCCATTGGCAACTTAGGCGACATCACGTTTCGCGCCGTCCAAACCTTGAAATCTATTGATGCCTTGGCCACCGAAGACACGCGGGTCACCGCCAAATTGCTCAAACACTTGAGCATCGAAAAGCCACACCCGACTTTTTCGTGCCATGAACACAACGAACAAAGTGCCGTGCACCGGGTCACCAGCTTGATCGAAGAAGGCCGCGCCGTGGGTTTGGTTTCGGACGCGGGTATGCCCGGTGTGTCCGATCCGGGCTATCGTTTGATTAGTTCCTTGGTCGAAGCCGGACACAAAGTCGAAGTGATTCCCGGGGCCAATGCCGCGACCATGGCGTTGGTGGCGTCGGGCTTGTCGATGGCGAGCTTCACTTTTTTAGGCTTCCCCTCGCGCAAATCAGGCAAGCGGCAAAAGATGTTCGAGACTGAGCTTCAGACTGGACACACGCTCATCATGTACGAAAGCCCGCACCGCATTGGCTCACTATTGGCGGATGCGTTTGCCGTTTTGGGTAACCGCCGCGCCGTGGTGGCGTTGGAACTGACCAAGAAGTTTGAGCGTTTTCATCGTGGCACTTTGGAAGACTTGGCGGCTGAATTTGACGATTACAAGCCCAAGGGCGAGGTGACGTTGATCATCGAAGGTCTGCTCCGCAAATCCAAACGCGCTGACCCAGCTGAGGCCGGCGACTGATGGCGGCGAAGAAACATGGCGGCGGTCAGGGCCGGGGGGGCTTGCGCAAAACCTATCTGGGGCGGTTGCGTAAAATCTTTGGTGTCCGTGAAGACGTGGCCGAACGCTTAGCCTCGGTGAAGTTGAAAAGCTCAATCCGTATCAATGCCTTATCGCCGCTTGGGGGTGATGAAATTTTGGCCCAGTTACAAGCCTTTGGCGCCGAACTCGACCCCATTGACTGGTGCCCAGGGGCCTACCATCTGCTCAGCGATAAACGCGCCTTGGCCGAACATGACCTGTTTCAAAACGGCCACATCTACATTCAAAATGCGTCCAGCCTGATCCCCGCGCTGGCCTTGGACCCACAACCGGGCGACCGCATTTTAGATGTGTGCGCGGCCCCCGGTGGCAAGACTTCGCACATTCAAGCCTTGGCCGGAGGTGAAGCGATCATCACCGCCAATGACGCCATGAAACCGCGCTTGGTCAAGCTTGAAGAGGTTATCTCCACCTTTCATGTGCCAAACACAACCATCACCAATTTCGAAGGTCAATTCATCGACCGCCATTTGGACGAAATGGGCGGCGAGCTGTTTGATCGCATATTGCTGGATGCCCAATGCAGCGGCGAAGGCATGATGGACCTAAGCCACGGTGCTGCTTTGAAATTTTGGAGCGAGGAGCGGGTGATCAAAATGAGCTACCTGCAACAAAAAATGCTCACGGCGGCCTGGAAAGTCCTCAAACCCGGCGGCGTGCTGGTCTATTCAACCTGCACCTTCGGCCCGGAAGAAAACGAAGCCCCCGTGGCGCGCCTGCTCAAACACAACCCAGACGCCGTTGTTGAGCCCATAGACCTAATCATCCCCGGCCGCCTCTCCGGCCTAAAGTCTTGGTCCGACATAACCTTCCCAGAATCCCTAGAAAACGCCGTGCGGATTTGTCCGTCACCGTTTTTGGAAGGGTTCTTTGTTTGTCGGTTAAGGAAGGTTGCGGGGTAGGGGGCTGACACCGTCATCGGAAATTTGCAGTGTGAAAGTTGAGTGTAACGATGAAAGCATCATTAGTAGCCTTTTTCATGGGGCTGTTTTTTCTAACGTCGGCTATGGCTCAGGTTCCCGAAAGCTGGAAACGAGAGTTTCCAAAGGCTGACTTTTCCAAAACATCAATCAACATCAGTGAGATCCTTTCCGGAGGCCCACCGCGTGATGGCATCCCGTCCATTGATCATCCAAAGTTCACAGCCGCCAGCGACTACGATCTCCCCGATACAGAACCCGTCATTGGTGTTCATTTAAACGGTCAATTCAAAGCGTATCCGCTCCGTGTTCTCACCTGGCATGAAATTGTGAATGATGAAATCAACGGAACGCCCATCACCGTGACCTTCTGTCCGTTGTGTAACGCGGCGATTGTTTTTGATCGGCGACTAGACGGGCAGGTCCTGGATTTCGGAACGTCGGGACGGTTACGCAACAGCGATTTGGTTATGTACGACCGGCAGACGGAAAGTTTTTGGCAACAAGCCATCGGCACGGCCATCATGGGAACACTGACCGGCAAGGAACTCAAAATTATTCCCTCCCGTTTGGAAAGTTGGAAAAATTTTAAGGCGAGGGCGAATGCAAAAGCTTTGGTTTTGGTGCCAAATTCCTCAAAAATGCGCCGCTACGGAGAAAACCCTTACGTCGGCTACGATACCGCCAGCCTTCCGTTTTTGTATGACGGTGATATGCCAAAGGGGATACCGCCTATGGAACGCGTTGTTTCTTTACCCGATAGAAAGTACGCCTTCAGCATCGGGAAACTGCGCCAAGAAAAACGTATTCAGGCCGAAGACGGAACCGTGTTCACATGGGAATCCGGGCAAAACAGCGCCTTAAATTCAAAGGTCATCGCAGACGGTAAAGATGTTGGTAATGTTGTGGTGACTGCAAAGGGTAAAGACGTGGCCTACTTCATCGAATTCGCCTTCGTCTTCCATGCCTTCAGCCCAAGTGCGCCGATCTATAAATAGCTGAAGAGTAAATTCTTAGTTTGTTGGTTGGGGAAGGTTGCGGGGTAGGGGGCTAAATACCGTCATTCCAACTTCTCCCACCGTCATTCCCACACCACCACCAAAAAAACCGTCATCCCCACACCCTCGCACCGTCATTCCCGCGAAGGCGGGAATCCATACAGCCTAAAAGAGAACTCAGTCTGAGAGATAAGTACGGTGTTCCTCGAATTACTTGCTATTATGTCAGTGTAATCACATACGTAAATCATGCGAAAGGCATCGCCTCCAATGGATGATAAAAAGAACGGGATTGTTGATAACCCCTCAGTTGCTTCAATTTCATCCATGATGCCATTGATGAAATTTATGAATAATATATGCGGCTTATTAGTGAAGTTTAAAATTAGGCCCAAATCTGTGGTTAGTTGGAAAAAACAAACAGATGAATTGCTCAATCAAGCTGAAATATTAACCATACCAGACCGCTTCAATGCTGCATTTTCTAATGATGGATGGATATCAACAGAATCATTTTCATTAGATGTTATGAAGCGATCTGTTGAATTAGCTGAGAGCGGCAAAAAAGAAGCTGCTGAAATAGAAATTCTTGAATGGTTCACGGAAGATACGATCAATCATTTTGCAATTACCAGAAGCAACAAACACCAAAAAGTGCATGGGCGTTATGAGCAATTACATGAAGCACTTAAATTGTTTGTTGAAGAACGCTATATGGCTGCTGTTCCCTTGATCCTAATAGCATGCGATGGCTTTGCTTCAGAAGTTTTAGGGGATAAAAGCCCATTTGATAAAGGTGTCGACCTATCATGTTTCGATACAATTTCTGGTCATGCGACTTCACTCCCTGCGCTGATCAAAAAAATTACAAAGAGTGTTGGAACATCCTCTGATGAGGAAATGACTTTACCTCTTCGGCATGGAATTCTACATGGGCGTTCTTTAGGATATGCAAACAAGGCTGTATGCGCAAAAGCTTGGCTGCTTATGATTGCTTTAGTTGATTGGGCGAGAGCTAAAGAAAACGAAGAAAAACGAAAAGAAGATTACCTTGAAGAGAAAAATATAACCTTTAAGGACCTTGGTCGGCAGATCCTTAAAACTCAGAAAATGCGGGTTGCCATAGATGAATGGCAGCCTATCGAGCGAGTTGCACCATTTGACAAACCCATAGACCAATCCTTGCCAGAATTTGCATTGGAAGAGTTCCTGTCTAGTTGGCAAAATAAAAATTATGGGAAAATGGCTGGTCGCGCCATGAATTCTGATAATAAAACGACAAAGAAACTAGCTGGTGAACTTCGGCGAGATACAGAGTTTGTTGAATTAACATCTTTCGAAATTCTTAGCGTAAAACAATCAACTGTAAGCCGTACAGACGTCAGAGTTAACGCGAAGGCGAAAGCATTGTCAGAAGAAGTTGATGGTGATTTCAACATGCTAATGTTCAAACTTCTTCCAGATGGCAGTCCTTCTGCTTTTAACGAAACAGAGGGAAAGTGGCGAGTTCAGCAGAATTGTATTTTTAAAATAATGCATGGAAGAAATGATTAATAATCAAATTCACACCCCCACCGTCATTCCCGCGAAGGCGGGAATCCAAACGGCCTAGAGGCACTCTGAACCGCTGTATGGATTCCCGCTTTCGCGGGAATGACGACCATGGGAAACGGTCGTGGCGACCCTAAAAAGGGAACGCCACCTACCAACCCTCACCCCTCAGTCTTCTTCTTCTCCCGCCGACTTTTCGTCACGATATTCAACACTTCGACCATCAGCGAGAAGGCGATGGCGAAGTATAGGTAGGCTCTGGGGATGTGGAAGTGGAGGCTGTCGGCGATGAGCGCCATGCCGATGAGCAGCAAGAAGCTGAGCGCCAGCATTTTGGTGGTGGGGTGTTTTTGGATGAACGCGCTGACCGTTCCGGCGGCGAACATCATGATGATGATACTGATGGTCACGGCGGCGATCATCACGGGTAAATCATTGGTCATGCCGACGGCGGTGATGACGGAATCAAACGAAAAGACGATGTCTAAAACCATGATTTGAGCGATTGAGACCATGAACAAGGCCTTGGCGGATTTGGTCGGGTCGGGGCCTGCGGCTTCTTCGCCTTCGACCTCTTCATGGATTTCCATGGTGCCTTTGATCAACAAGAACAACCCACCCGAAAGCAAGATCAGATCGCGCCACGAAACGCTGTGCTCTAAGATGGTAAAGACCGGGGCCGTTAGGCTGGCCAGCCACACCACGGCGCTGAGCAAAATCACCCGCATCACGAAGGCTCCGGCCAAGCCAATGGTCCGGGCTTTGGGCTGTTGATGGGCCGGAAGCCGTTCGGTGACGATGGATAAAAACACCAAGTTATCAATGCCCAGAACGATTTCCAACGCACTCAATGTTAACAGGCTGGCCCACATGCCGGGGTCAAGCAGGGCGTCGATCATGCTGGTGTGTCCTTAACTGTAGGCTTAAACGGCGCGGGAATGGCGTCCGGCTCCGGCGGCTAAGTATTCATCAAACGCGCTGGCGACCAGACGCACAAACGGACGGCCCAGCTCGGTGACGGTGATGGTATCGCCGTCAATTTCGCAAATCTTGTCTTCGACCAACGGGGCCAGCTTTTGCACGTCTTCGGCCAAGATGGCGAGCTCAACGTCATGGGCTTTGCACACGGCAGCTAGATCGACGGTGAGATTGCACATGATGTCTTCGATGATCGCGCGGTGCAAGACGTCGGATGGACTAAGGGCAATACCTTTGATGGCGGGTAAAACGCCGGAATCGATGGCTTGACGATAGGCTTTTAAGGGCCGTTCGTTTTGCACATACCCTTGCGGCAAATAGCCAATCGACGACGCCCCAAAGCCCAACATGGCGGGCGATGTATCTGTGGTATAGCCTTGGAAATTGCGATGTACGTCGCCAGTTTCCAAGGCTTTGGCCATGGAATCGTCGGGGTGGGCAAAGTGATCGAAACCGACTTGGATATAGCCCGCCGTTTTTAACCGTTCGACAGCCAAGGTGAACTGTTCCCAACGCTCTGCGGCATCGGGCAGGGTTTCGTCTTTGATGAGCTTTTGGTGCGATTGCATCCACGGCACATGGGCATAGCCAAACAGGGCGATGCGATTGGGTTGCAAGGCGACCGTCAAATCGACCATGGTTTCGATTTCTGCAGTGTCTTGGAACGGCAAGCCATACATCAAATCCATGTTGTTGTGGGTGATGCCGTGTTTGCGCAACCAGCCGATGACTTCTTTGGTCATGTCATAAGGTTGGATGCGGTTGATGGCTTGTTGTACCTTGTCTTCATAAGACTGCACCCCGATTGAGGTGCGGTTAACTCCGGCTTTCGCCAATTCTTTAACATAGTCTTCGCTGGCGGTGCGGGGGTCTAATTCGACGGCGATTTCGGCATCATCGGTGACATCAAACCGTTCGCGCAGTTTGGTCATGATGGTCATCCAGTCGGGACCTTTTAACATGGTTGGTGAGCCGCCGCCCCAATGCAGGTGGCGGGCTTTGAACCGGGTCGGTAGGGCATCGGCAACCAAATCAATTTCGGCCAACAGCGAGGCTAAGTACTCTTGTACCGGCTCGTACTTTTTGACGATTTTGGTGTAACAGCCACAAAACCAGCACATTTCATCGCAAAACGGGATGTGGAAATACAGCGACAGTTCGGTCGCGGGGTCCAGCTCGGATAACCAGCGTTTATAAACCTCACCCGAAACCTCTTCGTTAAACTGCGGTGCGGTGGGATAGCTGGTGTAACGCGGGACGCGCAGGTCGTATTTGTTGATCAGGTCAGTTTGCATAGGGGAGGGTGGCTTTCAGGATCGTTTCAAAGTTGCTTTAAACTAGTCTGTAAAAGACATACCTGTCCAGTATGGCAAAAAAATGATGGAGGTGTGATGACCGTCACGATGTTTTGACTCGATTTCCAGTACGATTTGATCGTATCCGGGATGTACGGCGCTTTGAAATGCTGTAAAGTCAAATCATCAGATCAAATCGTCGGCTCACCTTGTGAGCCTGGGTGTCGTTTAAAGGAAGGTTGTTAAGTTTATGAGGGTGAAAAGTAAGGCCTTCAAAGGACTCGTTGCTGGCGTCATGGTGTTGAGCTTGGCGGCGTGCCAAACGACCAATCCGAACGGGGCCGGGCCTTCGTCTGGGGGGATAAATCAACAAAACACCATGAATATCGAACAGCAAACGTTGATGAGTGCTGGACAAAAAGCGGAAGAAGAAAAAAAATATGACGTTGCCGCTAACGCTTATGGTCGTTTATTTGAGCGCCGAAGCGATGATCCCGTTGTCTTAACCGCGTTCATTCGCACCATGCGCTACAGTGATCGGGCGCGCGAAGTTGCCAATTATGTCGAAACAAAAACCCCCCATCTTATAAATGATCCCAACGTAAAATTTGAATATGCCAAAGCCTTGCTGGCGGGGGATCGAAAATCAGAAGCTTTAACCCAACTGCGCCAAGTCGCGTTAGACCAGCCGGACAATTGGCAGGTTCTGTCGGCAATGGGGATCACGTTTGATGCCTTGGGCGCGTTTGCTCAGGCGATTGAAAGCTATTCAAAAGCGTTGCAGATGTCGCCCAACAATGTCGTGGTGTTGAACAATTTGGCCATGTCCCAAGCCATGTCTGGACAGATTAACCCAGCCATTACGACCTTGGAAAATGCCGCCAGTATCAATCGTAATAATCCTCAGATTCGCCAAAACCTAGCCTTGCTTTACGCCGTGACGGGGGATTTGAAAAAAGCCCGGGCCTTGGCTGCGATGGACCTTAGCTCTTCAGATTTAGAAACGAATTTGTCCTTTTATCGTCGTTTTGAAGGGAATGCGCATGAGCGATGATGCCCCCGATTCGAAGACGAAATCGACAGACCCGGCAACACCACGCGATGACATAGAGGCCGCCCCCCGCAAAGCGGTGCGCTTAACCACGGTTTTTGGGGGTCGCGTTTGCCAATACGGCAAAGCTTATGAATGCATTATTTCCGATGTTTCTATGGGGGGAGCTCAGGTGAAACTTAAAAATCCAAAAGATTTTGATAAGTTTGTTTCCTGTACCCCAGCCCAATTGGTTTTTGAAAGGCTTTCGGATTACAAAGCCTTAAATGCGGATGTGGCGTGGTTGAAACCACTTGAAAATGCGGTCGGTTTGAAATTCACCGATCCTGAGTTGCGCCGCCGAATCGTGATTAAAAGGCTGATGCCCAATCGTTGGCGCATCGCAAATGAAGAAAAAATGACGGACCTGGACGATAACAGCGCCTCGCAATAGGCGTTTGTTTGCAGGTTCTAAAATGCATTGAAAACAAACGCTTTGTTTTACAATACGGATGTCGGTAAAATAGTCGGGTCAATTAAGATTAAACCTTAGGCAGTGACAGAATGGCGAGCAGCAAACAATTAACCCCCGACCCGAGTGAGTGCACGTTGGCGGGCATTGAGTTGTTGCGCGAGGCATCCCCTGAAGTGGTGCGCCATCTTGAAGAAGAATGTCGGTGGATTAAGTGTGAAACCAATCAGATCATCGTCGACCGTGACGATGAAACGACCGAAGTTTTTTTCATCATCAGCGGTAAAGTGAAGGTCATGGACCTTCTTGGCAAAGACCAGGAAATTGCACTGGCCGAATTGGGCTCTGGTAGTACGTTTGGTGAGCTTTCGGCTATTGATCAGTCGCGCCGTTCTGCGCGGGTCAGCGCCATGGAAACGACGACTTTAGGCGCATTACCCAGCCAAAAATTCAAAGCCCTTTTGATGGAGTGTCCGGGTATATCGTTGATGTTGCTTAAGCGCTTTGCTGGCCTTATCAGAACCCTAAACAATCGCATTACTTCGCTCAGCACGCTCAGCCCTCATCAACGAGTCTATTACGAACTGTTGCGGATGAGCGAGCCGAATCCTCAAGGGGATGGTTCTTGGATGATCCATCTGTTGCCAAAACACGAAGAAATCGCCAGCTGGAGCGGGACGTCGCGCAGTGACGTGGCCATGGCCATCGGTCACTTAGCCCGCGAAGGCATTGTCGGGCGTAAGCATAAATCATTGGTGATTAAAGATTACAATCGATTGCAAATGTTGCTCAACCTGTGACGGGCGTCATAGCTCTGCATTACCTATCGCCTTAATGTTGAGAGGATGAGTAGAAGCTTGGTTTGTAACAGAATTTTTTAGCAGAGAACCTTGACTTCTTTATTCCAATACGCCAATCTTGCAATCAAATTAGTGTGATGAACGTTTTTTAATTTGTGCAGTGAATATCTAGGAGTTTAAACATGGCTAAGTTTACGAAATTGATGACCAGCTTTAAGAATGACGAATCCGGCGCAACCGCTATTGAGTATGGCCTTATCGCAGCTCTTATCGCCGTGGTTCTAATTGGTGCGTTGACGTTTATGGGCTCTAGCCTTGAAAACAAATTCAACACCATTAACTCTGGTTTGAATCAGCCTTAATTTCGCACTTAGTTTTCTCCGTGCGAGATATCATAAAACCGCCTTTGACCAACCCGGTCAGAGGCGGTTTTTCTTTAGTGCTTCCTCTTGGAAAATGGGCAGGTGGGCTATGGCGATTTTAAATTCCATTGTGATGGCGTTTTATATCGCTTTGGTCGTGTACAGCGCCTGGAGTGATGCGCGTACTTTGCGAATCCCCAACTGGGTATCTCTAGCCTTGGTGGGTGCGTTTGGGGTTGCGGTCTTGATGGTTGGGCTGCCTCTTGAAACCATCGCCTGGCATTTTGGCGCGGGGGCTTTGACCTTGGTGATCGGCTTTGCGCTGTTTGCCTTTGGCTATTTTGGTGGTGGTGATGCAAAGCTGATGGCGGCTTGTGCGTTGTGGGTTGGCTGGCAACATCTGGTGTTTTTTGTGGTTGCGGTGCTGTTGGTCGGTGGTGTTCTATCGGTGTTCGTGGTTGTGTTGCGCAAAGGCCTTGGTCTGTGGCCCGATTGGTTGGTGCAACGCTTTGAAGGCCTGTTCACCCCAAACAAAGCGGTGCCGTACGGGATTGCCATTGCGGTGGGGGCGATGATCGTTTTGCCGCGCATGGCGGTGTTGCCCGTATCTTGGCGTCCGTTCGCAAACTGGTTCGTTGGATGATACAGGGCCTTAAAACGGGGGCGTGGGTCACACCTGAGCGCACCTGCGTTTATTGTTGGATGCTGTTGGCCTTTTGGCTGGTTGGCATTTTAGCCGTGATTCTCACGTCTAACGGGGGCTTGGATTTTTCAGGTCGACCTTTGGGCACGGACTTTTCAAATGTATGGTCGGCGGGGCGGTTGGTTTTAGACGGACAAGCCTCGGCTGCCTACGACATCCAGATGCATCATTTGGTCCAACAAGCGGCCTTCAACGCGCCAGATGTTCCATATTATGGTTGGCATTATCCGCCTTTTTTTCTGTTTATTGCCGCCGCCTTATCCATCTTGCCCTATGGCTGGGCCTTAGCCGTATGGTTAGCCGCGACTTTCCCCCTTTATCTTGGCGTGGTGCGCTCCATTTCAAACGTTCCCCTAACCGCACTGGTGGCGACCGCCTATCCCGCCGTGGCAGTGAATGTCATTCACGGTCAAAACGGATTTCTCAGTGCGGCCTTGTTGGGGGCCGGGCTGGTCTTGCTTGATCGACGGCCGGTATTGGCGGGCATGGCCTTTGGATTGTTGGCCTATAAGCCGCAATTTGGCATCTTGATTCCCTTGGTTCTGATCGCCACGGGGCGGTGGCGGGTGTTTGGCGTTGCCGCAGCCACAGTGGTGGTTTTGATTGGCCTTTCCAGCGCCGTCTTTGGTGTCGAAATTTGGCAAGCCTTTTTGACGAGCACAGCGTACACCCGCAAAGTGGTGTTGGAAGCGGGCGCCTTAAGCCCAGAAAAATTGCTGAGTCTCTTTGCCGCCCTGCGCGTTTGGGGAGTGTCGGTGACGTATGCTTATGTTGGCCAGGGGCTGTTGGCGCTGGGCGTTATCGTTTCAACGGTGTGGCTGTGGCGTCAATCGGTGGCTCAAGACTTGAAATCAGCGGGGCTGATTGCGGGCGCGCTTTTGTTAACCCCCTATGCTTTGGATTATGATTTGATGATCTTAGGGCCAGCGATCGCCTGGATCGCTGGCTTGGGTCGGAAAAATGGGTTTTTAGACTGGGAAAAAAGCACCCTTGTTTTGGTTTGGGTGTTGCCGTTGGTCAGCCGGTTGGCGGCGATTGGGGCTTCTGTTCCTTTGGGCCTGATCGGTGTGCTGGCGTTTTATGCACTGGTGCTGCGTCGCGCCCACTCAAAACAAATTATTTGCTCATAATATTGATGGCCGCCGGGCCAATGACCACCATAAACAGGGGTGGAAGAAAGAACACAATCATCGGCACGGTCAATTTGGCGGGCAAAGACGCGCCCTTTTTTTCGGCCATTGCCATGCGCTCTTGGCGACGTTCCTGGGACAAAACTTTAAGAGCTGTACCCACAGGTGTGCCGTATTTTTCAGATTGTACCAAGGTGGTTGCTAACGATTTAATAGCCGGAAGCCCGGTGCGATCAGCGAAGTTTGCATAGGCTTTGTGGCGGTCCCCCAAAAAGGCCAATTCGGCAGAGGTGATGCCAAACTCTTGAGCCAATGTTGGTGATTTATCGGCAATTTCATTGGTGACGCGATCAAATGCGGCTTCGACGCTTAATCCACCTTCGACGCAGATCACCATCAAATCTAAGGCATCAGCAAAGCCAGAATTCAGATCCACCTGACGTTTTTGCGCGGTGTTGGTGACGAATGTTTTTGGCAGGTAAAAACCAACAAAGGCGGCAATGCCCATAAACAGAAATTTAACTGGCTGTGGGTAAGGAAATTCTTTCATGTTGGCGATAAAAACAAAGCAGATAACAAAGGCGACGACGGCCAATGCGATGCGCGCAAAGGTGAAGGCAATCAACGCATTGGGGCGACGATAACCAGCCTGGGCAAGATTGTCCTTGAGCTCTTGCGAGGACAGGGCTTTGTCCAGCCTCAACAGCTGAAGGATTTTTTTCATCAGGTCGATGCGGCCTTGACCGGGGCGCTGGCGAATGGAGGAGCCTGTGGACGCTAAGCTATCCATCTGTTGTTGCGCCAGTTCCTTGCGCCGGGATGTGACGAATTTAAAGCGCTTGGATTTTCCCTGGCCCGACAAAAAGGGCAGAGCAATGGCGACAACGGTGATAATGGCAGCCAGGCTTGCCATCCATACAATCAGGGTCGGCGTTTCCATGCGGCTCTCCTATACATCGAAATTAATCATTTGGTTCATAACGGCGACACCCGCCGCCATCATGCCCAAACCGGTCCAAACCAAGTGAATGCCATCAGTGAACAAAAGTCCAACATACGAAGGGTTCACCAGCGATAACATGCCCAACACAAAGAACGGTAGGCAAGCGATAATGGCGGCCGATGATTTGGCTTCGGAACTCAAAGCCTGAACCTTGTCTTTCATGCGCTTGCGATCGCGCAAAACGTCCGACAAGTTGTCCAAGGTATCGGCCAAATTGCCGCCTGTTTGGCGTTGAATTTGCAACACGATGGCAAAAAACTTGAATTCGGCGGTCGGAACGCGTTTCAGGGCGCGGGCCAAAATATCGTCCAAGGTCAGACCAAGACGTTGGCCTTCAACGATCAAGTGGAATTCTTCGCCCAAGGGACCTTCAAATTCGCGGGCGATGATGGCTAGGCATTCGCCTACGGGCAGACCGGACCGAATGCCGCGCGTAATCACGTCAATGGCTTCAGCGAAGTGTGAGGTGAAGGATTTTTGTCGACGCCCCGCCATAATACCCAACACGACCTTCGGCAAACCAGCCCCCGCGACAATACCGCTTCCGACGATGGCTAGGGGCTGAAAACCCAAAATAAAAGTTATCAAAAGGCCTGCTATGCCCGAGCCAACACAGATCATAAGGAATGCACTGGCCTCAAGACGAACACCCGCTTGCAGCAGTTTGCTATCAAGGCGATCGATAATGGTTTCTTCCGCCTCGGTTTCGGAGATGCCCTTTACACGATCCTGGATGCGCTTTTGGCGCCGATTTTCTGCTTTTGAGGAAACAGATCCGGTCGAAGCAATGGTGCCAATTGAATCAATACGTTTTTTTAAGGCCAACTTTGGACGCATGGCCGCAGACACCATGACCGCAATAATGACCAACAAGAACATGCACCCAGCGGCGGCAATCATAATGTAAATGACAAAATTGTCGTTCATGTGATGACCCCTCGCCTAATTCGCAAACTGCAGGGCTTCGGCTAGCTTTTGCTCTTGCCCATAATATTTTGCTTTTTCCCAAAAACTGGGGCGCAAACCGGTAAATTTATGGCGACCGACCAATCGACCATTCGAATCTTCACCTTCAATTTGATAGACACAGATGTCTTGTAACGTGACAATATCGCCTTCCATGCCGACAACTTCGGTTAGGTGGGTGATTTTACGAGACCCATCACGCAGACGAGCCGCCTGGACAATGATTTGCACAGCCCCGGAAATTTGTTCGCGCATGGCTTTGGTGGGCAGGTTATAGCCGCCCATCATGATCATGTTTTCCACACGCGATAGGGCTTCGCGTGGATTGTTGGCGTGAATCGTGCCCATCGAACCATCGTGACCCGTGTTCATGGCTTGCAACAGATCGAACGCCTCTGGTCCACGAACTTCGCCGACGATGATGCGTTCTGGGCGCATACGCAGACAGTTTTTAACCAAATCACGCATGGAGATTTCACCCTTGCCTTCCAAGTTAGGCGGGCGGGTTTCTAGGCGCACCACATGGGGCTGTTGCAATTGTAATTCCGCTGAATCTTCACAGGTGATAATGCGTTCCGCAGAATCAATATGCCCGGTCATACAGTTCAAAAGCGTGGTTTTTCCCGAACCCGTACCACCCGAAATCAAGGTGTTGAGGCGAATGGCCGAGATAACTTCTAAAACTTTTTTCAATTCGGGCGTGATCGAGCCGAATTTCAAGAAATCTTCGAGGGTCAATTTGTCTTTTTTAAACTTACGAATGGTCAGGGCCGTGCCGTCAATGGCCAACGGCGGGGCGATCACGTTGACACGAGAGCCATCGGCCAAGCGGGCATCGCAAATCGGGCTGGCTTCATCAACCCGGCGACCCACGGCGGACACAATGCGTTGGCAGATGTTCATCAACTGCGCCTGATCACGAAACTTGACGGTGGTTTTTTGCATCTTTCCTTCGACTTCGATGTAGACGACGTCAGGACCGTTGACCATCAAATCAGCGATGTCATCGCGTTCCAGTAAGGGTTCCAAGGGACCAAGCCCCAAAATATCATTGCAGATGTCTTGGATGACCACTTGTTGTTCTTGAAGGCTCAACACCAGGCCGCGCATGGAGATGATTTCACTCACCATGTCATTGATTTCTTCGCGCACCTGTTCAGGAGTCAAAGCGCACAGCTCTGACAGATCAACGGCTTCCATCAGGTCGTTAAAGACATTGATTTTAACTTCGTCGAGCTTTTCTTTGGCTTCTTCGCTGATGGGTTTTTGGTCACTCGGCGTTTGGGGAGCCGGACCAGCAGCTGTAGCGGCAGGTTTCGGAGCCGCGCCCTTTGCGGCTTTGGCCTTCGCCGGGGTAGTTGTGTCCGTGACTTTGCCGCCCCCAAAAGTCTTCGGGGCAGAGCCGTCTGATCCTGGTGTTCCACGTTTTCCAAACATATCGATACTACTGTCTGTCCATGAGCGTTATTTTTTTAAAAGCGAAGCAAAGAGGCCACCGCTTTTTTTCTTAACTTGCGTCAAAGATTCTTTGCCGCTCACCATCATGGCAAGGGTTTCGATGCTTTGTGCGGCATTAGATCGCGCCGCCGCTTTGTTGATCATATCGCCATTGTTCATCGCGCTGTTGAAGGCTTCCGAATCATACGGGATCGAAAGGGCGGGTTGCACGTTCATCACTTCTTTAAATTCGCGGCTTTCCAACTCGCCTTTTTTGGATTCTCCGACTTTATTCAGAACAAAGCGGGTGGGCACATGGACACCGCGATTTGGGGCCAAAAATTCAATCATGTTTTTGCCATTGCGCAGATTGTATAGGTTCGGAGCGCCAACAATGACGGTTTCATCCGCATCCACCAAAACATCTTGTACCCAATTGTTCCATTGGTGCGGGACGTCCAAAATGACATAGCTAGCCATTTGCCGGACGATTGATAAAACCTTTTCCAAAGATCTGTCGGTGATGTCGACCCCGGTATTTAAATTACCAGGCGAACATAACAACGAGACATTTTTTTCACCACTTTCCAAAAAACGGATAAGCAGGGATTCGTCTATACTTTCCAGTTGCGCCAAAGCATCAACGATGGAAGAGCTGGGCTGAATGTTGAAGCTGAGCGCCGCCGTGCCATAGGGGATGTCTAAATCGATGATGATCACGTCTTCGTCATACATAGTGGCCAGCTGCGAGCCGACGTTGTGGGCCAAGACCGAGCTGCCAACCCCACCGCTTAAACCAGCAAAGGCGATGGTCCTGCATTTGGCATTGGCGCTTTCGTCAGCAAAAGCATTGACGATGGCGTCTTTGAGCTCATCGGCCGTAAGGGTGGCAACAAAATACTGGCTGATGCCTTGGTCAATCAACGTTTTAAAGAGGTTAATGTCATTTTCGGCACCAACAACGATGACCCGTGTGCCGGGCAGGCAGACGCCAGACAGAGCGTTAAGCTCGGCGAACAAAGCCTCCCCTTTGGCAACGGTTTCCACGATCAAAAGTTCTGGCGTTGAACGGTCATTGAGTTGCGAGAGGGCGCTTTCCATGCCGCCTTTGACGACGGACACCGACGAGCGCAGGAACAAACGGTCCCCGTCAAGTCCGCGCACCGCGTCGGCCACCGCCTCGGTCAGTACAAATGCACCAATGTTGATCCTAAGAATCAAGTCTGCCTCCAATAAACCAAAGGTTCGGCGAACGGCCAAGCCTAGCTAAATTATTCATTACGGTGCTGCGCCGCCGCCGTCTAGCAAGCGCGGCTTGGCAGCACCAGATTGGTGAACCCGCATCATTTCATCTGTTCGAGAAGCCGCACCACCGGTGGCCGGTTGTGCTTGGATGAGATCACCTGGGTCTGCAACGACCGATCCAATGTTACGCTGATAGGCACAGCCAAAATTGCTGTGAGGTTTGTTTGAGGGGTTGAACACCGAGTTCGATGACCAATCCCCACATTCCGGAGCCACGACCTTGTTGGCGGTAAAACTGAGAACCGCATTGGGCGCTAGGATGGTCGTGTCGGGGGCCAAAACAATCTCATTTTGGTGCAAACCATTTTGCATCAAAATCGCCTCGGCAATATGTGGCAAAGTGCTTTCGACTGTGACGGCACTGCGCCCGCGTTGGACAAAATCACGCAAAAAGATATGAAAACGGCGTTGGTCACTGGGTGACAAGTTTAGGCCTTGGTCCGGAAGGATAATGGACAAGCTCACCTGTTCGCTGGTGACCTGAATTTTGTGATTCTGACGATAGTCATGGCCTTCGGTCACAGGGGGCGTTGGCGCGTCAGAAGAGCAACCAGCAACAAGGCCTGTGATAAGTCCTGCAAAGAGGAGGCGGCTGACGGTGGTGTTAAGGGTCATGTCCATTTACTCCATAATGTAGCCATACGGCCCCGCAAGAGGTGTGGCGTAGGGCGGGAGAGGAGCTTTTGTATACTCCTTGTGCAAGCGTCCCAGGAGATACAGGTCCAAATCACTGCTGGCGACGAAACCATCGGAGGGCAGGGCCAAACGCGCCTCATTGCCAACGGGTTCAGCCAGGTACGCAGTGACCGTGACCACCAGCTCCGTTTCCTTGTTCTGGAATGCCTCAGAGCGGAAAAGGGCGCCGAAAATTGGCATGTCTTTAAGGCCAGGTAAGCCTCTGATAGTATTGACCATTTCATTTTGAATAAGCCCAGAAATGATCAGCGATCCACCCGATTGCATGTCAACGACTGTTTCGGTGCGGTTCAGCTTTTTGCCGTTAATGGTATTGCCACTGACAACCACGGCATTGGTGGCGTCGACGTCGGACACTTCGGTTGCCACATGCAGGCTGATTTGTCCCTTATCCATTACGGTTGGGGTGAAACTGAGGCGGACCCCGAAAGGTTCTTGTGAATAGGTTGCTGTGCCATTGGTATCAATCGCGGTTGCCATGGGGAAGGTGCCGCCGGAAATAAACGTCGCCGTTTCACCTGAAATTGCAGTCAAAGCCGGTTCGGCCAAGGTCTTGGCAAGGCCGTTACTTTCCAACACGCTGTAAGCAATGGTGCCAAACCCCGTAATGCCGGGGAGGATGTTACCCGTGGCAAAAGCGGTGAACGGGGCGACCAAGGCTGACGTTCCGGTCGATACACCACTTATCGTGTTGGCGGCGTTGCCCACGGCCTTTGAATAGTTGAAATTAAAGCCCAGGGCTTTGATGGCGGTGCGTTTCATTTCCGAAACGTGAACCTGCATGATGACTTGACGACTACCAAGGACTTCTAGGTTGTTGACAACGCTCAAATTATCGGCCACGAACCGCCGGGCAATGTCGACAGCCTGGGCCGAAGCGGCGGCTGAACGGACAAAGCCTTTGAGGAACAAGTTGTTGCGTTGCGCGGATATTTCAATTTTTTCTTCGGGCATCAATTCGGTGATGGCGGCCTGAACACCAGCGACATCGACGTCCACTTGGATATCACCTCTAAACAGGACGTTACCCTTTTCGTCTTCGAAAATGATCGAGGTTGAACCGACCAACAAGGCCAAGACATAGACGTGGTCGCGGGTGCCGTCGTTGGGGCCGATGATGTTGGCGATGGTTGGATCGCCGATCAGCACATTGCGCACTTTTCCGGGCAGGCGCACCGAAACAATTTTATTCAAAGGCACACGCACCAATTCAGAATTTGTGCTTATGGTCCATTCCGCTTTTGCGGGGGATGGCGTTTGCGCCCTTGTGAAACTGGAGGCCATAGGTGTGGAGCCAGTCATAGATGATGCGCGACCAGGAACTTGCTGGGCCTGTGCCTCGGTGGAAACCTGGGACGTTAAGACCGCAAGAATGCCAAAGGCGCCGAAGATGAGTTTGTTCAATTTAAGGCTCATTGTGGTGCACTCCCGGTCGCATCCGCCATGCCCCGATAAATCGTAAGGGGTTGGGGAGGCAGGCTTTGCGGTGCTTTTTGTTTTTTGAAAACCGGAGCGGGTGCCCTACGGGTCGGCGCTGGAGCCGATGCCCGAGGTTGTGCGGGCGCTTGTGTTTGAGATGTTGTCGAAGACGTCGTTGTAAAGGGGGCCGCTTTCGGACCATTTAAAAAGGCCTCAAAATTGGAAAGCAGTGGGCTGACTTCAACGTCGGTGGTGTACATTGCACGCTTGGTATCCGTTGGATTGTTTTCGGCGGCCCGCAAAACCAAAGAGAGTTGCCCCATAGCCTTTGCAGTTTGCAGCTTTTCAGCGTTCTTTGGCGAAACTTCTAAAAGTAAGGTTTTGCCGAGCTGTGCGCCCTCTTTAAATTGGTTAACGTTTTGGTCAACGGCGAGCACAAGTAAATTTTCGAGAATGGTTTCGCTGGTGTGCATCATGCCGGATGAAAAGTCGTACGAAGAGGCACCGTCCATGCGTTGGACGGCATCGTTCAACATGGTGTGCGTCAGCATGACATCAACGCTGTCGCCGGGAAGTATGAAGCCAGCAGCACCACTTTCTGGGCTGGTGCGCATGGCAATGGCGCGCATTCCAGGGTTTAAAGCACCGCGCAAATAGCCGGGATCTTTAGATTTGTAGAGCCGCGCCATGGTAATGGGCTCACCTTTGACAAAAGAGCGTCTTGAGATGTGTTTGTCTTTTTTCAGGTTGCCGAGAATGTTGGTATCCTTGGATTGAACCAAATAGCCCTCTTGAATACCATCTTCAGGCCAGTCGAGCCATTGGGTGTTTTCGCTTCCTATCACGGTGCCAAGGGGCATGTCAGCGCCGGCAACCAAAACCTTTAACGTCGGTGCTTTGGGGGCCTGGGATGCGAACTCTGCCTGTTTGGCCGATAAATAATCGCGCAACAGGTAAGCCGTTCCGCCGGCAAGGATGATGGCGGCAAAAACAAGGCCGATAATAACCACTCTCATAACTGAACTCGGCTCCCTAAGTGGACCTGTTTGCACAGGTCACCGATATGGTGGCTGTATGCGGCAAACACTTTATTCGTATCGCCCAACGTGGTCACAAAAAACTTCATGCCTACAACCTGAACGTCCTGCAATACCTTAACCAAACAATGCCCTGAAAAGGCAATCACTTTTGTAAAAATAGAATACAGCATCGCGCACCTCAGATACAACAGCAACTTCATGTTGTTGGCAGATAAAAATATCTGCTGTTTCATTAAACTTTGACCCAAATCACTTAAGAATTCATGATAATAAAACCAGTTCATGAAATTCGCCATATTGGATCGATCATAATGTCAACATACGCGGGATATCGAAACGGTGAAGTGACCACCGTCACTGTTGACGGAACCCCTCTAAAATTGCGCTTAGATCTTCGTGCGCTCAGTGAAGCTGGCTTTGAGTGGGGCTATGTTGGAAGCGGTCCGTACCAATTGGCTTTGGCCATTTTGGCTGAAGAACTAGGGGATCGAAAGGCTTTGGGCAACTATCGATCTTTTTGTGAAAACACCATAGCAAGGCTTCGCCAAGATCAATGGGTGTTGGAAGGCGATCAGATTGAGCTGTCGTTACAAGGGGTGGTCGAAGTCGATATGACTCTCGCCGAATTGTTAGATAAGGTCCGTGGCAAGACTTAAGATGTAGGTGTCTTTGACGTTTTAACATCTAGGCTCTGAGCCTTTTCAAAGCGAAAAAGTCGAAAATGTTGTTCTAATCCTTCGGGAAGGGGCGCAGGCTTCAGCCATGTTGGCAGTTTGTTGGTGGTAATTTTTCGCATCAAAGTATCGCCTTCGAAGGTTAAAAAGAATCTTTCTTCAACCGATTCGACGCACGTCAGCACATAATCGACCTTGCGCGCCGTCAAAATGGCTTTCGATTCGGAATCGTTGATTGAGGTGAAAGCGGTAAAACTGTCGAGCAATCCACGGCTGTTTCGATGGTAAGGTGTGCCAATCACCCGGTGATGCGTGCGGTAAATGATTTCTGGCCCTTGGTGAATAAAACTGAGTATGGATTGAGGCTGTCCAGCCGCAAAATCAGCGCTGTTTAAAAACGGTGTAATGTCTTTCCACAGGCATTTTTTTGGGCCTTCATCGGTGCTGTCAGGGAGCGAAAGTTTTAAGCCTCCGGCCAGTAAAATATGACCAATTGCCACCGCCGCAAAAAGTGGGACACGAAGGATGGGGGTGCCAGGGGCGGGGCCAAATTGTGGGCCGCCTCGCCAATCGAGAAGACGTTGTAACAGCATCGCCCAACTCAACGATACGACCACGCCCATGTAAGCCCCCCAACGCGACTGCGCCAAGGTCAATGGCAAATACAACAGCACCGCCACGCTTAACGTCACCAGCAGGTCTACCTGTCCAGAGGTGCGGTTCGTAGATTTCCAAACAAGATAACCCCAAACAACCAACCAGAGAATCGGGGTGAGAATCATGATGGCGGCAATCACGGTGCTGGTATCGGACTTGGTGAGAGGTTGAAATTCTTGAATTTTGCTGAGCCACATGGATTCTAGGCGCGGGTCCATGGCGGCCCCAAAAGGACCTTTGAAAAAATCTGGGAACAACAAGGCCATAAACAATGCCGCCGCCATGGCTGCCAAAACGGCCGCCGAAGCCCGCCCCATTTTGGTTGTTTGATAGCGTACACGGGCGCGCCACATGGCATCAACGCCTATGGCAATCAGCGCCAACAGGGTGACTTGAACGGTTGAAATTCGGTCGTATTCTTCAGAGCCTAACCAGTCGGCGGGCGGGCGTTCGATCATCAAGGCCAGCAACATGGCCAAGGCCCCCGCCATGGCGAAGCGCCGCAAGGCGTCCAGCCATTTGTCTTCACCGCGCCAAAACCAAATCAGGCCCAAAGCCAACAAAGCGAACAGCTCAATGCTTAAAGATTCGATGCTGACCCAAATTCCAAAGGCGGACATAACTCCGGCCCAAGCGGGTGCATTTGGGTTCGCTTGCGGGTCAGAAGCATGACGCGCCAACAGCGCCAACACCGCCGCAAACCCGAACAAAATCATGGAATGATGATCCGGCCTGGCGGCCGCATAATAGTAATGGGCAATGGGTTGGAAGGTGAGCAAAATGACCACAATGATGCGGCCGCGCACATCCAAAAAAGGCTTCGATCCCCATAGCATCACCCAGAAGGTTGAAACCAACAAGACGGGACTGATGATCACGCCAGCAAAATAAAGGGCTTTGTGCATACTGACAAACGGGGCCGATGGGGCTGCCAAAACCATGAGTAAAATGTCAAACGGGCGGGTCCAGTGCAAGGTCTCGCCATAAGGCCAATTGCTGCGGGGGGAAAAGCTTGCGTACCAATTGCCACCATCCCACCAATCACGAACCCGCACCATGCGCATATAGGTGTCGGATCCAACAAACCATTCGTTTAAAAACGGCTCGGCTGGATTGTTGTAATAGGTGGGGATGAAGGCAAACCCAATGGCGATCAGAACCGCCAGGGTCAAAATCACGGTTTCTGTGTTCGGGAATGCCGTCGAAGACTTACGTGCCATGTTTTTGTTTTTTTGCCCGTGGGTTAAGGAAAAATAAGGGGGACGGTGTTAAGTAATATTTATAGTAAATTTTTAGACAACTATGTGCATTTCTTGGTACTATTAAATCATGCATTTGAGCTATATGTTCTTCTACGCTTATTAGGAACGGGAAACAATCTTATGGTAGCGTCTCAGCGACTTCAAGCTCAAGCCCAACCCAACAAAAAAGTAATCCTGGTTTCCCAGTGCGCCGCAAAAGGGGAAACCGATATATGTGCGGAAATGAAACACTTTGGTTACGAATCCACTGTTGTCGCACACCCCAAGTTGTTGGCGGATGCGCTCAAAAAAGGCCCCGTTGATGCCGTGGTGAGCGGATTGTCTTTCGATGATGAAACGGACATAGCCCTTAAAATATTAAGCGAACTGCACGAAAACGGCACCATGGCCGTGCCGTTGGTGGTCTACACAAACAGCAATACCTTGGAAACACGGATTGGCGCCGTGCGGGCCGGGGCAGCCGACTATTTGGTCAAGCCTGTGGATGTCGCGGATTTAGTACGGGTTCTAGATAACGTCACCCAGCGCACCATCAGTGAGCCGTTTCGGGTTTTGATTGTGGACGATGACATCACCATGGCGACCCATTCATATCTTGTTTTGCGGGGGGCGGGTATGCAAACCCATGTGCTTTCGGATCCCCTTTTGATTTTGCAAACACTTGATGAAGTCTCACCGGAGCTGATTTTGTTGGATGTTTATATGCCCGGGACCAGCGGTAAAGAAATTGCAGCCGTGATTCGTCAAAGCGAAGAATACGCAGGCATTCCAATTGTTTTCCTGTCGTGTGAACGCGATAAAGACATCCAGTTATCGGCAATGGAATCTGGTGGCGATGATTTTTTAACCAAGCCCATACGTGCGTCTCATTTGATTTCGGCGGTCAGTATTCGGGCTGCACGGTTTCGCGAACTGCGCACCTTTATGGCCAGAGATTCCATGACAGGATTGTACAATCACACCACCACCAAACAGTTCTTAGAAGCAGAAATTTCGCGCGTACAGCGTTCCGGTGAAAACTTAACGTTGGTTTCCATTGATATAGACCTCTTTAAGCAGGTTAATGATACTTACGGTCATGCGGTGGGGGATCGGGTGATTAAGGTGTTGGCACGTTTGCTGCGCCAACGGTTGCGCGGTGCGGATGTCATTGGTCGTATGGGCGGTGAAGAATTCTCGGTTATTTTGCCGCAAACTTCGGCCGATGAAGCCAAGGGTGTTTTTGCTGAAATTCTTAAAGATTTTTCTGAAATTGTCTTTCATGGCGGTGATGAGGAAAAGTTTTCGGTCACCATTTCCATCGGTGTTGCACCGTTTCAAAAAGACGACAGTGCCGTTTCGGTGTCGGATGCGGCTGATAAAGCGCTTTATACGGCTAAAAATAGTGGTCGCAACCAGATCGTCATGGCGGACTAGTTTAACAAGTCCAGTCCGCTTAGAGCCTGACCTAGGTTCGGAGCGGTTTTAAGGACATACGTGTCGTCGCCAACGGCCAAGGCCGCTTCCCGTTCGCCGTCTTTCGAACCATGACCGCTCAGCACATGCACGCCGCCCACCAGCCCGGCATTTTTCCCCGCCAATACATCTAAAGCCCGGTCGCCAACAATCCAGGATGCGCATAAGTCGACGCCCATTTGAGCGTGTGCGAACATCAACATACCAGGGTTTGGCTTGCGCGCCGGGTGGTCTGGATGAGCGTATACGGATTGCCCTTTGGCGTGAAACGGACAGGCAAAAACCCCATCAATGTGCGCACCTTCGGCGGCTAAATCAGCCAAAATGCGGGTCTGGACAGCGATAAAGTCATCCCATTCGAAATAGCCATAACCGATTCCTGCTTGGTTTGTGACCAAGATGACGGGAATGTTTTTGGCGTTGGCGGCCCTTATCACTTGGGCGGCGTTTTCTGTCAGTTCGACCTCTTCGACCTTGTGCAGGTAATGCGCTTCTTTGACCACCACACCGTCACGGTCTAAAAACAAGGCCGGACGGTTTTGGGTTTGGGTCAGGGGCGACAGCACTTGGGTCCACACGCCATCGGTGAAGCTGGCACCCTTGGGAAACGATGAAGGTTGGGGGAATTTGCTCATGTTCAATCAGGCTCTATCGGACAGCGTTTCGGGGTAAGTTGGGTTGGATGGCGTTGGTTCGTGTCGTCGGTGTCGGCATAATCCAAGGTGTAGTGTAGGCCGCGACTTTCCTTGCGCATCTGCGCCGAACGGATGATCAATTCGGCTGAAACGGCTAGGTTCCGCAGTTCCAAAAGATCGCTGCTGACGCGGAAGTGTCCATAATATTCGCCGATTTCGCTTTGCAACATAGCAATGCGATTTTGCGCCCGAGCCAAGCGCTTGTCGGTGCGCACGATGCCCACATAATCCCACATAAAGCGCCGCAGTTCTTCCCAGTTATGGGTAATTACCACGTTTTCATCGGAATCGGTGACTTGGCTTTCATCCCACTGTGGCGGTGGCGGTGGAACGTCTTCTTTGGCATCAAGGCGGGTGCGGATGTCTGTCGCGGCGGCGGTGGAATAGACCAGACATTCTAACAAGGAATTGCTGGCCATGCGGTTGGCCCCATGCAGCCCGGTGTAAGTGACTTCGCCAATGGCATAAAGCCCGTCTAAGTCGGTGCGGCCTTTTTGATCCACCATCACGCCGCCACAGGTGTAATGGGCGGCGGGCACAACGGGCAGGGGTTCTTTGGCCATATCAAAACCAAACGCCTTGGTATTTTCATAAATCATTGGAAAGTGCTGTTCGATGAAGGCTTGGCCCTTGTGCGAAATATCCAAATACATGCATTCGGCCCCCATGCGCTTCATTTCAAAATCGATAGCGCGGGCCACCACGTCGCGCGGGGCCAATTCGCCGCGCTCATCAAATTTGTGCATAAAGCGCCGACTTTTGGGGTCCAGCAAATGACCGCCCTCGCCGCGCACCGCTTCGGTCACCAAAAACGATTTGGCCTTGGGGTGATACAGACAGGTGGGGTGAAACTGGGTGAATTCCATGTTGGCGACCCGGCACCCCGCACGCCACGCCATGGCAATGCCATCGCCGGTACAGATGTCGGGGTTCGAGGTATACAAATAGACTTTGCTGACCCCGCCCGTTGCGAGCACGACAAACGGGGCCGAGAACGCTTTGACGGTATCCGCTTTGATGTCTAAGGCATAAAGCCCCGTCACGCGTTTGGTTTTGCCATTGTCATCGCGTTCGCACCACAAATCGACGGCGTTGTGGTGTTCAAAGATTTCAATGTTCGGGTTTCCACGCACGCGCTGTTCTAACGTCGTCTCAATGGCCTGCCCGGTGGCGTCGGCGGCATGAACGATGCGGCGGTGACTGTGTCCACCTTCGCGGGTCAGGTGGTATTCAGACTGTCCGGAACTGTCATCGCGGGTGGTGAATTCGACCCCATATTGACTCAGTTTTTCAATGGCTTGGCGTCCATGTTCGACGATGAAACGGACCACTTTTTCGTCACATAAGTCGGCTCCGGCGATGAGGGTGTCTTTGATGTGGGATTCAATGCTGTCGTGTTCGTCCAACACCGCTGCAATGCCGCCTTGGGCATAATAGGTGTTGGATTCTTTGAGGTCGCTTTTGGTGATCACGGCAACGCGGGAAAAGGGCGCTAGCTCTAAGGCTAAGTTCAGCCCAGAGGCTCCGCTACCCACGATCAAGACATCAAAATTTTGAGTGTTTTTGGACACGCGCATTCCTAATTGAGAAAAGTCTTGGGGCTTTATAGGCCTTTACGCGTTGGGATTCCAGTCTAGACCAACATCGACCGCTGGGGCTGATTGGGTGATGCGCCCGATGGAAATAGATTTGACGCCCGTTTCGGCGATGACGCGCACGGTCTCAAGATTGACGCCGCCTGATGCTTCGGTTCGCGCTTGGTCGCCGACCAAGGCCACGGCTTCGCGCAATTGATCCAAACTCATATTATCCAGCAAGATCGCATCGACTCCGACCTTCAACGCAGCGCGGACTTGATCCAAAGTGTCGCATTCGACTTCAATGGCGCTATGCCCGGCCTCTTTGGCGCGTGTGATGGCGGTGACAATGTCGCCAGCCACGGCAATGTGGTTGTCTTTGATCAGCACCGCCTCATCAAGGCGCATCCGGTGGTTGGTAACCCCGCCCATGCGTGCGGCGTATTTTGCCAATTCCCGGTACATGGGGATGGTTTTGCGGGTGTCTAAAATATACGCCCCGGTGCCTTCGACGGCCTGAACATACGTCTGGGCCAAGGTCGCGATACCGGATAAATGCTGTAACAAATTTAAAGCGGTGCGTTCGGCCATCAGCAAATCGCGTGCACACCCTGAAATGGTCGCCAGCACCGTTCCTGTGTCGACGTTTTGTCCATCTTCAACATCGCTTTGCCACTCAAGGTCTGGGTTTACCGATTTAAAGATCAGCCCGGCAAGGCCCAAACCTGCAATCGTCATGGGGTGACGGGCGGCCATGATGCCCGTGAATTGGACGTCTTCGCCAATGGTGGAATCCGACGTGATATCGCCACCTTTGCCAATGTCTTCGGCCATGGCGGCATAGATCAGACTTATGACGACCGAGGTGTCGACGCCGGTGGGGATTTCAGGCTGCATTTTGCTTAGACTTTGCGGTTGGGGCCAATTCAAGCATACGTTCTAGCGGCTTTAAGGCGGCAAGGCGCAGGTCTTCTGGCATTTCAAGACGGGGTGATTCGTTGACCAAGGCCAAATAAATCTTTTCCAAGGTGTTGAGCGCCATATACGGGCAGTTGGTACAGTTACACGATCCATCCGATCCCGGGGCCGCCAAAAAAGTCTTGTTTGGGGAATCTTTTTGCATTTGATGGATGATGTGTTGTTCGGTGGCGACAATAAAGGTGTCGGTTGCGTTGTCGTTGACAAATTTCAACATGCCACTGGTGGAACCCACGTAATCAGAAACGTTTGTAATGCTTTCTGGGCATTCGGGGTGGCTGGCGATCAAGGCCTGGGGATGGCGCGATTTTAAACGGGTGATTTCGCGGGCTGAAAATTGTTCGTGGACAATGCAGGTGCCGGGCCACAAAACCATATCATCGCGCCCGGTTTTACGTTTTAAAAACGCGCCTAAGTGGCGATCTGGAGCGAACAGTATGGGTTGGTCTTTGGGTAGGCTTTTGATGATGTGTTCGGCACTCGAAGACGTGACAATGACATCGGATAGGGCTTTGACCTCGGCCGAACAATTGATGTAGGTGAGCGAGATGTGGTCGGGATGGGCTTCGCGCCACACTTTAAATTGGGCGGCTTGGCAAGAATCTTCCAACGAGCATCCAGCCCCCGCATCGGGGACGACCACGGTTTTGTTGGGGGACAGAATTTTTGCCACTTCGGCCATAAAGGTAACGCCGCTAAAGACAATCATGTCGGCATCGGTGGCTGCCGCTTTGCGTGATAAATCTAGAGAATCGCCGACAAAATCGGCCAGGTCTTGAATGTCGCCGTCTTGGTAATAGTGGGCCAAGAGGATCGCGTTCTTTTCCTTGCACAGACGCTTGATCTCAGCTTCTAAATCCAAGCTGGGATCAATGTCTAAGGTGGTTTTCGCCAAAGCGTCGGGCAAGGTAACGGTGCCAGTCATGTATAAGGTATCAATGTTCCAGGGAAAAGGTCTCTGGAAAGCAGTGTAACGCCTAGAACACTTTGACGGAAGAGGCTTTTAAGGCTGTCTTGTTTTTAGCACTGCGTTGCAGGCGCAAGGCCATGCGGGTGTCGGTGGTTTGCAGGGTGATTTTCAGCTTAGGAATAGCCCGATTGGTAAATTGACGGCTGGTTAAATCCAAGCGGATATCATTGCCAATCCACCAGCTGAAATGACAATCACGCAGACCATTTTCGATCCGGCGCGAGCAAGAAGATAGGGACGGGGGGCCGAATTTGGTGGTCAAATTGCCAACAAATTCATCTTCGGTGATGCCCACTAAGGTGCGGTTTTGACGCGCTTTGTAGGCAACGGTTTGATTTTTGTTTTCCCCATACCACACAATGTAATGCGTATCTTTGTCGCCAAAGGCCATGGTGATGGCACCGCTTGAGGTGATGCTTTTGGCGGCGCCTGGGTGAGTTTTGAGAGCGGAATCCATCGAAGACCCCAACTCAATTCCGCCCAACATCACGGCTTCATTTTTTTTGCTGGGTTTGGTAACCGTAAAGAACTGGTTGAGTGAAAATCCAGAATCAGGCGCCATCTTGATGCCGACAAATGCTCCCAAGGCCACAAACGAACACAAGCACAAGATCGCAAGGGTCGAAGTATCGCTTCTTTTTTTGTTCGTTTTGTAACGGGTCAGTTGCGGCTGTTGATAGGCCATGGTTCGCTCCTTTTCTAAATTAGGAATGAACACACCTTACCGATTCTATTGCTGGCGGCCTGTGTTGACCGTCACAGGGGACGTGCTTTTACCAAGCCGCGAACCGAATTTCCAAAAAAGACCCGGTTGGGGGCGGCGAGGTCGGCGGCGGTGAGAATGGATTCACAGGCCTTTCCGCTGTCGAGAAGGTCTTGGCGCAGAGTTCCGTTTAACAGGCCACAGCTGATGGGCGGGGTCAGAAGGGAGCCGTTTTTTTCGACAAAGACATTGCTGATTGAACCTTCGCAGAGCTGTCCTTGGGCGTTTAGGAACAAAACTTCATCGGCCTCTTGTGAAACCCTTGCATCATCATAAAAGGCCCGATTGGTGGTTTTGAAATAGGTAAAGGGGCTGGACGTATCCACGACTTGGCTGGCAATCGTATAGGTCATCGTTGAGAGGTCGGGCAGGGGGTAGTTTTGCGCCAGGACGGTGCCTTGTCCATCCACGGTTAAACGTATTCGCTGTGCATCTGTTTGATCCAAAATGGCGTTTTCTAGGGCTGATTTAAGGGCGGCGGCGTCATAGGGATAACAGAAATAATCGCAAGCGCTCTGAAGGCGGTCTAAGTGAAGTTGTAACAGCTCAAAACCCGCAGCTGGGCTCCATTTTAAGGTTTCTAACAGCTCAAATGGTGGCTGCTCTGCATCGGTGACGAAGTTGGCTTTTAAGTGACATTCGGCCCATTCATCCATTGGCTTTGAATCAAATACGATTCCGCTGCCGATGCCCATTTCACCATGACCCTGATTGTCTAAGGTCAGTGTGCGAATGGCGACATTAAAGCGGACGCCATCAGTGGCCGAGGCATAGCCAATGGCACCCGTGTAAACACCGCGTGCACCGTCTTCTAGGGCGTGGATGATTTCCATGGCCTTGACCTTGGGCGCGCCCGTGACCGAACCGCACGGGAACAACGCACGGATAACGGTGCCAAAGGAGGTGTCAGGGCACAGCTTAGCCTCAATACCCGAAGTCATTTGGTGCAAGGTGGGGTAAGTTTCAACGGTAAATAGGTCGCTGACCTTGACCGACCCAACCTCTGAAATGCGCGCCATGTCATTGCGCAACAAATCAACGATCATAAGGTTTTCAGCCCGCGATTTTTCATCCTTGTTCAGCCATTCGCGAAGCTGGGTGTCGGCGCTTGGGCGGGCGGCGCGGGGCGCCGTGCCTTTCATGGGACGGGTGCGAAGGACGTCCCCAACGGATTCAAAGAACAGTTCCGGGGACAACGACACGATGTGTTGGTCTTCGGTCGCCAGAAAAGCCCCATACGATGCCCGTTGGCGTTGGCGCAGGTGGGCGTACAGGGATTTGGCGCTGCCGGAAAATTCAAAATTTTGTTTGAAGGTGTAGTTGATCTGATACACGTCGCCAGCGCGAATGTGTTCTTGAATGGTGTGAATGGTGCTTAGATAAGTTTCCCGCGATTGGGTGGTCGTCGGTTTGGTGATGGTGTGCGGTGTCTTGGCCCAATCGCGCATGAGAGCTTCTATTTGATCCCGTGATTGTCTTTGGGGACCGTTGAAAATCCCCATCCAAATCAGCGGTTGGTCAGTGCCTTTGTCCAACAGGGGGGCCAGCTTGGGTTCCAGCAGATACCCCAATTCGTAAGCCAAGTAGCCCGCCACATGAAAGCCGTCTTTGAGAGCTTGATCAATTTGGGCCAAAGTTTCAGCCACCTGGTCGGGTGCCACGCACGATAAAACCCGCACCGGGTCGCTATACAGACGGCTGTTCGTCTGCATCTTGGCATCGTCGATTAAAACAAAGGGTGTGGGCGTTTCCATGTCTTGTTCGGTTTAGCCTTCGCATGGTCAAAAGAAAAGGGTATTAAGGAAGGATATTCAAATTCGAGGCTCACATGACAAATAAACTTACCCCGTCAGAACTGAAAAAACGCTTAGGCGAAATTAAATTGTTGTCGTTAGACGTCGATGGCGTGATGACCGATGGCGGTCTGTATTACACCGATGAAGGCACACAGTTTCGGAAATTCAACGTCAAAGACGGTTTGGGCCTTAAATTGGCGATCAAGGCGGGGATGCAAATGTGCATCATTTCCGCCAGCAAACAGGTCTCGACCTTGACGCGCGCCGAACACCTCGGCATCCAACATGTGCACATCGGGGCCGAAGACAAATTGGCTGCTTTGAACGAAATTCGTGCGGATTTGGGTTTCGAACTGCATGAAATTGCCCACATGGGTGATGATTTGACCGATGTCGCCTTGATGGACCATATCGGTTTGGCTTTGACGGTGACAGGCGCCGTTGACGAAGCCCTTGAAGCCGCCCACTACGTGACCGAAAAATCAGGTGGTGATGGTGCCGTTCGCGAAATTTGTGATATAATCGTCGCCGGACGCAAAACTTAAAATTGTCTTTGCAAAGGCGGCTATATGAAACCGCTCAATCTTCTGCAGGCAGGTGCCCTGCTGTTGCTGATGATTGCCCTTTTGGGGCTCATCGGCTGGATCATCGCTGGATTTGACGGTGTGTTGATCACCGTTGGTCTTGGCACGGCATTGGCTGTTTTTGCCCGTGGGCCCTCAACAAAAATTATGTTTAAAGCCATTGGTGCGCGCAAGTTAGAACCAAGCGACGCACCGGGTTTATATGGGATTTTGACTGAACTTAGTCGCCGCGCTGGGCTAGATCATGTTCCCGATGTTCATCTGTTAGATGCCGACCTAATGATGGCCTTTTCTGCGGGCAACAATGAAAAAGAAGCCGCCATCGTGCTGACCGGGCCGTTGGTGCAAGGGTTAAGTGCCCGGGAAATCGCCGGCGTTCTGGCGCATGAAATTAGCCATATTCATAGTGGTGATCTGGTGGTCATGGGGATGGCTGATTTTTTCACCCGCATCACCCGCACCTTAAGCATGATGGGATTTATCCTGATCTTGCTCAATGTCCCGTTGGCGGTGAGCGGCGGGGGGCATCTTTCGTGGTCCGTGTTGGGGGTGTTGATTGCGGCTCCCATGACCAATTTCGCGTTGCAATTGACCCTGTCTCGGACTCGGGAATACCTTGCCGATGAAGGCGGGGTGGACATTTGCGGCGATGCGCAAGCCTTGGCCAGTGCCTTGTATAAATTAGAAACACAAGAAAAGCAGCGCTGGCAAAAGATGTTTGTGCCGCAAAAGCCGGGGCGTGAGCCGTCGCTGTTGCGCTCGCATCCCAAACTCGAAGACCGGGTGCAGCGTATCTTAAGCCAACACACAAGCCAGCCGCCCCTAAGCGATGACTTAATCGGTGCCGAACATGGCTTCCCACCCGATTGGAACGGTGATTTCTCTTTACCCGTCCGCTGGTTGATGCGGTGGTGGCGTTAGGTGAATGCTTAGCTTTCGCCCATTTGTTTAGCAAACATGGCGGTCATGGTGTCCATGCTTTCTAGGTGATCAACGAACCACTGGGGCAGGGCATCGGTGACGTAAGTACGTACGGTGGCTATATCGCCAGCCTCTAGCTTGGCCTGCATGGCATCGGTTTCGGCGAGCACCCGGGTGTGTTCGCCCTTGTGCATGTCGATGGCAAAAAAGCCGATGCGATCCATCAATTCGTTTTCGCGCTCTAGATGTGCGCGCAGGTGTTCGATGTGTTGGGCAAAGATTTTCGGCAGGTCTTCATCGCTGCAGGTCTGCAGAGCATTCATTAAGCTGACCGCTTCTTCATGGTCATGGTCTTGAAAGTTAAGGCCGCGTTTAAGGCTATCGTTCCATTCAATCAAGCTCATGATAAATCCCCATCCCAACGTTCGATTCGGTCATGGTCTAGGTCCAAAAGGTCCAGGCAACGCCCAACGCTGTGACGCACCATCTCGTCTATGCTTTGCGGCTTAGCGTAAAAGGCGGGCATGGGCGGGGCAATGATACAGCCAATGTCGGCGGCGCGGCTCATCAAGTCCAAATGGCCCTTGTGTAGCGGGGTTTCCCTGACCATCAACACCACCGGGCGGCGTTCTTTTAAGCACACGTCGGCGGCGCGAACGACCAAGTTATGGGCAAAAGAATTGGCGATCGCCGACAAAGTCTTGATGGAACACGGCGCAACAATCATCCCCGAAGTCTTAAAAGACCCACTGGCGATGGCGGCTCCGATGTCTTTGTTGGTATAGGTCTTGGTCGCCAACTTGCGCACGTCATCCAGCGTTAGGCCCGTTTCATGGCTGAGCGTCAAAGCTCCGCTTTCGGTGACGACCAAGTGGGTGGGAACGCCTAAGTCTTTGAGGGCGCGCAAAGTCTCAACGCCAAGTGCGGCACCGCTGGCACCCGTGATGGCGACAATAAGGGGATTAATGTTTTTCATCAGCGGATCATGGCGTTTCGTTTCTGTTGTGTCTAGGGTTATCAAAGTTTGTTAAGCTAGTGGTTATGATCAGCAAACCAGAAAAACCCAAAAAAGGCTTTAAATCTGCCATGGTTCAACTCATTGTCACCATCGCCGTGTTCTATGTTGTGTTGCTGGCGGGGATGTATTTGATGCAGCGCAATTTTCTGTATCACCCTGACAACTTCACCCCCACACCCGCACAAAGCGGGGTGCCAGACATGAAGCAAATTCAGTTTCAAACGGAAGATGGATTGACGCTGTTTTCTTGGGTTCAGCCTCCGGCCCATTCTGATAAGCCGTGGGTCGTCTTGTTTCATGGCAATGCTGGGACTTTGGGATCGCGGGGCTACAAAGCCAAGGCTTTCTTGGAGGCGGGTTATGGCGTCATGTTGGTTGAATACCGGGGCTATAGCGGCAACCTCGGCAAACCAACCGAAACCGGACTGATGGCTGACGCCCGCGCTGCGCTGGCCTACGTGGCCGGGCTTGGGGGGACGGGGCAGACTTTGGTGCTGTATGGGGAATCTTTGGGCACTGGCGTTGCCACCGCCATGGCGGCTGAGTTGGCTGCACTGGGCACACCCGCCGCCGCCGTGATCTTGGAAGCCCCGTTTACTTCAACCGCCGACGTTGGCAGCATCCACTATCCCTTTTTGCCTGTGCAATTTTTGATGAAAGACCGCTATGACAGTTTAGCCCGCATCCAAGACATCGGCGCGCCGCTGTTTGTTGTTCATGGCGATTGCGATTGGACCGTTCCGCAAAAGCTAGGTCGTAAACTGTTTGGGGCGGGCCTTGAGCCCAAAACAGCGGTGTGGGTCGAAGGGGCCGGACACAACGAATTGTTCACGCCGGACGTCTTGAAGGCGATGGTGGAATTTTTAGCTCAACACCAGATGTAGCGACGCAAACAAAACACTAGCCTAACATACGGTTTTATTTGTATAATATTAACCATACCCAGGCTGCGTCGTGCAGAATGTCGAACGTGCATTGGGATTCAAAAATAATAGGATCGGTCATACCTCCAGAATGGGACGATGTGATCGGCGGATAAGTGCGTTTAAGTCTTTGTATTAGCAAAGAATTTTGAACGCGGGCTGTTGCGTGTGTCTCGATGGTTTGTTTAAGATTTTATGATCTTGAAAATCAGTTTGAGGTAAAACGCGAGAAGGAGTGGTCATGGCCTTGAGCGCCAGACCTGTGAATTTGAATGCGGCACCTAGTGCTCCTTCTGGACGAATTCCGTCTGGAACGCATGCTTCTGCGTCCATGTTCGGTGGTTCGGTTGACGCTGTTGATAGCAGGGTTGAGATCCAGTCCAACACCCATTATGGGTTTGAAGGTTATTCCGATTGGGCGAAGCATCAACAACAAGCGCCCGCTAACTATGACCCGCTTACCAATACCTCTGGACAGTTTGAAACGTTCAGCTCGCTGTTTGTAAACTTACTCGACAGCCAACAAAACGGCACCGCCAACACGGATGTGACCTCCGAAGCGAAACGCTTAAATCCTAGCTTTGTGGACAAAGCCATTCGCGCTTATGAAGGCACCGCCATCGTTATCAACGGACCGTCCAAACCCTTGGGCCGCAGTCTCAGCATTTCTATGTAAATAAGCTTGGTCGTTTGTTGATGTGATGAGTGTCACTGATAGGCCTCTTTATGTGCGCTATTGTTTAGGCTAAGATCGAAGGTCGGTTTTTTCTGAGGAGCCAAGTTTTGAGGAGCCAAGTGTTGTGTTGAGCGGTATTTTATCGAGTGCCATTTCCGGTTTGAATGTGAATAGCCAGCGCACCTCGGCTGCGGCTGATAACATTGCCAACGTCAGCACCGCCAACTACAAACGCACCGAAATTCAAGCCAAATCCATCTCAGTCGCGCAAACGTCCTCGACGCAATATTCACCGGGCGGCGTTTTGGCAACTTCGCGTCAACTGAGCGATGTTGGTCCTGGGGCTGGGGCGCTGAATAACAATGTTGATTTAGGCACTGAATTCGTCAATCTGATCAACGCCGAAACTGCCTATGCCGCCAACCTGAAAGTGGTGCGGGCCGGGGAAGACATGGCTAAGGCGTTGTTGGATGTTAAGGCTTAAACCCTAAGCCCTAGAAAAAATATCGCAGGTAGATGTAAACGTTTGCGATGGCGACGCTCAACAGCATCATCGGCAAGCCAAATTTCAAAAATTTGAAAAAGCTTATAGGGTGTCCGGCGCGTTCGCTGAGGCCAGAAACCATCACATTGGCCGCCGCTCCGACCAGCGATCCGTTGCCGCCTAAGCAAGCGCCCAACGCCAACGACCACCACACCGGTTCAAGGGCTGCGCCACCGCCAAGCGTGGCCCCCATGCTTTTGACCATGGGAATCATGGTGGCGACAAAGGGGATGTTGTCGACAGCGGCCGATACAATGGCCGATAGCCACAAAGTCGCATAGGCCGTTATGGCGGGGTCGCCATGGGTGAATTCAATCAAAGATTCCCCCAACATATCCAAAAGTCCGGCATTTTCGACACCCGCGACGATGATAAACAGGCCGACGAAAAACAGCAGGGCCGCCCACTCCACTTCCTGTAATGCCCCGTGCAGCAGTTCACCTTGTTGCTCACCGTTCATGTTAAAGCTTGCGACCAAAACCATAATTGCCGCACCGAACATGGCGATGGTGCCAGGGGGGATGTGATAATTCTCGCCAATGATAAAACCTATGATCACCAGCACCAACACGCTCAGCGATAGGATCAGTAAGCGTTTGTCGGTGATGCTTTCGGATTCCCGAAAGCGCATGATTCTGGCGCGATCTTCATCCGAAGCCACCAATTCCTTGCCCCACAGAAATTTAAAAATAGGCACCATGATCACGATGATGATCACTGATACCGGGCCTAAATTATTGAGAAATTGCAGGAAACTCAGCCCCGTGGCGGACCCAATTAGGATGTTTGGTGGATCGCCAATCAAGGTTGCTGTGCCGCCAATGTTAGAGGCCAAGATTTGTGAAATCAAAAATGGATAGGGGGTGACCTTGAGCTTTTCAACAATCAGCAGGGCGATGGGCACCACCAGCAGAACCGTGGTCAAGTTATCTAAAAATGCAGAGAACACAGCCGTGACCAGCGACAACACGATCAAAATGCCCATGGGGTCCGCTTTGACCTTTTTGGCCGCCCAAATGGCCACATATTCAAAAACGCCCGAGGTGCGCGTGATGGCGACAATGATCATCATCCCGGTCAACAAGGCGATGGTGTTGAAGTCGACGGCAGCAATCGCTTGGTTTTGAGAAATAACGCCCGTGATGATCATCATTCCGGCCCCAAGCAAGGCCACGACGGTGCGGTTGATCCGTTCACTCAACAACACAACATAAGAGACAATCAGCAACCCCGTGCTCAGCCACAAGGGATCTAGGCCGAAGATGACCACATGCTCAACCACATTTCCTGCATCGTGTGGACTCATTGTGAATCCTCTTTGTCATGTTCACGCTTGGCACGGTCGGCGAGTCTCTTCAGTTCAGCTGTTTCTCGACTATGTTCTTCACCCAGCCCGTACATCACAGAAAAGAACGATATTGCGCCAACCAGCTTGTTGTTCTCATCGACAACGGGGACCACGTATTGTTTGTCCTTGATCATCATCAAGGCGTCAATCAGCGGCGTGTCGGGATGGGCCACCTTAACGTGACGGTCAAGCAATTCGCCAATGGGACGGTCATGAAGAGCATCCAAACGCTCGTGCATTTCGCTGGCGGTTTCATCTAAATAGCTGGCACGTTTGTGAATTTTAAAGCCGCCGAGAAGGCCGCCGCTGCCCATGGACGTCAGGCTGCGGGGTAGCAAATATTTCATCAGCCCATCGCCGCTGATCAAGCCGGCAAAGGTGCCGTCGCGTTCGGTCACGGGGACCAGCCCCATGTGTTTTTCAACCATAAACGCGATCACGCTGCTGGCTAACTCATCGGTGTATAAGCAGGTTTTGATCGGTGCCATCACCGTTTTGCAATCCATGACAGGCTCCCTCTTATGCCCCTAACAGTGTAAGGGGTTTGTGCAATATTTCAAAGGCTATTGTCGGTACTCTTGCCAAGCCCAGGGGTGTGGCGTTAATCTTCACGCGCTCTTGGGTTGGGGGAAATGGTGTTGAGGCAAAAATTAAAAACATATGTTCGTGGGGTGTTAGCTTGTAGCGTCATCGCAGCAGGAATTTTGGCCGTGAGCATGAGTTCCGCCAAGGCTCAGTTTTATCAATGCGATCAAAAAATGTACGTCCACCACGACATTGTTATTTTGGGCTTTCCCTGTCCCCAAAATAATAATGGCGGCGTTTCGACCCAAAAAGGCGTGGATAAAATCATTCAAGCGATTGATCTTTTGGTGGCGAAGTCTCCACGCAGTTTGGCGGTGATTGAGGACTTGAAAAAAGCAGGTCCGGTGGTGATCGTTTACGATCCCTCTTACCCGCCCCCTGGCACCAACTTAACAACCCAACAGTTTGCTTTGTTTCTGCCGTCTTTTGCCGAAACGTTTGATCAGAATACTACAGGCAAGCAGTTTACGGTGATTGTTGGACATGCGGGTATTAAGCGCACGTTAGAAGAACTGGCGTCCGTGCTGGTTCATGAATTGATGGGCCACGGCAAACAACACTTAGAAGACCGTATTTTAGCCATGCGCGTTCTGGACGTGGAATGTGAAGCTTGGCTGCGCGAGGAAATGGCCTACCAAGATTTAAAGATGGATAAACTCTCGCGGGAAATGGTCGATTTCCGTCAGCAATTGGAAACGCTTCATTGCAGCGACTTTATCCACTATATGCGCAAGCGCCAACCCGACAAAGTGGCGCTTTGGGATGTGCAAAACCCAGATGTCCCCAAACTGTTGTCTATCTTTGAAGACTACATTATCGCCCAGCGTGAAAAGGGCATAATCAGCAGTGCGCAAGCGGCCATCTTGAAGCAACGCGAAGAGGCTATTCAAAAGGTCGCGCGCAAAGACAAGCCTGAAGACCTGTATAAAATTGGCAAAATGTATATGTCTTCGGTTGGACAAAGCCCCGATCCGACCTCGGCGGCCATCTGGTTTCAAAAAGCATCTGCAAAAGGTCACGCGGGGGCTGAATTGGCCTTGGCCCAGCTGTTTGACGCCGGAAACGGTGTCAAGCAGGACTATGGTCAAGCCATAAAGTTATATGTGAAGGCGGCTAAACAAGGAAGTTCTGAGGCTTTTTATGCCTTGGGTGTGATGTTCGAGGCGGGGCTTGGCGTACCTGTGGACTTAAAAAAAGCAGAGGCCCTCTATGCCAAGGCCAGTCCGGGGCTTGATACGCGGCCCTTGGTGACCTTTGGTATGATGCACAATGAGGGCACCGGGTTTGCCAAAGACCCGATCAAGGCTCAAGAATATTTTCTAAAAGCCGCCCGGCTTGGGGATAAGGCGGGGCAATTTGAAGTTGGGATGTGGCTTGAACAAGGTCAAGGAGAGTCTGAAAACAGCGCCTCGGCAATGGCTTGGATTCAAAAATCAGCCGCCCAAGGCTATCTTCCCGCGAAACGCAAGTTGGAACAGAATTAATCCCATAACCACGCCGCGCCGCGCACCCCAGAACTGTCACCGTGAACGTTGCTGACAAGCTTAGTGTTGACGGTCGGGGAAAATATCCATTCGCCCCACAGTTTAGGGACGTTGTCGTATAAACGTTCGATCTTCGACAGGCCACCGCCCAAAACAATCACATCTGGGTCCAAAATGTTGATAACGCTCGCCAAGGCCCGCGATAATCGATGTTCATAGCGCCCCAGGGTGGCGTTTGCGGCTGTGTCACCTTGGGCAGCTAGGTCTACAATCTGTTCTCCCGATTGTATTTGGCCGCTGTGGGCCAAGTGGTCTTCGCTAAGCCCAGGACCCGATAAAACAGTTTCAATACAGCCGTGGCGACCACAGTAACACGGCGGCCCAGGACGTTCGTCCTTGCCGCCCAAGACCTGCGGGGCGGGCAGGGGGTTATGTCCCCATTCCCCAGCAATGGCATTGTGTCCTGTGAGAACGTGGCCATTGATGGCAATTCCGCCTCCAACGCCCGTGCCAAGAATGCCTCCGAATACCACGGCACAGCCTTGTCCGGCTCCATCATGGGCTTCGGAGGCAACGAAGCAGTTGGCATCATTGGTCAGGCGCACAGGACGGCCTAGGGCGGTTTTTAAGTCTTGGTCTAAGGGTTGGCCGATTAAACACACAGAATTGGCGTTTATCACCAGCCCGGTTGTGGACGATAAAGTACCTGGAATGCCGACGCCAACGGTTGCCTTGAACGTGCCCAAACCGGATTCCAGTTGGGTCACTAAATCTTTGACGGCGCGCACCGTGGCCGCGTAATCGCCTTGGGGTGTGGGGACGCGCACGCGGTTAAGTTCCTGGCCATCAGAAGCCAGCAGGATGGCTTCAATCTTGGTCCCGCCTAAGTCAATGCCAATACGCATGAAGGTCGCCTAAGGATCAGTCGCTCAGCTTTCTAAGGTCGTGTTCGTCTTGAAATAACGCTGGACGGAACATACCCCGGATAAAGCGCGCACTTGGGGAAGGCTTGGTATCTTTTGCAGCGCGAAGCGGCAAGGGTTCTGGAACCGGGTCAACGGAAAGAATGTTCGCGTCCGGGAAAAATTGTTGCGCGCTCAAAAAGGCAGCAGACAGACCCGGGGCCGTGATCATTTCCATGGAAACTTCTTCTGAATCTCCGGCCCGGATCAAGGTCACGGTAAACCGTTTTTCTTGTGACTTGGCATCGACTTCGGTCAAGCTTCCAAGTGCAGAGCGTTCAAAGGACGTTTTCAAGACAGTGGCCCCCCAGGCCTAAATTGTTAGTTGTTTTACGCACGTTTTTTTTCAAATCACCTGCTGTAAACCAATAATTAACTATAATAGATCAAGTGTATTGTCAACGTAGCGAGTACTTGATTTGGTGGGCTATACTATATTGTGTAAGTTCTCAGTAAGTCGTTACGACAAACACGGCAAGTTGTCTTAAAACACAACATGTAGTGTTGGTGATAATTGCGAGTAACTATGAGTTGACGTTTGAACTTTTGATTTGTGTGTAGCGTGGGTGCGAATCCCTTTGTCGTAAGCCAGAAAAAAAGATCAGCGTTGGGTTGGATATCAAGGGTTTGCTAACTCTTTAGGGCTATAAAGGAGATAACGCTATGGCTACCGAAGCCGATTCGGTCGCGTTAGTGACATCTCAGAATGAGAACCTGTTACGGCAAGAATCTGCCGAAAGCGTTGGAACTGGGCATCTGCCTGTTTTTGAAGGTTTTAACGAGCTTGGGCTAACGGGACGTGACATTTCTGAGGTTGCGGTTGTGACCGCACCGACAATCAGCAAATGGCGTTCGGGTAAGGTTCGCATTCCTGATGACAGGCTTGTGTTTCTCACCTTGGTTTTGGCCCATCTGCTTGACGATGTTCAGGCCATAAGCGATTTGGAATCTGAATGGAATTCAGATGCCGGGGCTGGCGATTGGGGCGTAGCTCAAGATGCTAGAGTGAAGGCGGCGCGTGCCTATCTGGCGCTGCAAGACGTTTTAAACCGGGATTTGCCGGTTGGTGATGTTCGCGACGGAGCGAAACGGTTTCGCACGTGGTGGGCATCTGGAGCCGCAGCACGGCTGCAAGAAAAAAGGTTTCGAGTGGCGTTAGATGGCAGTGCCAAGCGAGATTTAGAATTTTTGAAGGCAAGGGTTAGAAACTCATGACGGCGACGTTTGGCATTAGCAAAACCGGCATCGATGCTGCGTTAGAAATAAAAAAGAGCTATCGCTCTGGTAATCCGATCTGTGTGCCGGGTGAGCCGACTAAGATTTTATTGCCGGAACACTTAATCAATACCGACTTAGACTTGGTGCATTTCGATGATCCCTTGCCGTTGGCGATGATGGCGACGTTGGATCCGGAATCTCCGATGGCTCTGGCGGCGACAACTCGCTTATCGCCTAAAGCCTGTCACAAAGATCTGATTGCCGGGATGTATGAATTGGTTGGGGAAAAAACCCGCCATCCGTTGGTTGCGCGGTGCGTTGATGTGGTGCGCGAAAACGACTTCAGCCCCAAATCGATTGCCTTCGTGCGCACCCGGACCAGTCAATTCATCGTACAGACGCGCAGAGAGTATGCAGCGGCTTTAAAACTCATTTTGCGGGCTTTATTGGATGGTGATATTGGCGCTGGAGATTTCGTCACGCAGTTCATTCAATTGACAGAATCGGGCAACTTACAAAGTGATGTACGGCAAAAATTGGTGACCAGTCTCTTGCTTTCAGAAGCCGTGCGCCCAGGCATTAAGTTCTTGATGCTAGAACACTTTGAAAGCTTCCCATTGCCCACCCGTCAAGGCATCATCCAAGCTGTGGCTCATGCACCGGAAAGCCGTCATATTGATGTTTTGAAAGAAGAGTTACGCTGGATTGTTTCCCACGAACGGCAAAAAAGTGCCGTACAGCGTAGCAAAAGAGTAGGCACACATTAAGCCTTAAGCTGGCGACAGGTCTGGGGTTTCGCAATACAGGTCATAAAGAACCGAGATCACGGCGTTGGCTTCTTCACCATCCAAAGAATAAAAGATGGTCTGGGCCTGGCGACGGGTTTTGACCAAGCTGTCGCGGCGCAGACGGGCCAAGTGTTGGGACAGTGCCGATTGGCTTAACCCAATAATTTCTTCCAACTCACTGACGCATTTTTCCCCCGGCGCCAATTGACATAAAATCATCAAACGGTGCTGGTTGCTCATGGCTTTTAAAAGCGCAGAGGCGCGAAAAGCATTGTTTTGCATTTTTTCAAGTTGTTCTGAAGGCAAGGTCTTGGTATTCCCATTTTTTAAGTGTAGTTTATATCACAATAATCTTATATACCATTTGTCCAAATTGAGCCAAGGTTTTATGCTTAATTCCTGGTATAAAGATTTATAGTTATCAAAATCGGACAAAAGACGGGCAGGACTTAGACAAGATATGGCCGAAAAAACGGAAATTCCTAAAGATATTCAAAAACTCAGCTTCGAATCCGCCTTGGATGAGTTGGAAAACATCGTTCGCGACTTAGAAGACGGACGCGGCGAGTTGGAAGGGGCGATCAAAGCCTTTGAACGCGGTACGTTGTTAAAACGTCATTGCGAATCCAAACTGGTTGAAGCCGAATCCCGCATTGAAAAAATCTTGCCCGGTACCGGGGGCGAGTCGGGCCTTGAAGCGGTGGAGTTTGACTAACGTGGGCAAAACTTTTGATAGCCAAGCGTTCAGGCATCGTCTTGAGGGCGAAGCCGAACGGGTCAACGAGGCTCTTGATGCCCTGTTGGAACAGGATACGGGTCCAGAAAAGAAATTGATGGAATCCATGCGGTATGCAGCTCTGTTGGGTGGCAAGCGGGTGCGTCCGTTTTTGACTTTGAATACGGCGGCTTTATTTGGTGTTGAGCCGCGCTGTGCGCTTCGTGCGGCGGCGGCGATTGAAATGGTCCATTGTTATTCTTTGATCCATGACGACTTGCCCGCCATGGATGACGACGATTTGCGCCGAGGCCAGGCCACCTGTCACATTAAATTTGACGAGGCCACGGCTATTTTAGCTGGTGATGCCTTGCTGACCTTTGCTTTTGAAGTGGTCGCGGATGATGCCACTCACCAAGATGCCAATGTGCGTGTCGAATTGGTCGCGGCCTTGGCTAAGGCCTCGGGGGCTTTGGGCATGGTGGGCGGACAAATGATGGACTTGGTGGCCCATGAACACGACTTCGATATGAATGAAATTGCGCGTTTGCAACGGATGAAAACAGGTGGGTTGATCGACTTTGCCTGTATGTCCGGGGCAATCTTGGGCAAAGCGACCAAAAGTGCCCGCCAACATATTCATGGATTTGCTCATGATTTGGGGCTAGCCTTCCAAATCGCAGACGATTTATTGGATGTTTTGGGCACCGAAGAACAGGTCGGAAAACGCATCGGCAAAGACCAAGATCAAGGCAAAGCGACCTTTGTATCGCTGATGGGGGTGGACGGGGCGCGCGATCAGGCTTTACGATTGCGCGATCAGGCCATTGAACACCTTGAAACTTTCGAAGAAAAAGCCGATCCTCTCAGGCATATGGCACATTTCGTCGTAAATCGCGTATCTTAAAGGCTTAAGACAGATCAGCGACAGGGACCAAGGCTTGACCGATAAAGATTTCGCCACTCGAGAAACGCCGGCTTTGGACCGTGTTCAAAGTACCAAGGACATGCGCGATTTCACCGTCGATGAGTTGAAGGTGTTGTGCAGCGATGTGCGGGCGGAAACGGTTCACAACGTTTCGTTCACAGGCGGTCACTTAGGCTCGTCTTTGGGCGTAGTTGAGCTCACGGTGGCTTTGCATCATGTGTTTAACACCCCCGATGACCGCATCATTTGGGATGTTGGACATCAAACGTATCCGCACAAAATTCTCACCGGACGCCGCGACCGCATGAAGACGCTGCGCAAAGGCGGTGGTCTGTCTGGGTTCACCAACCGTTCGGAAAGCGAATATGATCCGTTTGGCACGGGGCACAGCTCAACGTCCGTTTCGGCGGGACTTGGTATGGCCGTGGCGCGTGACTTACAAGGTCAGTCTAACAATGTCGTTGCCGTGATTGGTGATGGTGCCATGAGCGCCGGGATGGTGTTTGAAGCCATGAACCACGCCGGGTCTCAACATTCGCGCATGATCATCATCTTGAACGACAATGACATGTCGATCGCCCAACCTGTGGGGGCGATGAGCGCCTATTTGTCGCGCTTGATTTCGTCAAAATCTTTTCGGTCAGCCCGCGATTTTGCCAAACAACTCACCAAAAAACTCCCCAAAGCCTTGGAAGAAGCCGCCCGACGGGCCGAAGAATACGCCCGTGGCATGGTCACGGGCGGCACCATGTTTGAAGAAATGGGCATCTATTACGTTGGCCCCATTGATGGTCATAATCTAGACCATCTGTTGCCCGTGTTGAAAAATATTCGCGATGATAAAGGCCACGGCCCGGTGTTGTTGCATGTGGTGACGGAAAAAGGCCACGGTTACGCCCCCGCCGAACAAGCTGCGGATAAGTATCACGGGGTTGGGCGATTTGATGTCGTCACCGGAAAACGCGAAAAATCCAGTGCGGGCGCACCCACTTACACCCAGGTTTTTTCCGACGAAATGATGCGTTGGGGGGCGGCCGACGACAAGGTCTGCACCGTCACGCCGGCGATGCCCGATGGGTCCGGTCTGACGGACTTTCGCGCGGCCTATCCAGATCGTTTCTTTGACGTTGGTATTGCCGAACAACATGCTGTGACCTTTGCCGCCGGGCTGGCCACCGAAGGTTTGCGCCCGGTGTGCGCGATCTATTCCAGCTTTTTACAGCGCGGCTATGATCAATTGATCCACGACGTCACGCTACAGGGCTTGCCTGTACGCTTTGCCTTGGACCGGGCAGGACTGGTCGGCGCCGATGGGGCAACCCACCAAGGTGCCTATGATCTTGCGTTCTTGGGCTGTGTGCCGGGTTTGATCACCATGGCTCCCGCCGATGAAGTTGAATTTCAAAACATGATCGCGACTTCGGTTGCCTATGACGAAGGCCCGACCGCAATGCGTTATCCGCGCGGCGAAGGCTTAGGCTTGGATATGTCAGCGGCCCCGAAAATTATGGAAATTGGTAAAGGCCGGGTGGTGAGCGAAGGCACGGCGGTGGCCGTATTGTCTATTGGTACCCGTTTGGCTGCGGCCCAGGATGCTGCCGAACTGCTTGCGGCGAGGGGCTTGTCGACCACGGTTGCCGATGCCCGGTTTTTAAAGCCGTTAGACGAAGACTTGATCAAACGCTTGGCTCAAAATCACGAAGTCTTGATCACCGTCGAAGACGGTGGTCAAGGCGGGTTTGGGGCTCATGTGCTGCAGTTTTTAGCCCACGAAGGCTTGCTTGATGGTGGCCTAAAAGTCCGCACCTTAGCCATTCCCGATCGCTACATCGAACACGATACCCAAGACCAGCAAATGATCCAGTGCGGCCTCACCGCGTGCGATATTGCGGCCAGTGCGATGGGCGCGTTGGGCTTGGATACCGCCTCGCTTTCCGAGCCAGCCGCCCGGGCTTAAAGACCATGGAAAAACCGAATAAGATGCGCCTCGACCAATTGTTGGTGGAACGGGGGCTGGTGGAAAGCCGGACCAAGGCCCAGGCCTTGATTATGGCGGGCAACGTGTATTCAGATACCAAACGTCTCGATAAATCCGGCCAGCAAGTTAAATCCGACATTCCTCTTGAAATCAAAGGCCAAGACCACCCATGGGTGTCGCGCGGCGGGGTCAAGCTGGACAAGGGCTTAACCCACTTTGGCATCTCAGCCCAGGACAAGACCTGTCTTGATGTTGGGGCCAGCACCGGGGGCTTTACCGATGTGCTGCTGACCAAGGGGGCGGCGAAGGTTTTCGCCGTGGACGTGGGGCAAGGTCAACTGGCGTGGAAGTTGCGCCAAGATGACCGCGTTCAAGTTTTGGAAAAAACCAACGCCCGATATTTAACGGCTGAGTTGATTCCCGAGTCCATCGATCTGGTGGTGTGTGATGCCAGTTTCATCGGCTTGGAAGTCGTGCTGCCTGCCGCCTTAGACTTAGCGGCCCCCGGCGCGCACCTAATCGCATTGATCAAACCGCAATTTGAGGTGGGCAAAGGCCGGGTCGGGAAGGGCGGCGTGGTCCGCGACCCTGACCTCCATAGGGAAGTCTGTGACCGCATCGAATCTTGGTTGAATTCCAAGGAAGGCTGGACCGCCCAAGGTATCACTGAAAGCCCGATCAAAGGGCCGGAAGGCAATGTTGAGTTTTTGATCTGTGGCATGAAAGATGAGGGAAAACCGAAATAAAATAGAAATTTAATCTTATTAAATCTATTCATAGGAATAAAAATTGACAGCACGTCTCTTTTGTTCCATATTTGTTCTCATCTTGTGGCAAGGCGTGCCCCAACGAACAAACAGACTTGAAAAGAAAGAATGAGATTATGTCTATGATTTTAAAATTACGCCATGCTCTGGCGGCGAACGCCAATGCCAACCCGCAAGATGTTCTCGCGGCGAAAACTTTTTTACAAGACCAAGGCTTTTACCATTCGCCCGACTGGGGCCTGAGCCAATTTCCCGACCGGGCAATGTTTGACGGCCTTAAAGCCTTTCAAAAATCCAACGGTTTGCGCGTTGATGGCGTGATGAACCCCGGCGGTGAAAGTGAAGCCGCCACCCAACGCCTTCAGGCCCACGCCCTGAATTTGCAAAGCCTGGGGCGAAACGGCGACACCATCCTCGCCCACATAACCCCCGCCGAGGCCCAGGTTTTGAAAGCCAAAGGCGGCGCCGGAACGACCAATCCAAAAACCGGACTTCTGGAATTTTTTAAAGCTGACAAAAACGCGGACACAAAGAAAGGTAAATACACCTGGCACACGGTAGGCGATGGTAACGTGCGTCCGTCTCATGCGGAACGGAATGGCAAAGTGTACTCATGGGACTCCCCACCCGATGACGGTCACCCCGGCGAAGCCTACAATTGCCGCTGCACGGCTGAAGACGTGAAATCTAAAGATGGGAAGTGCAAAGAATTGAAGCGACTGATGGATGAGGCATGGGACAGACATGATAAAATGCAAGGTAAGATACTTGATGAGGAAGGTAAACTTTATGCGCAGAAGCAGGAATTAGAAGTCGTACGCAATATGCGACCAGAGGAGTTTGTAAGTGAAGAAGAATACGACGGTACTGAATCGGAGTATTTAATTGGCCGAATTGGCATGGATGTTTTGGAAAAGATATCACGCAAGAAAGCTAGGGAAAAACATCGTCGCGCTATAGGACTTATGATCAAACGCGAGAAAATTAGTGAACTTAATAATTTGATCTCTGAAACAGAAAGCAAAATTAAAAAACTTGAACAAGAAAGAAAGCAACGGTCGAAGGCCGCCATAGAATATTCTCGTCGTTTCAATGCCTGTCAGGAAAAAAACGGAGAATCTTGAAAATAGCGATTTTAATAAGGGCGATGTTTCTTTTCAAACCACATATCGATCAGCATAAAGTCAAATTTTTCTAAGTGGGGGAGCAGTCTATCCATTCCAGATTGCGCGGCTTTTCCTCCTTTGTTTTGCAGGGCGCGTTTGTACCAAAAATAAGCAAAACGATTGTTCTGTTCGAACTTGTCGCCGGTTTCAAGGCGGTGCGCCACGTCCAACTGGGCGACGAGGTCACCCTTATCAGCTTTGTCAATTAACGATGCATGATAGATTGTATTATCCATTTCAGGCGTTTCGTTTTTTGTTGAGGCATTTCGCTCTTTGTCTTTGGCATCGTAGAGCACCAGTTTGGACAGTGTGGCAAGCTCCTTGATTTGCGGATTTTTGGATGCCAACGCAACCTTGTCCTCGGCCATGCTCATCGCTTGTTCGGCATTGGCTGCCTGAAATGTCTTTGCCCAGGCAATACCATCACGCATAAATTGGGCTGTCGGCACAGGCCGCCCATCCTCAAAAACGCAGTCTGTCATCGCCCGAATGTAAAGATCGCTTTCTTCCCCATCAAGAACGACAGAGTAAGCCATTAACCCCGTCTGATGACGCATGGCATCCAAAATTTCATGTGTCAAAATCTGGTTACTTACTCTGGCATAATCACACATTTTCTGAATGTACTGATTATCAGAAATGCCTTTCGGCAATTGAGATGACAAAGCTGAAAATCCAGTTATGTGTTCAAAGAGCTGATCCATGAGTCCGTTGAATGCCTTTTCGTCATGATCGGCTAAAGATTCCTTCGCTTGGCTGACGAGGCGTTGTAGCTGAGCTTCGTCCGCCAGGCTTGGGAAGACGAAAAGCAGGCAACTCATCATCCCCAAAAGGCGTAATACTCTCGCCATAAGCTCGCTACCTTTCATTGAATCATTTTGCAGATGATAAAACAATAATTCACGGCCCTCAAATTTTATCTCAAGATTGTGATGGCAAAGTCTTTTCATGGGACACCCCACCCGACGACGGCCACCCCGGCGAAGCCTACAATTGCCGCTGCACGGCTGAAGACGTGGGTTCAGATGAGCAAAAGTGTAAAGAATTGAAGCAGATAATCGCCAATCAGGAAATTACTGTAAGAGAAGCTGAGCGAGATTTCTCGCAATTAAATGACCAATATAATGCTGCAGATGAAGTTCGAATTGAACTTCAACAAAAATGCAAAGAAGCCCTTTTGAAGGCTGCTAAAGGCGGAATTGAAGGTGGGGTTTCTGGTATTCCCGGTGGTGGTGCTGGCATTGCAAGGGGGGGTTGGGGGCGGTGCTTTGCCTCCGTTATTAGATGGAGGAGAGGCCTGCATTGCTGCTAGTGCTGAAGAGAAAAAGGTAAAAGCACTCTTAGATCGGCGGAATTTGGCAGAGCAATGGATGAATGAGCAAAGAGCCATTCTAAAAGATTTAGGGAACGAATTTACAAATGAGGGGTGCTAATCCTGACCTGGGGGGACGTTTTAAGTCGGGTGATGTCATAAAAGCCAGTGTGTATTTTGGATTCTTGGCATCTATAACAGCCCACTCAAGTTGATGTGGTGTCAGTTGAACACGAAGCCTTTCCAAGCGGTTCGTGACATCGGCACCCAAGCTTTTGGCTCTCAACAACGCCATGTAGGAACCAGCGAGGTGTTTTTCAAAAATATCTCCCTGTTCCAATAGGTTTGAGGCAAAAATGAGAGCCTCTACATTTTGGTCCTTATTGACCGAATTATAAAGCCACGAAGAGCCGTTGTCGGGAGCCTGTTGGATGCCATCCCCCAAGATGTGTTGTCGGGCCAGGCGATAGCGGGCTTGTTTGTGCCCCATTCTTTCCGCCTTATATAACCAGCGGCATCCGAAAACTTTATCTTCCGAGTTCTTTCCATGGTCCAAAAGGTTTACACCGAATTGATATATGTTTTCTGAGTCGCCATTTAAGATTTCTTCCCCCCATGAAAAGATGTTTTCCAGTTTGGGTGAAAATGGCGTCCCCATTTCTTGAAAACTATCCGCTAAAGGCTGGTAGAATTCCTTGCGCCAGTTTTCACGGATGATAAGCGGCATGGCATGCTTGGCGCGTTCCATCGAGGCTAAGGTTAAAGGCGCATTCGCACCGTGTTTGATATGGTGAAAGTGTGCGAGAAATACGGCTGGAACGCCTTCTCCACGTTCGGCCAGATCGGTGAAGATCGCTAAGGCTTGGTCCGGGGCCGGGTCGGCGCATTCGCCTTTCGCGCCATACAGGGCAAGCGCCCAACCTTGCTGTGCAATCAAGGTCCCAAAAGGACGCTCGGCATCCCGAACTTTTTCTATATTTGTGATGATTTCCTGACACTGGGGTGTGTCATAAATTTTTGCATACTGCGCCTCCCACCACGCCTCATCATATACCAACCGTTCCCCTGCCCAAGACGGTGTTGAGCCGAGCATGAGCAGGCTTAAGACAAAAATAACGCTGAAGAGCTTGCGAGACCGTAACATCATTGGAGACTACCATTAACTGTGAAGCATTCAATACTGATGAGATCATTCTTCCGGCTGTTGAGATGATGTAACGGTCACGGTTTGCAGGGAGGGGAAAAATAAGATGGATAGTGTAAGTAAAGGGTCATCGTAATTTCGTAACGTCGAGTTTTTGGTTTGGGCCGTTAAGAGCGATTAAATATTTTAATTTGAAAACCGCTTAGTATTATTCTATCGTGCTTTAAATTACACTTTAGGATTGATTTTGTGTTCATTAAAAATATCTCAATACTTTCTTTGTTTGTTTATTTGACCTTGTCTTTGTCTTTGTCAAGTTTGGCACATGCGCAGAGCACAAATGGAAGTGTAAACAGTCAAAGACTAGAGAGAGCCATTAACAGCCTTCTGGAAGACGACGTGGACGCTGCACTTGAGATTGTTAGCGATCCAATGTCTCCCAAAATTGATAAAGTTACAATCCTGTCTTTACTCGCTGAATATTTAGAAAATAAAGAGGCAGATGATACAGTTTTTAACGTCCATATGAAAATTGTAAGTATTGTTTTGATGGATAAAAATAAAACTGATTTTGGATCCGACCTCAGCTTTTCGGTTTGCAATTCCTTTGATTATGTGGCCTCAAAATATCATCAAACACAAGAGCTAACGACAGCCATGAAAGTATATACTCTGTTGATCGGTCGATGCGCTCAATATACGGACCCTTCAATACGGGCTATTGTTGCACGCGCGTTTCTGAATCGCGGAACAGCTTTTTATTCGGATGAGAAAACAAAGCTGTTCGCTCAACTAGATTTTGTAAATCTTATCACTGAGTATGAATATGACAATGATGAATTGACGCGAGAACGCGTAGCTAAGGGTTATTTTAATCTTGCGAAGACTTACCTCGAGGAGGGGCTGTTTGAAATGGCGTTAGAGACGATTGATAAAGGAATTGAGAAGTTTAAGTACGCACCTGAAATCAGCATTAAGCAGCAAGTTTCCATGCTGAATTATTCGAAAGGTGTCGTGTTCGAAAGCCTTAACGATTCCGATAACGCAATCTCAGCATATTGGGGACTCGTCACTGAATATAATGACAGCGACAACGAAATCATTCAAGAACAAGTGGCAAAGTCTAAATTCAATGTTGCAAACTTACTTGTGAAGGATGCGCAACGCGACAAGGCTATCGTGCTCTTTCAAGGTGTATTTGAACGTTACAAAGATTCAAAGAATCCGGCACTTAAACAAATTTCAACGGATGCTCGGACACGTCTAAAGCCGAATAAGTAGCACCCTCAATAAACCTGTGTTTTAAGTCCTGCGGCTTTCCAAGCTTCGATTCCTCCGCCTAGGTGGTGGACGGTTTTATGGCCCGACTGCATGAGCATGTCGGCGGCTTGGGCGGAGCGGCCACCGAGGTGGCACATGAGGATGATGCGGGTGTTTGAGGGAGCTGGGAATTGGTCGCCGTGCAACAGGCCCAGCGGCATCAGAAAGGCGCCGGGGATGCGTTCGTCTTCGTATTCTGACGGTTCGCGGACGTCGACCAAGATGGCTTCACCGGATTTAAGTTGGGCTTGGACTTCTTCGGCGGTGAGTTCAATGAGCATCTATGGATCCTAGTCTTTGGTCTCTGTGTCTGCTTTCTCGGCTTCTGTGGTGCCGACCGCTTTGTCGCCTTCAACAGGAAGCCACGGGGCGGTCCAACCGGGAAAGCGCGGCAGCCAGCGTCGTACGTTGGCCTTGTATAGCACATAGTCATCGCCAAAGCGTTTTTCCAGGGCGGGTTCTTCAACAAAGATGAACAGCAGCGTATAGACCACGATCAAGGTTGCCAGCCAGATGGCAATGGGCAGCGAGGTAAACAACAGCGCCTGGGCTGTCAAAATCAACAGAACGCCTATGTTCATAGGATTACGAACGTAACGATAGGGGCCTGTAACCATCAATTTGGTGGGCGGCAACCACGGGGCAGGGGAGCCTTCGCCTTCGATGAAAAACAACGTTACGCAATAGCCTGCGATGCCAAAGCCAAGGGGAATGAGCGGTTTTGCCAGCCAAAACCCCAAATATAAATCGCCTCGGATTTCAATGCCGAAGTGCCAAATGAGCAGCAGCGGCACAACGATCAAGATTTGTACGGGAAATAAGAAAAACGCGAGAATAAGGTGTAGGGCGCGTGTTTGCATGGGGCTTCGGACCTTTATATTTTAAGCGTTCGACTGCACAAATTGATACATCGCGATGGCGGCAGCGTTGGAAAGGTTGAGGCTTTCCACCGATTCTGTAATGGGGATTTTGACCAACAGATCACAGGTTTCGCGGGTCAAACGGCGCAAACCCGCACCTTCGGCCCCCAACACGATGACATTGCGCCCGGCTAAGGTCTTGGGCGTTAGTAAATCGGTGGCATGGCCGTCAAATCCGACGGTCCAAAATTCTTCCTGTTTTAACTGATCTAAGGTCCGTGCCAAGTTGGTGACGCGAACCAGGGGCAAGCGTTCAATCGCCCCCGACGCGGCCTTGGCCATGGCCCCGGTGATTTCGGGCGCATGTTTGTCTTGAACGATGACCGCCAACGCGCCAAAGGCCGCAGCGGTGCGCATCACGGAACCAATATTGCGGGGGTCGGTGGCTTGGTCCAAAACCAAAACACAAGCACTGTTTTTGCCATCGGCCAACTGAAACACGTCTTCGATGACCGGGTGCGGCAACGGCGTGGCGTCAACGCAAATACCTTGATGGACGGCGTCACGGGGCAACAGGGCATCTAATTCGCGGCGGTCGCGGCATTCGATGTGGGGGCGTAAGGCTTGGGGATGGGATTCTAAAATAGCATCGGCCGCTTCGCACACGGCGGCTTCGATGGTATCGACATTTTGCGTGGCGATGACCACGCGGCGCACTTGGCGCGCTGGGTTTGCAATTGCCGCCAAACACGCATGGACGCCGTACAGCCAATAGTGCTGGGCTTTGCCGCCTGTGCGAGAAGGGCCGATGTCGGGGCCGTCAGCATCCGCTTTCGCGCCGCCTCGGTGTTGTTTTTTACGCTTTACCATAGAGGCCTTTTAGCACTTGAGAGCATGGACGCAACAAAGATTTCTCAGCAACCGTCATTCGGCTGTTGACATGCCCTGTCAAATGTTCATATTGCCCCCGTCCAGCACACCCTTAATGGGGTGCGCTTTCCGGTTTGTTTGACCAGGATATGGAGGGATGCCCGAGCGGCTAAAGGGGACGGGTTGTAAACCCGTTGGCTCACGCCTACGTTGGTTCAAATCCAACTCCCTCCACCATCCTACAAACGGCCTTTGTGTACGTGGTTTTGCGTTCATGATGGGACAGCTTATTAAGACCCGGCACCCATTGGGTTCGGAGTTGAGGTTGCGGGTATAGCTTAATGGTAGAGCAATAGGTTTCCAACCTATCGACGAGAGTTCGATTCTCTCTACCCGCTCCAACCCCAACTTAAAGTGTTGGGCTGAATTGAAATGTAATTTTAAGACCGCGCTTAATCGCAAGCCTGTAAGGAACGACGGAAATGGCCAAAGAAAAATTTGAACGTACGAAACCGCATTGCAACATTGGTACAATTGGCCACGTTGATCACGGTAAAACGACATTGACTGCTGCGATCACCAAAGTTTTGGCTGAAACCGGCGGCGCTGAATTCT